>Ga0335083_10010099_pt1 | contig 11434 bp, 8 predicted proteins | sample Lox_Sample_42_FD_206716 | JGI IMG/M metagenome (GOLD analysis project Ga0335083, IMG submission 206716) | Soil microbial communities from Loxahatchee National Wildlife Refuge, Florida, United States - Lox_Sample_4.2 | ecosystem: Environmental > Terrestrial > Soil > Wetlands | place: USA: Florida... | reverse complement strand
GCGAGGTGCCGGCCGCAATCGGCGCGTGCGGGGCCGGCCGGCACGACTCGGAGAACGCCTACCAGCAGGTGCTCGGCGGCGACACCGCGCACGAGAAGACCGCGGAGTCGGTCTTCACCTACGGCGGCAATAACTGCACGGTGGCGGGCAACCAGGCGCTGACCGACTTCGCCGGCTACCAGGTCACGGAGTCGCTTTCCTCCCTGAACCTCGACGCGGCGGACAACGGTGTCATCACGTGGTCCTTCGACGCCACGGCTGTGCAGAAGGACATGCTTGCCGTGGTCCGGGCCACTGGCACCGCCCGGACGAATGCCCAGGCAACGCTCGCGTCCGGGCTCGCCAAGCTAGACGCGGAGCGGGCGGCCATCGACGCGATCTGGACCGCCGCGAAGCACGCCACTGGCGCCACATCCGCGTTCCCCAGCCTGCCGGCCTGAGGCCCGTCCGGTCCGTCCGGTTTGCCTGCATACCGAGGCCATCCGGCATCTTGGCTGGTCAAAGCAGGAATGACCGGGTGAAGGCGCGGGAAATATTGCTAAGGTGATGCCGCACGAGCCTGGCCCTAGTCGGACGCTGATCCCGCTGCTTGTCGCCGTTCTTGGCATCATCCTCGGCACTGGCGGGCTCGCCTTGCTGCGCAAGTTCACCCCGGTGCCTCCGACCACGCTGGCCGCCGCCGCCAAGGGGAGCGCGGGGAAAGCACTGTCCGAGGAGGCCATCGGCGCGCGGATCGAGCCGAGCGTCGTCGATGTCACCGCCACGCTGACCTATGACGACGAGACCGCCTCTGGCACCGGGTTCGTCGTCGACGCCAAGACGGGGCTCATTCTCACCAACAACCACGTGATCAGGGACGCCACCAAGGTCTCCGTCACCGTGCCGTCGACCGGGCAGAGCTACTCGGCCCAGATCGTCGGCGCGGACGTACCCGCCGACATCGCCGTCCTGGAGATCAAGCCCGTGCCGGGGCTGACGGAGGCTCCGATCGGCGACTCGGCCACACTCGACGCCGGCGACAGGGTCATGTCCTTCGGCAACCAGGCGGGCGCCGGAGGCTCGCCAGCAGTCGCCACCGGGGTGATCAGCGGCACCGGACGGACCATCCAGGCGGCCGACGGCGCTTCGGGGTTCAGCGAGACGCTGCACGCGATGCTGGCCACGACCGCGAAGATCGAACCAGGTGACTCAGGCGGCCCGCTGGCCGACTCCACGGGCACCGTCGTCGGCGTGGACACGGCGGCGGGCACCGGCGGCACCTCCACCGGCTACGCGATCCCGATCAACGCCGCGATGGCCGCCGAGCGGCAAATCACCGAGGGACGCCCGGGACCTGGCATCAGTCTCGGCGTCAACGGCTTCCTCGGCGTCGTCGTGGGATCGAGCAAGGCGTCATCTCCCGCCAGGCAGCGAGCGCAGGAACACCGCAGAGGAACGGGTGGGGCTGACTCACCCGGCGGCTGTGTCTCCACCCAGGCGGACGTCCTGACGCCCACCGCGATCGCCCCAGTGCGGGCCGGGGCCCTTGTCATGGGCGTGCTGTGCGGCACCGGCGCCGCCTCGGCCGGCATCGCCTCAGGCGACGTGATCACCGAGGCCGCCGGACGCCGGATCGGCTCGTCGAATGAGCTGACCGCCATCGTGAACGGCACCCGGCCGGGTAGCGTGGTGTCGGTCACCTGGGTCAGCAGGTCGGGGACCCTGCGGACGTCACAGGTCCGGCTCAGTGCCGCCCCGGCCCTCTGACCCTGGGGAGGCGTCTCTTCCTGAGGGCGGTCAGGTGGCAGTCGGCATAATTCACGTGTCTTATGCCGTTGCAATGATGGAGACCGGTCCGGTGAGGCCGCCAACCCTTAGCGGCCTTACAGCTTCTCTTCAGGTTTGAGACGCTTACTAATAAGTGACGGCACGTGGCAGCCGCCGCCGCCCGTCACGGACAACACCGACGCTGTTCTTGTGAAGGCGAGATTGATGCACGACGACGAGAGTGATGGCGCTCAGCACGGCGGATGGCAGCCACCCGAGTACGTGAGCCCCTGGATCCCCGCGTCGAGCCCGGATGACGACGAATCCGGCAGCGCTCCCGGCGGCATGCCGCGGGAAGCGACAGGGCAAGGCGGCGACGGCAACGACACGATTTCCTTCGGCCAGGACCGCGGCCAGGCGTACGGGCCGGGCGGCTACCCGCCGCCGGGTTACCCGCCGCCCGGGTACGGCGCGCAGCCGGGCTACGGGCCGCCCGGCTACCCGCAGCCCGAATATGGGCAGCCCGGCTACGGCCAGGCCGGATACGGTCAGGCCGGCTACAGTCAGCCGGGTTATGGCCAGTACCCGTGGGGCGGTTACGGCGCCCCGCCGCCGCCTCCTCGCTCCGGATTCGGGCGGACGCTCGCCTACCTGGCCGTGGCGGTGCTCGCGGCCGGCGCCGGCGCGGGCGCGGCAGTGGCGCTGAACCACTCGAACAGCAGCGCGCCGGTCTCACTCGGAAGCGGGAGCGGTTCGCAGGCCAACCCGTACGGCGGCGGCACCGGCAACGGGAACGGGAACGGCAACCCGAATTTCACGTATCCGTCCGCCGGAGCCGTGCCGAACGGCAACTCGGGCAACTCAGGAGCAAGCGGCAACAGCGGCACCGGGTCCCTGGACGCGAGCGCGCTCGCCAAGAAGGTCGACCCGGGCATCGTCGACATCACGTCGGACTTGCAGTACAGCGACGCCACCGCAGAGGGCACCGGCATGGTGATCTCCTCCGACGGCCTCGTGCTTACCAACAACCACGTCATCGACGAGGCGACCAAGGTGTCGGCCACGCTGGTGACCACGGGCCATGCGTACACGGCCAGGGTGCTCGGCTACGACTCGACCGATGACGTGGCGCTGCTCCAGTTGCAGGGCGTGTCGGGGCTGAAGACCGTCACCATGTCCGACTCGACCAAGGCCAAGGTCGGCGAGGCGGTGCTAGCGCTCGGCAACGCCGGCGGCAGGGGCGGACTCCCGTCGACCGCGCAGGGCACCATCCAGGCGCTCAACCAGTCCATCGAGGCGAGCGACAGCGGCGCGGGTACCACAGAGAAGCTGCACGGCATGATCGAGACGAACGCGCCGATCCAGCAGGGCGACTCGGGCGGCCCGCTCGTCAACGGCAGCGGCGCGGTGATCGGCATGAACACCGCGGCCAACTCGAGCGGCGGCTACGGCGCCTACTCCACGGCCACCACCGGCTTCGCCATCCCGATCAACTCCGCGCTCACCATCGCCAACCAGATCAAGTCCGGCCAGGCGACGGGCAACGTACACATCGGCCTCGCCGGCTTCATCGGCGTCAGCAACCCGGCCAACTGCGAGACGACCGGCGGGTTCGGCAATCAGGGATCGACTTCCGGCGCGCTGATCTGCGACGTCATCCATGGGACTCCCGCCGCGGAAGCGGGCCTGGCCGGCGGCGACTCGATCACCTCAGTCAACGGAAAGACGATCAGCAGCTTCGACGGGCTGAGCGCCATCATGGAGGACACTCACCCGGGCACCAAGCTGTCTATCGTGTTCGTCGACCAGTACGGGTCGAAGCACACCACCAGCGTCACCCTCACCGGCTGGGCACGGTAGCAGGGTGACGCTGGACGCTGAATGACCCGATTGGGTAGTGAGCCAGGCCCGGCCCGGCATCGACCCCGACGACAAGGGGGTCGTGGTGAACATCTTTACAAGCACTCGCGGGTCGGGCAGTACCTGAAAGAGGGCCGGACGATGCGGACCGAGACCGTCGTCAACTGCCCCCGCGACCTTAACTGCAATGCCCGGGAGGGTTCCGGGTGCGGTGGCGGCGCTGGCACGGCGACTCGGAGGCGGACCTGGACGACGCGCACCTGATGCGGCTGGCGGGCCGGTTCGCCCGACGGGTCCGTGCCTGGGCGAAGGCGAACGGCGTCCCGGTGATCGACTGCAAGGCTGGGGAGCGCAAGCACCGGATCGCGGAGGAGTACCTGGCGGAGAACACTGTCAGCACGGGGGTGTTCATGATACTGGTCGCCCGGGCCCGGGCGACGGTGTGGAAGGTGAAGCGGTCCGCTTCCGGGGTCATCGGGAACCTGGAGAAGAAGAGCGAGCACGTCAATCATTACTCGTTCCACATCATGGACCCGGCGGGGGGCCACCTGGTGGTCAAGATGTCCGGGCACCCGCCGTTCGGCGCGCAGGTCATGCTCAACGGCCACGAGTACGTCGCCTGCCAGGCGCAGGCGGCGGGCATCGGTTTTGCCAAGGAGGGGAGGGGAAGCGCTTTACTGCTCTCCCCTGAGCGCGCCAGAGTCCTGGTAGTCCCGAATCAGGCGGTTAGCCAGGTGGTCAGGGATTGCTCGGCGGTGGTTATGAGGGCGGCTTCCACATATTCGCCTGGGGTGTGGGCTATTTCTGGGAGGCCTGGGCCGTAGTTGACGGCGGGGATGCCTAGTTCGGCGAAGCGGGCGACGTCGGTCCAGCCGAGCTTGGCGCGGGGCTCGCCGCCTACGGCGCCGACGAAGGCCGCGGCGAGGGGGGCGGTCAGGCCGGGACGGGCGCCGGGAGCGTTGTCGAGGATGGTGACTTCCCAGGCGGGGAACAGGTCGCGGATGTAAGCCTCCGCCTGCTCGCCTGCGGTGTCGGGTGCGTAGCGGTAGTTGACCGTGACGGTGCACTCGTCGGGGACCACGTTGCCGGCGACGCCGCCGGAGATCTCCACCGCGTTCAGGCCCTCGTGGTACTGGAGGCCGTCGACCACCGGCGTGCGGGGTTCCCATGCGCGCAGCACGTCGAGGATCGCGGCCGCCTCGTGGATCGCGTTCTTGCCCATCCAGGAGCGGGCGGTGTGCGCCCGCGCACCCCTGGCCTTGACGGCCGCGCGGAGCGTGCCCTGGCACCCGCCCTCGACGGCGCCGCCGCTCGGCTCGAGCAGGATGGCGAAGTCGCCGCCGAGCAGCTCGGGCGCGGAGCGTGACAGCAGGTACAGGCCGTTTTGCGCGACATCGACCTCTTCGCACTCGTAGAACACGTAGGTGATGTCGCGGTTGGGCTCAGCAAGCGCGGCCGCGAGGCGCAGCTGGACCGCCACCCCCGCCTTCATGTCTGAGGTGCCGACCCCGGAAAGCCGAACCCGTTCCGCGTCCCATTGAGAGGGGAAGTTGCCGGCGTGGGGCACGGTGTCGATGTGGCCGGCCAGCACCACTCGTTCTTTTCGTCCCAGCGCGGTACGCGCGACGAGGGTGTTGCCGTGGCGGGTCACCTCCAGGTGCGGCAGGCCGCGCAGCGCCCGCTCGATCGCATCCGCCAGCGGGCCTTCGTTGCCGCTGACCGATGCGATGTCGACGAGGGCCGCGGTCAGGTCGGGGCCGTCCATGAGCAGGTCGAGGTCGTGATCCACAACGTCAAACCTATCGGTGCGGCGGCAGAAGCCAGACCGGGGCGGGGCGGGGCGGTGGCGGGGCGGGGCGGTGGCGGAGCGGGCCGGGGGCAAGGCCGACGGTCGGGGCGAGGCCGGGGCTGGCGAGGCCGGGGCGAGACCGGCGTCGCCGACGTCCCGGCCAGGCGAAGGCGGTGCGGGTGGGTGCCCGGACCGGGGGGACGGAGGGCTATGCCGGCTCGTGGGCTCCTACGGCGGGCTGGCGGGCCATTGCCCTGGCGGCGCTGCGCAGTGCCGCGACGATGACCGCGACCGACGGGCGGACCACGGAGGCGGTGCGCGCCACCGCGAACACGTCCCTGGCCAGGTCGAGGCCGGCGGGCAGTTCGCGGACCACGACCCGCTTCTCGTAGGCGCCGACGGCGAGCCGCGGCATGATCGCGATGCCCAGGCCGCGTGCCACCAGGTTGGCGACCGTGCCGAGGCCCTCGAACTCCGACGGGACCGGCGGGGTCAGCCCGACCGCGGCGAGCAGCCGGTCCGCGGCCTGCCGCGACGGCTCGCTGGCCGGGGCGGCGAGCCAGGACTCGTTGCGCAGCGCGCGCAGGTCGACCGGGCGGTCCGGGTCCGCGGCCGGGTGGTCACGGCCGACGACGAGGATGAGCGGATCGCGGACCAGGTGGTAGTAGCTGAGCATGCCGTGACCCGCGTCGCCCGCGTCCAGGTCGGCGGACATCCGGCCGGTCCAGTCATCGACGATCGCCACCTCCACCTCGCCCGACCTGACGAGCTGCAGGCCTTCCGCGGGGTCCGCCTCGCGCAGCAGCAGGCTGAGGTGCTGATGCTCGCGGAGCGAGCGGGCGAGCGCCGGGGCGAACGCGACCGCGGCCGACGGGAACGCGGTCACCACCACGCGCCCGCTCGGCTGCGCGGCGTGCGCGGACAGGTCCGCCTCCGCGGCCTCCACCATGGCGAGGATGCGCTCGGCGTGCACGGCGAGCCGCTTGCCCGCGTCCGTGAGGCCCGCGCTGCGCGCGGTCCTGTCGAGAAGCGGGGTGCCCGCCTCCTTTTCAAGCACGGCGAGCTGCTGCGAGACCGCGCTCGGTGTATAGCCCAGGGCCTCCGCGGTCCGCGCGATCGAGCCTCGCGCGGCGAATTCGTGCAGCATGCGGAGCCTGCGGATATCAAGCATTACCAAATCTTATCCTGACGCCGGGGCGATCAGCGCTAGCCCTAACGCTCGGTTAGTTCGCGGCCGCATAGGCGCTTGTGCCGGCCAAAATGACCATGACCACGGCCGCGCCCCTGGTCAGCCAGTGCATGGGGATCAGCTTGAGCAGGCGCCAGCCGAGCGTGACCGCGCACGCGGCGGCCACCCACAGGCCCAGGGTCGCGCCGATGCCGACGGCGACCGGGTCATGGAAACGCGCGGCGAGGCTGACGGTCAGGAACTGCGTCAGGTCGCCGAACTCGGCGAGGAACACCACCGCGAAGGCGGTGCCGAAAACGGGCCAGAAGCCGCTGCGCATGCCGTCCCTGCCGGTGTCCTCGTCCTCGTCGTCCTCCTCTGCCTTCTCTGCCTTCTGCCGCCACAGCACCACGGCTCCGGCGAGGAACGCGGCCGCGGCGCACGCCTCCACGATGCGGTGCGGAAGCAGGCTGAGCGCTCCGCCCGCCGCCACCGCGATGACCACCTGCGTCATGAAGGCCAGGGCGGCACCGCCGAACACCGCGCTCGGACGATAGCGACTGGACAGGATGAGGCACGCGAGAATGGTCTTGTCGGGGAGTTCGGCGGGCAGCACGGCCAGGAATGTGGCGGCCGCTGCGGTCAGGCTCATCGCTCGGGTGGCTCCGTGAATCGGGCCGGCCGGCTTCTCGCTGTGCGGCCACGAGCCTCCGGCACGGCAGCGCGGGCGATGTCCCGGATTTCCGGGCACCAGCTGTCGGCCGAAGGTCTCACTCAGGCCCCGCCAGTTAATTTCCCGGCACGGCCCCCGGGCACCGGATCCGGCTGGACAGTTTTGGCTGGCCACCGAACCGCGATTGTCGGCATCCCGGCGTAGAAGCTACTCCCCTTCGCGCCACCCATAGTAGCGGAAAATGAGCGAGCGACCGGCCACCACCCCAAGCCGGTCGCTCGCAATGGAACTGTCCCTCCGCAAGGACTAATCTCCGCGAGGAACCATAGCCGACGGCGCCGCGACAAATTCCCTCAGGCAAGGGGTTCTGCCGATTTTCTAGGGGAATCGGAGGCTGTCGAGATACGTCATATCGCTGATCGTAATTTCTCGATAACGCGTAGCGATGACGCCTTGCTTCCGAAGGTCCTTCAGCACGCGCTCCGTGGTGGAGACCGCCACTCCCGCGAGTTCCCCGAGTTCGCTCTGGGTAATCGGCACCCGTACCGCGCCGTCGGGTCCCGGCTGCGCGTGCAGCCGGCCTAGGTCGTAGAGAACCTGAGCGAGCCGCTCCTTGGCATCCCAGACCCGTTCCGCCGCCCGCCGCTCCGTGGTCGACCGCATCTTCGACAGCAGGTACCTGGTGACCGCGCCCTGCATGTCGGCGGACTCGCCGGTGATCTGCACGAAGGCGCCACCGCCGATCTTCAGCGCGGTGACCTCGCCGACCGCCCGCGCCGTCGCCGTCCGCGGCTTGTCGTCTAGCAGCGCGAACTCACCGATCAGGTCGCCGCGCGAGCGGATGGCGAGCGTCGTCTCCGCGCCGCTCCCCGCGGCGACGATGACCTTGACCAGGCCACTGATCAGCAGGTAGACGCACTCGCCGACCTCGCCCTGCAACAGCAGGATCGCGTCGTTGTCAAAGCGATGGGGAACGCCAGCGGCAAGCAGCGCGGCTTGCTCCCTCTCTGGGAGTTGGCCGACGAAGCTGCTCTCCGGCCACTGGTCGCGGCTAGCGAGGCTCATGGACGCCCTCCGTTCCCGCGTGCCAGCGGCGGGAACGGCCAGGGGAGATATCGATACTGGCACGTCATCGATTTTGCCAGATCTCACGTACTGATAGCGAGAAATAGCTACCTTCCTGCCATCTTCCGCCTGGGCGATTGCTACTACGCTATGGGGTGGGAGTGTGGGGAAAAGTGGAAGACTGGGCGCAGGACGTGGGAACGGCCGGGCCCGGGAGCGGGGCGTCTCGCACGCGACGGCGATCCGGCCGCGCGCTGCGTATGGGATTCGTGCTCGATGTTGCGGGATATGGCGCCCGCTCCGTGCCCGGCAGGGACAGCGTGCAGCAACGGCTGCGGCGGCTGGTGGTCGCGACGCTCGCGGAATGCGGGCTGCGGCTCGACGCGACCGTCGTCGACCATCAGTGGACCGGAGACGGGATCAACGCGATCCTGCCCGCCGACATCGAACCGACCGCCGTGCTCGCCGTGCTGATAAGGTCGCTAGCCGCGGGGTTGAGCAGGGACAACGGGGAGCACGCGGACCGGATCAGGCTGCGGATGGCGATCGGCGTCGGGCTGGTCGAGCGGAACGTGGCGGGCTTCGGCGGCCCGGTCATCGTCGACATCAACCGGCTGGTGGACAGCGCGGCGCTGCGCTCCGCGCTTGACGCCGAGCCCGATGCCGATCTCGCCGTCGCGCTTTCCGATCACGCGTTTGCCCTAATAATCCAGCCGGGATATCCGGGAATTCCCGTCTCGCAGTTCACTAGGGCGAACGTTTCGGCCAAGGAATTCTCCGGTCCTGCCTGGATATGGGTATCGACGCGGCAATGGAGCAACCCCGCGTACCTTCCGCTCGTTCCCGGTGACCCTCGGGAGGCGGACGGCTGGCGGATCGTCGCGCGGCTTGGCGAAGGGCAGGCCGGGGCCGTCTACCTCGCCAACGACGGGGGCGCGGCTGGCCAGGGCGTCCCTGCTGCCAGCGCCTTCGGCAGCCGAAGGGCTGTCGAAGGCGCGCACGCCTTCGCGGGCGATGACGCCTTCGGCGGCGGCGGCGGGGACGACGGCGGCGACGGCGGCGACGACGGTGCGGCCGGCGCCGGATGGGCGGCGGTCAAGATGTTCGACAGGCAACTGACCGCGGACCCTGATGTCCGGCGGCGCCTGCCGGTGGGCGCGCTCGCCGCCTCGGTGGTGCGCCATCCGCACCTGACGTCCGTCATCGACTGCGACGCGCTGGCGGGCCCGGGGCAGCGGTGGGTGGCGAGCACCCTGGTGCGCGGTCCCTCGCTCGCGGCCGTCGTCACCGAGACCGGCCCGCTGCCCGGTCAGACGCCGGGCTGGATCGCACTCGGCGTCGCGGAGGCGCTCGCCATGCTGCACGAGACCGGCCTCGCCCACCACGCCGTCTCCGCGCGCAACGTGCTGCTCGGCGGGCAAGGGCCGGTGCTCACCGATTTCGGCACCAGCAAGGCGGCGCTGATCGCCGGGCCTGGAACCGCCGCTGACGACGTGCTCATGCTCGGTGTCACGGCATTCTTCGCGGCGACCGGCCGGTCACCGTGGGCCGACCTGTCGGCCCCGCTGGTTCCCGGCATCCGGGTGACCGTGAGCGCGCCGCCCGGCGAGTCCGATCTCGACGACTGCCCGGCGTGGCTGGCACCCATCGTGCTTGCCTGCCTGGCCACCGACCCGGCCGAGCGGCCGACCGCCGAACGGCTGCAATCCTGGCTGCTCGCCGAGGTCGGCCGCCAGCCGCGGTCCTGGCTGCCCGGCCCGGTCGCCGCCCGGGTCGCCGAATGCCAGGTGCTGCCGCCGCCTCGCGGGCGGCTGCGCTGGCCGCGCGGCCGCGAGCCGTAGCCGTCGCGCCGCGCCACGGCGGGGCGTAGCCGGTTAATCGGAGCGGGGGCCAGCGGGCCGTCGGTAGGCTTGACTCATGCTGAGCGCGGACCTTGTCGATTCCCTCTTCCCCGCCGACCTGCCTGCACCGCAGGAGCTCGCGGCGCGTTACCCGGCGCGGTCGCTGCCGCCCGGCGCCCAGGTGACGCGGTTCGCGCCGTCACCGACCGGCTGGCTGCACATCGGGGGGATCTTCACCGCCTCGGTCAACTTCGACCTCGCGCGGCACAGCGGCGGCCGCTACCTGCTGCGCATCGAGGACACCGATCAGGCGCGATTCTCCGAGGGCGCGCTCGCGCAGTTCGAGGCCGGGTTCGACTACTTCGGCATCGTGGCCGACGAGTCGGACGCCGTCGGCGGCGACTACGGCCCCTACACCCAGTCGGCCCGGGCCGCGATTTACCACGCCTACGTGCGGGAACTGCTGAGGCAGGGCAAGGCGTACCCGTGCTTCGAGACCCCCGAGCAGGCCGAGGCGCGAGTCGAGCGGCAGAAGGCGGTCGGGGCGCTGCCCGGCTACTACGGCGACTGGGCGATCTGGCGCGACGCGCCGGAAGACCAGGTGCGCGCCCGTCTCGAGGCCGGCGACCCCTACGTGGTCCGCTTCAGGTCTCCGGGCATCGGCGGCGCGCGGGTCAGCTTCACCGACGAGATCCGCGGCGAGCTCAGCGCCGACGACAACCGCAACGACGTGGTCATACTCAAGCGCAGCGACGCCGAGCTCCGGCTGCCCACCTACCACTTCGCGCACGCGGTTGACGATCACCTGATGGGGATCACGCTGGTGATCCGCGGCGAGGAGTGGATCTCCTCGGTGCCGCTGCACCTGCAGCTGTTCGATGCCCTTGGCTTCCCGAGGATTCCGTACGCGCACGTGGCGCCGCTGATGAAGCAGGACGGCGGCAGCCGTCGCAAGCTATCCAAGCGGAAGGACCCGGAGGCCAGCGTCGGCTACTACCTCGAGCAGGGCTTCCCCGCCGAGGCGGTCCTCTACTATCTGCGCGGGCTCGCCAACGGGCGCCTCGCGGAACTGCCGCTCGCCGAGGCGCTCGCCGAGCCGCTGCGGCTGTCGGAGTTCGGCGTCGCCGGGCCGCTGCTCGACATGGTCAAGCTCGAGGACATCAGTGCCGACTACATCGCGACGCTGCCGAGCCCGGTGATACTCGAGCGCCTGCTGCCCTGGCTCGGCGAGTACGACAAGGACCTCGCGGCGGTGGTCACCGGCGAGCGCGACCTGGCGCTGCGCGCCCTCA
>Ga0335083_10010098_pt1 | contig 11434 bp, 10 predicted proteins | sample Lox_Sample_42_FD_206716 | JGI IMG/M metagenome (GOLD analysis project Ga0335083, IMG submission 206716) | Soil microbial communities from Loxahatchee National Wildlife Refuge, Florida, United States - Lox_Sample_4.2 | ecosystem: Environmental > Terrestrial > Soil > Wetlands | place: USA... | reverse complement strand
GCGGCGATCCTACAGGTAGCCACGGCGCTCGCCGCCATGGCGCTGCTGGCGCCTCTCCGCGAGGAGTTCGTGCCCGAGCCTCATCACGCCGGCCGGCGATGGTTCCCACGCGGCGTGATCCTGCCGGGCCTGGCGATCGGTTTCGTCAACGTGCACTACCCGGTGGTCGCCGGGTTTCTCATTCTGTACCTGGCGCGATACGGGAATTCAGGCCCGGCGGCATTCTCCGCATATGCCATGTTGGTGCTGACGTCGCGCTTCTTCCTGGGAGGATTGCCGGACCGAATCCGTCCGGCGATCACCTACTACGGCGGCCTCATCTTCATGGCCGCCGGTCTGCTACTGCTGGCCGGAGGGCCGCGGCCCGCGACCGCGGTGATTGCGGCGGCGATGCTGGGATTCGGTCTTTCGTTTCCGTGGTCGTCGGTGGCGTCGACGGTATTGCGCCGCTCCAGCGCGGGAGAACGCGGCTCGGTGCTGGGATTACTCACGGCGTTCTACGACCTGTTTGTCGGTGTCAGCTCGTTCGCCGCCGGAGCCGTGGCTGGGCGGTTCGGCTACGCCGCGGCATTCCTGATGGCGGCCGTTGCGGTACTGGCCGCGGGCGTGGTGGGCCGCTTCGTGTTTGCCACGCGTCCCCGGGCCGTTGAGCGCGCGGCTGATGTCGACGAAAACGTGTTACAAGTCTGAATATCGGATATGTTCCGTCTTCTGCTCGCGGTTGTTCTGGCGGCAGGGGCCGTTGCCGCTCAAACAACATCGGCTGACGCGCGGCCGGGGTCGGTCTCGGGCATCGTGAGAGACGCGTCGACACGCGCGCCGCTGGCAGGCGCCCACGTATCGATCCGTGGCGTAGATGGCGTGAAGGCCGATGGCCAAGGTCAGTTCGAGATTTCGAAAGTGCCTCCAGGCCGGCAGTGGGTCTCGGTGTACGATGCCGGACGCGCGGCTTCGGGCGGACTGGCGGTTTTGGTCGCGCCCGGAGAAAGCGCCGAAATCGAAGTGCTTGTCAAGGTCGGCGGCGCCATCACCGGGCGCGTGACCGATGGCGACGCTCCGGTGGCGGGCGTATCGGTGGTGCTACTCGAGCGCCACTTCGAATTCGGCCAGTTGGTATACGCCCCACTGATGGCGGTGGCGACAAATTCGGACGGCGGGTATCGTCTGCAACCGGTTCCGGCGGAACAAACGTTCCTGATCCTGGCAAGAAAACCGCTGAAGGAGTCGGGCGCCAACGCGGATGCGCCGCCCGATCCCGGCAAGCGGCCGCCGGTTCCGATCCCGACCTATTACCCCAGCGCGCGTTTCGCCGAAGGCGCGCAGCCGGTAACCCTCATGCCCGGCGAAACGCTCAGGGGCATCGATATCCGCATCGCGTCGACGGCTCCATTCTGCATCGAGGGCGAACTGGATGTGCCTGCCGAAGCCCGGTTGAAAGCGGTCACCATCACGCAAACGCAGGCGCTGGTTTCGGGCGTTGGCTTCACACCGGCCGAAGCGTTACTTTCGGAGCGCGGCGCCTTTCGCGGGTGCGGACTCGCGCCGGGAGAGTACCGCCTCTCGGCGATCTCGGACACCGGCGTTCCGCGCGCCTCGCGCGTGTATGCCTTCGCGCGCGTGTCGATCCTGGATCACGATCTTGCGGGTGTGAAGCTTCTGATTCGCCACATCGCCGATGTCGCCGGCGACACCGTGTGGGACCCTGCGCCGAAATCGAACGATCCGGCGGCGAAGCCGCTCGTCGAAGTATTCCGCTCCTTTGCCGACAATCATGCCGATGAAGCCAAGCCGCCTTCGTATATGGGCGGCAAGATGTCCATGGGCGACTATGTGGACATCCCCGGACCGTTCCGCCTCACGCAGATTATCCCCGATGATTACGAACTCGGCATCCGCGGCCTTCCGCAGGGCTGCTATCTGAAAGAGGCCTCGTACGGCGGGATCGATGTGCTGCACAACCTGCTCCGGCTGAGCACGCAGGACGGCCGATTGCGCCTGGTAGTGGCCTGCGACAGCGGGCGCCTGACCGCACAGGTAAGCGATCGCGAAGGGAATCCCGTCGCCAACAGTCACTTCTATCTCATGCCGGAGGGCGCCGCATCCGAGGGGGCCATGAACTCGGAATTGCGGGGCTGGCCGGTGGAGCATGGGTGGGCCACCAGTTCAACCCCGCTACCGCCGGGTAAATACCAGGCTCTGGCTTGCGATCTGGAGACCGATGGCACGGCGGAGGCGGTCCTGAAGCTCTGGCGCGCGCGATCGAAGGCTACCCCGGTGGAAATCCGGCCGGGCGGAGCCGCGCAGATCAGGATCGAACTGGTGGATGTAAACTGACGCCTACTGCAGCCGCGGCCGCATGGATTCGTTCGAAACCAGGCCGTCGAAGATGGCTAAAACCTGCTTCCGGTACGCATACACCCGCTGCAGATTTTCCCGGAAAGACATTTCGAAGTCCCTGGCGCGCATCCATTTATCCATCATGGAGCGGGGCACGTCGATATCCTGGCGGAGCTCGTCTACATCGTGTCCGCGCAGGAACAGGCCATAGAAAAATGCCGCCTCGCGTTGAGGCGCCAGCGGGTCGAATTCGTCTCTCGCCAACATAAACAAATCAGCGAAAATGTCAGTATACAAGCGGGAAAGTGGATCAGGCAAGTCCACTTGGGTCAGCAGGAGTGGTACGGAAAGGGAGGAGCATGCCGCAGAAAATCGAGGCCCCCACGCGCGTCCAGGCGGCGGGTAACAAACCCAAGCTGATTGACGAATATATCGGCCGCGTGAATTCGGGCGATTGCAACGTGAGCATCGCGCACATGCGCAGCCCCGGAGGATGGCAGGAACCGGGTCAGACGCCGGAGTTCGACGAGTACACCGTAGTTTTGCGCGGTATGCTGCGCGTGGAGCACGCCGGCGGCACTGTGGATGTGCGCGCCGGACAAGCGATCATCTTGCGTAGCGGCGAGTGGGTGCGCTACAGCACTCCCGAAGCGGATGGCGCCGAATACGTCGCGATCTGCTTACCGGCTTTTTCGATCGAGACCGTTCACCGCGACGCTTGAGCCTGCAAGGTAACCGCCGGCTCAACTCGCAGCGATCGCGTCTTGAACTCGTATCGCTGAATGCGAACGGCTGTCTGGCCGTGCTGTGAACGCACCACGCGGCCTATGGCGACGAACCGCAACGGGCACGTCCCGCCTAGTTTCGCAGGCCAGTTGACGGCCACTTCCACCGTACGTCCCACCTCCAGGTCCTCGTTCGTGGTGAACAGCAATCCTCCGCTGCCGATATTCACTGTTGACCCGGTACCGCTGACCGGCGCCGAATGCGAATGGATTACCCGGTAGCTGACGTCCTCCTGCACCGGAAACCGGCTATTCGCCCGCCGGTCCGGAATGCCTCCGAAATCTCCTGCACTTTTATCGTTTGTGCTCATATAGTGCTCATGTGAGTCTACAATAGACGGTGTTTTCACGTGCTAACAATAGAGCGAAGGTTCAGATATCTTTCGAATTGTGCCTAGTACCAGGGAAACACCGCCGTTCCCGTAGCGAAATGCAACAACGGTAAATAGCTAGAATCGGTTTGCGGGGCAACCTAAACCGGCGACCGCGCGTCTCGCGGCTTCTTCGGCAAGAATGGGCTTTCCAAAATTCCGATACGCGATGACCACGTTTTGAGAGGCTTCACAGATCTGCTGGTGAACCATTGGACAGTCGGGATTAAAAGACGATTCCGCGCCCTGTGTCTGCACCGCACAAGTAAGTGGTGCTGTCTGCTTGTAGAAGCGAACCATGCGATTCGCCAGCCGCTGCGAACGCAAGTCCATCATCATGCCTTCCAGCAGAGCGATGGCAGCCTGGTTGTTGTCCCCCATATCCTGGAAGACCTGCGACTTCTCCTCCGCGAACTCCGGCATGGACACCAGCATTCGTCCATAATCGAGTGACGCGAGAGCGTCCCGCCAAAGCGACAATCGCCGTTGAACACGGCCTAATTCGAGATACATCAGTCCCAGGCCTCCGAGAAAAGCCGGCTTGCCGGCGGCGCGGCTGGCGCGGTTGAGTTGCTCCCCGGCTGCCACGTCGATTCGCTTCGCCCGCAAAAGGTCCGCGAGCGCCTTTTCATAAAGCGGCCGCTTCTGCGCTGGATCCGGCAAACTGTCGGCTTTGAGCCGGTAGCACATGCCGGCCACGGCCCACGGGCGCGGGATATTGTCGTCGTCGCTCAACGGGTCGAGAATGGCGAGCGAACGTTCCGAATAGCGGATGGCCTCATCGAGCGACGGATGCGCGGATGTGGCCAGAAGATTGGAAACCGCCGATGACGGCTTGCAGGACTCCGGCGAAACCTCATCCGCGGTCCGCCACAATGTCAGATCGTCGCGCCAGTCGAAATTGCGTTCGTAGGCACGGACGCCCCACGCCAGGCAGACGAGCAGCGCGGCCGCAGCCAGCGCGCGTTTGGGAACGGCGGGAAACCGGCGTGCCAGCGTGCCCAATCCCCACACCGCCAGCAACGCCAGCGCGAACGAGGGCAGATACATCCAGCGCTCGGCCATAATCGACCCGACGCGGATCAGCAGGTTCGAGGTGGGCGAGAGGACGGCGAAAAAGAACAGGATAGCGAACGGAACCAGGTTCTTGCCGCGCCGCCATTCGCGAAACGCGACAGCCGCGGCGGCTACGCAGATCACCAGTGAAATGATGCCGCCGGCGTCGACGGCCACCGGAATCTGGTTGTAGGAATAGTCGGCCGAAAGACGCATCGGCCACGCGTACAACCAAAGATACTTGCCGATTACTTTGATGGCCGTCAGAAATCCCGCCGGCCCGGAAGCTTTCACCAGCGGGTTATCGACGAACGAAATCACCGTCGTCGCGGCGCGGTCGAGCATCTGGCCGCGAAGATAAAAAAACCCGGCAAACGCGGGCACGATTGCGGCATAGCCCGCCAGGCGCGATTTCCATGGCGCGCCGCGGCCGAAAGTCAGGTCGTAGCACAACATGGCGGCCACCAGCACGATGCCGCTTTCCTTGGAAAATATCGCGACCGCCGCCGCCACCGCCAGCCCGAGCAGCCACGCATTCTTGCGGCGTCCGGTTTCGGAAGCGGCGCGCATGTGACACAACAAACCGGCGAATACGCCCAGCGCGGCCAACTGGTCGGCGCGTCCCACGATGTTGGTGATGGATTCCGTCAGCAGCGGATGCAGCGTCCAGAGCGCCGCCAACAGCCACGCCCACGACGCCTCTTCCAACAGCATCAAGCCGAGAATGTAAACCAGCGCGATATTGGCCGCCTGTATCGCGAAATTCACCGCATGATAACCAAACGGATGGAGGCCATTGCCCAGCACCGCCCAATTGAACAGAAGCGAGAGCGTGGATAAGGGTCGGTAGAGTCCGACGCTCATCGACGGGTACCAGTAGTCCTTTTCGAAGATCAGCCGCAGATTGTCGGCGGTGACGGCGCGCACGCGCGGGTCGTTGCCGACGATGAGAGTGTTATCGAACGGCAGGCCGGTCTGAAAAGAGTTGGAATAAAACGCAAGGGCCGCGACCCACAGTCCCAGCAGGATGAGAAAATGGCGCCGCCATTCCGTCTTGGGGAGCGCGGCGGCCGGCGCTTTCGGCTGCACGGTTGCGGCCGCTGCCGGCGGGCCCCCTGCCGGCAGTCCCGGCGTACGCGGCGATTTCCGGGATTTCCTCATGCCAGCCCGGGAACCCCGCCCATCGATTTCGCCAACCTGACCGCGCGCAGAATGGCTGCCGCGAGCGCTTCGGCGGCCGCGCTGCCAAGCACGTTGAGATCGGCCGCGCGGGCGCCGAGAGAGAGCGCGAATACGGTATCGCCATCGAACATGGTGTTCACCGGATAAATGCAACGCGCCAGCGCCAGCGACGCAAACTGCGCCAGTTTCCGCGCCTGCAGCTTTGTGAGAGCGGCGTTGGTGGCCACCACCGCCAGCGTCGTATTGCGCCCCGCGAACCCGGCCGGCGGACGCTGCTTCATTACCTGTTCCGTGTCGGCGAATTCGCGCCCATCGGGTGTCTTGCGCGCGCCGGCGACGATCTTGTTCGTGGCCGGATCGCGCACGTCGCCGAATGCATTGACGATGGCCAGGGCCGCCACCAGCGCGCCGCCTGGAAGCTCGACCGTATACGATCCAACGCCGGACTTCATCGCCTGCTTCATGCCGAGGATTTTACCGACGGTAGCGCCGGTGCCCGCGCCGACGCATCCTTCGGCCACCGCCGCATCGGTTGCGGCGGCCGCGGCCGCCTCGCCCATCGCCAGCCCCGGCCGGACGTTGGCTTTCCCGATCCCGAGATCGTAGAGAATCGCCGCGGGGACGATCGGCACCTTGGCGGCGCCCGTATCGAAGCCCACGCCCTTATGTTCCAGGTATCGGCGGACTCCGGAAGCCGCTTCCAACCCGAAGGCGCTGCCGCCGGCGAGCAGGATGCCGTGTGCCTGCTGCGTTACGTGTCCCGGGTCAAGCGTTTCGATCTCTTCGGTGCCGGATGCCGAACCGCGAATATCCACGCCCGCCGCCGCTCCGCCCTCGCAGAGGATGGCCGTGCAGCCGGTGAGCGCATCGAAATCGGAAACGTGTCCGACGCGAATTCCGGGAATGTCGGTCAATCCTTTCATGCAATCCTGATTCGATTTTGACGGATTTATTGGTATGGTAGCATCGGATCTGGGGAAGAACTCTCTTTGCTCGATCTGCTGAAAGGACCCGCCATCGCGGCTGAGGAGTTCTTTACTCTGACCGGTCGGGCATTGCGAAATATCTTTCGCAGCCCTCATTACAGCGCCGACATCATTATCCAGATGGACACCATCGGCGTGGGCAGTTTCCTGGTCATTGTCCTGGTCGGTTTCTTTGCCGGCGTGGTCATGGCGTTGCAAATGGCCCACGCGCTGCGCAGTTACGGCCAGGTCTCGAAAACCGGCACGCTGGTGGCGATCACCCTGGCCCGCGAGCTCGGTCCGGTGCTCAGCGCGCTCATGATGGCGGGCCGCAACGCTACCGGAATCGCCAGCGAACTCGGCTCGATGAAAGTGACGGAACAGATCGACGCCATGCGGGCGCTCGGCACCGACCCGGTGCAGAAGCTCGTGACGCCGCGCGTCGTGGCCACCGGAGTGATGCTCCCCATGCTGACGGTGATTGCCGATTTCGTCGGTTTGTTTGGCGGCTGGCTGGTGGCCATCCTCTTCCTCGGCCTGACTTCGGTGCAGTACTGGAACACCGCATGGCGAGCGCTGGACTGGAAGGACGACGTGCTGCAAGGTCTGCTGAAGCCGCTGGTGTTCGGCCTGACCCTGTCGCTGATCGGCTGCTTCTACGGTCTTCGCACCACCGGAGGCACGCAAGGAGTGGGCCGCGCCACGACACAGGCCATGGTCGCATCGGCCGTTTTCATCCTGATCCTCGACGTGATGATCACCAAGGTTTTTGTAGGCCAGGGCGGCGGATAGACGGGATAGCGATGAAGTCGAGCGAGTCCCCCATTCTGCGGTTCGAAAAGGTCAGTGTCGCATTCGACGGCGTACCCGCGCTGATCGACGTCTCGTTCGCGGCCTATGCCAGCGACACGCGTGTGATCCTGGGCGCCGCCGGCAGTGGAAAGACGGTGCTGCTGAAAACCGCGTTGGGACTGGCGCGGCCCGATTCCGGACAGGTCTTTATCTTCGAAAAGCGGATCGACAATCTGAAAGAGCGCGACCTGATCGATATCCGCAGCCAGGTGGGAATGTTGTTTCAGGAAAGCGCGCTGTTCGATTCTCTTACGATCGAGGAGAATGTCGCCTACCCGCTGGAGAACCAGCGCGCCATCCATTGTCCGCCGGAGCAGATACGGCCGCGGGTGGTGGAGACGCTGGAATTCGTCGAGCTGGGCGGGACTTTGGAGAAATTCCCCAGCGAATTGTCCGGCGGCATGCGCCGGCGCGCGGCGATTGCGCGCGCGGTCGTCACCGGACCCCGCCTGGTGTTATACGATTCGCCCACCGCCGGCCTCGACCCGATCACCGCGCACACCATTATCGAGCTATTGATCAAGCATCGCGACGTGGCGCATACCACGACTCTCGTGGTGACGCATCGCTATCAGGACGGGAACCTGGTTGCGAATTTCCGCTACAATTCGGAACAAGGACGTCTGGAGCCGGCGCGTAACGGGAATGGCCGAGGAGCACGGACCATTTTCATGGTGCTGCGCGAGGGCCGGCTGGTGTTTGAAGGCGACCAGGAACAGCTCGAATCCTCGACGGATGAGTACGTATCGAAGTTTGTGAAGCGACGGGAATAAACCATGCCGGACCGCAGCCGAGTCAGATGGTCGCAGTTGAAAGTGGGCGTAATTTGCGGCTCCGCCTTCATCATCCTCGGCATCCTCATCTTTCTTCTCACCAGCACGCGCGGCATCTTTCAGGATTACGTCGTGTTGCGCACCTACATGGAGGATGCCTCCGGTATCGTGCAGGGCACGGAAGTCCGCCTGAACGGCATCAAGGATGTGGGGTATCTCGATCAGGTGCAATTGAGCGGATTGCAGGACAAAGGCCGCACGGTGGAATTCCTCATGAAGGTCCACGCGAAGTATCTGAAGGACATCCCCGACGATTCCGTGGTGGGCATCGGAGCCGCCAACCTGCTGGGCGACAAGTACCTCAACATCGTGAGAGGAAAAAGTTCGCAGACCATCCATGAGGGAGCGGTACTCCAATCGGAAGCGTCGCAGGACATCCCCGAAATGCTGGCGTCGTTTTCGAAATTGATGAGCTCGTTCCAGACCAGCATCAACCGCATCGATCATTTGTTGGCCGATGTCGAGGCGGGCAAGGGGAATATCGGTTTGTTGCTCAAGGACGACCAGTTTTACAACCGGCTGAATTCCATCACGGCCGAGGGTCAGGAACTGCTGTCCGACATCCGCCACGGCCAGGGCAGCCTCAGCAAACTGATCTACGATCCCGGCTTGTACGACCAGGTGGTGGTGTCGTTGAAGCGGCTGGACAGCATCATGGCGGATGTGCAAGCGGGGCAGGGCACCGCCGGCAAGCTTCTCAAAGACCCGGCGCTGTTCGATTCCGCCAACCAGACGATTCTCGAAATCAAGGCCCTGGTCGCCGACCTGAACGCCGGCAAGGGCGATGCCGGGCATCTGCTCAAGAATAGCGACCTCACCAACCACATGAACCTCCTGCTGGCGAAACTCGACACCACGCTCGACAAAATTATGTCGGGTCAGGGCACCATCGGCCAGTTCGTGGTCAATCCGAAGCTGTACGACGCGCTCACCGGCGCCACTACCGAATTCGAGACGCTGGCCCGCGATGTCCACGCGAATCCCAAAAAATTCCTGACCATCCAGTTGAAGATATTTTGAGAGGACGCAAACAGCTAGTCGTCAACGCCGATGATTTCGGATTCACTCCGGATGTCAACGAGGGCATCGTAGAAGCGCATCGCGAGGGCATTCTGACGGCGACTACTCTGATGGCGAACGGCGCGGCTTTCGACGATGCCGTCCGTCTGGCGCGTGAGACGCCGACACTGGATATCGGCTGTCATCTGGTCCTGGTGAGCGGAAGTTCGCTGCTCAGCCGCAAGCCGTATCCGCTGACGGTGGCACAACTGGTTGCGGCCATGGCCCGGCGCGAAATTCGCGTCTATGACGAGCTGGTGGCGCAGGTGAGGCGTATCGTCGATTCCGGCATCTCGCCATCGCACCTGGACACGCACAAACACACCCATCTGGCGCCGCCGGTTCTCGACGCCGTGGCGCGAATCGCGCAGGAATTCGGCATACGCTGGGTTCGGCGTCCGTTCGATCTGCCGTTGAATGCGTTGAAAGGCGCGGTTCCACGGCTCAAGCGAATGACTTCGGGCGGCCTCGGCTTTCTGCGCAAACGATTTCATCGGGTCCTGGAGAATCACGGTTGCCGCACGACGGATCACTTCGCCGGATTCCAGATCACCGGCCGTTTCCGAGCACCCGAACTGGTGGCGTTGCTCGGCGCACTGCCCGAGGGATCAACTGAGCTGATGGTGCATCCCGGCCGCTGCCGCGAGGCGCTGCGGCACGCGCACACGCGTCTGAAGGAGAGCCGCGAGCAGGAGTTGGAAGCCCTCGTGGCGGCGGAAACCAGGTCCGCGCTGGAGCGGAATGGGATCGAGCTGGTGGATTATCGGGGGATGGACGGGGGTTAGTAAAGTCTGAAATTCGCGGGCAACAGCAGTGTGAACTGGCAGTCGGGCGGCGTTACGACCGCAGAACAGGAAAGTACGGCCTGGCGCGGGAGTTTTGCAGGACTTCCTTCGGGCAACAACGCCGGAAAACTGAGCTTGCGGAGTACCTCAACCGCCGGCCTTAGCGCGGCATCTCCGCGGTCGAATCGCAAGTCCTCAAGCCCCTTATTCGAAAAGAGAACCAGGAAGTAGGCTGTGCTGGTGGTCCGCAGTGTCAGATCCTTGACGCGAATGGAACGGAGCTTCGACACTTCTTCGCGCAAGCGGCTGAGATCTTGCGCCGTTGGTCCAGCGCCGCCGAGTGCCGAGAGACGTTGTTTGACGTTCGTATCATTCGCATTTACAGCGAGAGAAAGCCGGTACGCGTGGATGGCCTGATCTTTCTTCCCCTGCCGCTCATAAATCTGGCCGAGATGATCGGCCATTACCGCATGTTGTTCAAAGTTCCAGGCCGCCTTCACAAATTTTTCGGCGGTTGTCAGATCGCCCAGCCGGAAGGCGGCCCAGCCTAGGGAATCCCACGCAGCTCCAAGGGAATTCGCATTTCGAAAATCATTGTCTGTCGCCGTGTCCAGCTTCACGTCCTTCAGCAAGTCATCGTATCCGTCGATTGACTTTTGAACCAGCTCCCTTCCAAGCCCCACATCGACGCCAGTGTCAATCAGATAGTAACCTGTGCTGTTGGCTTGCCCGGTGGCGAGCCCATGCGAACGCAACTTCGTGAGAAGCTGCATCGCCTGATCCTTTTTCCCGCCGTATAGGAGCACTTCAAACAGGGAAACCTGCAGATTGGTGTTGGTCGGATTACGGCTTACGGCTGCCGATAGCGGATCCACAGCATCGAGGTAACGCTTCGTAGCAATTAACGCCGCGACCAGACCGTTGAGCATACTGAGGTCCTGTGGATTGGCCTCCAGCACCCTTTGCCGGTAGTTGATCTCTTCGCTCGAACGGCCCGCCTGGTGCAAAAGCGAAATCAAGTATTGTAAGACCGTGTCATTCTGCGGATCCGCAACCAATTTCTCGAGAATGTCGATAGCCTTGTCCCTGTTGCCTTCGAGTTCGTATAAACGGGCCCAGGCATTCCAAAGACCGGACGCGTGATCGTCGAGAGCTTTGGCCTTGGCGAGGTTCTCATCCGCCGCTTTGAAGTCGCGCTTGTCGATTGCG
>Ga0335083_10010097_pt1 | contig 11435 bp, 10 predicted proteins | sample Lox_Sample_42_FD_206716 | JGI IMG/M metagenome (GOLD analysis project Ga0335083, IMG submission 206716) | Soil microbial communities from Loxahatchee National Wildlife Refuge, Florida, United States - Lox_Sample_4.2 | ecosystem: Environmental > Terrestrial > Soil > Wetlands | place: USA... | reverse complement strand
GTCCGGCTCGTCGGCGCGAACAAGATCGTCGAGATCGGCACGCTCGTCGGCTACTCGGCGATCCACCTCGCGCGCGCGCTGCCCGCGGGCGGCAAGCTGTGGTCGGTCGAGTACGAGCCGCGCCACGCCGAGATCGCGCGCCAAAATCTCGCGCGCGCGGGGCTCGCCGAGCGCGCGACCGTGGTGGTCGGCGCCGGCCGCGACGTCTTGCCGACGCTGGTCTCGCACGGCCCGTTCGACGTCGTGTTCATCGACGCCGACAAGATCAACTACGATCACTACGGCGCGTGGGCGATCGCGAATCTGCGCGCCGGCGGCCTCGTGATCGGCGACAACGCGTTCCTGTTCGGGGAGCTGATGGACGACACCGATCGCGGCCGCGCGATGCGCCGGTTCCACGAGTCGGTCGCCGCGGCGTGCGACTCGGTGTGCATTCCCACGCCGGATGGCCTCGTCGTCGGGATCAAGCGGTGATTTTTCCCGCGACCGCGCCGCCCGGCTGGGCTCGACCTTGTAGATGCGCGTACTCGCGACGATCGCGGTGATCGCGGCCTGCGGCCGCGGCGACCGCGAGCCGGCGCCGCATCCGTTCACGTTGCCGCAGCCGGAGCACGTGGAGCACGTGGTCGTCGCGCGCGATGCCGGCGTCGTCGCGCAGGCGGTCGCCGCGACGCCCGCGTGGACGATCGGCGACGCGCTCGATCGGATCGCGGCCGGCGAGGATCCGCCGCGGATCTGCTTCGCGGTCTCGGCGAACCGCCGGCGCGCCGCGTGCGCGACCGGCTGGTGGAGCCACGACCAAGGCGGTGCGTACGCGATCGAGATCGTCGGTGAGACCGGCGATCTCGTGTCGGAATGGACGTACTTGCAAAGCCCGGAGAACGGTCACTTCGACGGCACGGAGAAGCCGGACCCGAGCGTGCTGGCCGAGGCACGCCGCGCGCTCGCCGAGCGCAAGTACGAGCCGAGCACCGCGCCCGAGGTCGAGCTTGCCGACGGCGCGGCGGTGACCGCCGGCGCGTGGACGCTGCGCCGCGCGCGCGTGCGCGTCTCGACCGAGGGATGCAACGACGAGCCGGGGTGCACGGGGTCATGGGGTGTCTATCGCGAGAAGCTCGAGCTGCGCTGCGGCCGCACGTGGCGCGAGATCCCGAACGACTACAACGGCGGCGACCGCTACGGCGAGGAGCCTCCTCCGAGCCTGCGCGTGTCCGCGCTCGACGATCGCCACGTGTTGACCGTGCTCGACGGCGGCTGGGCCATCGAAGGTGATTTCGGCGGCGAGCGCCTCGCGCAGCTCGTCGACGCGGTCGCGTTCTGCCGGTAGCACCTGCTAGGGCAGCGCGCTCATCAGGCAGCAGTACCCCGCGATCGCGACCGCGAGCCCGATCCAGCCGGCGTGAAACGGCGGGAAGGTCAAGGCAGGGCGGCCGAGCACGTCGAGTTGCGGCATCGGCTCGGGCTGCGGCGGCTCGGGCGGCGGTGCGGGTGCGAGCAGCGCGAGCGTTTCGCGCAGCACGCGCTCGATCTCGTCGAGCGTCGGGCGCTGCGCTGGAACTTTCGCGAGCATGTCGAACAGGAGTGCGTCGAGCGCCGGCGGGATCGACGACCACGCCGTGCTCGCGCGCGGCGGTTCGGCGCGCAGGTGAAGGTGGACGAGCGCGAGGTCGTTCGCGGCCGCGAACGGCGGGCGCCGGCACAGCACGTGATACGCGAGCACCGCGAGCGAGTAGATGTCGGCCGCGCCGGTGAGCGCGCCGCCGCGGATCTGCTCGGGCGCGACGTAGGTCAGCGTGCCGGCGATCAGGCCGCGAAACGGATCGTCCTGCCCGAGCACGTGCGCGACGCCCCAGTCGAGCAGCTTGACGCGGCGGTCGCGCGCGTAGGGCTCGGCGAGCACGAACACGTTGTCGAGCTTGAGATCGCGGTGGACGACACCGGCGGCGTGGGTCGCGCGCAGGATGTCGACCAGCTCGATCAGGATCGCCAGGCCTTCGGCGCGCGGCAGCGGCGCGGTGTCGACCATGCGGCCGAGCGTGGCGCCGGCGAGTCGCTCCATCACGAGGTACGGGCGATCGTCGTGCATGCCGGTCGCGAACACGTCGATCACGCCGGGGTGCGCGACCGCGTGAACGACGCGGGCCTCGCGCAGGAACACGTCGGGCGTGTAGGCGCCCGACAGCGCGGAGCGATGCGCGATCTTGAGCGCGGCGCGCTTGCCGAACTCGGCGTGGGTGACCGCGTGCACGCTCGCCATCCCGCCGCGACCGAGCTCGCTCGCGACGCGCCACTCGCCCACTTTCGACTCCGCGGCGAGCGTGTCGCCTTCGGGGCAAGTGCTCGCGGGGCGGCGCGGGATCGGGGGCGGCCGGCACGGTTCGGGGCGGAGCGCGATCGTGTCGACAGTGCTCGCGTGCGCCATCGCCGGGCGCTCGTGCATTTCGCGGACCCGCGCTCGGCGATCTTCGGACGCGAGGCGGCGCGCACTTGCGACGGGAGCGCGTGGAGCAGGCGTGCGCCTACGAGCCGACGGTCAGAACCGCCCGACCCACACGAATCCGGCGCTGTGCGGCGTGGCCGACACTCCGACGTGCGAATCGCGCTCGATCCGGCGGCCGTGCAAGTAGAGCGCGACTCCGCCGCCGGCGGTCAAGACGCCGGTCACGCCGAGCCAGGTCGCGTACGTCGCGCTGCTCTCGCTGTGCGACGCGATCGGCGGGCTCTCGGCGCCCTTGCCGCCCTTCACGGAGGGATCGGAGACCGAGCCTGAAGCCCAGGACGCGTCGAGCGCGAAGTAGCCGGCGGCCAGGAGCAGCACGCTGCCGCCGACGATCAGCACGCCGCCCGCCTGCTGCTCGAGCTGGCCGCGCGGCGGCACGATCGCGCGTGGCGCCGGCTCGGCGACCGCGAGCGCGTTGGGCGTCGCGGTGGCGACCGCCGGTCGGGCGCACCGCGCGAGGTGAGACTCGGCGAGCGTGCGACCGTCGCCGCTCGGATTCGAGCTCAGGTAGCGGCGGTACATCCACACCGCGTCGTCGCAATCTCCGGATAGCCGGTATGCCTGCGCGAGATCGAACAGCAGGCTCGCGCTCGGCGCGAGCGCGTAGGCCTCCTCGAACGCGCTGATCGCGTGCGGGTAATCACCGGCGTCGTGATACGCGCGGCCGCGATCGGCGAGCGCGCGCGCTTTCGGCGGGATCTGCTCGGGGCGCAGCTCGTCGGCATGCGCCGAGCCCGCGAACGCGATCAATGCGAGCAAGGCCCTCACCGGTACGGATCGATCACGCCGTCGGGATCGATCGGCAGCTCGCGGCGCGGCTTGGTCGGAGGCTGCGGTGGTTGCAGGCGAGCGTGGTGCTTCTTCGGAGGTGCGGCGTCGGGCGTCGCACGCGGAACGTCCGGTTTCGGATCCTCGATGCGTGGCGTGGACACGAGCTCGATCTTCGGCAGCGGAACCGGCTCGGGAGGTTTCCTGAAGCCTGATGTGTGAAGTCCGATGCCTGGTGTCCGTGTCGGTTCCCGTGCCGCCGCGAACAGCCCCGCGCCGGTGGCCAGCGCCGCCGCGCCGAGCGCCAGCTTCCACCGCCGCGGCCGACGCGGCACGGGCTCGGTCACCGGCACCGCGCTCCAGCGCTGGCAGCGCGGCGGCTCGGGCGGCGGCGCGGCGTGCCGCGCGAGCTCGTCGCGCACGGCCTCGAGCGTGCGCGCGACCGCGAGCATCGACGGCCGCGCGTCGGGCGATTTCGCGAGCATCGCGAGCAACAGCGCCTCGAGCTCGCCGGGGATGTCGGGCCACAGCTCGCTCGGCTTGGGCGGCGTCGCGCGCAGGTGCATCGCCATCACCTCCGCCGACGTCTCGGCCTCGAACGGCAGCTGCTCGACGAACAGCTCGTATGCCATCACGCCGAGCGAGTACACGTCGGTCTTGTGCGACACCGCGGCGCCGCGCGCCTGCTCGGGCGCCAGATACTGCGGCGTGCCGACGAGCTGGCCGTCGATCGTCGCTCCGCAACGCTGCGCGTGGCTGCGGGCCCCGGCAGAGCCGGGGCTTGCGATCGTCGCTCCGCAACGCTGCGCGTGGCTGCGCGCCCCGGCAGAGCCGGGGCCCGGCCCGCAGTCGTGCAGGGTCATCACTTTCGCGATGCCCCAGTCGAGCAGCTTCACGCGAGGCACGCTCGGATCCTCGGGATCGTCGATCAGGAACACGTTGTCGAGCTTGAGATCGCGGTGGATGATGCCGGCGGCGTGCGCCGCGATCAGCGCGTCGCATACTTCGAGCAGGATCCGGATCGCGATGTCGGGCCGGATGCGCGTGGTCGCCGCGTGCTGGCCGAGCGTCACGCCGTCGAGGCGCTCCATCACGATGTACGGGCGGCCGTCGGGCAGCTCGCCGGTCTCGAAGATGTCGACGATATTCGGGTGACCGACCTGGTTGACGACGCGCGCCTCGAGCAGGATGCGCTCGGCCGCCGCCGGTCCGATCAAGCGGCGGTGCATCACCTTGAGCGCGGCCCGCTTGCCGATCTCCTCGTGCACGACGCCGTACACCGCGCCCATGCCGCCGCGCCCGAGCTCGCGCTCGACGATCCACGGTCCGGCATGCGCTCCCGGCGCGAGCATGTCGGGTGGTTCGAGCACTGGCTCCGAGGCCGCCTCGGACGTGGGCACGTGCGTGTGCACGGCTTGCAACTCGTGCAGCGCGTGTGCCGGTCTCCGCCGCGAGCGCATGGCGGACTTCGCACGTGCGCCCGTGGCGAGCGCGTCGCGATGTGGCGGGCCCGCACGCGGAGAGTCGATCTGGGATAATCGAGCGATGGCCGTCGTCACGCGCGAGCTGCTCGAGGACGCGCTCGCCGCGCTCGCTCGCGACGTGCGCGATCCGCGTGCGGGCATTCTCGGTCCGAGCTCGGTCGCGTGGCGCGTGGGCGGCGATCTCGCCGTGTTCCTCGGCGGTGGGCGCGCGGCGCTGCTCCAGCTCGCGCACCCGATGGTCGCGTACGCGGTCGACCATCACTCGAGCGCACGTCGCGACATCGCCGGGCGCTTCCAGCGTACGTTCCGCCACGTCTTCGCGATGGTGTTCGGCGAGCTCGACGACGCGCTCGCCGCCGCGCGCCGCGTGCATCGCATTCACGAGCGCGTGCACGGCACGATCCCGCACGCGATCGGCGCGTGGCCGGCGGGCAGCGCGTATCACGCGAACGACGTCGATGCGCTGCGCTGGGTGCACGCGACGCTCGTCGACACGACGCTCGTCGTGCGCGAGCGCCTCGACGGCGCGCTGCCGGCGCACGTGCGCGACGCGTACATCGCCGAGATGAACCGGTTCGCCGCGCTGTTCGGGATCCCGCACGATCGCCGGCCGCGCTCGTACGCCGAGCACGCGGCCTACATGGCGCGCATGCTCGGCAGCGATCAGCTCGCGGTCGCGCCGTGCGCGCGCGAGATGGCGAAGTTCCTGCTCGGACGCGGCGGCCCGGGCCCGCAGCCGCCGCTCGGCCGCATCGCCGAGGCGATCGCGGCGACGATGCTCCCGCGCCACCTCGCGGAGCAGTTCGGGCTGCCGACGTCGCGCCGCAGCGCCGCGGGCGTCCACGGTCTGCTCGCCGCGTTCGGCGCGATCTATCACCAGCTGCCGGGGCGGCTCGTCGCGATCCCCGCGCGCGCCGAGGCGACGCGGCGCATCGCCGGCAAGCCACCGGCGCGCGTGCACGCGTGGCTCGAGCGCACGCTGTTCGGGCTGTCGCGTCAGGTCACCGGCTCGAGTCAGTGACCGCTGCCGTGGCCGCTACCGCTGCCGCTGCCGCTGCCGCTGCCGTGACCGCTGCCGCTGCCGCTGCCGCTGCCGTGACCGCTGCCGCTGCCGTGACCGCTACCGCTGCCGCTGCCGCCGCCGCTGCCGCCCATGCCCTCGGGCCGGCACACGAGCGACACGCCCGGCCGCGACCGTCGCGGCGGTTGACACGTCCCCTTCACGTCCTTCCCGGCTTTGCCGGTGAACGAGCACGCATCACCTTGCTTCGACTTCGCGCACGCGTCGACCGCCGGATGAGCGCCTTGCGCGTAGGCGACGACGCCTGCGGCCGACATCGCGAGCGCGACGACGACAATTCGAAAAGACTTCGCCATGGGCCCGACTCTCGCACACGGCCGTGTGAACGACTGTGAAGCTCTCGTTCAGCCTGAAGCCTGGAGCCTGCGCCTACCGATACGTCGTCGGGTCGAGCCCGAAGCGCTTGATCCAGCGCTGGATCTGCTTGCGGTCCTTGTCGAGCGCGCGGGCGACCGCCGACACGTTGCCCTGGTGCTCGCGCAGCGCGGCCACGACCTGATCTCGGACCTTCTGGTCGAGCTCGCTGAGCACGACCGGGCGCGGCGCCCCGGGCGGCCGCCCCGAGCGCACCGTGTCGGGCAGATGCTCGGCGGTGACGAGCTGATCGCGCGCGAGCACCTGCGCGGTCGACAGCGCCTGTTCGAGCTCGCGCACGTTGAGCGGCCACGGGTAGCGCAGCAGCAGGCGCGCGGCGTCGATATCGAAGCCGGGATGGTCGGCCGGGAACACGCGCGCGTGCAGCGCGCCGATCAGAAGGCCGAGGTCGGCGCGACGCTCGGCGAGCGGCGGGACGCGAATGCGAAAGCCGGCGAGCCGCGCGAACAGGTCGTGGCGGAACGTCTGCTCGGCGACCATGTCGTCGAGATCGCGGTGCGTCGCGGCGACGACGCGCAGATCGATCGGCACGGCCTTCGTGCCGCCGACCGGCATGACCTCGCGCTCCTGCAGCACGCGCAGCAGCGCCGCCTGCGAGCTCGCCGGCAAGTCGCCGATCTCGTCGAGGAACAGCGTGCCGCCGTCGGCCGCGCGCACGAGGCCGGGATGATCCTTGTCGGCGCCCGAAAATGCGCCCTTCTTGTAGCCGAACAGCTCGCTCTCGACGAGGTTCTCGGGCAGCGCGCCGCAGTTGACCGGCACGAACGCGCCGCCGCGCCCCGACAGCATGTGGATCGCGCGCGCGATCACCTCCTTGCCGGTGCCGCTCTCGCCTTCGACCAGCATCGGGATCTCCGAGCTCGCGATCTGGCGGATGCGCGCGAGCTCGGTCTGCCACGCCGGCACCAGCGTCGCGAGCCCGGGCAGCGTGCCGTCGGGCGACAGCTCGAGCAGCGCGGGCGCGTCGGCGTCGATCGGCATGCGCTCGAAGAAGTAGAACAGCGTGTGGCCGAGCTCGATCAACGAGCCGTCGGTGAGCACCGCGCGCTTCGTGGTGTGGCCGTCGACGATCGAGCCGTTCTTCGACTCGGTGTCGACCAGCACCCAGCGCCCGAAGCTCGGCTCGATGCGCGCGTGCTTCGACGACATCCACTTGTCGGGCACGCGGATCGTCAGCTCGGTGCCGGCCTTCTCGGCGCGCCGTTCCGACCCGCGGCCGAGGTGGACGATCGAGAGATCGGCCAGCCGGTACCGCACCGAGCCGGCGCGCGGCCGGCTGCACTCGAGCGCGAGCACGAGCACGGGCTCCGGCTTGGGGCCGGTACGCCCGGTCGGACCATCCGCGTGGATGCTCAGCGTCGTGCCGTGCTGGTCGCCCACGCGGGCATTATGTCAGACCCGACCGCTAGGGTGTGCCCATGGGCGATCTCGTGTCGTTGAAGCTCGGCGGCCGGCGCAGCCTGCTGCGAGCGACGAGCGCGCTGGTCTGGTACGAGCGCGGCGTCGCGCTCGAGGCCACCGACCCCGAGGCCGCGGTCGCGGCGTATCGGCGCGCGCTGGCCGGCCGGCCCGACCTCGCCGACGCGCACAATAACCTCGGCCGCCTGTTGCACGATCGCGGCGAGCTCGCCGCGGCGGCGGCGTGCTACCGGCGCGCGCGGGAGATCGAGCCGCTCGTCGGGCTGTACGCGTTCAACCTCGGCGTCGCGCTCGAAGACTCCGGGTGCACCGGCGAAGCCGTCGCGATGTACGAGCAGGCGCTCGCGCTCGAGCCCGCGCTCGCGGACGCGCACTACAACCTCGCGCGGCTGATCGAGCTCGCCGCGCGCGGCACCAGCGATGATCTGATGATGCGGCGCGCGCTGCGCCACCTCCACCAGTACCGCCGCCTGCTCACAGCGTGATCGTGATCGTGTTCGTGCTGGTGTCGAGCGACGCGGTGTAGACCGCGAGCGGGCGAGACGCCGGGCCGTGGATCACGCTGCCGTCCTCGCCGAACACCGAGCCGTGGCACGGGCAATCGATCTGCTGCGTCTTCGTGTTGAAGTTCATCGAGCAGCCGGCGTGCGTGCAGATCGCCGACAGCGCGACCACGTCGACCTGCGACATGCGAATGACCATGATCGTGTCGCGCGTGGTGTCGACGAGCAGCGCGCCGCCCGGCGACGCGAGCGCCGAGTTCGCCGGATCGCTGAGATCGAGGCAGACGTCGCTGCTGCTGCACGACGACGTCTTGCCCGTCGGCAGATCCGAGCCCGCTTGCGTGCAGCTCGGTGCGAGCGAGGCGAGCGCGGCGGCGCCGAGCCCTTGCAACAGCGCGCGGCGCGAGCACGCGACGCCGCAGATCGGGAGCTTTGCGGACTTCATGCTTCCCCCATGTTGGCGTCTCCGACTCGCGCTGTCTCGTGGCGGTTGCTCGCGCGTTGCGCGCGATCACGACTGTGCAGCGCGCGTACAACGCCACCACAGGATCTTCAGGTAATCGGCCTGCGGAAATCCGACGGGATGATCGGGCTCGGGTGGCAATTCCTGCGCGAGCGCGAACCGATTGCCGAGCGCGTCCTGCACGGTGCGGCGAAACACGGCACGTTCGATCCGGCTGGTGCAGCACGCGGCGACGAGCGCGCCGCCGGGCCGCACGTGCTCGGCGGCGGCGCGATAGAGCCGGCGATACGCGGCGAGCGCGTGGCCGACCTGCGTGCGCCGGCTCGTCATCGCCGGTGGATCCGCGATCACGAGATCGAACGTCTCGGCGCGATCGAGCTGCGGCAGCCACGCGAACACGTCGGCGGTGACGAAGCGATGGCGTGCGGGATCGATCACGTGATGCGCGGCCGCGAACGCGAGCGCGCGCTCCGACGCGTCGACCTGCACGACGTGCGCGGCGCCGGCGGCCTCGGCGGCGCGCCCGAGCATGCCGGTGTACGCGAACAGGTTCAGCACGCGTGCGCCGGCCAGCGGCGCGCCCGCGATCGCGCGGCGCAACCCGCGCAGGTCGAGGTACGTGCCGGTCTTGTGGCCGGCGGCGAGGTCGACCGCGTAGCGCGTGCCGTCCTCGCTGAAGTGCGCGACCTCGGGCGGCGCGCCGCGCACGACGCGAGGCGGCGGCGGCGCGGAATGGCGGCGACGCGCGGGGCGCAGCACCACGTTCGGCTGGTGCGCCGCGTGCGCGACATAACGGGCGAGCGCATCCGCGCCGGCGGCGTAGCTCGACACGACGAGCGTATCGCCGAAGCGATCGGCGACGACGGCCGGGATGCCATCGCTCTCGCCGTGGACGAGGCGAACGCCATCGGTCGTGCGCACGAGCTCGGCGCGGCGCGCGGCGGCCGCGGCGAGCCGCTCGCGCAGCCACGCCGCATCGGGCGGTGCATCGCCGACGCGCAGCACGCGGATCGCGATCGCGCCTTCCGCTTCGTACATGCCGTAGCCGACGACGTGGTTGTCACCGTCGACGAGCCGCAGCCATGCGCCGTCCCGAAACGCGCCGGCCGCGCTCGACATCTGGTCGCGAAACAGCCACGGATGCCCGCCGCGCACGATCGCGGCGGCGTCCTTGCGTAGCTGGTAGCGCCTCGGAGTCACGAGGCGCAAGGAGTACCGCCAAGGCGCCAGGGACGCCATGGCGCCTTGGCGGTAACTCTCTGCGCGCTCAGAAGTCGGTGTGCCGGCGCCCGAAGTCGGCGGGGACGCGCGAGACGACGACGAGGTCGGCGCGGCCGGCGGCGATCGCGGCGTCGAGATCGGGTGGATACGCGTCGCCGACGATCGCGGTCGCGACGCCGAGCTCGTTGCGCAGGCGATCGGCGAGCGGCGCCGCGGGCAGCCGGGCGCCGGCGAGCCGTGCATCGCCGGCCGACGACACCCACAAGAGCTGCGCGCCGGCGCGCACGAGCTGCGCGGCGTGGCCGAGCGCGGCCGGGCGATCGTGCACGCACGCGCCGATCCAGCCGCCGGCGCGCCAGTGGCCGCGCGCGGCTTGCACGGCGGCCGGAAGATTCTCGATCGCGATCGGATCGGCACCGGCGTCGAGCAGCAGCACGTCGAAGCCGGCGAACGCGGCGCGCTGCACGGCGTCGGCGAGCGCGTCGTCGACCACGACGCGCGCCACCGCCAGCGCGCCCTTGCGGTGCACGAACTCGACGACGCGCTGCCAGGCCACGGCGGCGTCGTCGCGCGCGAGCGCGGCCGCCGCGATCGGCGGCGTCGCGACGAGCCCGGCGCCCGCGGCCGCGGCACCGCCGAGCGCGACCAGCTCCTCGTCGCCGGCGACGGCCGACGCTGCCGCCAGCGGCGCGACCGCGAGTCGCGATCGCGCACGGCGATCGCCGAGCGGGCAGGGCAACACGCTCGGCGGCGGCACCGGCTCGGCCGTCACGCCGACCGACGCCGCCAGCAGGCGCTCCACGCCGAGCGCGAGGTGGAGGTCGCGCTTGCCGACCGATGCGTGCGAGACGCGCAGGCTGCGCGTCATCAGGCTGTACGTCAGCTGCACCGGCGCCATCTTCATGTAGCGCTCGGTGCCCTCGAACCACTCGAGACTCGCCTGCGCGGCCGCCTGCAGCGCCTCGACCTCGGGCCGCCGCCGCGCCTCGTACGCGGCGAGCGCCGCCGGCACGTCCTTGGTCGCGAGCAGCTCGTCGCGCAGCGCGATCGAATCCTCCATCGCGAGCTTCGTCCCCGAGCCGATCGAGAAGTGCGCGGTGTGCGCGGCATCGCCGACGAGCACCACGTTGCCCGCGTGCCAGCGGCCGCACCGCACGGTCGGGAAGTTGCGCCAGATCGATCGATTCTTGACCAGGCGATGCCCGGCGAGCTCGGCCGCGAACACGTCTCCGAGGATCGCGAGCGTGCGATCTTCGTCGGCATCGGCGAGCCCGGCCGCGCGCCACGTCGACTCGCGGCACTCGACGATGAACGTCGACTGGCCCTCCGCGTAGCGATACGCGTGCACGCGATACAGGCCGTGCGGCGTGTCCTTGAAGATGAACGTGAACGCGCGATACGGCACCGTGCAGCCCAGCCACACGAACTTGTTCGGACGCACGTCGACGTTCGGCTCGAGCTCGGCGGCGAGCGCGTCGCGCACCCAGCTCGCGACGCCGTCGCACGCGACCACGAGGTCGGCGCGGACTTCATCGAGCGTGCGCACCTCGTGCTCGTACTCGACGCGGACGCCGAGCTCGTGCGCCCGCGTCTGTAATATTTGGAGCAGCTGGCGGCGCTC
>Ga0335083_10010096_pt1 | contig 11436 bp, 10 predicted proteins | sample Lox_Sample_42_FD_206716 | JGI IMG/M metagenome (GOLD analysis project Ga0335083, IMG submission 206716) | Soil microbial communities from Loxahatchee National Wildlife Refuge, Florida, United States - Lox_Sample_4.2 | ecosystem: Environmental > Terrestrial > Soil > Wetlands | place: USA... | reverse complement strand
TTCCTTGACGATGCGTTCGGCGTTGCCTTGCTCGACATGCGGGTGGCCGACGACGACGTTGTGCTTCTTGCAGGTATCGACGACGCGCTTCATCCATTCGAGTACGACCTTGTGCTCGTACTGCCGCGGATAGCCCAGCTCCTGTGACAAATCGCCTTCACCGATCAGAATGCAGCCGATGCCCGGTACGTTCTTGAGGATGTCGTCGAGGTTCTCAATACCGCGCGTGTCTTCCATCTGCAGGATGCAGAAAATCTCGCCCTGTGGATTGAGCGGCCAGACGTCGGCCTTTTGGTAGTACTCCTGCTGCGTCAGGCCCCAGTAGCGCGCCGCTGTGGTCGGGCCATCGCCGCGGATGCCGGCCGGGTGAAAAAACGAAGCATCGCTGAGCCGCGGATACCGGCAGGCGCCAACCGCGTTGGCCGCTTCCTCGACCGTCGAAATGTGTGGGAATACGATGCCGTAGCAGCCCATATCGAGCGCCTGCTTGGCGTGCCACTGCGCCATCTCCACGCCGTTGACGGGCACACGCGCCAGCGGGGTCACGCCCGGCACCACCGACGCCGCCTTGGCGATCTGCGCCCGGTTGAGCATGTATTGCAGGCAGTCGCGAAGGAGCCGCCCATCCCACGGCTGATGTTCCATCTCGAACACGCAGCCGTCGAATTTCGACGTGGCCATCGCCACGGCGCTGGTGATTTCGGCCGGCGCGAAGCATGTCAGCGCATGCTGTCCCGCTTCGAGCGCGCGGATGACGCCGTTGAGGCGCGGTAGGTCAGCCATTTCCTCTTTCTCCCGTGGTGCCACAGGCATCCTAGCGCATGACCCCGAAAAGTGGATGCCGGTTTTCGGATAAGGTCATGCGCAAGCAGAATAAGTGCCGTTCCCCTTTGACAATGCCGTCCCGCGCCCTAGCATCGGACCTTCCGAAGACCCCTGAAGCGAAGTTGTCATGATCATCGATTGTCACGGCCATTACACCACCGAGCCCAAAGACCTGCATCGGTTCCGCAAGGAGCAGACCGCAGCGGCCAACGCCAAGGACAAAGCGGCGATGCCGTCGCGGGCGTCGCTCAAAATGTCCGACGACGAAATCCGCGACAGCATCGAGCAGAACCAGCTCAAGCTGCAGCGCGAACGCGGCACCAATCTCACGATTTTCTCGCCGCGCGCGTCCGGCATGGGCCATCACGTCGGCGACGAGAGCGTCAGCCTGGAATGGTCGCAGATTTGCAACGATCTGATTGCCCGCGTGGTCTCGCTCTATCCGCAGAATTTTATTGGCGTCTGCCAGTTGCCGCAGTCGCCAGGGGTGCCGCCGGCGCACTCGATCGGCGAGCTCGAACGCTGCATCAAGGAGCTCGGCTTCATCGGCTGCAACCTCAATCCCGATCCGTCCGGCGGTTATTTCAATTCGCCGCCACTGACCGACAAGTGGTGGTATCCGTTCTACGAGAAGATGGTCGAGCTTGACGTGCCAGCGATGATCCACGTGTCGGGCTGCTGCAATCCGGCGATGCACACCACCGGCTCGTATTATCTCAACGCCGACACCATGGCGTTCATGCAGCTGATCCTGTCCGACCTGTTCAAGGATTTTCCGACGCTCAAGCTGATCATTCCGCATGGCGGCGGCGCGGTGCCGTTCCATTGGGGCCGGTTCCGCGGCCTGGCGCTGAACAACGGACGACCCGAGCTCGTCGACATCATCAAGAACAACATTTTCTTCGACACCTGCGTCTACCATCAGCCGGGTATCAATCTGCTTGCCGAAGTCGTGCCGGCCGACAACATCCTGTTCGCTTCGGAAATGGTCGGCGCGGTCAAGGGCGTCGACCCGAAAACCGGATTTAATTTCGATGACACCAAGCGCTATGTCGATCACTCACCCAAACTGAACGACGCTGACCGGCAAAAGATTTTCGAGGGCAATGCGCGCCGGGTGTTCAGCCGCCTCAAGACCAAGGCGCCGGCGCAGGCTGCGGTTTAGGCGTTGTTGCGTTGGCAAAGGCGCGACGAAAGCGGTCGAACGGGAAATCCCAGCTCGTCAGGTTTGGCCATCGCGAAATCGAGACGCTGGGCTTAAGCCAGGGCTTCTGGACCGATTTCTATCACCGGTCGATGTCGGTTTATTGGCCGGTGTTCTTCGGCGGCGCGGCGCTGGTGTTCGTCACACTCAACGCCATTTTCGCTTTCCTTTATTTTCTCGGCCACGAGCCAATCGCCAATGTGGCCGGCGATAATCCGCTGGAATATTTCTATTTCTCGATCGAGACGCTGGCGACGGTCGGCTATGGCGACATGCACCCGCAGACCAACTACGGACATCTGATCGCCACCGTCGAAATCTTCACCGGCATGTGCTTCCTCGCGGTGTTGACCGGATTGGTCTTTGCCCGTTTCTCGCGCCCCCGCGCCCGTTTCGTCTTTGCCGCCCATCCGGTCGTCACGCAGCACGGCGGCCAACGCACTTTGATGATCCGCATGGCGAACGCGCGGCACAATGCGATCTCACGGGCGAACGCGCGGCTTTGGCTCATTCGCGCCGAGCGCACCAAGGAAGGCGATCAGCTGCGCCGCTTCTACGAGCTGCCGCTCGATCGCAACGATCATCCTATGTTCGTGCTGAGCTGGATGCTGTTTCACGTTATCGACAAGGATAGCCCGCTCCACGGAACCACCGCGAGCGATCTCGCCGAAGGCGACGCGATCCTGGTACTGAACGTCGGCGGTCTCGACGACGGTTCCGCGCAGCAGCTTTATGCCCGCCGGGTCTACTCCTGGCGCGATATCCGCTGGCGGCATCGCTATCGCGACATCACAAGCATTTCGCCGCAAGGCCGCTTTCTGCTCGACTACACCAAGTTCGACGATGTGGTGCCCGAAGAGGCGTGAACACAACGGGGCCCGGCCACGGTATCACCGATGTACCTGCTTGTCCCCGCCTGGTAGTTACCTATCTTTCCCGAGGATCAAAGGATCACCGAACATCAGAGGTGATCGGCCTGCAATCGTTTCGCCAAGGATGAATTCCCGAGGATAAATTCCAATGTCCATTCGCCCCGTGAAAAGCATCGTTTCATCGAAGCCCACGATGGAGGGCGCCGGTGTGCATCTGCGCCGCGCCTTCGGCTTCGGCGACACCACCGCGTTCGACCCGTTCCTGCTGCTCGACGATTTCCGTAACGACCGGCCGGACGAGTACCGCGCCGGATTTCCATGGCACCCGCATCGGGGTATCGAGACCATCACTTACGTACTTGCCGGCAACGTCGAGCACGGCGACAGCCTTGGCAATCGCGGCAATCTTGGCTCGGGCGACGTGCAATGGATGACAGCCGGACGCGGCATCATGCACCAGGAAATGCCGCAGGGTGATGCGCAGGGCCGCATGCACGGCTTTCAGCTCTGGTCGAACCTGCCGTCGTCGCTGAAGATGACGGCGCCGCGCTATCAGGACATCAAGGCCGCCGAAATTCCGGATGTCACCGATGACGACGGCACCCGCGTGCGCGTCGTTTGCGGCGATTTCTGGGGCAAGCGCGGCCCGGTCGAGGGCGTCGCCGCTGACCCGCGGTATCTCGACATCTTCGTGCCGCCGGGTAAGCGCAAAACTCTACCGGTGGAGCTTGAGCGGCATGCTTTCGCTTATGTGTTCGAAGGCTCCGGCGATTTCCGCGCGGCGTCGCAGCCGTTCGGCGTGCTGACCGAAAAGACCGATGGCGAAAACGAGATTCTAATCCGCGAACAGACCGGCAATCGCTCGCTGGTGTTGTTTGACTCGGGCGACGAGGTCACGGTGCAGGCCGGCGACGAAGGCATCCGCTTTCTGCTGGTCTCGGGCAAACCGATCGAGGAACCAGTCGCCTGGTACGGCCCCATTGTGATGAATACGCAGGCCGAATTGCGTCAGGCGGTCGCCGAGCTGCGCAACGGGACGTTTATCAAATAGTCCGCTCTGTCATCCTGAGGCCCGCGCTGCGCGCGGGCACCTCAGGATGGGGCTTCTCAGTCCTGTATCGACTTCAGGTGCTGCACCAGGCGCGCGCGCAGCGCCGCCTGCTCGTCCGGATTCCACTTGCGAAAGCCTTCGCCGGATTTGAAGCCGAGCTTGCCATCGTCAACGAGCTTTTGCAGATAGGGTGACGCTCCCGGCCGGCTCTCGATCTCCTTCAGTACATTGCCATGGATGGCAAGCGTGAGATCGGTGCCGATCAGGTCGGCATTTTCGAGCGGGCCGAGCACCGGCAAGCGCAGGCCGAACGAAGACTTCACCACGGCATCCACGGTTTCTGCATCGCAGACCCCGTTCTCGACCAGCGAAATTGCTTCACGCCAAAGTGCGTGTTGAAGCCGGTTGCCGATGAAACCCGGCACGTCCTTCTTCACATGCGCCGGCTTTTTGCCGGCGGTCTCATGCAGCTTCATGGTCCAAGTGACCGCCTGCGGCGCGGTCCATTGCGTTTCGATCACCTCCACCAGCGGAATCAAAAACGGCGGATTCCACCAATGAGTGCCGAGCGCGCGCTCACGCCTGGAAAGCCCCTGCATGATCGCGGTGATCGGAATCACCGAGGTGTTGCTGGCGAGGATGGCGTCGGCACGCACGTGGCGTTCGATTTCACCGAACAGTTTCTGCTTCAGCGCCAAATCCTCAGACACGGCCTCGACCACATAGTCGGCGTCGCGTACGGCGTCGGCGAGGTTGGCGCGGGGCTGCACGCGGGTCACTGCCGTCTCGTCTTCGCCGAGATCGCGCAGATTAGCCGCGATGCGTGACTTCACTGCGTCGAGACTTGCCGCGACAGAATCAGTAATCGTCACCGCATGGCCGGCAAGCGCAAACACTTGCGCAATGCCGTGCCCCATCAGGCCGGCGCCGATGACGGCAATGCGCGCCTGTTCCGGATCCGCCGTCATGTCAGCCAGCCGTGTAGCCGCCGTCGGCGTAGAGGATGTGGCCGGTGTAGAAGTCGGACGCCTTCGAGGCGAGGAACAGGAGCGGCCCGGCCAAGTCCTCCGGTTCGCCGAGGCGGCCCTTCGGCACGCGGGTCAGGAAGCCGGTGCGGACGGTCTTGCCTCGCTCGTCATCGGCAAACATCCATTCGGTCAGCGGCGAACGGAAAACCGTCGGCCCTAGTGCGTTGACGGTAATGCCGATGGCACCGAGTTCGCAGCCGAGCGCTTTGGTGATGCCGTCGACCGCTGACTTCGAGGCGCAATAGGCGCTGTAACCGGCAGGATGCCCGAGCAGGCCGCGCGCCGACGACATCAAAATGATCTTGCCGCCGCGGCCCTGCTTGATCATCTGCCGCGCCGCGGCCCGCGCCATCAGCCAGGATTGCGTGACATTGGCGTCCATCACGTCGAGAAAGTCCTCGGGTTTTTGATCGACAATTTTCGAAATCTTGTTCTGGCCCGATGCCACCACCAGGATATCGAGGCCGCCGAATTTTTCGACCGCTGCCGCGACGATGGCGTCGCAGTTTGCTTCCGAACTCGGGCGCTTGGCGACAATTTCGGATTTGCCGCCAAGCTTGCTGCATTCCGCCGCGAGCTTCTTCAATCCGTCGGCATTGTTCGCGGTAATGACCACATTGGCGCCGGAAGCCGCGAGTGTTTTTGCCGCGACAGCGCCGAACGCGCCGGTCGCGCCGGTGACGATCGCGGTCTTGCCCTTTACGTCGAACAGCGAAAGCGGGCCTTTCAGGACATCTTCGGACATGACGCTCCTCTTCTCCTTCTCCCAGCGTGCGGGGAGAAGGTCGGGATGAGGGGGCCTTTCCGCTTGGCTCGGAATCGCGGCGAGGCCCCCTCACCCTCATCGCGGAGCCTGTCATCGGGCCGGCCACTTGGGGCCGGGCCCGTTGGCTCGAACTTTCCCCGCGCGCGGGGAGAGGTAAAAAATATCACTTCGGCGGTGGTGCGATGGCGACCAGGATCGAACACACTTCGTTGGTGCGATTGACGATCTCGCGGCTCTCGTTGGGACCGATGAAGCATGAATCGTGTTTTTTCAGCACCGTCTCTTTGCCGTCGACGATCAGGGTCAACTCGCCTTCGAGCACGAAGTAGACTTTCTCCGGCGGCGACGTATCGGGCCCGGCGCCCCCACCCGGCAGGAAGTGAGAAATGCCGACAATCAGGCTCTTGGAACCGCCCGCCTCGGCGCCGAACAACCGCAATCCTGTAAAGTTGCGGTGATTGGGCGGTTCGTATGTCCTGGCGTCTGAGAAACGCTTTACTTGCATCAGAACTTCTCCCCCTTATCGATCCGGTAATTGCCCTTCGGGTCGGTGATGGCGACCAGGCGGATGATGCAGCCGTCGCCGCGATCCCAATTCCACGGGAAGAACGCGAAGGTGCAACGCCGGCCGGTGACCTTGTCGATGTCGCCGCCGACGTTCTCGATGCCGAGGATGCCGTTCTTGAACAGGATGCGGTGCACCGGCTCCCAGTCCGGGAAATCGTCTTTCCAGTCGCGGCCGCCAGACCATTTCTTGTATTCCGCGGCAAGATGCGGATGCAGCGGTCCGTTGCGTTGCGGGCCGATCGCGGTTGCCAGCGGATGATCGTTGGCCTGGGTATCGTGGCCGACGACCTTGACTTTCTTTTCTACGAACCATTCGCCGGCCGACGGCACGAAGCCGGGCGCGTAACAGAAGTAGTCTTCGCTGTCCTCGTACTTCTTATGCCAGCCGGTATTGACGATCACCACGTCACGCGGCCGCACCACCTTGCCGGCCGCCTTTTCCAGATCGTCATAGGTGATCTGCTCCCATTTCTTCTTCGGGATCGAAACGACGATGCCGGAGCCGAAGAAGTGCGGCAGCGGCACCTCGTCGATGAAGGGCGTACCCTGGACGACGTGCGCCGGCGCATCGATATGCGTGGTGTTGTGCATCGACGTGGTGATGCGCTGCGACAGCACGCCGGACTTCGCCATGTAATGGATGCGCTCGATTTTGACGTCTTCGAAATACGGCCAGTTCGGCGACTGATAGCCGAAGCGATGGGACAAATTGTAGAACGACAGCCCCATCGTGTTGTTCTCGTTTTCCTCGAACGAGACCCCGCGAATTTTCTTGACCACTCAATCCTCCCTATACACGCCCACGTGGGGCATCGTTTATAGCATTGGGCCATATACCATTGCACAGCATATCGGCTATAGACCGCTATCGATTAGCCGGGGTAACGCTTCAGTCTCACTTTGGGGGGAGAATAAAGACGCATGGTCCGCAAAATTGCGCTCGAAGAGCATTTCCTGGCGCCCGGCTATGAGGATTACTGGCGGCCGACGGTTGCTACCATCAATCCGAAAGTGGCGAACGGCCTTTACGAACGCCTGACCGATTTCGGCGACATGCGGCTTGAGGCGATGGATGGCGCGGGCATCGTCCGCTCGATCCTCTCGATCTCGGGGCCGGGCGTACAAGCCGAGCGCGATACCGCGACTGCCGTGCGGCGAGCCCGCGAGGCCAATGATTTTCTGGCGCGCGAGATCGGCAAACGGCCCGATCGCTATTCGGGTTTCGCCCATCTTGCCATGCAGGATCCGCGTGCGGCGGCCGACGAGCTCGAGCGGTGCGTGCGCGAGCTCAACTTCTGTGGCGCCATGATCAACGGCCACACCAACGGTCAATACCTCGACCACCCGTCGCTCCACCCGTTCTGGGAGCGGGCGGAGGAGCTGCTGGCGATGATCTATATTCATCCGACCGACCCGGTGACGCCTGCTCCCGTGCTCGACGGCTATGACGGGCTCCGCCGCTCGACTTGGGAATGGGGTTTTGAAACCGGGTCCCACGCCTTGCGCCTCGTCTTCAGTGGCCTGTTTGACCGCTATCCGCGGACGCGGATTGCGCTCGGCCATCTGGGCGAGACTTTGCCGTACCTGCTGTGGCGTTTCGACAGCCGCTCCAAGCTCTACGGCGTGAAGCTCGGCCAGAAACCGTCCGACTACATCAAGCAAAATATCGTGGTGACGACGTCGGGCATGTGCTCCGCCGAGCCGCTCGCCTGCGCGATGGCCGCGCTCGGCGCCGACCGCGTGATGTTCGCTGCCGACTATCCGTTCGAGCAGGCTGCCGAGGCTGGTAAATTCATGGACGAGACCCCGCTCGACGAAGGTCTCCGGAAGGATATTGCGTTCAGCAACGCCTTTTCCCACCTCGGGCTGACCAGCTAGCCATCCCGGTCCGGCAGCGAAGTCCGCTATTTCGGCTTCCGGGTGTTCAGGCGTAGTGTGAATCGAGTGACGGCGCCGTCGCGGCCGCTGCGTCGTTCACGGCCTCCTTGGATCGCTTCCAATCGATCCGCAACAGTTGATTGATGCCGACAGCCAGAACCGTCGATAGCGTGAGCGACGATTCGACCAACGGCCGCATCCACGAATAGATGTGCGAATAAAGCTCCGGCAGCACATCGAGACTCATGCCGAAGATCAGCGCGATGCCGATGACGAAGGTCCGCGGCGTGTCCATCTGCGCGCTCAGGATGATCTGGATGCCCGAGATCATCATGAAGCAGACCACAAGCACGAGAATGGCTCCGGCGACCGCACTCGGCATGATGGCCAGCAGCGCCGTCAACTTTGGCGACAAGCCGAGGAGACAAAACAGGCCGCCGGCGGCAAGAGCGATCGAGCGGCTGGTGGCCCCCGACGCGATGCTCAAGGCGACGTTGCTGGCCGACGTATCCGAAGCGACGCCGCCGAGCGCGCCTGAGACAGCGACGGCTATGCCATCGGCAACGAGGCCATCGCCAATACGATTGACATCCGGCTGTTTCCAGTCGGCATCGTTGGCCTTTTCACAAAGCACCAGGTTGCCGAAAGATTTCAACGCGCCGCAGATCGATACGATGACGAACAGCGGTACCAGCGACCACCGAAACGAGTAACTCCACATCCCGTCGTAGCTGGGCAAGCCGAACCATCGGGCATCGGTCACGTTGCGCAAATCCACGCCGGTCAGAACACCGAGACCGAGCGACAGGCCAAAGCCGACGACCAGCCCGATCAGGATCGCGTAGAGTTTGAGCTGCTTCGATCCCCACACGTTGATGCCGACCATCACCAGCAGTGTGAGTGTGGCGATCACGAATGTCTTGGGCTGAATCGGATCGCCGGCATAATTCACGCCGAGAAATTTGGAAGCGCCCAGCGGCACCAGATTGAATGCAACCATGAACACGACCAGGCCGGTGATTTCTGCCGGAAACAAGAAAGCCAGCCGATGGGCGACGCGGCCGAATACGACTTCGACCAGGCCGGCAACGATCGTCATGCCGCGCATCAGCGGAAGTCCGCCAAGCCACGCCGCACCGATCGAGGCGGCGAAGAAATTCGGTCCGCACAGATTGGGACAGAGATAACCGGAGCCGATGCCGTGCCAGCGTGCGGCCTGGATGATTGTTCCAATGCCGCAGGCCACCATCGTCATGGCGACCGTGGCCTGGACCTCGGTGAGGCTGCCGCCGATCTCGGTCACCAGCGCTACCGGCAGTACCAAAGTGCTCGACATCAAAAAGATGTGCTGCACCGACAATGCCGCGAGAACCGACCACGGCGGCCTGTCCTCCAGTCCGTAGATCAGATTGGATGGCTTGGTCATGCGCGATCCCTAAACGTGCATCCAGATTGGCGTGGCCAGGTAGAAATCGGACCCGACAATGAAAGTCTCGCCGCCGACGGTTACCTTGCGGGCATACAGAAGCTTGCGCGTCGGCACCGGGCTGCCGGGCTTCGGCCATAGATACTGGACCCACGCCTCGTCGGCGTGATTGAGCTTTTCCAGGAGGTCGCTGACGGCCGGCATACCGACCGCGTCGCGGAACGCCGAGAGGTCGCGCCCGGCGCCGTTCGGGAACGATGGATCGACCACGGTGTGGCCGCTTTGGTCGAGAACGAAAATATAAGCGCCGAGAAAGACAAACGGCGAGGCGGGATCGCGGAATTCCTTGAATGCCGCATCCTTGCCTTCGCTTTGCAGCTTGTCACAAGCCAATGCGACCCGATCGTGGACAAACACCCGCTCGGTTTTCAGGTTGTAGAGCCCGCTGCCGACCAGAAAGGTCTTGCCGTTCGGCGCTATGGCTTTGCGGATGTACGAACTCTTCCACAACGGAATGAGCTGCGTCTTGTATTCCCACAGATAAAACACCCAGCCGCTCGCGTCACGTTCCGGCCTTTTGGCAACATCCGTGATCATCCGAACGACCGGTTTGCCGTTCATGTCGCGTAGATCGCGCAAATCGCGTCCCATGAGCTGGGTTTCTACCGGATGGAATACATTCGTACCGTCCGGTGTGTAGACAAAGACATAGTAGTCGTCGGTAAGCCATTTGGAGCCCGGTACATTGAAGTCCTGGAAAGCGACTTCGCCCTTTCGCTCGATCAACGCCGCGGCATCGTCGACAAAAGATACGAGACGCTTGGTCTCCTCGTAGCTGTAGCGCTCCAGATGCTCGCCTTCATCGGCGGGAGCGATGCCCGGAAGCAGCACCAGGGCTGCGATAAAAAGCCAGCGCAAGTTATGCACGACTGACAATCCGGCAAAACATGGCAACAGGAATCCCCACCGTAATAGCGCGGTGGGGCTTGCCCTGTTTTTTGCGGATGTTCAACGATGGCTTGAAACCAGGGCTAACTGCTGGCGACGGTTTTAGTTAAATTTGATAGCGTTTGCGAAATTTGGTCGCTATTTTGCGGTATCGGTTTCCGACATTCCGCTTCGATCCTCTCCGCTCACCCCCGCCATCCCGCACGATGACCACGAAAATTCTTGTTCTCGACGGACACGCCGAGATTTATCGCGACCGGTTGCAGCCCGAATTTCCCAGAGCGAAATTCGTGCTCGCGCACGGACTGTCCGACTTGCCGGACGACGTCTCCGATATCGACGTGCTGATCTCGTTTGCGATCGAATTAACCGACGAATTTTATCAGCGCGCAACGCGGTTGAAGTGGATTCAGTGTCTGGCGACCGGCGTCGATCACGTGCTGCGTTGTCCGTCGCTCCGGCCGGATACGGTCTTGACCAGCGGCCGCGGCGTTCACGGCGCGCCGATGCGCGAGACCGTGATTTATCTGATGATGGCGGTGAGCCGCGACGTGAAGACTCTGGTCGAGGAGCAAAAAGCGCATCGCTGGAACCGGCGCTTCTACGGGCTTTTTACCGGCAAGACCGTGGTCGTCGTCGGCGTCGGCGTCGTCGGCATTGCCGTCGGCCAGCTGCTGAAAGCCTTCGGCATGCATGTGATCGGCGTCACCCGCACGACGCGCGCTGTCGAAGGCTTTGACGAAATGATGCCGACCGATCGCCTGGCCGAGGCCGCGAGCCGCGCCGATTTTCTGATCAACGTGTTGCCGGCGAACGCCGACAATGCGCTGCTGTTCGACCGCGCGGTGTTCGCGGCGATGAAACCGACTGC
>Ga0335083_10010095_pt1 | contig 11436 bp, 13 predicted proteins | sample Lox_Sample_42_FD_206716 | JGI IMG/M metagenome (GOLD analysis project Ga0335083, IMG submission 206716) | Soil microbial communities from Loxahatchee National Wildlife Refuge, Florida, United States - Lox_Sample_4.2 | ecosystem: Environmental > Terrestrial > Soil > Wetlands | place: USA... | reverse complement strand
ACTCCGCATGCACGCGCTTGTCGTCCGATAGCTCGGGGTGGAACGTCGCGGCCATGACATTGCCCTTGCGCACCAGAACAGCATCGCCGTCGCGTTCGGCGAGAACCTCGACGCCCTCGCCGATCTTCTCTATACGCGGGGCGCGAATGAAGACCATCTCCAGCGGATCGCTACCGAGTTGAGTCATAGCCTGGACAATGCTGGAGTCGATCTGCCGCCCATAGGCATTGCGCCGAATGGTCATGTCAATGGCATTCAGGCCGGTTTGGTGTGGATTTTCCACTTCCTTCGCCAACAGGATGGCTCCGGCGCACGTGCCGAAGGTCGGCTTGGTGTGAACGAAGTCGCTCAGCTTCCGAAATCCTTTTTCGCCCAGCAGCTTCAGGAAGGTACTCGATTCTCCGCCGGGAATGACCAACCCATCGATCTCGTCGAGTTGCTCAGGCTTGCGTACGAGGACGACCTCGGCACCGAGTTCCTCCAGTCGCCGCCGATGTGCGTCGAAGTCGCCTTGCAGGGCAAGAACGCCGAGGATGGGGCTTTTGGCTCTTGGCTGTTGGCTTTTGGCCAGAGGCTCATTCGGCATGAAGCTTCTGTGATCGCCTGAGCGTCTTGAGCAAGGATGTCAGCATTTTGCGAATGCTGATGATCCTGCTGAGGATTGTTTGGTAATTGTCGTGGCTGACGAACCCGAGATCCTTAGCTAATCGGAGATGATTGTGCAACTCACTGGCTGATCCCATCGCGATCTGAACGTATCGTGCGAGTTCCGCCTCACCCCACCGTCCGCAACCTTCAGCTAGATTTGCGCCAATCGAGCTAGACGCCCGGCGAATCTGTGAGGTAAGACCGAACGTCTCGCTACGAGGAAAACTCTCTGTCAGTCTATACAGCTCGACCGTGAGGGCGTGTCCCATCTGCCAGACTTCGAGATCCTCGAAATTTCTCATTCGATCCCCCGACCAAAGGCCAAGAGCTGATAGCCAAAGGCCGCTTTTCCGCTACCACCCCCGCGTCTGCAGTAAGTCTTTCTCTTCGAGCGCCGACACGGCCAGGCCTTTCATCGCGCCGGGAACCTGCTCGCTGACCTCGGCGACGATCTTGGGATCTTTGTAGTGCGTGGTGGCAATCACGATGGCTTTGGCACGGGCTTCGGCTTCGGCGCGCTCATCTTTGTTGAACAGGTCGAGTGGCGTAACCCCGCCCTTCATGAAGATGCCGGAGCCGACAAAGACGGCTTCCGCGCCAAGTTGCATCATCAGCGACGCATCGGCGGGCGTAGCGATTCCGCCTGCCGAGAAGTTGGGCACCGGGAGCCAGCCGATCTTTGCAACCATCTTCACCAGCTCGTACGGCGCCTGATGATTCTTGGCTGCCGCGAACAATTCTTCTTCGCTGGCGACGGTGAGTTGCTTGATCTCTTTAACGATCTGGCGCATGTGCTTCACAGCATGGATCACGTCGCCGGTTCCGGCCTCGCCCTTGGTGCGGATCATGGCTGCGCCTTCAGCGATACGCCGCAGCGCCTCGCCAAGGTTGCGCGCGCCGCACACAAACGGGGTCTTGAAGGCATGCTTGTCGACGTGGTGCTCTTCGTCGGCGGGCGTCAGCACTTCGGATTCGTCGATGTAATCGACACCGATCTCCTGCAGAATCTGCGCCTCGGCAAAGTGGCCGATGCGGCACTTGGCCATCACAGGAATCGAGACCGTCGCCATAATCTCTTTGATCAGCTTGGGATTGGCCATGCGCGACACGCCGCCCTCGGCGCGAATGATGGCGGGCACGCGCTCCAGCGCCATGACGGCCACAGCGCCGGACTTCTCCGCCACTTCGGCCTGTGCGACGCTCATCACATCCATGATGACGCCGCCCTTCAGCATCTCGGCCAGGCCGACTTTCAGGCGCAATCCAGTGGTGTTGCCGTTATTGTCAGACATAAGAGCTCTCCGTGAGAAACGCCGATTCGAAGGAAATTCGCCGGCTAACCAATAGACTATTTTACTCTGCGCGACGATGCGGGCAGCTCCCCGAAACGTCTGCCAAGTAACCAGCTAACCAGTGCTTGATGCCATGGTCTAATAGACGCCGCAGAGGAGAGCCGCCGCGATGAAGACGCTAGCCGTGTACGCCGCTCTTGCTTTCACCCTTAGCGCTTACGCTCTGGCCCAGGATATTCAGAACTTTGTCCCCTGCAAGTTCGGACAAAGCACATCCGTCGGAATCAGCAATGGTATCGAGGTTCGTCGCGTGGCCATCACCGACAACCAAAAGGAATACGCAGCGACCGTCTTTCTTCCCGCGTCCGACAAACCGACGCCCGGGATGGTGTTCTCGCATTCCGCGATGAAGGGTATAGAAGGCAGCACCGACCTGCTGCGCTTCGCCTACGCATTGGCCCGGGCTGGGGCCGCGTCGATTCTGCTCGACGGAACCATGTCGTGGAATCAGCCGACCGATAACTCCAGCGAGAATCGGCGATCGCCGCATCTGCTGGCCTGCGCGGGGCAGTGGCTGCTTCTGAATGCTTCGATCGACAGAGACCGAATCGCGCATGCCGGATATCACGGAGAATGGGGCGGCGGCACAACTCCGGGATGCATGCCAGGCGAGGTCCCCTGCTGGAATCTTGGAACTTGGCTTAACTTCGGCGAGAGCCCCGATCACGAGACCGGGAATACGAAGCTGATGCTGACGCGCGCCGGCCAAATAGAATTCGCGAACTTTGCCCGCCGGCATCTGGGACTCGCCGTAATCCGCCCAGAGTGGCTCGACGAGCCCGTTCGGCAATAGACAACGAGTGTTGGGGGGCGCGGAGAGTCTCCGCTTCCCCCGGCTTACGATACCTACGCCGGCATTCTGCCGTTCGCCAGCTCGCGGTCGACAATTGACTGAACCAGACCAACGCTTCGACCCGTCGGGCCGTCGCCGTCCTTGTAGGCGACCGCCGGCTCAAAGTGCGGCGCCAATTCCCGCTCTTGCTCTTCCACTTCCAGAATGGCCGTGTTGCTCATATGAAATCCTCCTCGATCGAGGTCCTCGTTTCACTTCTCGATCGCACTCTCTAAAGCGTAGGCCCCCTCGACACATGAATCAAAGGACTTGTTGTTATATGATTCATAACCAATAGTTATGATTAATCTGGAACGGTTGCGCATCTTTCACGCGGTGGTGCAGACGGGAAGTTTCACGCGCGCGGCTGAAGCCGTCCACCTCACGCAGCCTGGCATCAGCAAACACATCAAAGCGCTGGAGGATGAGCTTGGCGTGGTGCTCTTCGACCGTCAGCCAAGAAGAATCTCGTTGACGCAAGCCGGGGAGATCCTGCACGAAGCAGCACAGGACGTGGCCAGCGCGGTGGCGGCAGCTGAACGCCGCATCCAGGAGCTGACCGGATTGCGTGGCGGTCGGCTGCGCGTCGGCGCCAGCTTTCCCGCCGGACTTTACGTGTTACCGCGCGTGCTGGCAGCTTATCGCAAGCAATATCCCGCCATCGAGACCACGCTGGCGATAGCAATGACGGCGAGCATCGTAGCCAAAGTCCTGGACAACAAGCTGGATTTTGGCCTGGTCAGCGCAGACGTGCACCATCCGAAGCTACTCAGCCTTGCTTTTATGACGGACGAGCTGGTCGTCATCGTTCCGGCGGAGCACAGGTGGGCTCATCGGCGCAGCATCCGAGCGCAGGAACTGACGGACGAAACCTTTATCGTTGCTGCTCGGGGCGCCGGCGCGAGAGCGATCGTCGAAGACCGGCTCCAAGCCAAGGGGATTACGTTGACCAACATGCTCGACTTCGTCAACGTCGAAGGGGTGAAACATGCAGTTGAAGCGGGACTGGGCATTTCCGTCCAGCCGAGGGCCGTGGTACAGCGAGAGGTAGAGGCCGGCTCGCTGGTGGCGATTCGCCTGGCCGATATGGACTCCGCGATGCAGTACGTGTACATCTGCCGCAAGAAGCAGGTTCCGTCGAGCGCGCAAAAGGCTTTTGTCGAGATGCTGACCAGCATGGTGTAACGCATAGCTATGTGGCGTCGCTATGCTTCTTTTTCAGGAACTTCGCGAACATGCGGTGAGGATCGATCTCGATAAACTTCGCTGTGCTGGTCGCCAGCACTTCGCCCTTCAGGTTGCGGATTTCGGCAGCACGGTAATGTTCGCGCCCGCGATGGCGGATCTCCCAGCCTTCGGTGATCAGCGTCTTGTACAGCGGGACCGGCTTGAGGTAGTTGACCTTCATCTCGCCGGTCACAGCGATGATGTTGCGCAACTTACTGACTTTGCCCATGGCTTCATCGAGGATGGTTGCGATCACCCCTCCATGTGCGTGTGAAGGCGGGCCCTCGAAGCGCGCGGGCAATTTGAAGCGGCAAATGAATCGCTGCGCTTGTTCGTTCAGCTTGAACTTGAGCTGCAGGCCGGTTTCGTTCTCCGGCCCGCAGCCAAAGCAGTGATTGCCATAGGTACGCTGCTGGACCTCGTGTCCGGGAACAGGTTTGTGACGTGGCATGGTTTAGTAGGCCCAGCGCAAAAGGGTAGCTCCTGAAGTGAATCCTGCGCCTACAGCCGCGAGCAGAACCAGATCTCCCTTCTTGAGCTTTCCGGTTTCCAGCGCGGTTTGGGTTGCTAGAGGAATGGTTCCGGCCGTCGTGTTCCCGTAGCGGTCGATGTTGATGATCACCTTTTCCATCGGCATCTTCAACCGGTCGGCGGTGGCGGCGATGATGCGCCGGTTGGCCTGGTGCGCGATGAAGCAGTCCACGTCCTGACCGGTCTTACCGTTCTTCTCCAGCACGCGTTCGGTCATCTCGGCCATCTTCTTGACCGCATATTTGAAAACCTGCTGGCCGTCCTGGTGAATGTAGTGCATCTTCTGATCGACGGTCTCATGCGTCGAGGGATTCAGGCTGCCGCCGCCGGGCATATATAAGTACTGGCCGCCGGCGCCTTCCACCTGCGCGACGTGATCGAGGATTCCCTCTTCGCCTTCTTCGGCAGGCTCGAGCAAGACCGCGCCGGCACCGTCGCCGAAGATGATGCAGACCGCACGATCGGTGTAGTCGGTCATGGAAGAGTTCACGTCGGAGCCGATCACCAGCACTTTCTTGTAGGCACCCGACTCGATGAAGCTGGCTCCAGCGTTCAGCGCATACAGGAAGCCCGAGCATCCGGCTGACACATCGAAGCCCCAGGTGTTGCGAATGCCAAGTTTGTTCTGCACCAGGCAGGCAGTTGAGGGATACATCATGTCGGGCGTAACGGTGCCGACGACGATCAGGTCGACTTCCTGCAAGTCGAAGGGATGGGATTGCAGCAGGTTCTTGACTGCTTCTACGGCCAGATCGCTGGCGGCCACACCCTTGTCAACGAGGTGCCGTTCGCGGATGCCAGTACGTTCCTGGATCCACTGATCGGTGGTGTCGACCATCTTTTCGAGGTCCTGGTTGGTGAGCACGCGGGGCGGAACGTAGGTTCCGAGCGCCGTAATCTTGGCGCGATGAGCAGTGGGCAATTCGAGACCTCCAGCCTCAGATATGAACGCAATATGAATGCAGCTTCATTCTACCGATGAGGCAGGGAAAGTCTAGGAACGAAAAGCGAAACAGGAAAAGCGAACAGCGAATGGCCAAGAGCGGCTTTCAAAAGTTCAGGCGCCAGTTGACCGCTGCACCCGAAGTGACCTGTTACCGTTGCTTCCTTCCGGACCTGGCGGGGTTCACAGAGCCTCGTTGCGCGGGACCAGCGCCCGAGAATCGATCATAACATCTTGTTTGGAATAGTGTCGGCAACGGCCTCGGCGTAAGCTGCATTCGTGAGACGATTCCTATCCGCGGTGTTACTGCTCGTGGTTTCTTATCCGGCCTTGGGCCAATCGGCGCAGGACAAAGCCGTTCTCGCCTTGCAGAGCCAACTGATCGAAATTCTTAAGCTCAAGGATACGACTAGATTCGTATCTCTCATCGCATCTTCGGGCGTGACGTTTGGAGTTGATGGCGACAAGCAGTTCAAAGAGCAGATCCAGGAAGAGTTTGATCAGAAGCGAGCCGCCTATTGCGTCCTCTTCGACTCTAAGTGCTTGTCGCGCGAGACTCCAACGCGCAAGCGACAGTTGCTGCGTCCCTGCTCGGCGCACGATTTCGTCAGCCGAGCGAATGGCTGGAGCATAGAACATCAGATCGGATACCACGACGGCAGCTATGAGACTCACCTGATCCTGAAGCCGAACAACGACTATTGCTCCAACGGAAAAGACCCCATCGAATTCGTCTTTACCGAGTTTGCGGATGGTTGGAAGCTGGTTGGGGTGGGGTACGAGTAGAACACTAACGGGGGCGGAGTGTAGTTGCCAGCTCCGCAAGAGTCAGACCCGCATCATCAGATGCCTGCATACCAGGAATAACCGACCTCTGGCTCCGCCGAGCCCAGGCCTTTACCGAACTGTTTCACGTTGTCGGTCAAGGTCAGGCTGTTCAAATACTTCACGCTCTTGTAGCCCAGCTGCCGCGGCAGGCGCAGCCGCAACGGACCGCCGAAAGGTACAGGCAGAGTGTCCCCGTTCATGCGGTGCGCGATCAGCGTCTGCGGATGCAGAGCATCGTCCATGTCGATGCTCTCCCACCAATCAGGCTGGATCGAACGATAGACCACGTATCGAACTCCGGGTTGCGTGCCGACGCGATCAAGGATGAAGCTCAGCGGCACACCCGTCCACTCGGCGATATACGTCCAGCCTTCCTCGCAGCCGATCATCGTGGTATGCGAACTCGCAGGAAAGCCGCGAAGCTCAGCGAGAGTAAACGTGGACGGATGCTCCACCATGCCATCGACCTTCAGGCGCCATTCAGCGAAGTCGCCGGCGAGTAGGCGCTCAAATTCGGGGCCAAGCGGATCCACCGGGTTGGCAAACGGGTGTTTCGAGATATCAGCCTGGGAGAATTCGCGAGCCATTGAATGCCTGGTCAGCAAACGCTGCGTCGCATACGTGAGCGTTTCGCCGGCACCGAAGCGCATGCCGGCGTCAGGCGGAATCAGTCCCGCACTGTCGGCGACCTTCGCCGCCACCGCGATTCCAGCCGCACCAGCGGTGACGGCCAGTCCGCCCTTGATCCACTTGCGCCGGGAAATCTTCGTCATGACTCCTCTTGCTGAGGTTTTTCGGCGTGCCCGGTAATCATGGCTCGCGTTCTGCTCCGGAATCCCGACAACACGACCATGCCTACGTGGACTGCCAGGAACCCCACCAGCAGGATGGTTGTCAGAAAATGCAGCGATCGCGCCGTCTGGTGGCCGCCGAGCAGGCTCGCCGTTAGTGGAAACGCCGACGTGAAGGCGAACGACATTGCCAGACCGCTCCAAACCATCAGCGGAAACAGCACGAATATAACGGCCAAATATGCCAGCCGCTGGAGCACGTTATACGACCACGCCTCGTCGGCGGAGGGACGAACAAACCTCGTGTGCCGCACGATGGAAGCCGTCAGCGACTTGGGCGATAGGTCTCGCGGGTCAGGCACAACCGCACGTCGAAAGTGTCCCGTCAAGATACCCCACAACCCGTACAGCACTCCCGTCCCCGCCAGCAACCACGCGGCCTCGAAGTGCAGATAGCGGCTCCAGCCGTTCTGGTCAGGCAGGACATAACCGTAGCCGGTGGGCACCGACGACCGCGACGACGGCAAGTGCAGATTCAGCCATGGCCGGGTGTTGACGTTGCCGGTTTTCCCCCAGTAAAAGCGCGGATGAGAGAGGACGATTTCCCCGCCGCTCACCAGCAGAGCGCAAAATGCGATGACGGTGAGCCAGTGCGTCATCCGCACGAGCCCGTGATGACGCTTCTGTTCCGCGGGAGCCGGCACAGCAAAACTGGCAGCCCCGGTGCCGCCACCGGCAATCGGCAAGCTCGTGCTCATGGTTGGAACACCATCCCCACTTGGCTGGGATTTTACATCAGAGCAGAGCGCTCGTTAGGTCCTCCGTGCCTAGAGTGGTGCCGCAAGAATGGTAAAATCAAAGGATTCCATGCCTTTGCAACACGATTCTGTAGCCCTCCTCGCCGCGCCTGAAGAAAGCGCCAAGAGCGAAAAGCCATCGCGGGTGGGGCCGACCAAGGTCGGCTTTGTCAGCCTGGGCTGTCCCAAGAACCTGGTGGACAGCGAAGTCATGATGGGACTCCTGGCGCAGGGTGGGGCCGAGATTACTTCGCGCGCCGAAGATGCCGACGTCATTGTCGTCAACACCTGCTCGTTTATCGATACCGCGAAACAGGAGTCGGTGGACACCATCCTGGAGATGGCACAGCACAAGACTTCCGGACGCGCCCAGAAGCTGATCGTTGCCGGATGCCTGGTCGAGCGCTACCGCAACGAGATACAGAAGAACATTCCCGAAGTCGACGCGGTAGTCGGGACCGGCGAGTTGCAACACATTCTCAACGCGGCTGGCATTGCACAGCGGAACGCGGGCGAGAACAACTCCCCATTCGTCATTTTGAATTCGCGTTCCGAGGGCGACGCGCGCGAGGCGTCTGGACGGTTCTCAAAAGAAGCTTGGGAAGGCGCAATCGCAGACCTGCCGAATTATCTTTACGACGAGACGACGCCGCGCGTGCTGGCGACACCGAAGTATTCGGCCTACATCAAGATCGCTGAAGGCTGCGATCATCCCTGTTCGTTCTGCATCATTCCGCAGCTGCGAGGAAAATTCCGTTCGCGGCGCTTTGAGTCCGTCGTCGCCGAGGCGCAGCAATTGGCTAAGCGCGGCGTGCGCGAGGTCACGCTCATCGGGCAGGACACCACCTGCTACGGCGAAGATCTCGGCCTGAAAGACGGGCTGGCGCTACTGCTGGAGCGGCTGGCGCAGATCGAAGAGCTGCGCTGGGTGCGCTTCCTCTATGCCTACCCCAACAAGATCACGGGCAAGCTGCTGGAGACGATAGCCGCGGACGAGAAGATCTGCTCGTACATTGACGTGCCGCTGCAACACGCGTCACCAACGGTGCTGAAGGCGATGAAGCGCGGTGCCGGCGCTGAAATTTTTCTGAAGTCGATCGCGAAGATGCGACGCGCAATTCCCGATCTCACGCTGCGCACGTCGTTCATTGTGGGCTTCCCCGGCGAGTCCGAGGCCGACTTCGAACAGCTCTGCGACTTCGTGCGCGAGGCCCAGTTCGACTGGCTGGGCGTGTTCAGCTATTCGGACGAGGACGGCGCGAAGGCGTTTGAGCTGGGCGAGAAGCTTGCACCGCGCGAAATCGAGCGCCGCCGCAGGAAGCTGATGTCGATCCAGAAGCAAATTACTCGCAAGAAGAACCGCGCGCTGGTCGGCAGCCAGTTCGATCTGCTGATCGAAGGTCCTTCCGCCGAGACCGAGTTGCTTTGGCAAGGCCGCACCGCGATGCACGCTCCGGAGATCGACGGCACCGTTTACGTAAACGACTTCGGCGACCACGAAGACGTTAGGGAAGGCGAGTTCTATCGCTGTGAGATCACCGAGGCGCACGATTACGATCTGGTGGCTCGGATTGTGGAGTAGCTAAAGGCAGGGTCTTGAGAGGCTTTGAGAGGGCGCAGCGTGAGCTGCGCCGAAAGTTCGAAGAGAGGTCGGGCTTTTAGCCCTGAGGTAATCGGAAACGAGTCTCCTCAGCGACTGAAGCCGCCGTCGCCAAATAACGTTACGGCACGCCTGAAGGCGTGCCCTTTCAAAACCGACACTGAGAACTGGTTTTTCTGACCGCCGACAACTGACAACCGATTTACACATGCCCAAGAAGCGAGTTCGCAGCCTGCGTTGTCCCACCTGTCGCAAGATCGTGCTCGCCAACGATCCGGAATTCCCTTTTTGCAGTGAGCGCTGCCGGCTGATCGACCTGGGCAAATGGGCAAGCGGCGGCTATGTTATCGCGAGTCCCCTGAACGATCCTGAGACCGGCGACTCCAGCTATCCCAATGAGCACATCAAGAAGCCAAACTGAGGCGCTGCCGGAGGTCGTCTCTCCGGCGCCGCGCTGGGCCACCCTGGTTGCTACCTTCTTCGGCGCAGGCCGAATGAAGCCCGGCCCGGGAACTTGGGGATCGCTCGCGGCGGTTGTGCTTTGGTGGCTGATAGCATCCAACATACCGCCGGGCATGCGGCTGCCGGTGATTGGACTACTGATCCTGCTGAGTGTCGCGGTAGGCATTCCGGCGGCGACTCTGGAAGCGCGCGGCTGCGGCAGAAAAGATCCGTCGCAGGTAGTGATCGATGAGGTCGCGGGTCAACTCGTAACCCTGATCGCTGCGCCTATTGGGTGGAAAGCGCTGCTGGCGGGTTTTATACTTTTTCGTGCATTCGACATTGTGAAGCCTCCGCCGATTCGTCGCCTGGAGCGGCTGCCGGGGGGTACAGGTATCGTCGTGGATGACTTGGGGGCCGGCGTTTATGGTCTTATTGTGATGCAGCTTCTGCTGCACTTTGGCGTGCTCGTCTAATCACCGAGGTAGAGCGAACAAATGGAGCGGCGTACGGGAACACGAAATGTGAACGGCCAGCCCCGCATCGAGTCCATCGATCCCGCGTTTGCCATGCCCGGCGGCGAGGTTCGTATCAACGGTAGCGGCTTGACTGCCATTAAGGCACAGCGGCCGACCGTCAAGTTCGGCGAGTTTGAAGGAGCGATCATCGTCGGCTCGCAGCAGTTCATCGTGGCGCGTGTACCGGAGGGCGCTGCCTCGGGTGCGGTGGTGGTCTCCGCCAATGGCCGGCAGAGCAACCCTCAGCAGGTCGGCGTCGCGGTGCCCATTGCCGACAGCCTGCACCCGGTTGCCAATCCCGCGGTCGATGACGAAGGCAATATTTACGCCACGTTTTCCGGCTCGCGGGGTCAGAAGACCCCAATCGCGATTTACCGCATCGATGTTCATCAGAACATCAAGCCGTTTGTGCAGGAGATGATGAACGCCACCGGTCTGGCGTTTGGGCGGGATGGGAGTTTATACGTCTCTTCGCGCTACGACGGCACGGTCTACCGCATCGCCAAGAACGGCACCACGAGTTCCTATGCTGAGGGCATGGGCATCGCGACTGGAATCGCGTTTGACAACGAGGGCAACCTCTACGTCGGCGATCGCAGCGGCACCATCTTCAAGATCGACCGCAACCGGCAGATCTTCGTGTTTGCCATGATCGAGCCCAGTGTCTCGGCGTATCACCTGGCTTTCGACAGCAAGAGTAACCTCTACGTCACCGGCCCCACGACGTCGAGCTTCGACTCGGTTTATCGCATCGACCCGCATGGTGAAGTTGTGGTCTTCTATCGCGGCCTCGGGCGTCCCCAGGGCCTCGCCTTCGACGTGCACGACAATCTCTACGTCGCGGCCTCGCTAAATGGACGCCGGGGGATTGTGAAGATCACCCCAGACGGCAAGGCCTCGTTAGCAATCGCGGGACACAACCTGGTCG
>Ga0335083_10010094_pt1 | contig 11436 bp, 14 predicted proteins | sample Lox_Sample_42_FD_206716 | JGI IMG/M metagenome (GOLD analysis project Ga0335083, IMG submission 206716) | Soil microbial communities from Loxahatchee National Wildlife Refuge, Florida, United States - Lox_Sample_4.2 | ecosystem: Environmental > Terrestrial > Soil > Wetlands | place: USA... | reverse complement strand
TTCATTTCCGGACAGCCATTCTCCGGCGCCGGGACGAGACGCACCTTGTGGACCGGCTGTTCTTTCACCCTGTGGGAGATGCTGTCACCTGGATCGCGAGATTGCTGGCAGGCATGCACCACGGCCGTTTGAACGCATACATCGCATATACCGTGGGTTTCTTGCTGATCATCCTTTTTCTTTTCCGCCTCTCCTAGAGAGTCGTAGTGCGGGAGCCTTGAGTTGTGGTCGTCGTTCATTTCTCACGAAGCAGTCCGCAGTTTGAAGGCCAGGCAGTTCGGCCTCCAACCGCTGTCCCTCTTAAGCAGGGTCAGATAATGACTCCTGATGCGGAATCTTGTCTCGGAGTCGTCGTCTCGACAGTGATTCCCCAAAGAGACGTTACGAGTGGTGTTGAATGATCGATTGACTTGAAAGCGAGGATGTCATGGGTGCCGTCGGTTTGGCGCTGACGTTGGTCTTCGCGCTCTGTGCCGCAGGAGCGGTGGTGGGAATTATCATTCCCGATCGGCGGAACCCGGCGTGGCTCGCATGGACGGGCTCGTTGGCTGCGTTATCAGCGTTGTGGGCTAGCGGGATCGTACTTCTTACCGGGAGTGAATTCCACGCCGGTCTTTGGACCATCCGTTCCATAGGCGCGCTAACTGTTTCGCTCAACCGTCTCTCCGCTTTTTTTCTGTTTTTGGCAGCCATAGTGGTTCTGGCCAGCTCCATTTTCTCGGCGAGCTATTTGAAGCGCTACGCCGGACATTACAGCCTCCGGTCTTTTAGTGTCTGGTATTTCCTGCTGTTCGCGTCCATTGTCTGGATCTTGATCGCCAGCGACGTTCTGGGCTTTCTGCTGGCTTGGGAAGTGATGTCTCTTTCCAGCTACCTGCTTGTCAATTTTGAGTACCAACGCGAAAAGACCAGCCAGGCGGGGTACCTCATGCTGGCTATGGGCGAAGCCGGATTTTTGGTTGTCGAAGTGGTCTTGTTGTTCCTGGCCGCCAGAGCTGGATCGCTGGAGTTTTCAGCGCTAAAAGCAGCTGCGCTCGGGTTGGGCCACGTTACCCGGTGGACCGTGTTCCTCCTAACCTTCTTTGGTTTTGGGGTCAAGGCGGGACTCGTGCCCGTAAATAGCTGGCTGCCGCGCGCCCATCCCGCCGCTCCAGCCAACGTATCCGCCATCCTCTCCGGCGTGATTCTGAATCTGGGCCTCTATGGAATCATCCTGGTGAATTTCGACCTCCTTCCTGTCGGTATGGTCGGTGCGGGGGTCGTCATCCTCATTGTCGGGACGCTTTCGGCGTTGGTGGGAATTCTCTACGCAACCACCGAAAGTGATCTCAAGGCCTTGCTGGCCCATAGCTCCATCGAGAACATCGGAATTGTCACCATTGGCCTCGGCGCTGGAGTCATATTCGCGGCTTGCCAGCGGCCTTTGCTCGCTGGAATGGCCTTCATCGCGGCCTTCTACCACATGCTCAACCATTCCATATTTAAGGCTCTCCTCTTCTTGGGCGCGGGCGCGGTGGATGACTGCTGCGGGACGCGAGATCTAGATGAACTTGGCGGGCTCATCCGCATTATGCCGTGGACCGCGGCTGCATTCTTGGTCGGCTCGCTCGCCATTTCGGCCGTGCCGCCGTTCAACGGTTTTGTCAGTGAGTGGCTCACTTTGCAAACGCTGTTGCGCAGCGCAGAACTTCCCTCGGTGGGACTGCGCCTACTCTTTGCCCTGTGTGGCGCAGGTCTCGCTCTCACCGCCGCGCTTGCCGTCACCTGCTTTATTAAGGCCTTTGCGATGGGCTTCCTGGGCATCTCGCGCTCGGAGCAAGCGGCCAAGGCCGTCAAGGCCCGCGGTTCGCAGATCGCACCGATGGCGTTGTTGGCCGCCCTCTGCCTGCTGCTGGGCGTGCTGCCAACCTATGTGATTCCAGCGCTGAATCGCAACCTGCAACCTCTAATCGCTGCCGGTGCCACAGATGCACTTGTGCCATTCTTCTTTGCGTCCAATCCATCCCACACGGAGCTGCCCCCCGCATTCGCGGCGGACTTTCACAATTTGGGCGCGCAGGTGGGACAGCATGTTTTGCCCGGACGCGGATTGGTCGTCCTCCATCGCGGCGGCCCGGAAAATCCCGTCGTTTTTGCCATGTCCCCTTCCTATAGTCTCGTCGCTTTGGCCCTGTTTCTTTTCCTCACTTGGCTGATTGTGACGCGCAGCACCAGGAAACGCAGCCTCACCCGAAATGAACTTTGGGCTGGCGGTATTCCCCGGCTGCTGCCGGAGATGACTTACACGGCCACCGGTTTCTCAAACCCCGTGCGGGTCGTTTTCCAGGCGATATTTCGGCCCAACATTGTCGAGGACACGCGAGACACGGTTGCCGTTCATTTCCGGACAGCCATTCTCCGGCGCCGGGACGAGACGCACCTTGTGGACCGGCTGTTCTTTCACCCTGTGGGAGATGCTGTCACCTGGATCGCGAGATTGCTGGCAGGCATGCACCACGGCCGCTTGAACGCCTATGTTGCCTATACTGTTGGTTTCTTGCTCCTCATTCTCTTGCTCTTTCGGCTTTCCTAGAAGCGCCGTCCGACCCATCTTGCAAGGAGTTCTCGGCACTCGGAGCGATATAGACTCCCGAACTGAGCCTCCTGTTGTCTCCTTCCGTCTGTGGTCAGCTCCCCCGGGCGACTTTCAGAAAAATGTATTAGTACCAAGATTTTTTCTCCTTTTTCCCCCTCTGGATGTTCCTTAATTAAGTATGGGGATGTGATCGGGAATTCTCAGCCAGCCTGGACTTTCCCGGAGGATTGAGATTTTTTCTTACTTTTTCCCTTCTCGATGTTCCTTTAATAAGTAGAGGGCTATGGCCGGGATTTCTCTGGCAACCCGGGATCTCCGAGGGATTAAAGTTTTTTCTCACTTTTTCCCGACTGGATGTTCCCTAGGAAGTAGAGGACGCCGGCGAACTTATACGGTAAAGGGGCTCGCTACGATTTCTTGTAGGTTAGGCAGCTAAGACTGTGATTGCGTTTTTTCATTTTCGAGGCCTCTTCCTGGGGTGGGGTATGACTACTTCAAAAATCCTCGATCGCTACTTGCAACGCGGGAAGGTGAAGTGAGCATGGAAGACCCTAATCACCATACGCGTCACCCTCGCGGTCACCTTGGCGATCGAGCAAGTGCCAAAGGAACAAGAGCTTCTGCAGGGTGCGACGATCAATTTGGACGCGGGGAAAACCCTGAGTTGGGCTGGAGCGACCCCACTTTCGCACACGATTGCGTGGCCAAAGTGACTCGTGGGTCGCTCCAGCCCAACAAAAATTTCTTCGGTGCGCGCGCTGAGAATTTGGACGAAGCAGGAGAAGAGGGTAGGAATTACGTACTTCAGCTTCGTCTTCACCATCTTCTTCTCCTTGTGATCCGCGTAAGTCTCGGGAAAACGGGGAAATAACAGACACGAGGAAGAGAAAAGTGACACAGAAAAAATCACCAAATTGGGCGGGAGCGACCCCACTTTTTCGGCTTTCAGCCGCCCAAAAAAGTTCGTGGGGTCGCTCCCGCCCGTTGTTGAATTCCGGTGCGCATGTTTTTTCGCCAAGGGCGAAGCAGCCTCACTCCTGGCGGTCAAATTCTCAAGTTCCGGTGAAGTGGGCTTCACCCCCTTACTTCACTGCAGCTTCCCCCGGTACTTCACCCTCGATCGGGCACGGCATTAAGGAAATCAATCAGATAAATCGTCCCGAAAAACGAAATTGTGCGCGGCCCAGACCGCGCCTGAGGCGGGAGCGACCCCACCCTTCGACGCACGGTGCGTCACGGTTGCCGTGTGGTCGCTCCCGCCCTCACACGAACTTCGGGGCCGCGTCTTGCGCGACTGCATGGGTTGACCTTAGAGTTTGTCAGACAAAAGGTCTGACACTTTGTATGAAAACGAAAGGAGAAGACCGTTGTCTATACTGAAGTCACCACCAAAACAGCCCAAAGCAGTCAGCATCCAGGCGCGTGTCGAAGAATCGGTCAAGACTCAGCTTGAGCTCTATGCTGAATTCATCGATGCTTCGCCGTCTTACGTGATCACCGAAGCCCTGAAGCTGCTCTTCCGCAAGGACGACGACTTCAGACGCTGGACAGACCAACACGCAAACAACCACAACAATGGAAAAGCTAAAGGAGACGTTCTTCAGAAGGCCGTCTAACAAAGATGAAGTCCCGTCCACCCCAATTCGGTGCGCGCGAGAACTCAGCGTCCCCAAGACAGCATGCCTCGCGCGTTGTAATGAATGCTTCGGATTTAGATTCCGATGTCTTGTCCTCAACGGAGCGGCCCGGCGCGAACACGCATAAATCGGTACCGCCAATCAAAGAGACATTCGAGTTGTCACTAACTGTACCGGAGTCATGCAAAGGGGCCACAAGGCGTAAAGAAAATGGAACTTTAGCATCGGGGCGGTTTGGAAATGGGCAGCGACCTAGTGTCGAGTGCCCTTTGACGTGCGAGGAAGCAGCGGCCTTTGTAAGGGTTCATCCAAAGACCGTCAAGCGCATGGCACGACGTGGTGATCTTCCTGGTTATTTTCGTTTCGGTCGTTGGTTTTTCTACGCATCTGAGCTGGACCGCTGGATGCGTGGAGAGCTAAACTCAAGCCACCGTCCGTGCCGCTAAAACATACGAAGGAGCAAAACCAATGTTTCAGCGGAAACGGTATCAGTTTGGATGGTTGCGTAGAAAGTCCCGGCGGCGAGGACCTGACGTGTGGGTATGGGTTCATCGATCGAAGGGGTTAACAGGAAAGTCTAAGGAAAATGCTGTGATCGTCGGCAATCTGGCTGAGTATCCGACAGAAGCAGAAGCGTGGCGAGCTACCGAAGGTCTCCGATTAGCGATCAAACTCCGCAAACAAACGAGGAAGTGAGTTTCAATGCGGTAATTGACCGCTACTTGCGAGAAAAGTTGCCCAGGCGGCATTCTTCGGCAAGCAAATATCGCTCCTGGCTAATTCACCACGTCCAGCCAAGGTGGGGAAGCGTTCTGATTCGGAACGTGAAGCCCCTGCTGGTGGAGGAATGGCTGTCCGGGCTTGATCTTGCACCCAAGAGCAAGGGTCACATTCGCAGCATCATGCACATCCTGTTTAATTGGGCGATGAAGTGGGAATTGATCGACCTGGACAAGATGAACCCAATGAAGCTAGTTCGCGTGGAGGGCTCGTCCAAGCGTTTGCGGCTGCCGAGGACTTTGACAGTCAAGGAGTTTCGGTTGCTGCTCGAACGGTTGGAAGAACCAATCCGCACAATGTGCATTGTTGCGGGTTGTCTTGGACTCCGTGCAAGCGAAGTCGCTGGGCTACAGTGGGGCGATTTTGATTGGGGGAATCGTCAGATTCACATTCAACGCGGCTTTGTAATTGGCCATGTGGATGAAGTCAAGACGACCAACTCAAACAGGAGCTTGCCAGTGCATCGTGCACTAGCGACTCTCCTTCTCGAATACAAGAAGGAAACCGCACCAGACGCCAAGGACTCCGATTGGCTTTTTCCAAGCCCTTACGGAACGGGAAGGCCTCGATGGCCGTGGACGATCCAGCGAACTCACTTACTTCCTGCTGGTATTCGTGCCGGACTGGGCCGGATTGGCTGGCACACGTTTCGGCATTCCTACTCGACCTTGCTGCGCGCATTGCGAGTGGATTTGAAGGTTCAGCAGGAGCTTCTCCGTCACGCAGACATCCGCACGACAATGAACATCTACACGCAAGCGATGCCGGACGCGATGCGAAGAGCAAACAGCAGAGTCGTTGAAATGGTTCTGCCTGAGAGAAAAGTGGGATGAGAAAACGAGGCAGCAATAGGGCAGCAATAAGAGTTCCGAAGGATGCTAAGTCCTTCCAACTCAGTCCGAGAGTTCCCTCGTAAGTACTTGTAGTATCAGTGAAAAGTAAATTCGACTCCCACACGCTTCCGCCAAGATCCGGTCATGAGGCACGGCTTGCCGATTTTAAGCACGGTTTTGCTGTTGCCGTCGCCCTCGTCGCTGTGCTGTTCGCGCTCGTGAATATCTTCCCCGCGAAAATGGCTAAACGGCCTCAGCTAGCAGTTCCGGGGACTGCCAATTAGCCAGCGCTTCTGGCTCCAAATAGAAATGCGGAGGGCTAGCTAAAGGGGATGCCAGAATCACAAGCTCGCGCCGAGAGCTCCTAACTGCGGGCCAAGGGGAACAGCTCCTCATCTCTTACCTAGCCGTTGGGGTAGCGCGATTGTCCTGCAAATGGAAAAGCGCGAGAATAAAGCGCGATTTTCGGTTGGAGCTGGAAATTCTTCGGGTTCGGCTACGCCCTTGCGCGACTTTATGTCAGCTATCGTCCCAATCTCGGCGCCGACGAATTCCTCTATTCTCGAAAGTGCGGTTGGATGACGCGTTTCTGGCAGCGGCTCACGCAGTGTTTTGCTGCAATTAATGCTCGAGGGAGGCAACGTGCGACTTTCTCCAAAATCCTCTGGCAATTTCATGTTCTCTGCTTTGGGGCGGCGCTCTGCTCTTTGTGGGTCTTTTCAATCTTGCAATCCCGAGCTTCGGCTCCGGTTTTCTGGCGACTGCCAGTTCAGTTTATCCCTGGTTTCACGCTTCCGCGACGATTGGGGACGTCTTGATTGGGAATGTGGATGGACTGATTGACGGTGCGGTTGGGGGGCGTCTTTTCCTGGCTCTACAACTTACTTGCCGGACCAGTCAGTTCGGGGTAACGGAGCGCGTGGTACTTCTGGTTATTCTCGGAGATATTCATGCCTGGACTCGTTAGAGTTTTCAACTGAGAGTCTATCCGAACCGGTAACGCTGCCAACCGCCCGAACTTTGCGGCCAGTCAGCTTTGGTTCGCAGCCCGGTACTCCGACACGGAAGATATTTACAAAATTTACGCGGAGAGCTTTCTCGGCGATGATCACCTGAAGCGAAACGAAGCGGAAACTCAAGCCATCGTCAGCGAAACTCTCACCCACGCCGCCGGGGACGTGGCTGGCAATTGAACCCGGGAAGGAGCAATTTATGAGCAGTCCTGCAAGCAGCGACCGCCCTCTTGACCCAAGTCTTTCGGATACGCTCGCCGAACTAGCCTTGGATCTTCGCTGGTCTTTCAATCATTCGGCCGACAAACTTTGGGAGCAGCTCGATCCTGAGCTCTGGAATCTCACACACAATCCCTGGATCGTTTTGCAGACAGTCTCCCACGATCGCTTGGAGAGCGTCACCCACGATCCAGCTTTCCAATCTTTAGTCTCAGCTATTCATCGCGAAAAGCAGGCTGTGGAGCAAACCGAGAGTTGGTTCGAGAAAGCTCATCCGCGATCCGCCCTCCAGACTGTCGCTTATTTCTCGATGGAATTCATGCTCAGTGAAGCCCTGCCCATTTATTCCGGCGGACTTGGCAACGTCGCCGGCGATCAGCTTAAGGCCGCGAGTAATTTGGGTGTCCCCGTATCCGGCGTGGGTCTCCTTTATCAACAAGGATATTTTCGACAGGAAATTGACTTGCACGGGCAGCAGCAAGCCCTTTATCCGTTCAACGACCCGGGCCAACTTCCGATCGAACCTCTGCGCGAAGACAATGGGGAATGGTTGCGCCTCGCAATCGACCTTCCCGGCGCCAAGCTTTGGATTCGGGCTTGGCTTGTACAAGTTGGCCGCATAAAATTGTATCTCCTGGATACCAATGATCCCGCGAATGCCCCGGCTCACCGCGGCATTACCAGCGAACTTTATGGCGGCGATTCGGAATTGCGTTTGAAGCAGGAGCTCGTCCTAGGAATCGGCGGCTGGAGACTCTTGAGAGCCCTCGGTTTCCAACCACAGGTTTGCCATCTCAACGAAGGTCACGCTGCGTTCGCGGTCCTCGAACGAGCACGATCGCACATGGAAGACAGCGAGCAGCCGTTCGATTTGGCTCTGACGATCACCCGCGCCGGGAACCTCTTCACTACCCACACCCCGGTTGAAGCAGGTTTCGACCGTTTCACTCCCGACCTCATGGAAAAATATTTGAAGGGCTACGCGGAAAAAGAGCTCTCCATCTCATTGCAAGACTTACTGGCTCTCGGACGACGCGACCGACACGATCACTCCGAGCCCTTTAACATGGCCTATCTGGCTTTCCGGGGAAGCGGTGCCGTCAATGGAGTGAGCCGGTTGCACGGCCAAGTGAGCCGCAAAATCTTTCAGATATTGTTCCCGAGATGGCCGCAGGCTGAGGTGCCCGTCACCTCCGTCACTAACGGTGTCCATGTGCCCACTTGGGACTCTGCGGAAGCAGATGAGCTCTGGGAGAGTTCCTGCGGCAAGGGGCGCTGGCGTGGAACGACGGAAAACCTGGAGTCGGCGCTTCGCTGTGTCAGCGACTCTGACTTGTGGCAGCTTCGGGCCCGCAGCCGAAAAGCCCTCGTTGACTATGTTCGGAAAGTTCACGTGCGCCAGTTGGCAGGTCAGTCGGTTTCCCTCGAAGAACTTTCGAGGGCTGCTCAGGCACTGGACGCCGACGTCTTGACGCTGGGCTTCGCCCGCCGTTTCGCAGCCTACAAACGCCCGAATCTTCTCCTGCACGATCCGCAAAGGCTTCTCCGGATTCTGACCAACCGCGACCGCCCTGTCCAGATTGTGCTCGCAGGCAAGGCTCATCCAAAAGATGCCGAAGGCCAACACATGATTACGCAATGGATCCAATTCGCGCGCCGACCGGAAGTCCAGTCGCGCGTCATTTTCCTGAGCGACTACGACGTGCTCATGGCGGAGCACCTTGTTCAGGGCGTCGATCTGTGGGTGAATACCCCGCGACGTCCCTGGGAGGCCAGCGGGACTAGCGGCATGAAAGTGCTCGTCAATGGTGGGCTGAATCTCTCCGAACTCGATGGCTGGTGGGCAGAAGCCTATTCACCCGAGGTCGGCTGGGCGATCGGCGACGGGGGCGAGCACGGAAATGATCCCTCGTGGGATTCCGTCGAAGCTGAAGCGCTCTACACCCTGCTCGAGCGGGAAATTGTTCCTCAGTTCTACACTTGCGACGAACGCGGCATTCCGCGCGGCTGGGTCGCACGCATGCGAGAAAGTATGGCCCGACTCACTCCCGCCTTTTCTACAAATCGCGTCGTGCGCCAATACACCGAGGAATATTATTTGCACGCCGCGGACGCTTTCGCTGCTCGTGCTGCCAACGCCGGGGCGCTGGGAGCTGAATTGCTCCATTGGCGCGCCGAACTTGCAACGCACTGGCCTTCGATACGATTTGGGTCCTCCGCCGTTGATCAAAAGGACCAGCACTATTTCTTTCAGGTTCAAGTCTTTCTTGACGAACTCGACCCCGATGCCGTCTCCGTCGAACTGTATGCGGTTGGGCAGAACGACGGCGGCCCTGTGCGCCAACCAATGAGGCGCGGTCAGCAGCTCGTCGGATCTGCAAATAGCTATGTATTCACCGCTCGGGTGGCCGCGATTCGCCCTGCCACCGACTATACGCCCCGACTGATCCCCTGCCACGCCGGAGCGCTGGTTCCGTTAGAGGCCCCGTTCATCTTATGGCACGACTCCCCGGCTTGGCGCTGACACAGCATAACGGGAAAATCGGACGTGCCGTCCTCAGTGCTTAGGGTTTGCGCTTTGAAAATTTTCTGGGACTTATTGTACCGGCCGGCTCGAGTCATTACAGCCTGAGCCCGAAACGTCAAAGCGGACGGCGCCTGTTTGATCCGTGCAGAACATTCGTTGTCCCGAATGTCCCACGCTCACTGGCGTAGCAGTGGCGGTATAAGCGACGGAGGGAGTGGCACCGTCGCCGGACCACTCGAACTTGTAGCCGCTCTTCAGTCCCTGTGCCACACTTTCGTCCAGCAGGCAGGCCGAGGCCGAAGTTGAGGTGCAGGGAGCGACGCCGCCCATGCTGGTCAGAGACGGAGGGTATCCAACATCCGAGTAAGTGGAGAAATAGGTGATCGCGGCGGTGTTGATCATGCGAAGAGAGCTGACAGCGGAGGCTTCATTGGCTTGCATGCGCGAGTGCATGTAGCTTGGGATGGCGATCGCAGAAATGATGAGAATAATGGCCACCACAATCAGCAATTCAATCAGCGAAAAGCCCTTCTGGTTCTTCAAGGTCACCCCCTATTGCACCCCGCTGCGCCGATGCGTGCCCCGGCCACAGCGTAACCCCCGGATTGGTGGAAACTCTAACATTACGCAGTAGATGGCGACAAGATAATTCAAACTTCCCGGTCGGGTATAGAATAGGAAATCGCGCAGGGGGTGCATTAAGTTATGGCTGTCCGTGCGGTCCTTCAACTGGGCGATCCGGGATTGAGGTTGATGGCCGCGCGCGTGGAGAATCCTGTCGCGCCGGAAATTGGAGCGCAGGTTGAAGACCTCGCCGATACGCTGGCGCATTGGAGAAAAACCACTGGATACGGGCGGGCCGTTGCCGCGCCACAAATTGGAATCCTTCTGCGAGTAATCTTCTTGCAGTTGCCCGGTGCTGAGCCGTGGCCACTGGTGAATCCCGAAATCATTGAGCGCAGCCAGGAAAAAATTGTGGTTTGGGACGCCTGCTTGAGCTTTCTTTCCATTTTTATGCAGGTGGAGCGGCATCGCGAAGTTATAGTGCGCTATCAGGATTTGCAAGGCAGTTGGCACGAGGTGCGGGCTGGAGAAGAGCGAAATCTCTCCGAGTTGTTGCAGCACGAAATCGATCATCTCGACGGAATATTAGCGTTGGATCGCATCACGGATATTCGTACGATGTGCACTCGCGAGGAATTTGAGAAACGTTATCGCGACGCAAGTCCCTACGCAACGGCTGGGGTGGTGGGCGGTGCGGCTCCCCGGTAGGTACAATACAGCAAAGCCATGACTCACATCTCCTACACGACCATGAAAAGCCCGGTCGGGCCGCTGTTCCTTGCCAGAGATGAGGACGGTCTCCGGCTAGTACATTTCGCTTCAGGCAAGCGGCCGAAGACGCCAGAACGCGATTGGACCGAAAACAGAGCCCCGTTTCGAGAAGTAATCAGGCAACTGGAGTTGTACTTCGACGGAAAACTGACGGAGTTCGACGTGCCGCTCGTTCTCGAAGGCACGGAGTTTCAACTGCTCGTGTGGCGCAACCTACAAAAGATTCCGTACGGCGAAACAGTCAGCTACGGGCAATTGGCAAAGCGCATCGGCAATCCCGATGCGGCGCGCGCGGTGGGTCTGGCGAACGGCTCGAATCCAATCCCTATAATCATTCCGTGTCATCGGGTGATCGGCAGCAACGGCGACTTAACCGGCTTCGGCGGTGGACTTCCCGTCAAGAAAAAACTGCTCGCATTGGAAAGCAGGCAACTGAGTTTGCTTTAGACGCTTCCAACGAGATCTCCGCTATCGCATAAGCATCGTAATCAAACAATTCGCCTTGGGGCTCAATCAG
>Ga0335083_10010093_pt1 | contig 11437 bp, 9 predicted proteins | sample Lox_Sample_42_FD_206716 | JGI IMG/M metagenome (GOLD analysis project Ga0335083, IMG submission 206716) | Soil microbial communities from Loxahatchee National Wildlife Refuge, Florida, United States - Lox_Sample_4.2 | ecosystem: Environmental > Terrestrial > Soil > Wetlands | place: USA: Florida... | reverse complement strand
TGTCGGCGAGGGGCGCAAGGCGCGCGCGATCATCGGACACTCGATGGACCAGTTGCGCGCCCTCGTAGCCGATCCGGGCGCCTATGTGAGCGAAAGCAATTTCTTCCAGAAGGACTTCCAGCGCGCCTATTGGGGCGGCAATTACGAGCGGCTCGCCGCGATCAAGAAGAGGTACGATCCCGACGGACTCTTCGTCGTGCACAATGGTGTCGGCTCGGAAGAGTGGAGCCGCGACGGATTTAAGAAGGTCTGAGCAATAGTCGCTGTTGCCGTAGCGACAACGTCGAATTGCGCGCGTGCGGGTGGTTTTCCCGGTGCTACGCTGCCGAAGGCAGCGATGAGCAACGGGGAACGCCATGCGCGTCCTGGTTACCGGAGGCAACCGCTATATCGGTCTCGATCTCGTCTTCGAGCTCGCGAAGCAGGGTCACGCGGTGACAGTGATCAACAGCCATGAAGCGCCGCTGCCGGATGGCGTGAAGCGCATCCATTGCGACCGCACGCAGCCCGGAGCGCTTGCGGCTGCGCTCGCACCGCACCGCGATGCGTTTGATGCGATCTTCGATCATACGGCCTATCGCCCGGCCGACATGGCGCCGCTGATCGAGCTCTTCCGCGGGCGGGTCCGGCACTATGTGTTCACGAGCTCGCAGGCCGTGTACCGCAGGAGCTTCGTCCAGCCGCTGCGCGAAGACTTTCGCCGCCACGCGCCCGACAACACCGATCCGCGTTCGGCCTATGGCGTGGGCAAGGTGCAGTGCGAGGATCATCTGTTCGCGCTGGCGAAGTCGGAACAGCTGCCCGTCACGATCCTGCGCGTCGGTCACACGCTGGGGCCGCGCAGCCCGGCCGCGACGCGCGATCCCGCGCTGTTTGCACGCATCGAGGCAGGACGGCCGATCCTCATCCCGGCCGAAGGCTTTGCCGCCCTGTCGCTCGTGCACATCAACGACGTCGCGCGGCTGATGGTGGCCCTCCTCGGCAACGAGAAGGTGAAGGGCGAGGCCTACAACGTGTCCTGCAACGAGATCACGACCATCGTGGGCGTCGTGCATCTCGTGGCACGCGCGATGGGCATGACGGCACGTGTGGTCGAGGTGCCGATGGCGATCGCACGCCGGCAGCGTCCTCCGCTGCTTCATTGGGGCGAGGGGATGGCAGGTACAGCGATCCTCTCGATCGACAAGGCACTCAAGGACATCGATTGGACGCCGCGCTTCGGCATCGAGTCGGGCTATCGCGACTCCTACGAATGGTTCGTGCGCGAGGGACGTGGCCGCTATCAGTTCGACTTCGCGGGCGACGACGCGCTGTTGGCCCAACTGGGGGCCTAGTCCCGGGGACCCGGGGGCATCTCGTGGCGACCGTCATAGCGACGCGGCTTCAGCGTGAAGACGTCGATGCCCTCGATGCAGCGCGCGTTGACCGAGATGCGATCGCCCGGATAGCCCGTGCGCAGAAGGCCCGTGCCGCAGGTGGGACAGAAGACATGTCCGCCATTGGCATCGCGCCACATATAGGTCGAGGCGACGCGGCTCTCCGTGAGGAGCCGCACCGCGGACTCCGGGACCTTCCAGTGGATGAAGCCATGCCGGCCGCAGGTCGAGCAGTTGCACTCTGTGAGTTCATCGAGCTCGGCCTTAACCTCGATCCGGATGGTGCCGCAATGGCAGGAGAGCGTGCGTGGCGTCGTCATGAAATCCCCGCTGCGTCGATCGGTGAAGACCAGCATTGTCCGACCCGGAAGGACTTTTACTATTCTTCCGGCTTGACAGCCGATACCTTTTGGCGAAAGGTATTAATACCTTGCAGTTAGAGGTATTTGGCTCGTGAACAATCCGAACTTCATGAACGGCGTGCCCGAGCTCCTCGTTCTGCGGCTCCTCGAGCAGCAGGAAATGTACGGCTACGAGCTCGTCCAGGCCATCCGGGCCAGAACGAACGACGCGATCTCTCTCGGGGAAGGCGTCGTCTATCCCATCCTTCATGCACTCGAGCAGCAAGGTGCGCTCAAATCGCGACGCAAGGCGGTGAACGGGCGCACGCGGATCTACTACTCCGTCACGGCGAAGGGCGGAAAACACCTCGCGCGCCTGATCGAGCAATGGAGCCGCATCGTCGAAGCCGTGACCCGCACCGTAACGGAGGCACCCCATGCCGCAGCCCGAATTTGAAAGCCTGCGCCAGCGCCTGCTTTGCGCGGGCATCGCGCCGCGTCACGTCGACCGGTATCTCGGAGAGCTCCGCGATCACTTCGACGATCTGGTTCGGGAGAAGATCGCCGGGGGGCTGGATCGCCGGCATGCCGAGGCCGAGGCGCGCTCTCGCCTGGGCGACGAGTCCGTTCTGGCCGAGACCATGCTGGAACAACCGGGAATGCGCTCGCTCGTGTCCCGCTATCCCTGGGCCGCGTTCGTTCTCGGACCGATCGCAATGCTCGTCGCCGCGCTGGCCGCGACCCTGGCGATAGAAATTGCCGTGCTGACCCTTGTCAGCCAGGTCTATCGGAATCCGAGCCATCTGCCGCCGCCCGCCTGGTTCATCACAATGGTCGGGTTCTGGAATGCGACGCCCTCGCTCGTCGCGCCGGTCGCCATTGCGGGAGTCGTCTATTTTGTCGGCCTGCGCCAGCGCATGTCGATGCGCTGGGTTCTGCTTGGCGCGGTGATCGCCTGCACGCTCGGCGCATTCCAGCAACTGACGTTCAGCGACAACGGCTATCACGGCGAGCTGTCGCTTGTGTCTGGTCTGATGCCGCCATTCTCGCGCGGCGTCTTCCTCGAGGGCGTCGTGCGCGCCACCGTGAATCTCACGGTCGCGGCCGGCTTCGCCTGGGCGCTCTCGCGGCGGGGCGTTCGGTTCTCCAGATTTTCGGGGGCGTGAGCCAGCCGAAGCTGCGAATGAAGAGCATGGGTCCCCGCCTTCGCGGGGACACCAGCTTTCGTAAGCTCGCTGCGCGCTAACGAAAGCTAGGTGGCTGGGGGACTAGGATTCGAACCTAGACTAGCGGAGTCAGAGTCCGCGGTCCTACCGTTAGACGATCCCCCAACGGCGGACGCACCGTCTAACCCAGAGCCTTGAGGCTTTCAAGCGCGGGAAACCCCGGCGCGGCGCGACGAAGAGGTGGTCCTTACGGGCCGTCTCGCCGCCGATTAAGACTTCGGAAACCCGCCGCCTAAACGTTCCTCAACACAATTCCGGCATGCTGGGCGCGAGGGCCGGGACCATGTCCAGACGGGCGATTTTCGCCTTGTGCATCGCCGCTGTAATGGCAGCCGTCGCGCACGCGCAACATGCGCCGCCGGCGAGCGATCCCATGCCGCCGGGCTGGACTGGGTTTGCAGCAAGAATCGGCGACGCCAAGGCGTCGATGATGGCGGATCCCAAGGCGGCGCTCGAAAAGGCGCGCGCCGCGAATGCGATGGCGTTGGCGCGGCCCGCCTCCGCCTATCGCTCGGAAGCGGTTGCGACCAGCCTCTGGCTCGAGGGCGAGGCGCTCACGCGTATCAACAAGATCGAGGACGCGAAAGTCGCGCTGGACACGGCCCTGAAGCTCGCCGCTGCCGATGGAAGGATCACGCGACTGGACGGCGACCTGGCGCTCTCGCAGGGACGTCTTGCCGACGCCACCGGCAACCTCACGCTCGCTCTCGAAAGCTATCAACGCGCGCACGACATCTTTGCGCGGCTTGGAATTCCCCGTTACCAGTCCATCGCCCTGCAATGCCTCGGCAACATTTACGACGAGGCACACGATTTCAAACGCGAGATCGACTATTACCAGCAGGCTTCGCAAATTTATTCTGACGATCCGGCGCTCGCGCTTTCCGCGGACAACAACATCGGTTTCGCGCTGCAGCAGCTCGGCCGCAACGACGAAGCGATCGACCGCTTCAACAAGGGCCTCGCGATTGCGAAGACGCTCGATAGCGCCTTCCTCGAGGCCAAGATTCTGACCAACCTCGCGGAGGCCTATGCGAGAGCGCATCGCTTTGTACAGGCGCAGAGCAGCGCCGATAGCGCCCTCAAGCTTCTCGCGCACCAGAAAGACAGCGGGCTCGCGCCCGAAGTCTGGGGCATAAAGGCCGAGGTGGAATACGAGCGCGGCGACCTTGCCGGTGCCGTCGCCGACATGAACCGCGCCTTCGCGGGCGTGGATTTGAAGACGACCGTCGCGACCTTCCGCGACATCCACAAATTCGCGTATCGGATCTACGCCGGTGCGGGCAATTACCCGCTTGCACTCCAGCATCTGGAAGCGTTCAAGCGGCTGGACGACGAGGGCCGCACCCTCACCGCGTCCGCCAACCTCGCGCTCCTCGGCGCACAATTCGATTTCGCCAACCAGAAGCTCGAAATCGAGCACTTGAAGTCGGAGCAGCTCAAGCGCGACATCAGCTTGAGGGAATCGCGCGCCGCCATGCAGCGCGTCGCGTTTGCGGTTGTTCTGCTTGCGGGGCTCGCGCTGATCTTGTGGATCAGCTGGCGCCACATGCTCGTCAGCCGTCACGGCAGGGAACTGGCGAAGACCCTGGGCGAGCGCAATGTCGAGATCGAGCGGCGCATCAAGGTGGAGGCCCAACTTCGCCTCGCCATGGAAGCGGCAGAGCAGGCCGCGCGCGCCAAGAACCATTTCCTCGCGAACATGAGCCACGAGCTGCGCACGCCGCTCAACGCCATCATCGGCTTCTCGAGTCTCATGATGACCGGGGAGCTTTCGCCGGCGAAGAACCAGGAATATGCGACGGACGTGAACGCGGGCGGGCGCAAGCTGCTCGTCATCATGAACGACATCCTCGACATGGCGCGCATCGATGCGGGCGCCGTGACTCTCGACGAAGACGACGTGACGCTCGGCGAGATTGCCGAACAGGCCGTCGTCGCGCTGGAGGAGGAAGCGCCGTCGCATGGCCGCGCGATCGCCATCCAGGACGGCGGCCGCACGCTCCGCGTGCGTTGCGACAAGGCGAGGCTCCGGCAGGTGGTCACGCATCTCCTCTCGAATGCCGTGAAGTTCACGAAGGCTGACGGGCGGATCGAGATCGCGTTCGAATTCGACGGCGACGGCGTGGCCTTTGTCGTGAGCGACAATGGCTCGGGCATTCCGAAGGAAAAGCTCGCGCTCGTGCTCGAGCCCTTCGGCCAGGCCGAGCATGTCTATGCGCGCTCGCATGGCGGGATCGGCCTCGGACTTCCGATCGTCAAATCGATGGTGGAACTGCACGGCGGCGTGTTCACGCTTTCTAGCGAAGCCGGCTCCGGAACCGTCGCGCGCGTGCACCTTCCGGCCAGCCGCATCCTTTCTCCGAATCGCGAGCGCGCTGTCCTCGCATCGTAAACGCGTTTTTCCGAGTCGAGCATTTCTGCGATCGCGATAGTTAGCGCGCGAAAGTCGATCGATTCCGGTAACCGGTTCTTTAGGACGGCTAACGCGAGGTTTCCGCTCGAACAATTTTTTACGCCTCGTTCAGACCTTTCGCGCCAATTTTACACAAATAGTGGGATTGGCTGGGGTTGGGGATGCGTAAGCTTTTGCTCGCAGGCGCCGCACTGGGCGCACTTGGTAGTCTGTGCGCTGCGGACAGCGCGTCGGCCCAGGGTCTGCTCTCCGGCGTGACCGGAACGACGACGACCCTTCTCGGGTCAGTGACGACTCCCTTGCTTGGCCTGGTGATCGACGCGCCCGCGCCGCCGGACGGCCAGAACGTCAATCATCCCTATTATGGCAACATCAATCCCTTCTACGGCTCGATCAATCCGTTCTACGGTTCGATCAACCCGTTCTACGGCAACATCAGCCCGTTTTGGGGCGACGTCAGTCCGTTCTGGGGCAACATCAATCCGTTCTACGGCTCGATCGATCCGTTCTACGGCAATGTCAGCCCGTTCTGGGGAACGACCAATCCGTTCGATCCGAGCATCGCGCCGTTCTGGCAGAAGGCGGGACCTGAATGGGGCGCAATCAACGCGACCTGGACGAATCTGCAGGCGAACAACGCCACGGATTATTCGGGCCTGCAGGCGCAGCTGAACGCGTTCTTCGCAGAGAACGCCGCGTTCTGGGGTCCTGCGGTTCTCAAATATACCGGCAAGGATTTCGCCGACGGCTTCGCGAACGACATGATGGCGAAATACGGCATCGACCCGAACAACGCATCGTCGCTCGCGGGCGTAGACGCCGTCGACCGCTCGGCCTTCTTCCTCAATTGGTACGACGGGCTGATGAATTTCACCGGCGTCGATCACGTCGACTGGTGGATGTCCGCGGTTCACTGGTCGCCGGCGCTGAGCCAGATCCAGGGTTCGTCGTCGCGGCCGGTGGTCGGCATTCTCGACTCGACGTTCAACGCCGCCGGATCCGACGTGAACAGCGTGACGTTCATCGGCGGCTACAACATCTATGTGAACGCGCACGGCGCGGCGGTTGCAAGCCTCATTGCAGCAGCGCAGGACGGCACGGGCGTGATGGGCGTCGATCCGAACGTCGACATCCATGTTTACAACCCGTTCGACCAGACCGGCACGGCCAACTGGAACGACGTCGCCCAGGGGATCGCCGCGCTCTATGCAAGCGGCGCGCATGTGGTGAACGCGTCGCTCGGCGTGCCGGGAACGACGTTGTCGCAGGAATGGATCAACATACTTTCCGGTCCGCTCCTGAGCGGACGCAGCCAGGACCTCGTGATCGTCAAGGCCGCCGGCAATGAAGGCGTCTCGCAGACTACCAATGTGCCCTGGGTGCCCGGCCTTCAGACGCCGAACAACATTCTGATCGTCGGTTCGGTCGGCCCCACGGGTCAGATCTCATCCTTCTCGAACACGCCCGGCACCGCCTGTCTCACCGTGCTCGGCATCTGCTCCGAGCAGGACAAGCTGATGTATCACTACCTCGTCGCGCCCGGCGAACTCGACCTCGTGTCGGACGGCAAGGGCGGCGTGACGCGCATGACGGGCACGTCGTTTGCGGCGCCGCTCGTCACCGGTGCGGTCGCACTCCTTTTCGCGCGCTGGCCGTGGCTTCAGTACCACGCGCCGGAAACCGTGCAGATCATCCTGCGCTCCGCGAAGGACCTTGGCGCGCCGGGCGTCGACCCGATTTATGGCTGGGGCGAGCTCGACATCGAGGCGTCGCAGTCGCCGCTTCGTTTCGACAATCTCGTCGTCTATCAGCCCTTCACCTACACGGGCAACGCGCTCAACCCGTTCCAGACTCTTGTTCCCAATTGGTCCCCGCGTTCGCTCAAATCATCTGTCCTCATGCCGGGACAGCTCGACATCTGGCAGAACCAGCAAGCCTATCTCGTCGCGATCGAGCCCATCGGATCAACCTTCCGCGACTTCACGATCCCCTTGAGTTCGATGCTGGTCGGAAAGAACCAGAAGACCGCTTATGGCAACAATCCGTTCCAGAGCTATCTCTACCAGCGCCTGATCGACTGGGCGCACGGCTCGAGCTTCACGAACTTCGTGTCGCAGAGCGCGCCACTCGAGGACAGTGCGTGGAAGGTCGGCTTCACGATGACCAATCCGCTCCCCGAGGAGGAGCGCATCACCGGCATCGCTCGGGCGCATTACGAAGTGCAGCTGGCCAACCCGGGTGAGGGCGTCGACTTCCGTCTCGGCGAGGGCAGCGGCGCGCATGGTCTCGTTTCCGAGCTGACATCCAGCGCGGCGCAGGACGGCATCTTCTCGCTCGCGACGGACTTCGATCCGCTGACCGGCGGCGTCAATCCCGTGCTCGGCCTCGCCTCGGGCGGCGCCTACGCGCAGGGCGGCGTGACTCTGGGCGGCCTGCATTTCAGCGCCGGCTACACAGAGAAGCGCGACGATCATGTCTATATCGATCCGATGTTTGGGCCGCTCCAGAGCGTGCCGCTGCCGGCCAACAAGGCCGCGGCCTCGGTCGTCGGCGTCGACTACGCGCTCTCCAGGCATGTCGGGCTCAACGTCTCGTACACGGCGCTCAACGAGTATGACGGCTTTTTGGGCGCTCAGGGCGGCGGTGTGTTCAGCTTCGGCGGCGGCGCGCGCACCGGCGCCATGACCGTGGGCACCACGGCTGCGCTCGACAGCGGCTGGAGACTCGCCGCTTCCGCAACGCTTGCCGACACGAGCCCGGGCGAGACGCATTCCGGCCTGAGCTTCACTTCGCACAACATGCGTTCGGATGCCTACGAACTCGTGGCAACGAAGAAGGGTCTGTTCCAGGACAAGGACGAACTGCGCATCTCGTTCACGCAGCCTCTGCACCTGGAAAATGGCGGGCTCAAGTTCCAGCAGCTCGAGGTTGTGAACCGCGACACGGGCGAGCTTGGCCCGGTTACCCAGAGCTTGAGCATGACGGGCGCGCGCGAGCACCGCATCGAGGCCATCTATGCGATGCCGGTCCTCGACGACCGTGCCCAGCTCGCGGGCTACGGCCTCGTCGACATGAATGCGCTCGAGACGCAGGGCCGCACGACCTCGCTCTCGGGCGGCCTGCAGTTCCGCATCGGGTACTAGCCAGCAAGCGCCGCGCGAGGATCCTTGCGCGGCGCTCGCTGTCCTGTTCCGACCGCTATTGCATCCGGTGCAGCGCGCAGATCTTGTTGCCGTCCGGATCGCGCAGATAGGCGAGATAGAGCTTGCCGTTGCCGCCGTCGCGCACGCCCGGCGGATCCTCGATCGCTTTTCCACCCGCAGCGAGTCCGGCCTTGTGCCAGGCCTCGACCTCCGCCGTCGACTTGCAGGCAAAGCCGATCGTCCCGCCATTCGCGACCGTTGCGGGCTTGCCATCGATCGGCAGGGAAACCGAGAAGACGCCCGTCGGCGTCATGTAGAAGATGCGATGGCGGTCCACCATCGCAGGCGAGACACCGAGCGTGCCAAGTACGGCGTCGTAGAACGACTTCGCCTTGTCGAGATTGTTGGTGCCGATCATGATGTGCGAAAACATTTCCCCACCTCTGTTCTTTGATGTCGTCGTTGCGCCTGTTTAGAGACATGCGGCGCCACTGACAATCGGCGGGCGCGCATGACGCTCCGTCATGCCGGACGCGATTTCCACATCCGCAAGGCGGCCGGCGCGGCAGGGATGACGCACCCAAAAAGGGTAGGGCGCGCGGCTTGAACACGAGCCCGGTTCCGTTCAAGGCTTGTGGCGTCCCCCGCCCACTGCGCTGCGCGTGATTCCTTGAGCAAGTCGACCGACCAGGCCCTGCCGCATAACGCGCTGTCGCATGGCGATGGGCTGGCACATGCGGGTGCGCCCCACGCGCCGGGCCGTGGGCTGGCGGATGCGTATGCCGCACTTCTCAAGCACACCGACCTTCAGTTCAACCTGCCATCCTACAAGCCGCCCGAGCCGCCGGCCTGGCTCAAATGGCTGGGCAATGTCCTCTCCGATGCCGGCCCGGAATTGCGCTGGCTGTTCTGGTCGCTGGTGGCAGGCCTTGCCGCGCTCGCTCTCTACGTTCTGGTGCGCCAGGCGATGAAGCTGCGCTGGCGCCCGCGCGACAAGGGTGAAACAACCGGTCCCGAGACGGAGTGGCGTCCGGCGCCGGAGAAGGCGAGGTTGCTGCTCGCGGATGCGGACCGGCTTGCGGCGTCCGGCGACTTCGCCGCTGCCGTCCATCTTCTTCTCCTGCGCAGCATCCAGGACATCGAGCAGCGCTTCCCGCGCCTCTTGCGGCCCGCCTTCACCAGCCGCGAGATCGGCAGGCTGGAGCAAATTCCTTCGAATGCGCAGGCCACCTTTGCCGGCATAGCGCGCGTCGTTGAGAAGAGCCTTTTCGGTGGCGGCTCGGTCGACCGGGCAGAATTCGAAAGCTGCCGCACCGCGTATGAGCATCTCGCGTTTCCCGAAAGCTGGAGTGCGGCAGCATGAGCGAAAGCGGCCGTACCGCAGGACAACCCTGGATGACGCGCGGGCTCGCGCTCGGCCTCGTTGTCGTGAGTGCGCTTTCGCTTCTCGCCTACGTCGTGCTCAACGCCTTCGCGCCGGAACTGCGCGGCGATCAGACGGGCAGCGCCAATGTCCTGTCGAAATCGGCGGTCGGTTTTGCCGGACTGCAGATTCTGCTGGACGCGTCCGGCGAAAGGACGCTCGTCGACCGCGGCGAAAAAACGGCCTCGAGTAACGGTTACAGCCTTACGATCCTCACGCCCGAAGCCTTCACGGCATCGAAAGAGGTCGCGCAGGCGGCGCGGATGAGCGGAATGCACCTGATCGTGCTTCCCAAATGGCTCGTGATGCCGGATCCGATGCACCATGGTTGGGCGGTCAAGCTCGATGCGATCGATACCGCCGAGGTTCAGAGCCTGCTCACGGATCTCTCCAAGACCACGAAGATCGCGCGCCGCGCCAGGGCGCAGGAGATCGCGCTCTCGTGGAGCTCTCCCGATTTGCGGACGCTTACGAGCACGGGCCGGCCGCTCAGGATCGATTCCCTGCAGACGATCTCCGGCAAGGATTGGCACCCTCTTGTCGTCGACGAGAAGAAGAACATCCTTCTCGCCGAGCTCAACGACTCTTCGATCTTCGTGCTGGCCGATCCGGATCTCCTGAACACGCAGGGGCTGCACGATCCGGCCGTCGCCAGGCTCGCACCGTTCCTTCTCGGCAATCTGCGCAACGACGCCGGGCCGATTGCCTTCGACGTCACGCTGAACGGCTTCCGCGCGACTCCAGATCTGATGCGCGAGGCGTTCTCGCCGCCATTCCTGGGCGCCACCCTGTGCGCGCTGCTGGCCGCGGCGCTCCTCGGATTTCATGCCGTCTCGCGCTTCGGCACGCCGGAGCGCGGAGGACGCACCATCGCGTTCGGAAAGCGTGCGCTCGCCGACTCGACGGCCGGCCTCATCCGTATGCTGGGGCGCGAGCCCCAGATGGGCATCCGCTACGCTTTCACCTTGCGCAATCTTGCGCTTCGCTATCTGGGCGCGCCGCGCGAAACCGCGCTCGCCGATCAATGGCTCGCACGCGCGCAGAACAGGCTCGAGGGCCCGACCTTCGGCGCCTTGTTCACCGAGGCGCAGGCGGCCGACAGCGTGCCCGCGCTGATGCGCGCTGCGCGCGAGCTCTATCGCTGGAAACGGGGGATCATGAATGAACGTGTCTGACCTGAAAGCGCTGGCGCAGAAGATCCGTACGCAAATCGCGAAGTCGGTGGTCGGGCAATCCGACACGGCCGAGCTGATGCTCGTCTCCCTGTTCTGCGGCGGTCACATCCTCCTCGAAGGTCCGCCCGGCACGGCCAAGACGCTGCTCGCGCAGTGCTTCGCTGCCAGCGTCGGGCTCGAATTCGGGCGTATCCAGTTCACCCCCGATCTCCTTCCCGGCGACATCGTCGGCACCAGCCAGTTCAATTTCCAGACATCGAACTTCGTCGTGCACCGGGGGCCGATCTTTTGCGAGCTCCTGCTCGCGGACGAGATCAACCGTACGCCGCCCAAGACA
>Ga0335083_10010091_pt1 | contig 11438 bp, 12 predicted proteins | sample Lox_Sample_42_FD_206716 | JGI IMG/M metagenome (GOLD analysis project Ga0335083, IMG submission 206716) | Soil microbial communities from Loxahatchee National Wildlife Refuge, Florida, United States - Lox_Sample_4.2 | ecosystem: Environmental > Terrestrial > Soil > Wetlands | place: USA... | reverse complement strand
TTGCGTGACGCGCTTGTGCCAGACGGCATAGGACGGGCTGGCGGCTTGCCGGGCGGTCCGGGCCAGCTGGTAGCCGCACGCGCGGGAACAGGTCCGGTGGCCGCGCCGGATCATGGCCAGCGCGCCGCAGACCGGGCAGTGTCTCTGCTCGTATCGGGGCTGGCCGCGCGAGCATCCGCATGACCGGGCATCGCCCGCGGTCAGGGAGCTGATCCGCGGGATGGCGTGGTTTCCGCAGTCGCACCAGCACAGCGCCGTCCGGTAGCGTCTGCCGCCGGCTCCGGTCCTCTGCACTTCCCGGATGACGGTGAGTCTTCCGTATCTCTGGCCCCGTGTGACGACGTGCCGCACAATCCGGAATGTAAAGGCTTAAGCCGACATTCTGGTGGAGCCACGCCGATTGGAGTGTCACAGGCACGTTCAATGGAATAAGGGGATGGAACGGTCATTACGACGCTTGGAGTGCGGGCGGACTGGAGATGCGCCAGGGTGACGACCCTCAGCATCCAGCATGACCGCATCGTGTGAGGCCGATCCGGCCATGATCATCTGATGATGCACGGATGTGCGCGGCTGTCGATCATGGTGAGGGCGAGCAGCTCAAGATCGCTGGCAGAGACCAGCGGAAATGGCGCAGGGAAATCAGAAAAGGCGCAGTTACCAGGCGAGATAACGAATCTGAGAGCGTGGCAGAAGTGCCGGTTCTTGTGGTCGATGCAGAATGGCGTGGCTAGGCGGTCATCATCGCAGCGTGACCGCCGCCAGGGAGTCCGGTGAGGTTGGCAAGCTCAGGAGCTGCGTGCGTGAGCCGGGATCTGCTCTACTGGACCCACTTTCATGCGCGGCTGGCGGGTGAGCCGTGCATTAGTCGAGATCTACTGGCTGTCCCGTGCTGACATCGACCAGGCTGATCGCCTCCGACGGGCAGGAGGCGGCAGCGTCACGGACCACCTCGTCCGGGTCGATCTCCGCCTCGACCGGGCCGGACCGCTGCTGCTTGTCCAGGACGAACCGGCCCGGTGCGAGGGCGACGCACATGGCCGAGCTGATGCACACGTTCTTGTCGACGGAGACCTTCCAGCGGGTCATGGCTCGTCCCACCGGACCGGTAGCGCGCGCAGGCTGTGGATCGCCATTCCCGGTTTGAACTCCAGGGCGCTGGCGGGCACCGCCAGTCGCAGCCCGGGGAGCCGGCCGATCAGGCCGCGGAAGGCCTCCTGCAGCTCGACCCGGGCCAGCTGGGCGCCGAGGCAGTGATGCAGGCCGGCCCCGAAGGTCAGGTGGCTGGCTGCCTCGCGGGTGACGTCGAGCCGGTCCGGATCGGCGAACATCAGGGGGTCCCGGTTGGCCGTGCCGAGCAGCGGCATGACCTGTTCACCCGCCGGGATCACCACTCCGCCGATCCGTACGTCTTCGGTGGTGACGCGGGCCGGCGGCAGGCCGCCCAGCCGGGAGCAGCGGAGCAGTTCCTCAACCGCCCCGGGTATCAGTCCCGGATCGGCGCGCAACTTGGCTACCTCGCCAGGGTGGTCGAACAGCAGCAGCAGCGACACGTTGATCTGGTTGGCGGTGGTCTCGTGCCCGCCGATCAGCAGGGTGCAGCACATTACGGTGAGCTCCTGCTCGGACAGCCGGTCGGCGTCGTCCCGCGCGGCGATGAGCGCGCTGATCAGGTCATCGGCGGGCCGGGCCCGCTTGCTCTCGATCAGCGTGACGAAGTAGCCGTACAACCCGGCCAGGGCCGTCATGATCTCGTCGGGATCGCGCTGCCAGTCGGCCAGGATGGTGTCCGACCAGGCGTGGAACCGCCCGAGATCCGCGGCGGGCACGCCGAGCATCTCGCAGATCACCTGGGCAGGCAGCGGCAGCGAGAAACCTGCCACCAGGTCGGCCGGCTGAGGCCGGTCAGCCATTTCGTCGATTAGTCCGTTGACGGTGGCCGCCACCCGCGGCCGCAGGGCCTCGACGCGGCGGGCGGTGAACGCGCTGGCCACCAGTCTGCGCAGCCGGGTGTGCTCGGGCGGGTCCATCCCGTTGATCGAGCCGGCGGCGAACATCTCAAAACCCTGCCGGGCGCGGCCGGGCGCGACCGCCAGCGCCCGGGAGAACCGCCGATCGATGACCATCTGGCGGACGTTGGCATACCCGGTGACCAGCCAGACGACGCGGCCGTCGGGTAGCTCGGCCCGGAAGACCGGCCGCCCGCCGCTGATCGTCGCGATGTCCGGCGCGGGCTGGCCGGGCAGCGCGGGGGTGTACTTGACCGGGCTGCTGTCGATGGTCATCGGTACTCCTAACCGGCCAGGCCACACCCCGGCGGCCGCGCCCTCAGCGGCACGACCAAGGCGCCGGAAACGCGGCCCACACCACTGAGCCGCTACTGCGACGGTACGTCCGACTCACCGGACCGCGCCAGTATCGAGCGCGGTCCCAGCAGGCTCACCGTCCAGCCTGGAACCGAACCAGCCATCCAGTCAAGGCGGGTCATGCTGCGCGCGCTTGCCAGCGCAGCGGCCTGCCGCACCTGGTCGCAGCACGCTACCGGGCGCCTGGCTTAGCCGCCACGCCGTCGAACATGTAGCCGAACGCGCGCGGGCCCTTCAGGTAGTAGTTATCTAGCCGGGTCAGCTCCAGCCCGGCGTCCGCCACCAGCCGGCCGATGGGCCGGTCGATGTGGCAGCCGCCGAAGACGCGCCGCTGCAGCGGGGTGAGCCGGTGCTGCCACCGGGCCACCGTCTCCTCCGGTGACAGGCCATGTTCCATAAAGTGAAACGCGCCGCCAGGGCGCAGCACGCGGCGGATCTCGGCCAGGGCCCGGTCCACGGCCGGGATCGTGCACAGCGTCAAGACGCTGACCACGTAGTCGACGCTTGCGTCCGCAAGCGGCAGCGCCTGGGCGTCACCGCCGATGTACTCGACCGGCACCGCGCCCGCCGCCACCCTTCCCGCCGCCAGCTGGCGCGCCACGGCCGAAGGCTCGACCGCCCGCACCCGCGTCACGGCAGCCGGGTAGTAGGGCATGTTCAGTCCCGACCCGAAACCGACCTCCAGGACCTCGCCACTGAGCCCGGCGGTGACCCGGGCCCGCAACCGCGCCGCCTCTTTGCCGCGCAACGCGCGATCGGCCACACGAGGAAGGATCTGCTCCTCGTAGAAGCCCATTTCACCAGTCTGGGACGGCCTGTCAGCGGCAGCAAGCATCCCTGCGGCGACGCGATGTCGCGTTACGGGGCTCTGGGCGCAGTGCGGAACTCTTGCCCGCCATGCCACCGCCGAAATCGTTGAGCCGCGTTACCGTGGCAGGAGCCATGAACTCCGGGAGAAGTGCCGGTACCGGCAAGACCGCGGCGTGGCCGTGCTGACGCCCGCCTCGCCCGCTGACCTGCCGCCGCTCGGAGCGCTGATCGCTGACGACCCGTTCTGGCGGTACTCGGCGGGGGGCGTGGCCCGGGAAGGCGTCGCGCACCTGCGCGTGTGGCTGACCGCGGATCCTGAGCCCGGCCACCTGGCCGTCGTCACCGAGACCGGCCACATAGCCTCGGTCACCGAGTCCGCCGGGCACATCTGGGCCGCGCTGGCCCGCAGGTACGGGCCCTCCCTCGTGCTGCTCGAGCATTACCTTGCGCCCGAACTCGGCGAGGGCATGCAGACCCTCGACCTAGTCCGCATCGGCACTGACGGCAGCCCTCACTGGTCCCGCGTGTGGCCAACCCCGGACGACAATCCCCGTCACGCCGGACTGGAACTCTGGATGGCCGCGTACGGGCACCAGATCGTCAGCACGACCTGACGTTCAGTTGATCTCACAGGGGCCGCGACTGACGGACGCGAACCTAGCCGACACTGACCTCGCCGATGGGCGCCTAACCGGCGGCTAACGGACGACGCAATCTGTAGAGCCCTCGCCTCTACCTGCTGCTTTGCGCTGACCAGCAGCCCTAGAAGCCAAACCATGACTCTCACCATCAATGACACCACCATAACCAGCGACCAGACCCCTCACACCGCCAGGGCTCCGGCGTGTTCCGTGAATGTCCCAATTTGTCCTTAGTCGAGGCCGTGGAGGCGGAGGGTCTCGGTCGGGGTGGTATGGTCGCGGCGGCCTTCGGGGATGTGCAGGTAGCCGGCGTCCTGGAGGGCCGCGATGACGGCGGCGCGGATCGTGGCTAGGTTGGCAGGCCCGCGTCCGGTCCGGCTGGCGGAGGCGTCTTCACCGAAACTCAGGTCACGGAATGTGGTGGTGCGCCTCGATGGACCAGTGCTCGCGGACCAGCCGGGCCAGGTCCGCCGCGGTGGCGCCGGCGCTGGTCAAGCTGGTGATGGCGTAGAGGTCTCGCGGGTGGTCTTTCCGGTGGCGGTCTGCTGCCGCCAGCGGGTGATCTTGATGGCCTGGCGGACATGCGGGAAGTCCAGATGGTTGACGTGGGCGGCCTTCAGGGTCCGGGTCTCGGTCCGGCCGTGCCCCCTGTCCCGGGTGACGCTGCCGGCCGGTACCTGCCGCCAGGGCAGCGCCCTGACCTGGGCGTGCAGCAGCGGCTGGTTCCGCTTGACGATCGCGATGTACTGGGCGTGCTTGTGCGTGACCAGCCAGTCCAGGTTCGCCCGCACGGTATGGAGGGCATCGAAGGTCACCACGGCGCCGGCTAGGTCCAAAGGCTCCAGGAGCTCGGTGAAGTGGCTGGTCTCGTTGTGCTTGACGCCGACCTCGAGGTGATCCAGCAGGTGCCCGCCGTGCTCGGCGGCGCCGAGCAGGTGAACCCGGGTGCCGTCGGCGCGGCGGGCCCCGCGGCAGGTCTTGCCGTCCACCGCCACGGCCCGCAGCCGGTCCCGGGCCAGCGTCTTTGCCTGCCGGGCGGCACGCCGGGCCCGGTAGCGGCGCACGCTGGCCTGCGGCGGCCCTGTGCGGCTCCGGCGGCTGCCCAGGCGATCACCGAGCAGGGCCCGGGCCAGCGCCCGCGGACCCAGGCGGTCCAGCACGACCCGGATCGTCTTCTCATCCGGCACCCGTACCGCCCGGCCACCGGATCCCACGGCGCGCGCAAACGGGCCAGATCCGCCTGGCCAGCCCGTTTGATCCACTGCCCGACCGCGGTGAGCCGGTCGTTCCCGGCCGCGGTGAACGCGCAGACTGCGATCGCGATCAGGCAGGCCAGCGGGTAGACCCGCCCCCGTCGCGAGCGCGGGTCCGGCAGCGCCTCCAGCCGCTCCCACGCCCCGGCGGCGAGACCCTGGCCGCCGGGACCGGACTCGACCACCCGCGCGCCCACGCGCGACAATGACACTGCGGGCATGCCACACCTCGTTCATGCAGACCTCAGAGACCTACATGATCAGGTGGCGTGCCCGCCCCCATCTCCATCAACCGTGCGATTCCGCCCTATTACTCACATGCCAGACATAACGGGGTAACTCCGGAACACGCCGGAGCCCTGCAACGCCGACGGCCAGGCACAGCACATCGCAGCCAGCTACCGGCCGCTGAGTTCGGTGATGTTCTTCTCCCGCCTGCTGCGCGAGCGGTTCGCAGGCACCCCTTACGCCGAACACTTCCTCGCTGACGAGCCTGAACGGGCATGACCGCGACCTCAGGTGCTGGCGTAGCGGTTCCGAGCGCCGTCCCGGCCAACCGGGGGCCGGGTACTGGCCGGGGTGGCCCGCTCATACCAGTGGGAGCGCCAGGGTTTCCGCTGGGGCGATGGCGGGGCCGGGTTACTAGCGTCGGATTTGACCGACGTTAGGAGATTCCTCGTGAACGCGACAGATCAGTCATCCCGGTCAGCCGGGGCCAAGCCGACGGTCGTGCTCGTGCACGGTGCGTTCGCCGACGGCTCCAGCTGGAACGGGGTCATCGAGCGGCTGCAGAAGCAGGGCTACACGGTCATCGCCCCGGCCAATCCGCTGCGCGGCGTGGCCGCCGATGCGGCCTACACCGCCAGCCTGGTCGGCCAGATCGACGGTCCGGTGCTGCTGGCCGGGCACTCGTACGGCGGGGCGGTCATCAGCAACGCCGCCACCAGTGCCCCGAACGTCGTCGGCCTGGTCTTCGTCGCGGCGTTCGCCCCGGATGAGGGTGAGCGGCTGGGCGACGTGGCGAGCAAATCCACGGACAGCATCCTCGGCACGGCCCAGGTCCAGTACCGCTATCCCGCCGGGCCGGACGGGGAGAGCGCGGTCGAGTTCGGGGTCGACCCGGCGCTGCTGCGGGAGGTCTTCGCCGCGGACCTGCCCGCGGAGCAGGCCGCATTGCTGGCCGCGACCCAGCGCCCCGTCGCCGCCGCGGCGTTCAGCGACGTGTGCGGGCCGCCAGCCTGGCGGAAGCTGCCGTGCTGGGCGGTGATCGCCACCGGCGACAAGGCCGCCGGAACGGACATCACCCGTGCGATGGCCCAGCGGGCCGGGGCCGAGGTCACCGAGGTCGACGGCTCGCACGTGATCATGATCTCCCAGCCGGAGGCGGTGGCCGAGGTCATCGTGAAAGCCGCCGAGGCGGCCGTGGGCGCGCGCGGGTAGCCGGCGATGAATACGCAAACGGATAGCTCGTTCGCCGCACTGAAGCAGGTCGACGCGGGTCTGCTGAGCGTCGGCTACGCCGAGGCCGGCCCGGCTGACGGCCCGGCGGTCATTCTCCTGCACGGGTGGCCCTACGACATCCACAGCTACGCCACGGTCACCCCGGTGCTGGCTGCGGCGGGGTTCCGGGTGATCGTTCCCTATCTGCGCGGCTACGGCACGACCCGCTTCCTGTCCGACGCGACGCCCCGGAATGGCCAGCAATCGGTGCTCGGGGTGGACGCCGTTGCGCTCATGGACGCCCTCGGTATCGGCGACGCGATCATCGGCGGGTTCGACTGGGGCGCGCGGACGGCCAACGTCGTGGCGGCCCTGTGGCCCGGCCGGTGCCGGGCCATGGTGTCGGTCAGCGGCTACCTGATCGGCAACCAGCAGGCCGGCCGGGCGCCCCTGCCGCCGCCGGCCGAGCTGTCCTGGTGGTACCAGTTCTATTTCGCCACCGAACGGGGCCGGGCGGGCTACGACCAGTACCGGCGCGAGTTCGCGAGGCTCATCTGGCACACCGCCTCACCGGAATGGGACTTCAGTGACGCGGAGTTCGACCGGAGCGCGGCGTCCCTCGACAACGCCGATCATGTCAGCATCGTGATCCACAATTACCGCTGGCGGCTTGGCCTGGCCGAGGGCGAGGACCGCTACGACGATCTCGAACGGCAGCTCGCCATGAGCCCGGTCATCACGGTTCCGACGATCACTCTCGAAGGTGACGCCAACGGCGCACCCCACCCCGAGCCCGCCGCCTACCGGGAAAGGTTCACGGGCAAGTACGAGCACCGGACCATCGCGGGCGGCATCGGGCACAACCTGCCGCACGAGGCCCCGCAGGCGTTCGCCCAAGCCGTCATCGACGTCGCCAGCTATTAGGAGAAGAAATGCCCGCTGAAGACAACGCCATCCGCCCGTTCCAGGTCGCCTTCCCGGAAACCGAGCTCACCGAGCTGCGCCGGCGCGTAGCCGCGACCCGGTGGCCCGAGCGCGAGACGGTCACCGACGACTCGCAGGGCGTCCCGCTCGCGATGATGCAGGACCTGGCCCGCTACTGGGCCACCGGTTACGACTGGCGCCCGTGCCAGGCGCGACTGAACGACCTGCCGAACTTCGTCACCGAGATCGACGGGCTCGACATCCACTTCCTCCACGTCCGCTCCCCGCACGAGGACGCGCTGCCGCTGATCGTCACGCACGGGTGGCCCGGCTCGGTCATCGAGCAGCTGAAGATCATCGGCCTGCTCACCGACCCGACGGCGCACGGCGCGAGCGCGGCGGACGCCTTCCACCTGGTGATCCCCTCGCTGCCGGGGCACGGGTTCTCGGCCAAGCCGACGGCCGCCGGCTGGGATCCCGCCCGCATCGCCCGGGCCTGGGTGACCCTGATGAAGCGCCTCGGCTACACCCGCTTCGTGGCCCAGGGCGGCGACTGGGGCGCGGCCGTCACGCAGGCGATGGGCGAGCAGGCGGCACCGGAACTGGCCGGCATCCACTCGAACATGCCCGGCACCGCTCCCGCCGAGATCAACACAGCGGTCCAGCGCGGTGACCCGCCGCCGCCGGACTTGTCCGCCGAGGAGAAAAGCGCCTACGAGCAACTGCGGAACTTCTTCGCCAGGCACGTGGCCTACGCGAACATCATGTCGACGCGGCCGCAGACGCTGTACGGCCTGGCGGACTCACCCGTCGACCTCGCCGCGTTCATGCTCGACCACGGCGACGGCACCGGTCAGCCCGGGCTGGTGCAGCAGGTCCTCGATGGCACCCTGGCCAGCCCGCTGACCCGGGATGACCTCCTGGACAACATCACGCTCTACTGGCTGACGAACACCGGGATCTCCACGGCCCGCCTCTACTGGGAGAACAAGGCAGACTTCTTCGACGCCAAGCCCATCACGATCCCGTACGCCATGAGCGTCTTCCCCGACGAGCTCTACCAGGCCCCGCGCAGCTGGGCCGAGCGGGCCTACCCCGGCAACCTCCTCCACTACAACCGGCTCGACCGGGGCGGCCACTTCGCCGCCTGGGAACAGCCGGACCTGTTCGCCGCTGAAATGCGGGCCTCGTTCCGCTCGCTGCGTTAGGGAGGCTGACACGCCGCCCCGTTCGGCACCAAAGATTTAAGTACCGAACGGGGCGGCGTGCGTGCCCGGCTGCCAATGGCGTGCGACCGCATCGCGCTCAGGAGACACGATGACCACTGCAGTGATCGGCGCCACCGGCCGCGTCGGCAGCGAGATCGTCCGCGGCGTCCTCGCGCACGGCGACGCAGTCACCGCGCTCGTCCGCGACCCCGGCAAGGCCCGCCGCGCCTTCGGCGAACCCGGCGGGCTGCACATCCGTCCCACCCGCCTGGACGACCCGCGCGACCTAACCGCGGCATTCGACGGGATCCGCACGGTGTTCATCGCGATGGGATCAACCGGGACCCAGGGCGTCCTGCAGCGAATCGTGATTAACGCCGCCGCCCGGATCTCCTCGATCCAGCAGGTCACCCGCCTGTCGGTGCTCAACACCTCGGCGGACTCACTGGGAATCAACCAGCGAGCCCACCACAGCATCGACCAGTTCGCCGCGTCGACCGCCGTGCCGTACTCGACGATCCGCCCGGCGATCTTCTCGGCGTCGCTGCTCGCCGCAGCGCCCGAGGTACGCGCCTCGCACACCTGGACCGGGCTGGCCGGCACCGGCCGGATGGCCCTGATCGACCATCGCGACGTAGCCGAGGCCGGGCTGCGCGTGCTCACCGACCCGGCGCTGTGGGGCGCGCATCACGACCTGACCGGACCGGCTCCCATGTCCTGGCCGGAAGCGCTCGAGCTGCTGTCGGCCGAACTCGGCGAGCCCGTCACCTTCCGGGTCGTGACCGAGCGGCAGTTCCTTGAGCACCTCACCGGCACCGGGGTACCAGCGGGGACAGCTGAGCTGCTCATCACGCGGGAGTGGGCGATCCTCGCCGGCGAGAACGACTACACGACCAGCACCTTCCAGCAGATTACCGGCCGCCCCCCGCGCCCGGTGGCCGAGTTCCTGCGCGACTACCGCGCCGAATTCGCCTGATGCCCGCGCGTGCGTGCCCGCGGCCCGTGGCGTGCGCTAGTGACTTTCGGCCCGGGCGAATGGAGACCTGTGACCGCTGCCATCCGGGTGGCCGCCCGGTGGACTGATGACCTATGACAGGCCATACTGCCGTCGGCGACCGCGTCGCGCTCAATGTCGGCTTCCATGCCGCCCGGCCTCGGCTGAGGAGCCTGGCTAGGGACGGGATGTTGCAGCGGGCCTGCGAAGTGGCCTACGGCGAGGGCGTCACCGCCCTGGCGGAACTCGCCGACCCGGCCGCCCGCCTGACCCGGCTGGCCGACGTCTGCCTGGAGGACCTGACCGAAACCGGTGATCGCGCGCATATCGCGCTCCAATGGAATGCCATCGATGCGGACGGCACGCTCTTCACCGCCCTGCTGGCCGATCTGGTGCTGGCTCCGGCGGGGGAACACGCTTCTGTCCTGTCTCTGGCGGGGGCATACTGGCCGCCGCCTGGACTGGCTGGCGCCGGACTTGGCCACGTGGTCGTGCACTGCTGCGTCACGGCGATGACCGGCAGTTTCCTGGACGCGGTGGCTTGCGACCTCGACCATCCTGCGTTGCCCGGCATTGGCTTGCTAGACACATCACGTTAACTTTGGGGATGAAGTTGATCTTGCTGGCCGTTATCGTCTGATTTGTGGATGACGTGATACCGGCTGGCGACGTCGACGTCGGTGACGTGATCGTGCTGCCTGACGCCGACGACGCGGTCCTGGTCAGCAGAGTGCGCCTCGGGCAGGGAGGGATCATCTTCACGGTCGCATCAGCCAGCGACGCCCCGGCCGGCGAAGAAGAGCGGCCGGTAAAGCTGTCGGCCACGGTCCGCCTGCGCAAGCGCGGGCGGGACCTGGCCGGCTAGGAACTGCCGGCGGTCAGGAAGTCGCCGACGTCGGCGGCGAACTCGGCGTGGTGCTGGAACAGGAACCCGTGCGCCGCGTCGAGGTAGATCTTCACCCGGGCTTGCGGGATCAGGCCCCCAAGCAGGTAAGAGTAGTGCGGCTGGATCATCGGGTCGCTGTCACCGTTCGCCACGAACACTGGCATCTCTACGGCGTTCAGTCGTTGGAGCTTCGCGTGGTCGGGGATCCCCCACGTGCACACCGCGTCGTACTGTGCCTCGCGGGTGGCCCAGGTCGTGGCCGTGTCCCGGTCCTCGGTCCTGGCGTACATACGCTGGAGGGCTTCCCGGCCGGCCTGGAGGCTGGACGACGACTCGGTGAAGAACACGCCGAGGTAGTTCTCCGGGCTGGTCTTCGGTGTGCCGACCGCGCCGATGACCTCGGGCGCCCAGCCGTGCATGCCGACCGCGCCCTGCGGGGCCGAGGAGGCGAGGATCAGCCTGCGGACGAGAGCCGGCCGGACCAGCGCGATCTGCTGCGCGACAAAGCTGCCGATGGAGAAACCGAGGATGTCGGCCTGGCTGAATCCCATCGCGGCGATGAACGCGATGGCATCGCGCGCCATCTGCTCAATGGTGTCCGGGGTGGTGCCGGTGGACCCGCCGACGCCAGCGTTGTCGAACGCGACGACCCGCCTAGTCGATGCCAGCGCATCGACCAGGGCCGGGTCCCAGTTGTCGAGGTTCCCGCGGAAGTGCTGGAGCAGGACCAGCGGTGCCGCATCGGCGCCGCCTCCGCCGGTGTCACGGTAGGCGTAGGCGACGCCGCTGGCCGCACTGACCAGTTCGTTCTTCAGGTCCGCGTAACCGCTGGCCATGCTGGCAGTCACCTGAAGAAGTCGGTGAGCAGCTGGTTGACGCGCTCGGCCTCGTCGTGGTGGACCCAGTGCGAGGCGTC
>Ga0335083_10010088_pt1 | contig 11442 bp, 12 predicted proteins | sample Lox_Sample_42_FD_206716 | JGI IMG/M metagenome (GOLD analysis project Ga0335083, IMG submission 206716) | Soil microbial communities from Loxahatchee National Wildlife Refuge, Florida, United States - Lox_Sample_4.2 | ecosystem: Environmental > Terrestrial > Soil > Wetlands | place: USA... | reverse complement strand
GGCGGCCGTCCCGGTGCTCATGCTCTGGATCTGCTCGTCGTGGCTGACGGTGCTGCTCGCCGCCGAGGTGGCGGTCGCGCACACCGTCGACCGCGCGTCACCCGGCGGCGTGACCGTCTCGCCGGCTCATGGCCCCGTCATTCAAGCGCGAGGAGGCAACGACGAACACAGGTAGCGCGACCCCTTCAGGGTCCCGAAGTCAAACTGGTCGCAGCTTGAGCCGCGCGCGCCGGCCGGCCCAGGCGCGGTGCAGGAGGACGCCGGCCACGCACCCGGCCAGCATCGCGAGAAGCACGATCGGCCAGGCCAGGCTGTCCCGAACCCCGCTCGAGAAACCCTGACCGGCGGCGCGGGTGAGCTCCTCGATGCGCCGGTCCCGGCAGGCGGCGGCGTCCGGGCCCGTGCAGCCGGGGAACATCTCGTTCAGCCTGGTTCGCACGCTCAGGACGGCGCCGTCGGCCACGGCCGCCGAGACCCGGCCGCCCGTCGCGACCAGGCTGGCGCCGAGTGGACCGTCCGGGCCCAGCGCCACCGCCACCTCGCGCATGGCGCTGGCCGTCGCCGCGCGCGACAGCTGGGTGGCCATCGACTCGACCGGCGCCTGGGCGGACGCGAAGGCTGCCGTGACCGCCTGCCGCACCGAGTCCTCGATCAGCCGCTGGAGGCGCTCGCGCTGCTGAGGGTCGTCCAGCGCCGCGACGGCGCCCGTCACGACGCGCTCGCCCATCAGGCGCGAAGGCTGCCGGCTGGGGTCGGTCTGGTCGACCGAGTCTTGCAGGGCGTTCGCCACGCCCCTGGCGGACTGGTTGGCGATGCGCTGAGCGCAACCCGCCGCCCCGAGGCTGGCCAGGCCCACGAACGCCCCGGCCGCCCACCGGCTCATCGCGCGACCTGCACATCCCTGTTCGGATGGGCCCGCGGCAGCCGGAGCATCGAGCCGAACGTCGCGGCGAAGGCCAGGGCGCCGAAGGTCACCGTCGTCAGCGCCGCCCGCCGGCGGCGCGCCTGCGCGACGCCGCCCAGGAACATCAGCGAGAGCGCGAACAGCACGGTGTGCAGCACGAACATGTCGCTGTGGCTGTTGGCGGCGTTGGCGAGATCGAGCTGCTTCGCCACCTGAGCGTCGAGGATCTCGATCTCGTGCTGGGCTGCCAGGTGGTACTCGGGACGGAAGAACGGCAGCTCGGCGTCCTCCCGACCAGTCGCCGCGACGTCCCGGATCCACGCCTCCATCGCCGGACGGAATTCTCGACGGGCGTTGGCCCGCAGGAAGCTCGCCGATTTCTGGTCGCCGTGCAGATCGGCGTCGACGTAACGCAGGAACAGGCCCACGTCGATGCCGACGTTCCGGTTCACGATCGCGCTCTGGCGGGCGCTGCTGAACTGCGCGACGCTGGTCATGGCCAGCACCCGCGTCTGCACGCCGTTCCAGACCGACGCCTGGAACGCGCACCAGGCCGACGACAGGGTCGCCGCGGCCATCAGCAGGGACGCGATGAGGTCGATCCTCCCGCGCGAGGGAGCTTCCGGGCCTTGGGGCGTCGTCATGCCGGTGCCCCATCACGTTCGTCACGGCAGGGGCAGAGGCAACCGCCGCTCGCGGATTTGCGACCGCGCCGCAAACCGGCGGCGTCCGACAACGGCACAAACCCGGCGCGGGCGGTTGCCGGCCGTCGCCGCCGACCGCAGCGTTCTCACGTGACCCACCGGTCGCTGTACCAGCTGAACACCCGCGTGCTCTTGAACGAGCGGGGGCGCCGGCTGGGGCGTCCGGCGACCCTGGACGACCTCCCGGACGCCTTCCTCGACGACCTCGCGAACAGGGGGTTCGACTGGATCTGGGTCCTGGGCGTCTGGCAGGCCGACGCGGGTTCGCCCTGGACGATCACCGCATACGAAACCCATCGGGACTTCGGCGGTGACGCCGCGCTGGCCCGCCTGCGCGAGCGGTTGTCCCGGCGCGGACTGAAGTTGCTGCTCGACTTCGTTCCGAACCACACGGCGCCGGACCATCCCTGGGCGGCCGCCCATCCCGAGTTCTACGTGAGCGGCGACGGCGACGGATGGCCCGACACGCTGCAGCTCAACTATCGCCACGGTGGCCTGCGCGAAGCGCAGATCGGCGAGCTCCAGCGGATCGCCGATCGCTGCGACGGTGTCCGTTGCGCCATGGCCATGCTCGTGCAACCCGACGTCTTCCGCCGCACCTGGGGCGATCGTGGAATCCCCGCGGACGGCTCGCCGTCCAAGGACGATCCGTTCTGGCGCCAGGCGATCCCGTCGGTGCGGCGGCGTCACCCGCAGTTCCTGTTCGTCGCCGAGGTCACCTGGGACATGGAGTGGGAGCTGCAGCAGGCCGGCTTCGACTACACCACCGACCAGCGCCTGTACGACCGGCTGCGGGGCCGCGACGCGAGCGCGGTCAACGGCCACCTGCACGCCGAGCCGAGCTTCCAGGAGCGCTCGCTGCGGTTCCTCCACAATCACCACGAGCCGCGCGCCGCCGTGGCCTTCCCGGCGCCCATCGAGCAGGCGGCCGCCGTGATCAGCTTCCTGGTCCCCGGGCTGCGCCTTTGGCCCGACGAGCCCGCCGACGAGGAGCTGCGCGAGTTCTATGCGCGCCTGCTCCCCTGCCTGCGCCGCCCCGAGGTCCGCGACGGCGCCTGGCAGCTGGGACTCTGCCGGCCCGCCTGGGCCGACAACCCGACGCACCAGCAGTTCGTGGTGTCCTGGTGGCACCAGGGGGACGCCCGCCTGGTGAGCGCGGTCAATTACGGCGGCTGGCGCGGCCAGTGTTACGTCACGCTGTCGCTGCCTGGGCTGGCGGGCGGGCGTTTCGTTCTGGCCGACCTGCTGAGCGACGCGCGCCACGAACGGTCGGGCGACGAGCTCAGCGGCTGGGGTCTCTACCTGGACATGCCGCCCTGGGGACGCCATGTCTTCGACCTCCGCCGGGTGGGCGTTTGAGACATCGCCTCACAGAGGTCCTGGTTGTCGGGGGAAGACCGCATGACCAGTCTCCATGATATGCCGACATCCACGAACGGATTTGCGACGAAGGCCGAGGCCGGCATGCGGCCCATGGCGAGCGGACGTCTGCTGTTCCGCTTCGCGATCGGGATCATGCAGCTGAGCGCGCAACGGTTCGGGTCGGTGCTGCGAGCGGCCTCCGCAACTCACCCGCCGGTGCCCCGGGAGGCCGCGGCTGAGGCCCGGGCCTCCCGGCTGCGCGACGTCGCCATCGGCTCGCTGGCGGCGATCCCGGGCGCGGTCACCGAGCTGCGCAGCCTGGTCCATGCTCGGACGCTGCGGTTGCGCCGGCTGGCGCGGCGCTACGTCCGGCTGCGCAGCGACCTGCCCAGCATTCCGCGCGGCCTGGCCCGCCTCGAGCTGTGGCAGGCGCGCGCCGTCGAACAGCTGGATCGGCTGGCCGAGTCGGGCCAGCACGAGCAGGCGGCGGGGCGAACGCTGGCGGCCGGGGTGGTCAAGCGGCTGATCGAGGGCGGCGCGCACGAGGTCGCGGAGAGCCCCGACCTCAAACGGGTGATCCAGGAGCAGAGCCAGGGGATCGCCGGCGCCGCGCTCACGGAGATTCGCAATCGATCGGCGCAAGCCGACGACGCCGCCGAGAGTCTGGCCCGCCGGATCCTCGGAATCCGGCGCGAGAGCCCGGCATGAGCGAAGAGGTGGTCACGGCGCAGCGGGCCGGGTTCATGTCTCGGTTCACGGCGTTCGTGCTGGACGCCGTGATACTGACCGTCGCGTTGCGGGGCGCGACCTGGTTCGTGGTCGCCAGCGACAAGACGTTACGGGGCTTCCACCACTTGATCGACCCGGCCGCGATCATCCGCGCGCTGGTGCCGGCGCTGGTGGCCGTTTACCTCACCATGTTCTGGCGCCTCTTCGGACAGACGCCGGGGAAATGGCTGATGGGGCTGAAGGTGGTTCGGCCCGGCGGGGGACCGCTGACGTTCGGACGCGCGCTGTTGCGGTGCGCGGGGTACCTGCTCTCTGCCCTGCCCGCTTACGCGGGCTTCATCTGGATCCTGGGCCCGCGACGCCGCGGCTGGCACGACCAGATCGCCGGCACCCAGGTGGTGTACGTGCGCCGCCGCCCGGTCGAGGGCGCCCGGGCGCTGGCCCGAGCCCCCTCCGCCTGACCCGCTACGGCGTGCACCCCTTCTTCTTGGGGTTCTTGCAGCAGTCGAGCGCCGTCTTGGCTTCCTTCTCCTTGTCCTTGGCCGCCTTGCCATCTTCCTTGGCCTTGTCCTTGAGCGGCTTCTCGCAGTCGGTCTTCTCCTTGCCCTTCTTCTCCTTGCAGGTCGACAGGTCGGGCTTCGCCGCGGTCTTGCTGGCCGCCTTCGCGTCGTCGAAGGCCTTCTGCTTCTCGGCGCAGTCCGGCTTGGCGGCGGGAGCATCGGCGGCAAACGCGCGGGCCCCAAAACCAATCGCAGCGGCGGTCAGCAGGATCATCATCGTTCGTTTCATCGTCGGTCCTTTCCGTGGAGGTTGTCGTCGTACGTCAGCTCGAACTGGTTCTCGGGGTCACGCTTGAAGAGGTTCAGGTATGGCGAGTAAGTCTCGACCGCGACCGTCCGCCGCCGCGGCGTGAAGCGCATGATCCGCAGGTAGCCGCCGCCGCCCAGCGCGCCGGTCTGGAAGTTGGCCAGCACCTCGCGCACGGTGCTGCCGTCGGCGCGGCGGCTGACCAGCCGTCCGATCCCGTCGTCCAGCGCGTGGCCACACAGCACGAACTGAACGTTGGCGTGCCGGGCGATCAGCTTGCGCCAGATCTCCTCGCCGTCGTTGACGGCCCCCGGACGCTCGTCGGCGAAGTAGCGGTGCGGGTTCCAGAGCTGATCGGAGCGCGAGACGTGGTCGAAACGTGTGGCGTCCGCATCCAGGTAGGCATGCGTCACCACGATGGCCGGCAGATCCGCGTACCGCTCCAGCAGATCGCCGGCCCAGTCCAGCACGGCGTCGCGCGGGCCGAACTCGAGCGACAGCACCAGCCACGACTCGCCGTCGATCGACAGCCGGACGAAGCTGTTCTCCAGGCGGCCCGGTTCGTAGGTCCCCTCGCCGACGACGGCGCCGCCCGATGGCTGAAGTTGAAAATAGGCGTCCAGCGAGGTTCGGCGGTCGATGTGCGTTCCCGTCCGCCGGTAGTCGTGGTTGCCGGCGCTCAGCAGAAGCGGCACCAGCCCGTCCAGCCGATGCAGGCTGGCGGCGGCTCGCTGCCACTGAGCAGCCTCGCCCTCGTCATCGACGATGTCCCCCTCGTGGGCCACCAAAGCGATGTGCGCCCGATCACGCTGCGCCGCGATCCAGCTGACCTGGGCGTCCAGGATTTCGGGATATTTCCGCGCGTAGTACTGGGTATCGGGCAGAACCACGATGGTGAACGAGCTGTCGTCCTCGTTCGGCCCGGCCACCGCGGCCGCACAGCCCGAGGCGAGCGCCACCAGCGCACACAAAGTGGCAACAAAACAGACAGCGTGGGTGTGCGGCGTGAAATTCCGCACCACTCGGCCGGGTCGATTCGAGGCGTCTGCGCGCAACGGCTGCAGCGACCAGCAATTCGCGCGCCACGGGCAGCGGGCACGCTATCGTAGTCGCGACGATGCACAAGGATTGGTTCTGGTGTTTGCCCGTCCTCGTCGCGCTGGGTGGCTGCGCGACGCCGCCCAAGCTGAAGGAGATCGTCGCGCTCGAAAAGCTGCGCGACGATCCGACGCTCTCCGATCCGGATCGGAAGGCGTTCGATCTGCTCGCCGCAGCCGACGGCCTGCTGATCCAGTCGCTGGCCGAATGGGAGAAGCGGAACCTGTACGAGGCGCGCCGGGACGCGTTGCTCGGACAGATCAAGCTGAAGACCGCGGTGGCGATCCTGCAGGCGGAGGCGTCGTCCCGCCACATCGATCAGATGGAGGGGGAGCTGGCCATCGCGCGCGACGAGCAGAGCCACCTGGACGACCAGCTCGCCGCGGCCAGCGAGGAGGTCGCGCTGTTGCAGCGGTGGGGAGCCGTCAAGACGTCGGTGGCCCAGGAGCGCGAGGCGATGTCCGGTGAGCGGAAGAAGCTGGCCGATCAGCTGGCGGATGCCAAGCGGCGGGCCGACGCGCTGGACGGCCTGCGCCGGGCAGAGCTCGCCGTGAAGACGGCCGAGACCGTCGAGGCGCCGCGGTTCGCGAAGGGCAGGTACGACGCGGCGGTGGGAATGCTGCAGGCCGCGCACACCGAGTACGACGCGGGCCATTGGGCCGAGGCGCTGGCTCGAACGACGATGGCCGAATCGACAGCGCGCGCCAGCGTCGATGAGGCGCGACCGGCCTACGAGCGGGCGGCGCGCTCCATGAGCGCCGGCGCGCGCGATCGTGCGCTGGAGGCCGACGCGACGGCGGTGCCCGGCGTCACCGTGCGGCTGGCGCGCGAAGGTGAGCTGCAGCGGCTGGTGCTGGTGCTGCACGGCCTGTTCTCCGACCGCAAGACCACGCTCTCGCCAGAGGGGGGCAAGGCGCTGGACGCGGTCAAGGACCTGCTCGCCAAGTACCCCAGCTATCCGCTGCAGCTGACGGGCTACACGGACGACCAGGGCAAGCCCGACGATCTGGTCGCGCTGTCGCTGGCGCGCGCCAACGCGGTTTACTGGGCGCTGGTGACCCGGGGGATCGATCCCAAGCGCGTGAGCATCGACGGCAAGGGGCCTGCGAACCCGCTGGCGGACGACTCGACCGCCAGCGGGCGCGCGGAGAACCTACGCGTCGAGCTGTCGATCCTGTACCACGCGAGCGAGTGACTACAGGAACTCGCAGACGTAGGCGCAGGGCTCGAGCGCGCGCACGTCGAAGCCGCTGCGGCCGCGGACCTCGAAGGCGGTCCCGGCCGGGTAGGTCGCCCACGAGCCGCCGTCCGGCTTGGCCGCCAGCTCGCCGCTGACGATGGTCATGCGCTCGGGCGCCTCGGTGTTGAAGTGGTACTCGCCGGGCGCGATCACGCCGGCCGTCGCCCGGCGGCCGTGGCGCTCGAAGCCGATGCTCTGGACGTTGCCGTCGAAGTAGCTGTTGTGCTCGAGTGCGGAGGTCGACATCCGGCGACCATATCAGCTATCACTTCGGCAATCTGCCGACGGCCGCCTGGAATCGATCGACCAGCGGCGCGGTCAACGAAGGGGTGGTCGACGCGTGGGCCAGAACGTCGAGCAGGGCGACGTCCTCCCGAAGCCGGGCCAGGGCGCCGGTCAAATTGGGAGCCGGCTCCCTGGCCGCCGGCGGGATCGCCTGGCGAAGATTGTCGGTGGCGAGAGCGACCACCTCGCCCCACTCGGCGCGGGCCGCCGGCTCGCTGGCTTGAACCGCGGTTGCCTGGTGCATGAACACCGCGTGATCGAAGGCCAGGCGAGAGATCAGGGCCGCCAGCTCGTCGGCCGGAGGGCCTTTCAGTCGAGCCGAGAGACGCCGGTTCATCTGGGCGTCGGTCAACGACGAGATGTCGTGATAGAAGGTCGCGCGGTCGAAGTACATCAAGCGGAGCTTGCTCTTGCTCCAGCGCGCCTCCGCCGCCTCGCCGGAACGCAACACCAGGACCGTCCCTCCGCGCCAGGCGTACCAGGGCTGATCGACGAAGAGCTCCCCGTCGATTCGACCGGGTGGGGGCTCGTCCGGCGCGAAGTAGGCGCGCTCCGGAGACGCGAACGGGGCGCCCTTGGCCTGGCCCGGCCGAAACCTGGCGAGCAACGTCGTCAAACGCCGAGCCTCGCGCTCGTATCCCGCGGAGACGGGCCCATCCTTCAACTCCACCTGCAGCCGGGCCAGCGGCTCTCGCGCCCGCGTGATCGTCTCGCCGGGGGACAGGTCCTTGAACGTCTCCTCGCCGCCCGCCAGAGCCACCGCCGCCGCCAATGTCCCCTCGACGATCGCCTGGTCGCCGGGACCGGCCGCGCGAATGACGCCGAGCATGTCTTCGCGGGCCACCCCGAACAGGAACCCGGGAGCGGCGGCGATCGGACGTTCCCGGACGCTCGCCAGCCGCTTCAGAATCGCGGCCTCCACCTCTTTGCCGCGAAGTCCGGCGATCGCCTCCTGATAGGCCGCCTTCGATTCGTACAGAACGGCGGGCACGCGCTGGCCGGTCCGAGCGGCCGTGATGATCGAACCGTCGTCCGTCGCCGCCCACCACCCCCGAGGGGGCGCATCACCCAGCCGGCTCGCGTGAACGCAAGCGTCGACTTGCGGTTCGCAGAAGACCACCCGTTCCGCGGCGAACGTCCGCCCCGACGCCAGGACGACCAGGCACCCGAGCCAGGCCGCCTTCATGGGCTGAATCCCTGAAACGCCTTCCAACCATTTCGAACGACCTGCGCCACGGAGGCACCGGGAGCCCAGGTCACCTTCACGGACGCCGCGGGCGCGTCGAACCCCGCGCAGTTGATGAGCGCCAGAGCGGCACCCAGGTTCTCCTGAAAGGTCGGTTCGATCTCCGCTTCGGGCAGGCCGCTGAAGAACGAGCTCTCGGGCCCGGCCTCGGTCGGCCGGACCTCTGGGGTGAAGGTCGGCCGCCCCGACTCCGCCTGATAGCTGAACTCCATCAGGTCGCCGGTCGTCGGGTACAGCGCCGACCCCGACTCGTAGGTGTAGGGGTTGCCATTCGCGTCGATCAGGGAGCTCATCCCCTTTCCGACGAATTGAACGAAGGCATCCTTCTCGGCGGCGGCCGGGTACAGCAAGAGCTGGCTGAAGCTGTGGTAGGTGATGCTCGCGCGGAAGCTCTGAGCGGCCATCAGCGACACGATTTGCTGGGTCTCGACCTCCGACGCCGCCGACGGACCGGCCCAGATCCCGTGCTTGGCGTCGGCGGGATCCCGGCTGGTCGTCGGGAACCGACCCCGCCAGGTCTCCTGGCCCCAGGTCGCCGTCGGGTAATTTCGGTTGAGATCGACGCCCCGATACAGACCCTCGGCGACGTGGATCCGCCGAACGCCCCCGCCAAACTGCGGCGCATCGAGGTCCTGCTCCTGCAGGAAGTAGGCGTTTCGATTGGGCCGCCACAGCCGATCGGAGAGCACGGAGAACTCGTGCCCGTCCGGGTTGACCAGAGGCACGAACCAGATCTCGCGGTTGTCGATCAGGTGTTTGACCCGCTTCTCCGCGTCCGTGCTGGGCGTGTCGGTGTAGTGATCGATCAGAAACTTCGCCACCAGGAACGGGACCTCCACGGAGATCCATTCGCGCGCGTGGTGGCATCCGGTGAAGAGGACCTTGCACGCGGAGCCTTTCCCGAGCTTCAGCGCCCAGAGCTCCAACCCTTCCCCGCTGACGCCGACCTCTCGAAGGTTCGGGTCGACGATGCCTTTGTTGGCCCCGTCGGCACGAAGCTGGTCCATGTCGTTCCGCAAGCTCTGGAACAGCTTGACCTCGCTGGGCGGCGCGGCGGTCGGGTCAATCGTCGGAACCGTCAGCGCGGTCGTCGCGAAGGCCGGCTTTCCGTCGAGGCTCGGGTGGTGCCAGACGTGGTAGTTCGCCATCAGCGACTCCCCGACGAGCGCGCGATCGCGGCGACGGCCTGCGCCAGCGGCTCCAGCGGGCCAGCTCCGGTCAACTGGCCGCGTAGCCCGCACAAGGCCAGCAAGAACCGCGCGGTCGTCAGCGCCTGTTCCAGGGCGCCGCGCGCCGTCGCGCCCGGAGGCGCCGCGCCGTCCGCCCGGGCCAGCCAGGGGCCGAGCGAGCCGGCCTCTTCCCGCAGTTGTGCCGCCAGCACCTGGGCGAGCTGTTGTTCGGTGCCGGCGATCAGATACACCGCCGCGCGCAGGATCGCCTGCTGGACCCGGAGCGACGCGAGGTACGGACCAAACTGTGGCGCATCCAGCCTCCCGGCGAACTCGACGTTCCGCTGCGCGGGCGTGAGATTCGAGAGGGCCGACAAGAACTGGGAAGAGGTGGGAAACAGGACGCGGACCTCCCCTGCCCCGCCCAGCTGCTCGACCCGTCGCTCGCTGAACGGAACCGCCAGGCCACCGCGGAAACGGGCGAAGGGCTCATGCACCTCGCGGGCGTTTGCCTCGAGATCGGGCGGCGCGGGCGTGACCAGATAGACGCGTTCGACGTCGGCGTACGGCAGCCCGCGTGCGGCCTCCGGGTCGCCGCGCGTGGCGAGCAGATTGCCGACCTCGATCGCGAACCGGCGCCGCACGGCACGCTCTTCGCCTGTCGGATCCAGGTCCTGGACCGCCCGGAGCGAGGGCGATCCCAGCTCGGCCGCGATCCGGGCGTCACCTTCCCGCACGAACTGCAGCAGCTTCCGGACCGCGACGCCCCAGAACCGGGGCACGGCCGTGAACGACGCCAGCGCCGAGAGCAGATCGGCGCTGGTCTGCCTGTCGACCGGCGCCCCGCCCAGAAGCGGGAAGACCCGGCGCAGCTGCGTCTCGACCAGCCCGATCGCGAACGCCGGGAGCTTTGCCGAGAAGTCGATCCGACGGCGGGCCACGACGGCGGGCACTTCATCTGCCGGCAGACCGCGCGTGGCATGCTCGTAATCGGCCACCGAGAGGTACAGCAGCTCCAACCCGTTGCCGCGCTCCCCCGCGGCCAGCCACGCCTGATCCTCGACCAGACCCCACGCGCCCATCTGGGATCGACCCAGCTCGGCGAGAGGGACCGGGACGGCGGCGCCGGCGGGGGACAGGACGACTCGGTCGGTCATTCGTCGCCTCCGGAGTCGGGGCCGTCGCCCCCGGCCGCGAAATGCTGCCCGGACGTGGTCTTCAGCGAGTCGCCGATCCCGCCTTCGTGCACGTCGTACACCACGACGTCGAACGACGCCCCCGGCGCCACGCGCGGCCTGATCTTGCCGTCGTCGTCGGTGGTCACGTCTTCGGTGGTTCCGTCGGGCATCACCAGCTGCGCCTTGGCTTTCCGAAGAGGGAGCCCCAGCTCGTCGACGATGAACACGACCACTTCGGGGTCGTTGTTGACGTCGATGGTGCTGACGGTGTTCGCGACCCATTGCGGATACTCGGCGCATCCACCGGTCGGACAGGGGTCGACGGGCGGCGGCTTCACCGGGCCTTTGAAGAAGAACAGCTCGACCCGCCGGTTCTCGGCCAGGGCGACGGAGTCGGCGGTGGCCACCGACGGGTGGGACTCACCGCAGCCGTGAATGACCAGGGTGGTCCCGTCGGGCAGCGTGGTCCCGTCGGTGGCCATGTATTTGCTGATCAGCGCTCGCCGCGTGTCCTGGTCCATGGCGCCTTCGGGCAGGCTGTTGTCGTCCTGGAATCGGTGGATCGCGGCGCGCGTGCCGGCGTCGGCGCGGCCAGTGACGACGCCGCCGTAATACGGCGAGCCTGCGTCATCATTCACGGCCGAAAGCATCAACTGGTCCTCGCGCGTTCCCCAGACTGCCGACTTGAACTTGCCCGCCTGGTACCGTCCGAGCCAGTCG
>Ga0335083_10010086_pt1 | contig 11445 bp, 8 predicted proteins | sample Lox_Sample_42_FD_206716 | JGI IMG/M metagenome (GOLD analysis project Ga0335083, IMG submission 206716) | Soil microbial communities from Loxahatchee National Wildlife Refuge, Florida, United States - Lox_Sample_4.2 | ecosystem: Environmental > Terrestrial > Soil > Wetlands | place: USA: Florida... | reverse complement strand
ACGGTTCGTCGAGCAGCAGGACTTTCGGTTCCACCGCCAATGCCCGGGCCAGGGCCACCCGCTGGCGCTGTCCGCCGGAAAGTTGCGAGGGAAAACGCTGGCCCAGGGATTCGAGCTGCATCAATTTCAACAGGTCATCGACGCGTTGGCGGATATCGGGTTCCTTCGGCCGGTTCCAAAATGGCCGCACGCGCAAACCAAACGCGACATTTTCAAAGACACTTAAATGGCGGAACAGCGCGTAATGCTGGAATGCAAAGCCGGCTTTGCGTTTGTGCGCGGCCAGGGCGGTAACATCGTTGCCATGAAAGAGGACTTGCGCATCGGCATTATCAGGAAACTCGAGGCCGCCGATAATCCGGAGCAGGGTCGTTTTGCCCGAGCCGGACGGTCCCAGGAGCGCGACCAGTTCGCCGGACTCGATTTTCAGGCTGACATTGTTGAGCGCGGTGACATCGCGCCCAAAGCGCTTGGAAACGTTACGAATTTCAACGCTCATGCGAAAATCTTTTGGTTACCCGGCCTGCCAATAACATTTGGTCTGCTTTAATAAAAGTGCGTGTGAGTTTACAGCAGGGAAGGGCAGTTTGCCATAAAAAGCGGGACAGTTTTAGCTGTCCCGCTTTATCGAAGTCCCCACTTCCACCCCGCCGCAGTTATCGCTGGTAAATTTGGTCAAACGTCCCGCCGTCGGCAAAGTGCGTCTCCTGCGCCTTTTGCCATCCGCCAAATTCCCCGTCCACGGTCACGAGCTTTAATTGGGCGAAAGTGGAGGAATACTTCGCGGCAATTTTTTTGTTACGCGGACGGTAGAAATATTTCGCCGCCAATTCCTGGCCTTCATCCGAGTACAAATAATGAAGGTAGGCATTCGCAACGTCTTGCGTATCGTGCTTGTCGGAGTTTTTGTCCACAACGGCGACTGGCGGTTCAGCCAGGATGCTCAAGGAAGGCGTCACAATTTCAAACTTGTCTGCACCGAATTGCTTGAGGGCCAGATGTGCTTCATTTTCCCACGCCAGCAAAACGTCGCCCACCTGGTGCTGCACGAAGGTAATGGTCGAGCCCCGCGCGCCGGAATCCAGTACCGGCACGTTCTGATAAAGGCGCTTCACAAAATCCTGCGCCTTGGCGTCATTATGACCATAATTTTCCAGCGCATAAGCATAGGCCGCGAGATACGCCCACCGCGCGCCGCCGGAACTCTTGGGGTCAGGCGTGACGATCTTGACGTTGGGTTTCACAAGATCATCCCAGTCTTTGATGTTTTTTGGGTTTCCCTTGCGCACGAGAAAAACAATCGTGGAAGTGTAAGGACAGCTATTGTTCGGGAAATTTTTTTGCCAATCCTTCGGCAGCAGGCCGGATTTTTTGGAGATGGCATCAATATCGTAGGCCAGCGCGAGCGTCACGACGTCTGCTTCCAGGCCGTTGATGACCAGCTGCGCCTGTTTGCCCGAGCCGCCGTGCGATTGCTGGATGGATACAGTATCGCCGGTTTTGCCTTTCCAATACTTCGAGAACGCGGTGTCGTAGTCCTGGTAAAACTCGCGCGTCGGGTCATAGGAAACGTTGAGCAGCGTGATGTCTCTGGCGACTGCCGGGAGTGCGAGCGCGCAAGCCAGCGCAATTTGAAAGAGTATTTTCATTTTAATAATTCCTTGGCTGTTAAAATGCCAGTTGCATGCGTGTAAACAAAACATTTTCGTCTTTGGCCGTTATCGGATTGGCAGTGGCTTCGCCGGCGAACCAGGTATGCGAAAAGCTCAGGTTCGCGCGAATGTTTCGGTTGAGATACCAATTGAGGCCTACCGACCATGCGCTCGCGCCGGACGCAGACAACGTCGGGTTGGCGAACAACGGGAAAGCGTCATCGTCAATATGTAGTTGCGCAAAGCGGCCAACCAACTGCACGGCGCCCCAATCGTTGCTGAGCGGATCGAAAGGATGACGGGGAATAACCCCGTTGTAGGTGGCACTTTCGCCTGTTAGGACCCAGCCACCAGTAACTTCCCAGGCCGTGTTATGGATGTCTGCCGAGGCGGGCGTTGGCGTCGTCCGGGAAACTTCCTGGTCGGAAACGACATATTCACCCATTAACCCCAACGGTCCCCAGTAGTAATAGGCCTGTGGGGAAATTCGCCAGTGCGTGCCGTTGGCCAGGGTAGTCCCGAGGTAGGTAAAGAATTTTTCCTGGCCGTCAGTCGTATATCCTGGAGTCAGGCCGGCCGTGGTCGGTTGGTCCTGTTCATAAGTGCCGCTCAGGCCAACGCCCAGTCCTTGCAATGGAACTATGGACGAGTTTTTTAAGGGCTGGGCAAAAATGCGCCCCGCAAAGGCCATGTTATTGTTAAAGTTCGTATTGATGGTCGAAGTGTTTAGGTCGGGCAGGCCGTTGAAAATGCCCACCTGATAGCCATAAGCGCCTTTATAAATATCGCCGTGCAGTTCGGCGCCAATGCCGCGGTAGGGCACCAGGTCGGTGGCAAGCGTGCGCTCGTTGAAACTCAAATTGACGTCCGATTGCAAGGCTTCCAGGCCGACGGGTGGTTTGAACTTGCCGGCCTGCAGTTGTAATTCCGGGCGATTTCGGTAGTTCAAATAAGCATCCAGGATTTGCGGTGAGTTCCCCGCAAACTCCGGCATTAAGAAATAATCAAAATTATGATAGACCGTTCCCTGGAAAATAATGCGGGCGCGGCGTAATAAAAACCCGTCAATGCCGGGGATTTGGCCGTTCTGGAAAAAGGTCCGGCTGTCCACCTGCAACACCCCGTGCAGGCCGGCGACGAAATTTGAATTCGCCGAAGAGAAGTTAATGCCGTCTGCCCCGGCAGACAGGCGCGGCTGTGCTTTTACTACCGATTGTTGGTCTTCGTACTGCTGGTGTTTTAACTCGCGTACTTCCTGGTCCAGGGCCTGGATTTGTTTTTCCAGTGTCTGGATGTCCACATTTGTGCCCGTATCCGTTCCGTCGGCTGCGAGCAGGGGAGAGGCGAATAGCGTGCCTGCGAAGGCTGCGGCCAGCACCCATTTGAGGTTTATCTTTAATGTCTTCATGGTTTCTTCCGGTTGTCCGGTCGGTTTATGTTTCAGTTTTTATCTACTATTTATGTCGTATTTAATAACGACTGTATATGTCGTTATTATCTCCAATAAAAAAAACCTGTCAACGGCTTTTTGGGAATTTTGTTACAATATTGCTAGTATCTTATGTTCAGATACTTACGTTGTAAAATGGCGCGCTATTGCAATCGAGAATCAAGAAATTTTGAAGCGCTTGTTCAAAACAACGATGTGTTATGTGGTATTTAAACGGCTAGATTGCGAAGTCCCGATAATCCGGTTTTGCGGGTTCGGCGGGAGGGAAGAGCATACCAGCCGCAACAGTCGCGTTGGTTCCCTGCTCAATCAGGATGATCGAGCCCGTCAGGCGGTTTGCGCTATAGCCATCGTAAATGAGGGGCTTCGATGTTTTAAGATGAATCACGCCGATATCGTTCATCCCCAGTTCGGCCGGTGAGGGCTCGGGCTCGAATGAGGTCATAGGAATCCGGCTTTCTAAACTTGTGACGACGGCCTGGACCACCTGCGTGGTGTGCTTAAGAAAATATTTTTTGCCGGGTTGGAGCGGGCGGGTATGCATCCAGCAAACCCGCGCGCGCAGGTCCGAGCTGCAGCCGGGCAGGTTTTCAGTGCCCACAAACATATCGCCGCGGCTGACATCAATGTCATGCTCCAGGCAGAGCGTGACGGATTGTGGGCAAAACGCCTCGGCCAGCTCTCCGTCATGGGTCCAAATTTCTTTGATCGACGTTTTTATTCCCGCGGGCAACACGACAATTTCGTCGCCTTTTTTTACGATGCCGCCGACGATCTGGCCGCTCAGGCCGCGAAAATCATGGAGCTTCGCATCGCGCGGATTGTTTGGGCGATTTACCCATTGCACGGGGAAGCGAAATGCGTTTAGGTTCCAATCGCTCGCGATGTGGACGGTTTCCAAATGTGCCAGCATTGCCGGTCCTTCGAACCACGGCGTCTGGATGGAAGGGAAAACGACATTGTCACCGTTCAGGGCGCTGATAGGAATAAATTTGACGTCGCGAAAGACATCCAATTGCGGCAGGAAATCTTCGATCTCATCGCGAATCTCTAAAAAGCGTTCTTTGTCCCAATTCACCAGGTCCATTTTGTTGACTGCGATAATCAGGTGAGGGATTCCCAGGAGCGCGCCAATATAAATATGGCGGCGAGTTTGCTCGATGACACCCTGGCGTGCGTCCACCAGGACGATAGAGAGGTTCGCGGTGCTCGCGCCGGTCACCATGTTGCGCGTGTACTGCACATGGCCCGGGGTATCGGCCACGATAAATTTTCGTCGCGGCGTCGCAAAGTAACGATAGGCTACATCAATCGTAATGCCTTGCTCGCGTTCGGCGCGCAGGCCGTCTGTGAGATTGGCCAGGTTGATTTGACCGCCGCCGGTGATGTCCGCACTGCGTTCGAGCGCCTCAATCTGGTCTTCCATCAGCGACTTGGAATCGTAAAGCAAACGCCCGATGAGCGTGGACTTGCCGTCATCCACACTGCCGCAGGTGTTGAAGCGCAAAATCTCTACGGGATGGTTCAAATGAGGCATTTTAGAAATATCCTGCTTTCTTGCGGTCTTCCATCGCCGCTTCGCTGGCCTTGTCGTCGGCGCGGGAGCCGCGCTCAGTCACGCGGGCGGCGGCGATCTCCGCAATGATATCATCCACCGAATCGGCCGGTGATTCCACCATGCCGGTGCTGATGATGTCGCCAATGGTGCGCACGCGCACGACGAGTTCCTGGACTTTTTCGTTGGGCTTCGGCGCCAGTAAATCGGTGACCGGCAGCCATTGGCCGTTGCGGCGGACGCATTGGCGCTTGTGGCTGAAATAAATCGTCGGGACTTCGAGTTTCTCTTTTTTGATATACTCCCAGACGTCCATTTCCGTCCAATTGCTCAGCGGAAACGCGCGCATATGTTCGCCGGGATTGATGCGGGCGTTGTAGAGGTTCCAAATTTCCGGGCGCTGGTTTTTTGGGTCCCACTGGCCGAAACTGTCGCGGAAACTAAAGAAACGTTCCTTCGCGCGGGCCTTTTCCTCATCCCGTCGCGCGCCGCCGATTAAACAATCGAAACGAAATTCTTCAATGGCCGCCAGCAGGGTAGGGATCTGCAGTTTGTTACGGCTGATTTCTCCCGGGGCGGGAATAGCGATTCCTTTGGCGATCGCATCTTCCACCGTGCGGACGATCAATTTTGCGCCCAGCTCTTTGGCTCGGGCATCGCGAAAGATATTGAGCTCTGGAAAATGATGGCCGTTGTCCACGTTGAGCAGCGGCATGGGCAGGTCCGACGGGCGAAAGGCTTTTTCCGCCAGGCGCAGCAGGCAGATGGAATCCTTGCCGCCGGAAAAAAGAATTGCCGGACGCTCAAATTCAGCCGCGACCTCGCGCATGACATGCATCGCCTCGGTCTCGAGAAGCTGCAGATGGTCCAGATGGTAACTCTTCATTTAAAAATTATCGGAGGCCGTTGCGGGTTATTAAGCGGTTTTTTCCACGGCTTTCCCGCCCCAGGTCGCGTGCAGGCCGCACTCGCGTTTGTCATCTGCCTTGGCCGGGTCAAAATAATCCCATTCGTTGGGCAGATTATTTTGTTTTAGATATTTTTCCATGTCTGCATCGCTCCAATAAAAAACCGGGCTGACTTTCAAAGTCTTGAAATTGGCATCCTCGCTGACGATATCCAGGGCGGCGCGATTGGGATTCTGGTCTTTGCGCAAGGCGGTAATCCAAACTGTCGGAGCCAGTTCGCGCATGCCGCGTTGAAACGGTTCCAGCTTCATCACGGCGCTAAATTCCTTCAGCGCTGCTTCGTTGTCCGTGGTCGGGATTCCTCCGTAAATGGTGTCACGATGGGCCGCAGTCATTTTCGGTACGTAAGCCTTAATATTCAGCTTGAGCAGCTTTTTTAGTTCCTCGGCGTGCGTGTACGTGGCCGGGCGATTATAGCCATGGTCTACCCACAACACCGGCATATCCGGCTGCACCTGCGCGCACAGGTGAAGAATCACCGCTTCGTAGGGACGGAAATTCGTCGAGACAATCGCGCGGCCTTTGGCATGCGCCACCGCCCAGCGAACGATTTCCAATGGGGATTTGGAACGCAATTCCTCATTGGCTTTTAAAATTTCATCTGGCGTCATCTTTTAAAAAACGAGCTAAACAGCATAAAAAACCTTGGCTTTTTGGTCAAGATGAATTGACCTCTTTAAAAGAGGTGCCTTCGCGCCAGCTTAAAATCCTTTGCGCCGTAGCGTCTTTGCGTTAAATGTAATAGGTGAATTTTTTCGTCCAACGAAGCGATTTGCGGGACATCTACGACAAAGTCGTGGCCGGCGAACGCATTTCCGACGCCGACGCGCTGCGGTTGTTTGAGAGCAAAGACCTCAACGCCGTGGGCGCCATCGCCGATTTCGCGCGCCAACGCAAAGTAGGCAACCGCGCCAGCTACATCATCAATCGCTACGTCAATTATTCTAATTACTGCATCCTCTCCTGCCAGTTCTGTTCCTTTTCGCGCAAGAAACGCGATGCCGACGGCTTTCAATTTTCTACGGAAGAAATCGTTGAGAAAGCGCGCGAGGCCCTGAAGATCGGTATTACTGAACTTCACATCGTCGGCGGCCTGCATCCCTCGCTGCCGTTCAGCTATTATACCGACATGCTGCGCGAATTAAAAAAACTCGATTCGCGCCTGCAATTGAAGTGCTTCACCGCCATTGAAATCCTCCATCTGGCGTGGCTGGCCAAAAAATCCGTCGAGCAAACGCTCATTGAATTGAAAGAGGCCGGCCTGGAATCGCTGACCGGCGGCGGCGCGGAAATTTTCCGCAAAGAAATTCGCGCCTCCATCGCCCGTGGCAAAGAGTCCGCCGAGGAATATCTGGATGTGCATCGCACCTGGCACCGGCTCGGCGGCCGTAGCACTTGCACGATGCTTTACGGCCACGTCGAGAGCCTGGCCGATCGCGTGGACCATCTCCGTCAACTGCGCGCGCTCCAGGACGAGACGCGCGGCTTCGTCGGCTTCGTGCCCCTCGCGTATCAGCCGAAGGACAATGATATTCCGGTTGAGCACGCGCCCACGGGATTTGATTCGCTTCGAACCATTGCGATTAGCCGCATTTACCTCGATAACTTCGATCATATCACCGCATACTGGGTTGGCTTGGGACTCAAGCTCGCGCAAGTGGCGTTGAGCTACGGCGCGGACGATTTGCACGGCACCATCGTCGAGGAACATATTTTCCACATGGCCGGCGCGGAATCCCCGCAATTGCAAACCGAAGCCGACATGCTCAAAGCCATTCGCGAAGCAGGCCGGACGCCCGTGCAACGCAATACTTTCTACGAGCCGATACGCATTCTGGAAAATCCCGTTGCTGGTGAGGCTCAGGAAAATCCCGCGCATTCCAAAGTACTGGAAGAAAATTTGGCCACAGCGTAAGGCAGGGGAGCTGCCGCCTTTTTCTATTTCCAAGGCAATCACTTGCCGTTACTGTTGCGGTTAATATGCGACGGCTTGTTTCGCATTTAATCAGAATGTTCGTTTCCCGGGCTTTATCAGTCTGTTGTGTCGTCATTTTCCCGATCGCGGTTCATGCCGGCGTGGCAGACACCAACGTAACGTACGGACCGCCCCATGATTGGGTGAAGCCTCATTTTTTTAACCAGCAATCTTCCGCCAGCCTGGTTGATTCCAGCGACGATGAGCATGTGCTGTTGCTTGAGCAGCAGGTCAATGCCCTCGAAAATGAAAGGTTCTTTCATACTGACCGGCAGATTTTAACGTTGGACGGCGTGCAAAACGGCTCGACGATAAAAATTGATTTTAATCCGAAATACCAATCCGTGACCTTCCACTGGGCGCGTATCTGGCGAGATGGCCAGCATTTGGAACGTCTTGATACGAACAAGATTCAGGTGCTGCAACAGGAACAGGGCCTGGAGCAGGAGGCAATCGAGAACGGCGAAAAATCCATTGTCCTCGTTCTGGACGATGTTCGCGCCGGCGACGTCATTGATTACGCCTATTCGGTTAAAGGTGAAAATCCCGTTTTCGCGTCGCATTTTTCTTCTATCGTCCCGGTGGCCATGGAAGGCGTGTCTGCGGAAGATTTGCTGACGCGGGTGCTATGGCCGCGAGACAAACGGCTCTACGCCAAAGCTCACGGCTGCTCTGTTGCGCCTGTGCTGTTATCAGGCGGGGACGACTTGGAATACGATTGGGAATTCAAGCAAGTGGCCGGAATCACGCCGGAAGATTCTTTGCCGGATTGGTACGACCCCGAACGATGGGTGCAGCTCAGTGACTTTAGAAGCTGGGCGGAGGTCAACCAATGGGCGCTGCAACTCTTTCAGGTCGCGCCGCCACTCTCACCGGCACTGTCAGAGCAAATTGACGTATGGCGGCAGATCCCCGGCCAGGAACAAAAAATTCTGGCAGCCTTGCGGTTCGTCCAGGACAACGTGCGCTACTTTGGAATTGAAATCGGAGACAACAGCCTAAAACCAACGGACCCTTCCATTGTTTTCTCGCGGCGTTTCGGCGATTGTAAGGACAAATCACTTTTGCTTGTCACGATTCTCCGGGCGATGGGAATCGACGCTTACCCGGTTTTAGTCAGCTCCACACTGGGGCGTGCGCTGGATGACTGGGCGCCTTCGGCTGCAGCCTTCGATCACTGCATTACTCTGGTTCACTGCAATGGCGAACTGTTCTTTCTCGATCCCACCATGAACTACCAGCGGGGGCCGTTGTCAGCGCATTATTTGCCAAACTATGAGCGCGGCCTTGTCATTTCTCCGCGGACAACTGCTTTGACAGTGATTCCACAAACAACCGGTCTGCCCCAGACCACCACCACCGAATATTTTCAAATACGCGGCAGCCAGGCATCCTCTGACCTGACTGTCGTCACCGTTGCGCAAGGGCGTGATGCCGAACGTTTGCGGGCCATGTTTGCGACCACCAAGCGCAGCGATATCCAGGAGGACTATACTCACTTTTATTCCACATTATATTCGGGTATAAAGATGTCCTCGCCTATCACCGTGGATGATAATCAGGACCAGAATATCTTTCAGACCACCGAATATTATTCGATTGATAAGGCCTGGACCAAATCGGACTCCGGTAAAGACTATAGCGTAGAATTTTATCCTTCCTCGATTAAGGGTCTGTTGAAAAAGCCCGTCAATACAGATCGAAACCAGCCGTTGGGTATCGATTTTCCAGTGCACCAAATCCTGCGTACGGAAGTGACCCTGCCTCAATCATGGCCCTATGGCGGCAGTGACCGGACGATTTCTGATCCCTCGTTTACGTTCCGAAAAGTTGCCAAATGCGTGGGCAACAAGCTCGTAATGCAATACGACTACCAATCGCTGGCTGATTCTGTTTCTCTTGATGACGTCAGCGATTATATGGACCGGCTTGACCAGTGTTCAAAAATTTTGGGGGACTCGGTAGTTTGGAAGTAGCTCTCCCACCCTCATCGGAGGAGAAGGCGAAAATCGTGACTCAACTAACGAGCGTCCCAATCTTGCCGCCCAGCACCACGCTCCTCAAATTATGCGGTTTGGAAAAATCAAAAACGATGATCGGCATCTTGTTGTCCATGCACAGTGAGAACGCCGTGGAATCCATCACCTTGAGCTGGCGTTGCAACGCGTCGAGATAGGAAATCTCGTTGAACCGTTTCGCGTTGGGATTTTTCTTGGGATCAGAATCGTAAATGCCGTCCACCTTCGTGGCTTTCAAAATCACTTCCGCGCCCATTTCATTCGCGCGCAAGGCCGCGGCAGTGTCGGTGGAGAAATAAGGATTGCCCGTGCCGCCGCCGAAGATAACCACGCGGCCCTTTTCCAGGTGACGCACGGCGCGGCGGCGAATAAACGGTTCCGCCACCTGGGCCATCGCGATGGCGCTCATCACACGCGTGGGGCAGCCAAGCTTTTCCAGCGCATCCTGGAGCGCGAGCGCATTGATGACCGTGGCGAGCATGCCCATGTAATCACCCGTGGCGCGCTCGATGCCGCCTTCGCTGCCTTGCACCCCGCGAAAGATATTGCCGCCGCCCACCACTACCACGACCTGCACGTGCAGGTTCCGCACTTCGCAAACCTGCTTGGCCATGTGCCGCACCGCCTCCGGCGAAATGCCCATGCCATTGGAATCGCCGAGCGATTCGCCGCTCAACTTCAGCAGGATGCGGGAAAATTTCGGCTTTTGGGAGGCTTTCATAAGGGATACGGGATGCGAACCATGTGCGCATGTTTTAACAGTCAAACGCCGCAAGGTCAAATCCGCAATGCCGAAGCTATGTCTCAGGCCAATCCGGCTGAATTTTACACTTCAAATCTTTGTAGCGAAAATATAGGACACGCTAAAAGTGACTTTTCATTTGAATAATCAATGACTTATGGAATATTTCGGCACCCCGAGATATAGCCTTTAAATCGTGAAATACCTTACTTTACTGGTCATCGCAGCCGTCGCGCTTTGTGCAGGCGCTGTCAAAGCCCAAACCACCATTGTTAACCAAAATTTTGACGGCAGTTACGCCGGCTCATTTTCTCTGGGGCATTATTCCGGCGGCAGCCCGCTTAATATCACAAACCAAACGTCCTCCAGTGGCGGCAACCCCAACGGCTGCTGGCAGGAGAGCATCACCACGACTACCTCTGGCGATTATTATGTCGGCCAGTTGCAGTTTACGACTGTCCTCGGCAACACCGACACCAATCCCGCAAACTATGTCCTGTCCTTTGACGCCAAGGGCAGCCGGGCGGCCACCTTCCCCTTCATCGTCCAGACCTGGTCCGGCACTGGTTATGGCGGGTCAGCCCAGATCAATGCCTCGGTCAACGATACGCTTACGAACGCCAATACCTGGCAGACGTTCAGCTTGAACCTGGGCTCCATCACGTCCGCCAATGCCTCCGGTGCCACGTGGCAATTGGAATATCAAATCTCCGCCGGCCAATGGGGCGGGGTGGGCCTTGTGGACGCGTTGACGATTGATAATATCGTGTTGACGCACATTTCCACCAATTCGCCGCAAATCACGTCCTCGGCCAACCCCACCGCCTACGGCGCAGGCGTGACCTTCACCGCTACGGTGGTGACGAACAACGTCAAAGCTGGCGACGCTACCGGCACCGTCGTTTTTTTGGATAACGGCACCCCGTTCAGCACCCAGCCCGTGAGCGGTGGCATTGCCGTGAGCGCGGCCAATACCAATTTGCCAGTTGGCGTGAATTCCATTACCGCCGTGTATTCCGGTGGCGACTATCCGGCTTCGACCAACTCTACTACCCAAATAGTTAACCCTCCGGCGGCCGGCATCG
>Ga0335083_10010085_pt1 | contig 11446 bp, 13 predicted proteins | sample Lox_Sample_42_FD_206716 | JGI IMG/M metagenome (GOLD analysis project Ga0335083, IMG submission 206716) | Soil microbial communities from Loxahatchee National Wildlife Refuge, Florida, United States - Lox_Sample_4.2 | ecosystem: Environmental > Terrestrial > Soil > Wetlands | place: USA... | reverse complement strand
CCAAGCCGCACCAGTACATCTTCGCCGCGCTCTCGGTGTATCCCGGCACCCGCGACTACGACCTCGCCTGCGAGGCCGGGTGGCTCGACCCCGACTTCTACTTCGAGGCCGACTTCCAGGAGCTCAAGACGACGTTCGACGCGAGCGACGAGGACACGGCCTACTTCCGCGACTGGTTCAATCGCAACAAGGGGCTGCACGAGGTCTATCGCGAGAGCTCGGACGACTGCCGCGCCATCCTCGAGCGCCTCGGGGACCATCCCCCGGCGCACATGGACATGGCAGGCGCGTGCTTCCGCGAGGGCAAGCTCGACGAGGCCGAGGCGCACGCCAGGCGCGCCATGGAGCTCGGGTACCCGCTGCCGGGGCTCGCCCTCAACTACCTGGCCTGCGTGGCGGCCCGTCGCGGCGACCCCGCGCGAGCCAAGGACCTGCTCGCCGAGGCGACGGCCCGCGACCCGCAGCACTGGGTGCTGGTGCAGAACGTGCTCGCCGCCCGCGAGGGACGCATGGGCGACCTCGTGGCTCGCCACGAATTCCAGCTCCTGGAAAGGACTGCCCAGCCCGCGCTTCCAGGCCCCTTGCCGGAAGACTTTGGCGCCTGGCGGCCTCCCCCCGTTCCCCCCGAGAGACCCATCGGCGGGATGCGCGCTCGCGACGCACGCAGACTTCACCTCATCGCGCGGTAGGCATCGGAGGACTTCGACGCAATGCCCTATCGCAGTGCAGGGCGCTTCGAGAGCTTCCGCTGGAGGCTCCTACGATGGACACCGAGGACCCGCGCGGCCTTCGATACGTTGCCCTGGCAATCTGTCAGCACGCGCTGGATGTGCTCCCACTCGGCACGCGCGAGCGACGGGGTCTGCTCGAGCGGCGGGCTCTCCCCCGGCACACCGGCCTGGCGCTCGAAGGCACGGAGAATCTCGTCAGCGTCGGCGGGCTTCGTCAGGTAGTGCGCCGCTCCGAGTCGCACCGCTTCCAGGGCGGTCGCGATGCTGCCGTAACCAGTCAAGACGACGACGTTCGTGGCCGGGTCCATGGCCTTGAGCTCGCGCACCACCTCGAGCCCCGAGCGGTCCGGCATGCGGAGATCCACGACGGCGAGCTCGGGACTGTCGGCGGACGCGACGGCAATGGCCTCGGCCGCGCTCGCGGCGCCTCGCGCTTCGAGGCCCCGCTCGGAAAGGGCGCGCACGAGTCGATTGCGAAACACGTCGTCGTCGTCGACGACGAGGATCGTGCGCTTTTCCTCAGGGGACATCGACGCCCTCCTCGGTACGGAGGGGCAGCTCCAGCACTGCTGTCGTCCCGCTCCCGAGCTCCGAATCCAGCGCGAGGCGTCCTCGCCAGCGCTGCGCGAACGCACTCGCGAGGAACAGCCCGAGCCCCATTCCCTGGCCTGCGGGCTTCGTCGTCATGAACGGCTCACCGATGCGTACCAGAACTTCCCTGGGGATGCCCTCGCCGTGATCCTCGACCTCGAAGCGGACGCAAGCATCGCTTCGACGGACGCGGAGTCGAACCGCATCAGGACGTCCGCCCGCATCGAAAGCATTGCGAACGAGGCTCTCGAGCGACTGCACGAGCCCTCGCGCGGGCACGACCATCTGGGCGGGGACGTCGGCGTCGACATCGACAGACAAAGACGTCGCACCGGCACGTTCCTGCACTTCGTGCACGAGGTGCTCGAGCGTCACGGTCTCCGGGACCTCGCCCATCGGCTCCCCCGACCGTCCGCTCATCTCCCGCAAGATGCGCTGGCATCGGTCCACCTGCGCGCGAATGAGCCGTGCATCTTCGGCCAGCGGCTCGAGAGCCCCGGCGCGCCCGAGGGCGAGCTCGAGCTCCTTCGAGGCCACCGCGATCGTCGCGAGTGGGGTTCCGAACTCGTGCGCGGCTCCCGCGGCGAGCGTCGACAGGGATGCAAGCTTCTCGGCCCGCGCCGCGACGCGATGCGCCTCGGCAAGCTGCTGGTCGCGCTCTCTGAGAGCCGTGGCGACTCTTGCCACGAAGTAGGCCACGAGGACTGCGGTCAGCGTGAAGGCGACCCACATGGCTTGGAGGTGCGCCGAGTACGCCGAGCCCCCGTGGTGAACGTGCTCGCCCATCTCGGGAGCCTGCGCGAGAAAGAGCAGCGCGTAGCCGGTGGCCGAGAGGGCCACCACGACGAGGGCCCAGCGCACGCCGAGTGCGAGCGCCGCGAGCGTCACGTAGACGAGGTAGAGCGTGCTGAACGGGTTGGAGGGACCGCCGCACAGGAAGAGGAGTGCCGTCAGCGAAACGGTGTCGAGCGTGAACAGCGCGCCGACGGCGCCGCGCGGAACCGGCGGGCGGCTCCTGCCCCATGTCTGGAGGAACGCGTTGCTGCCGAACGTGAGTGCAACCACGGCGAGGGCCGGAAGGCGCATGGGCGCTCCAACCGCGACTACGCCCACGAGCACCGTCACGACCTGGGCCAGCAGGGAGCCCCAGCGGAGTCGGACGATCCAGGTCGCGGGAATGGCAGGCGCGGACCAGACCCCGGGCTCAGGGGGTCGTGCGCGACTGGGCCCGGGGTGAAGCGCCACCATGGCCCGGATTGTAGGCGGTATCGGCCATTTGGCTCGCCCGTGCGTCGGACTCTCGAGCGCAGCCTGCGCGCTTGCCTCGATGCGCGCATGGGCCCACAGTGCGCTTCCGATGCCTACGCGAGCCTCGACAAAGCTCTCGAGAGCGATGGCGGTCGGCCTCGGAGCCGTCGTCTTGGCGTCTTGCACGAGCAAGGCCGCGGATGCCCCCGATGCCGCCGTGACATGTAACCCAGCCGGAGGCGAAGTCTCGGGACCACCCGATACTCATTGCACGATCGACGGTGGGCTGTTCGTCCAGTCGACCGACATGGCCGCGTGCAGCAATTGCAGCGGGGACGGTGGCTACTACTCGACGGAGGACGCCGGGCCGGACGCCGGCTGCTGGGCAGCCGAGGGGTACGGGCCACCTTCGTACGGCAAGGCGGCGAACACGCAGGGATGCAAATACGCCGTCACCTGGAAGTCGACGACGATCTGCGAGAATGCCCCTGTCTACTTCACCGTCATCGGGAAGCATCTGAGCGACGGAACGCCGGTCACCGGAGCAAGTCTCGAACCGGACGTGACGCTCGATTGCGACCACGCGATCTCGAAGGCACCCGGGCCGACTTCGGAAGGCCCACCGGGAACGTACGAGGTCGGGCCCATCGTGTTCGACAAGCCAGGCCGATGGATCGTGCGCTTTCACTTCTACCCGGATTGCTGCGACCTCGTCCCTGAATCGCTGCACGACCATGCGGCTTTCTGGATCGACGTTCCGTAGGCGAGTTCGTTTGGGGTGCGTCAAAAAGCCGCACTCCACACTCCGAATAGCGGTTGCTCGCCAGCGGGGTCGCAGGCCAGTATCCGTCGTCGTAGTCACGAAGCAGACGGCGGAGATCCTTCATGACACAGCGAAAGACTATTTTGACGCGGACGATCGTCGGAGCCGCAGCGTGCACGCTCGTCCTGGCCTGCAGCAGCTCGAGCTCGAACTCGTCGGGCGATGGGGGCTCGACGACCCCCTCCGGCACGACGCCACAGACGATGGCGCCTTACCCCGTGTGCACGGCCCTCGAGCAGGGGGCGTTCACGACGACGAGCGGCGGGGCCTACACGGAGCCCACGACGAAGTCGTGCTCCTCGGCCGGGATGCCGACCTCCGGGGCCGCCGACACGCACTGCGCCGGGATGCCGCCGACGACCGTCAAGGGCTCGGACTGCAACGTCATGGGCGGGGACGATGGTGGTGGGGATGACGGTGGCGGATCAGGCGGGGACGACGGCGGTGGATCGGGCGGGGACGCCGGCATGATGGGCGACGATGGCGGTGGGGCGCCGACGCCTGGACCCTGCGGCGAGAACGGCCCCGATTACGGCGCCACCATGTACGGCACCGCGGGGGACGACGACGATTGCAAGTACCACGTGACCTACACGGCGTCTCCGATCTGCGAGAACAACGGGACGTACTTCGTCGTGAAGGCCGACTACCTCGCCGGAAGTGGCGGACCGCTCACGGGGGCGGCCACCTTCGCGGAGCTGTGTCTGAGCGACACGCACCCGGCGCCTGCCATCGACGCGAGGCCGCCGAATGGCAGCCAGCAGGTCGTCGAAGGGCCGCCCGGCACGTACACCATCGGGCCGGTCCAGTTCGACGCGCCCGGCAATTGGACCGTACGCTTCCACTTCAACGAGTTCTGCTGCGACGGCACGGACAATTCACCCCACGGGCACGCCGCCTTCCACATCACCGTGCCGTGAGGCGGATGCAGGCTCGCGCCGCGACGACGCTCCTCGCTTCGCTGTGGGCGGCAATCGCAATCGCGTGCAGCAGCAACCCCTCGAGCGGCTCCGGCGGCGACGGTGGGAGCCAGTCCCCATGTGTCAGCGCGCACTCGTGTCCCGCGGACGTGCCCAGCTACAAGGCGACGATCGCGCCGATCCTGCAGACCACGTGCATCGTCGGGTGCCATTCCTCGACCGGCACGGCTGGGTTTCCGGAGGACACGTACGCGGAGGTGTACAGCCAACGTGGCCCCATTCTCAGTCAGGTCGCCATATGCCAGATGCCTCCGTTGAACGGCCCGGTGATGAGCGACGCGCAGCGCGTCGCACTGACGGGATGGCTGGAATGTGGCGCACCGAACAACTGACGGGGCCGTCTTGACCGCAGTAGTCCCTCGTTCCACATTGAACGGCGTGCCTGGTATCGGTCGAATCGCCCTCGCCGCCGGCATCGGGCTCGTGGTCGCGGCGTGCTCGAGCTCGAGCGGCTCGACGGGCGCTCAAGCGAGCCCGTACGCGGGGCCGGCGTTCGCGACGGCCACGAGCATGTCCGGCACTCTCCAGGTCGCAGTCCGACTTTCGGAGCAGCCTCCGGCAGCAGGCAACCTCGAGGCCCAGCTGACAATCACGAGCATGTCCGACAACGTGCCGATCGACGGACTCACGTTGCAGATGGTGCCTTACATGCCCCAGATGCACCACGGCACCAGCGTCACCCCGGAGGTGATGGCCCAGGGTGGCGGCAAGTACCTCGTCACCAACTTGTACCTCTTCATGCCCGGCCTCTGGCAGCTGAAGACGACGGTCTCGGGTGCGAAAACCGACAGCGTCGATCCTCAGTTCGAAGTCCAGTAATCCGAGTCAAAGGTCCGTCTCGAGGGTGATCCCCGCCAGCCCCGCGATCCGACGCGTCAGATAGAGATCGTCGAGGAACTGCGTGGAGGTGGCGTTGAGATCGACCCCCAGGACCCACGAGGTCGGGCTCGCGTCGGTGCCGAGGCCCAGCCGTACGCTCCAACCCCCGGTGACGCCCACGAGCGGGCCGAGCTCTCGGTCGCCTGTTCGCAGCGCCGGAACCTGAGACCCAGGTCCGTAGACGTAGGCCCGTTGCCAGAAGTCGACCGAGGTCTGCGCGTGGAGCCGTGCATGGGGCCCGAGCTCGACGCGGCGGCTCAGATCGAAGAGGTAGCGCGCATCGGTGGTCGTCGCCTTCATGAGCCACGAGTCCACGTAGAGGCGCTCGTCGAGCCGCAGGGTCGCGCGATCGTAGCGGTGGGCCAGTCGTCCCGTGACCGCGTAGCGTTGACGCGACAGCGGAAGCTGCTCCAGCGGTCGCGCCGATGTCCGCAGGCTGTTCACGACGTCGATCGGTGCGCCGCGCGGGACATCGGTGCCGGGCGAAAACAGCGGGATGTATCGGTAAGGCTTCGACTGGTCGCCGTTCTCGAAGATCGCGTCGCCGATGAAAGAAGCGATCGTGGTCGGGCTCAAGACGAGCGTCAGCGAGGCGTCCATCGCATTGCGATCGAGTACGTTGGCGAAAACCGAGAACGGCGTGCCTGTACGCCCGGCGATGTCGTGCTCGTGCGCGTAGCCGAGCAGCCACGTCACGTTCTTGTCCAGCAGGTCCTGGGTGACCGCGCCGGCTGCGGACCACGAGAGGTAGTCCGGCTCGTCGGACACTCGTCCGCTCGCCTGCACCCCGAACGTGTGCGGCTTGTACGACGCGTCGACGATCCCCTCCTGCCTGACTTCCCTCCAGTTCTGCGAGGCGGTGGAGACGATATCGACGGAAGCCGCAGAAATGACGTCCACCAGGTACTGGCCGCCGACGCTCCACCCCGCCGTGGGATTGGACACCCTTCCACCGATGGACGGCGTCTCGACGAAGACGTGGTCGGTGTCCGCGTACTCGCCGTATCCCGCGATGAGATGCGCCGTGAGGTTCGACGCGTGCGAATCGTCCCGTGACTGCGCCTGCGCCTGCGCCGTCGAGAGCGCGAGTGCGCCGACGATCGAGCCGAGCCAGAGCCGTGCGCCTAATTGCAGCCGCACCCGCCACCGGCGGAGTCACCGCCGCCCACCGCCCCCTCCTGGACCGCACGGACATGCACCTCGCTCGGAGCCGCGATGTCGCTGGTCGTCATCGAGGGATGCGCCAGCTTCCCGCGCTCGAAAGCCGGCACGTGCGCACAAGCTGCCGAGGGCACGAAAGAAAGAAGGAGCAAAAGCCGCCGAATCATCGATCCGACCAGGTTGCCTCCGTGCTTAGGCTCCCCCTAGTCTTCTCGCCAGTGAAAACGACCCTGCGGATCGCGGGGGAGCCATGAGGCGCTTGCTCTCCCTGCTCGTCGCCCTCGGCACCGCGAGCGCGGTCGGCTCGTGCGACCCTGTGCGCGACGACGCGATATCCGCGCTGGGCGGTGAGGCGCCCGGTGTACCTCCAGGGCCGCTCCATCGGCCCGGACAACCCTGCCTCCTCTGTCACGACGGGTCGGCGGGAGACGCCTCCGCGCTCAGCATCGCGGGAACGGTCTTCTCCGGCGGGAACACCCTCGAGCCGTCGGTCGGAGCGACGGTCACGCTCCAAAGCGCGGACGGCACGAAGGTGACCGCGACCACGAACGCCGCGGGGAACTTCTACCTCACGCCCGACACGTACGCGCCCAAGTACCCGATCCGCGTGATCAGCATCGTGCAGGGAGGTGCCTCGGTCACGATGCACTCGCACATCGGGGGAAACGGCTCGTGCGCCGCGTGCCACACCGATCCCCCCGGGCCAGCCTCGCCGGGCCATGTCTATTTCAGCAACTCGGGGATCTCGCCATGACGAGCAGCAAGCTCGTCTCGCATCTCTTGGCGGCGATGCTGGGCGCGGTGGCGGTCGCCTGCTCCGTACCGTCGTCCGGCGCGCGCTTCGACGAACAGACCCCCGACTCGGCAGGGTTCCCGCCGGTCGCGTCGATGCTCGTCCAGGCGTGCGGCACCCTCGATTGCCACGGGACCATCGGGCGCAACCTCCGCTTGTACGGCGACACGGGCCTCCGTTACAGCCCGACCGACGTACCGAGCACGCTCGTCCCGACCACCGCCGACGAGGTCACACAAGACTACGAGAGCGTGGTCGGACTGGAGCCGGAGATCACGAGCGAAGTGGTCGCGGCGGGCGGCGCGAATCCCGAGCGCCTGACCTTCTATCGGAAAGCGCTGGGACTCGAGAACCACAAGGGGGGAGCGGTGGTCGTTCACGGCGACCCGCGGGACGTCTGCATCACGACGTGGCTCCAGGGCCACGCCGATGCCTCGGCATGCACGGCCGCGCTCACCCTGCCGTGAGCGTCCCTGGCTTGGGCATGGCATGCGACAACAAGCCGCATCGCTAAGCTCCGGAGTCTGGCTACTCTTCGCGGGGAACCAGGCAATCTCCATGAAGCACCCGTTCTTGCTCATTCCGGCTCTGGCCGGTCTGCTGGCCTGCTCGAGCGCAGCGCAGCCTCCGAGCGCCACGTTCCCGGCCGATCCCTACATGACCGTCAAGAGCGCGGATGGGCTCCAGGTCGAGCTCCGCACCTCCCCTCAGCCCCCTGAAGTCGGCAACGTCGACGTGGAGCTCACGGTGACGGACGCCTCGGGCAACCCTCGCGACGGACTCAGCGTCTCGGTCAAGCCGTGGATGCCCGCGATGAATCACGGCACTTCCGGGACCACCATTACTCCAGAGGGCGGTGGCAAGTACCTCGTGACGGACGTGTATCTCTACATGTCGGGCGTCTGGCAGCTCCAGATCGCGTTCGCGGGGGCTGCCGGCGATCATGTCGAGCCGGAGATTCAGATTCCCTGAGCTCAGGGCGCAGACGGCGCTCGCGGCCCCTTGGGCCGTGATCGTGCTGGTTGCATGCTGGCCGGGCGTCGCGCGCGGCCAAGCGTGCTGCGCGGGGGGCAGCGTGATCACACCCGCCCGGCTCGAGGCCATGGAGAACGAGCTCGTGGGGGTGCAGGCGAAGATGGACGGAGTCGTCGCCCAGTACACGACGTCCTCGAAGGCGATCGCGAACACGCGCGGGCAGGGCGAATACGACTTCGAGCAGGACGTGTTCGGAGCGGTGCGGGTCCTGGGCCGCGGGCAGGTCGCGGTGCTCGTGCCGATCAACGAGACGTGGCGCCAGACCCTGTCGACCGGTTCCGCCTTCGGCGGCGGCATCGGCGACGTGAACCTCTCCGCCCGTTGGGACTTCCTGGGCGCCGACGAGCACGAGTGGATCCCGGGCATCGCCCTGCTCGCCGGCGTGACGTTTCCTACCGGCAAGCCGGCCGACGAGGCGGCGCCGCCGCTGGCGGTGGACGCGACTGGCGTCGGGACGTACCAGCTGAACGCGGCGCTCGCGCTCGAGCGTGCGTTCGGCCCGTGGCTCGTCAACGCCACAGCGATGGTCGCCAAGCGGACCGAGCGCAACCAGCAGACGCTGGGCACGCAGTTCACGTTCCTGGCGGCGCTCGCCTACACGTTCCCGAACGCGTCGGCGCTCGCCCTGTCGGCATCGTACATCTTCGAGGGAGACGCGACCGACGCGCAGGGCGCCGACGTGCCCAACAGCTCGAAGGGCGAGACGACGCTGGCGCTCTCGGGGCTGTGGCCCATCGGGGGCGAGTGGCGAATCATCGGATCGACGTTCGCGAACCCGCCCTTCGACGAGTTCGGGACGAACGAGACCGTGGACCTGGGCCTCACGGCCGGAGTGATTCGGTCGTGGATGTAGAGCGGCGAAGGCTCAGTGCCGCCACGCGCTGCCATCCCACCTGAGGACGGTGCCGCCAGACCCGACAGCCCAGACATCGTCGGGAGAATCCGCCCAGACGGCGGCGAGCGGATTCGTCGTTCCCGTTGGCACCGTCGACCATGCGTCTCCGTCGTAATGGAAGGCGGTTCCGTCGGTGCCCACCGCCCACGCGTCGTTCGCAGCGGTGCCACCGATTCCGAAGATCTGCGCGCCTGTCGGCATCGAGGAGCCAGGCCGCGTCGTCCACGTGGATCCATCCCAGTGCTGGACGGCACGTTGGTAGGGCGACACCCAGACGTCGGTGGCGCTGGCGCCCCAGATCCCGCGGAGCTCGGGCCCCGTGTAGATGCTCGCGTCGAAGGGGTTCGCGGACGTGCCCGCACCGCGCAGGACCAACCCGTCATCCTGCGGACGGTCGCCGACCATCCACACGTCGTCGGGGCCCGAGGCCCAGACGGACCACAAACTGCTCGACGCCAGGGCGTCCGCGTCCTGCCACGAGGAGCCGTTCCAGTGCACGACGTATCCGGTGCTACCGCCCAGTCCTCCTGCCCAGTCGATGCCCACGGCCCATGCATCGGTCGGTGTGTTCGCCCAGACTGCGAGGAGCTCGGTGTCCGGGGTTGTCCACGCCTTCGACCACGACTTGCCATTCCAGTGCAGGATCGTCCCTGCGTCCCCGGTCGCCCAGACGTCGGCCGGACTCGAGCCCGAGATGCCCGTGAGATTCTCGGTGGTGCCGGTCGCCCTGAGCGTCCAGGTGCGACCGTCGAAGTGGACGATCGTTCCGCCGCTGCCGACCGACCACACGTCGCCCGGACCGCTCCCCCAGACCGCACGAAGATCGGCCGTCGTAGGGAATGTGGATCCGGCCGGAACGGTCGTGCTGGAGCCGCAGCTGACGAGGAGCGCCGCTCCGGCGACGACGGCGAACGCGAGGTCACGCTTCACCTGCACCGTACGGACAGTGTGGCTCAACGCGGTTTCGCCGCACGGCGGATCGAATCGATCAACCTGCGCCCCTCATCGGTCACCGTGAACGAGAAGCTCACGCGATCGCCCTGCTGGATTCCATCGAGTTGTTGCGGCGACCTCGCCTCGAAGGACATGGTCATCGCAGGCATGAACCCGGGGATCGCCTCGTGTGCAACGGTGATCGCCGAGCGATCGCGGGCAACCGACGCGACCGTTCCGCGGGCCGAGTAGCTCTGGGCCGCGTGAGCGGCCACGACGCCGACCGACGGTCGCGGCGCGAGAACGAGAAACGCGCCACCGACGAACAAGGACGTCGATACGATGGCGAGCCGAGCGCGGCGCAGGGGCATGTCGGGCTCACTGGCAGACGGCGCGTCGGTGTGCCACCGTCCCGCCGTGACTGGTCCTGCGCCCTGGTTCGATCGCCCCTGGGGACGACGCGTGGTCTTGTCGACGTTGCTGTCGCTCGTGATCGCGTCGGTCGCGATGCTCGCGCTGCTGTGGGACACGGAGCACCGGCGGCGGCACGAGAGGAGCGCCGAGGATTTCGCCATCGACAGGCGAGACGCGGGTGACTTGCCCAAGCTGTGGCAGGTCCCCTCCTTCTCGCTCATCGACCAGCACGGTCACCTGGTGACGCAGGCTTCGCTCCGGGGTGAGCCCTTCATCGCCGACTTCATCTACACGCAGTGCACGAGCGCCTGCCCGATGCTGACCTCGCGAATGGTCATGCTGCAGCGCAGCCTGGCGGGGGTCGATGTTCACTTCGTCTCCTTCTCCGTGGATCCGGCGCACGACACGCCCGACGCCCTCGCCGCCTACGCGACGCAGTGGAACGCGGGCGAGGCGCGGTGGGTGCTCCTCGCGACGACCGACGAGAGCCTCGCGGACCTGAGCGCCGGATTTCGCGTGGCGACGCAGAAGACCGCAGATCCGAAGAGCCCCATCCTGCACTCGGACGTGTTCATCCTGGCGGACGGCGATGGTTTCGTGCGCGGCGTCTACGCGAGCGACGCCGGACTGGCGATGGAGCGGCTGGTCACGGACGCCCGCCGGCTGTCCAGCATGGCGCCCGCTCTCGATGCCTCCGCTTCCCTGTCGAAGGATTTCTACTCGGCTCTGGGCTGCGGCGGATGCCACGACAACCCGAAGCTCGCGCCGCCGCTGGTGAACCTCCTCGGTGCCGAGCGGATGCTCCAGGACGGCTCCAAGGTGACGATCGATGCCGCCTACTTGCGCCGCGCGATCCTGGAGCCGGGCGCGGATCTCGTGAGCGGCTACGCGCCGCTCATGCCCAGCTACCGGCACTACCTGAACGACGCGCAGGTGGAAGCGGTGGTCGCCGAGCTCGGGACG
>Ga0335083_10010083_pt1 | contig 11446 bp, 8 predicted proteins | sample Lox_Sample_42_FD_206716 | JGI IMG/M metagenome (GOLD analysis project Ga0335083, IMG submission 206716) | Soil microbial communities from Loxahatchee National Wildlife Refuge, Florida, United States - Lox_Sample_4.2 | ecosystem: Environmental > Terrestrial > Soil > Wetlands | place: USA: Florida... | reverse complement strand
AAGCTGGGCTCGCTCCCGCCGTGCTGCCGGAGGGCGCCAGTTGAAGAGCCTCGCCTATTGCGTCGACGCCGTTCTCGACGCTGCCGAAGAAGCGAAGGAAGCCGCTGCGGGCTCAGGCCCGGAAGTCACTTCAAGGCGCGCCGCCGAGCCTTTCTCGCGCGTCGAGCTTAAGGGCTATCTTGAACGCAACGCCGCGAAGCTTCGCGCTGCTGCCGAAAAGCATCGTGGCGCGCGCGCACCTCTCGCCACACGCCTCGATGAGACAGCCAAGCGCCTCGACGACGCTCTGACGCTCATCGATTCCCCTGCCGCGCTCGACCTCGAGGATCTGGAGCGCCGTCTCACGGTCCTCGAGGAGAAACTTGCCGCTGCGCTGTCAGCCGACGCCGACGAGGAGTCGCTTCTATCCATCCGCCGCGAAATGGACCACTCCCTCGCGCCTTACCGGCGCAAGATGTCCGCCGAACAACTCGCGCAGCTCGAGCGCCAGTACACCCAGAAACGCCTCTTCGAGACTTTCTCCATCCCTCGCCTCAGCCTCTTCTATCTGACTTAGCGCACGCATGGCATTCTGGAACTGAGACCCGGTTCTACGCAGTTTTGCGATCTATCCGCTCACCGGCAAGTGTGCTAGGGTCGAAGCCCCAACGGTCGAATCATGGAAGTCACCATCGAAAAACTTATCTATGGCGGCGAGGGCCTGGCCCACCACGACGGCTCAACCATCTTCGTGCCGTTCGTCCTGCCCGCTGAACGCGTGGTCGTGGCCCCCGTCGAACAGAAGAAGAAATTCATCCGCGCCCGTGTGGAGCGCGTGCTCGAACCCTCGCCCGATCGCGCTGCGGCACACTGCCCGCACTTCACCGTCTGCGGAGGCTGCGACTATCAGCACATCGCCTACGACGCGCAGCTGAAATACAAGCGCGAAATCCTGCGCGAGACGCTCCGCCGCATCGGCCGTATCGACTGGACCGGAGAAATCACCGCCCACCCCTCGCCGCCCTGGGGCTATCGCAACCGCGCGCAGTGGAAGCTCCGCCCGATCGGTGAAAACGCCGCCGGAGGCATGGCCATCGGATACTTGCGCGCAAACTCCTCGGCACTCTGCGCTGTGGAAGACTGCCCTATTCTGTCGCCACTGCTGCTGAAGACGTTTCTCGCGCTGCGTTCGGTTGCCGCCGAAGGCATGTTCCCGCGCGAGTTGCGCGAAATCGAAGCCTTCGCTGGCGTAAATGACACGAAGATTCTTCTTACTGCAACATTCGCTGGATTTCCTTCTCGCAAACAGGAACTCGCCGACAACTTGAAGAGAATTCTGCCGGAGCTCGAAAGCCTGCTCTTCCACGACCCTACGCGGGAGCGCATGGAGCTCGACGGCGCCGGCCATATTGAAGCCGAAGCCGCGGGCTCGAAGTATCGCGTCGGCCACTTCTCGTTTTTTCAAGTGAATAGGTTTCTCGTCGATGAGTTGGTCAAGGAGGTTGCGGAACCGGAAAATGACGGCCGATTGGCGCTCGATCTTTTCGCCGGAGTCGGCCTCTTTTCGGTCGCGCTGGCGCAGCGTTTCTCGCGGGTGGTGGCTGTCGAATCGAACCCCGCCGCCGCGCGCGATCTTGAGTTCAACGCCTCGGGACGCCCTTTGGGCGGGCGCGCTGTTGAAGTGCGCTCGGCCGATGTCGAACCCTTCCTTGCGAAATTCAAAGATCACCCGGATTTGGTCGTGCTCGATCCTCCGCGCGCGGGCCTCACTCCGAGTATCGTGAGGAGTCTTGCGCGCGTCGCGCCGCCACGGATCACGTACGTTTCTTGCGATCCTCCAACGCTCGCGCGCGACCTCGCGGCGTTCACCGGCTCGGGCTACGAGATCTCAGGCGTGCATTTGTTCGACTTGTTCCCGCAAACCTTCCACATGGAGGCGGTGGTCCACCTCCGCCGGCGGCCGTGAAACTTCCGACGGTGTGGCTGGCAGCGGCGTTCGCGGCTGGGATCGCGCTCGCCAGCCGCTGGCCCGTGCCTCCTGCGCCGCTCGCCGCAGCGTGCCTTGCGGCAATCGTTGTTGCAGGAGTCTTTCTGTGGCGCAACTTCCGGCCGGCGGCGTGGATGTTCGCGCTGGTGGCGTGGATTTCGCTCGGCGCTTTTGCCGCCGGCATCGAACGCGCCGGCATTCCCGCGAATCACGTTACGCGCCTGATCGCCCAGGGCCATGTCGACCTGAGCGATCCGCTTCGTTGGCGCGGCCGCCTGCGCGAGGATCCGATCGTGCTGCCCTGGGGCCACCGCTACGAAATCGACCTGGAGCAAGTAGAGGAAGCCGGAGAGACGCTGACAGTGAGCGGTGGCCTGCGCCTCAGCCTTTATGGGCAAGGCCCCGGCGGCGAATTGCAGACACTTCGTGCGGGCGATCGCGTCGAGGCGCTGGTGAAAGCACGCCCGCCACGCAACTTCCTCGATCCCGGGGCTTTCGATTTGCGCGGCTACCTCGCCCGGCAGCGCATCGACTTGATCGGGTCGCTGCGGAGTGCCGAGTTGCTGCAGCTGATCGATCGGCCCCGACCGACGTTCGTACAGCGCCTCGCGCGGGTCCGCGGCACACTGCTGTTTCGTCTCGACGCTCTCTTTCCAGGTCAGCCCGACCGAGCGGCTTTGCTTCACGCCATGTTGCTTGGCGACCGCAACTTCGTCGATTCCGAAGTGGTCACGGCATTTCAAAAGACGGCGGCGTACCACGTGCTCGTCGTTGCCGGGCTTCACGTCGGCGCTCTGGTCGTGTTTCTCTTTTGGCTTTGCCGCAAGCTGCGTATCTCGCTCGGCGTCACTGCCATTCTCGCCCTTGTCGTCTTGGCCGCGTACCTGGGCGTTGTGCAAGACCGCCCGCCGATCCTCCGCGCCGCTCTGATCGCGGCGTTCTACGTCTGCGCGCGTCCCTTCTTCCGGCGCATCGACCTGCTGAATGCGGTCGCATTCGCCGCGCTCGCGCTTCTGCTCTGGAGGCCATCGGAGCTGCTTGATTCCGGCTTCCAGCTTTCGTTTCTCGCCGCCGGGGTGATTGCCGGGCTCGCTTTGCCCTGGATGGCGCGCACCAGCGAGCCATATCGAAATGGCTTACGTCACTTGGGCGACGTGACGCGCGACGCCGCGCATCCACCGAAGATCGCGCAATTCCGAATCGAGATGCGGCTTACCGTCCAATGGCTCGCTGCGCGCTTGCCGCAGCGGCTTGCTTCGCGCGCAGGCCAAATCCTCACGCTTCCCGTTCGGGCCGGCCTGCGCCTCTGGGAAATCGTCCTGCTTTCCGCGGTGATTCAGTGGGGCATGATGCCGCTGCTGGCCCGCGATTTTCACCGCGTCAGCATTGGAGGGCCGATCAGCAACATTCCCGCCGTGCTGCTGACCGGATTGATCGTCCCATTGGGCTTTCTCGCGCTGATCGGCAGCTTCGTCTGGTCGAAGATCGCCTTGATTTTCGCGAAGATCGTGGGAGCCTGCGCCGGATTGCTGCTCATCACCGTCGGCTGGTTCAGCCGCTTGCCGGGCCTGTCTTATCGCATCCCCGATCCATCCCTTTGGCTGGTTCTGTTCTTCTTCGTTGCCTTTGTGATTCTCGCGGCCGCCGCGCGCGCCGCCATGGCGAAACGAGCCGGTCGCATTTCGCGCCGCGGACTTCCACCGCCCGTCTCTCCGCTCGAATGGGCATCCGCCATCGCTCTTGCCGCTTTCACCTTGCTCATCGCGTCGCATCCCTTCGCGACACGCCTAATTCGCGGCAAACTCGAACTCACGGTGCTGGACGTCGGCCAGGGCGATTCGATCTTTGCCGAGTTTCCCGACGGGCACACGATGCTCGTCGATGGCGGCGGACTTGCCGGATCCGAATGGGTGGGCGGCTTTCGCTCGGGAAACGACGTAGGCGAGGAAGTCGTGTCGCCCTATCTTTGGTCGCGCGGAATCAAACGGCTCGATGTCGTCGCAGTCACGCACGCGGACCACGATCATCTCGATGGCCTGAATGCCGTACTCGCGAATTTTCAGGTGGGTGTGATCTGGATCGGCCGCGATGATTCTCGCCTCGCCGTTCAGCGCGTGCTCGCCGAAGCGCGTTTGCGCGGCATCCCGATCGTCCACAAATTTCAAGGCGCGGAAACGATTTGGGGTGGCGCGCGAGCCCAGGTGTTGTGGCCTCCGGAGTCCGTAGCGGATGACCTCAAGCCAAACGATGCGTCTCTGGTGCTGCAGCTGTCCGACGGCCAGAGTCGTTTTCTGCTCGCCGGCGACATTGAGAAGCGCACCGAAGAGGAACTTGTGGCCGAGCAGGCGCCGCTCGCCTCCGACTTCCTCAAGGTGCCGCACCACGGCAGCAAGACGTCCTCAACCGACGCTTTTCTCAGCGCCGTCTCGCCACGCTTTGCCGCCATATCTGTCGGCGAATCGAATCCCTTTGGCCATCCCGCCGAGCCGGTCGTCGAGCGCTTCAAAGTCCACGGGGTGAAGCTGCTCCGCACCGACCACGACGGTGCGATCACTGCCCTGACGGATGGCCGCACTTTGTCTATTCACACTTACGCGGGCCATTCGCAGTCCGATTAATAGGAGTATGTCCTCATATCTGCCGGTTGGCGGTAGCCAGGAAGGGCAGGCTGGCCCCGAGTACTATTGCTGTACCCGCCAGCGTGGAGCATCATTGCTGTGCACGCTCAAAACGGGGCTATGGAAACTTCCGAAGGTCGCGTCAAGCGGGACCCGACGCAGCAGGAAATCGACGACGAAAGCCGGCGCATCCGGCGGCTGCGCATCCTGGTGCAGCTGACGGTGCAAACCATCGCCGACGGCGGCCTAAGCGCGGAGGAAGCTGCGGGCATGATCGCCGCAACGCGGCGTGTGGCGCTCGAAATGTTTCCGGGTAAAGAGCGCGCCTTCGACCTGATCTACCGCCCGCAGTTCCAGCGTGTGATGCACGCGGTGTACCGGCTGCAGTAGCCGCCCGCAGATCAGTAGCCGTATCGCGAGCGAACCCACATCCTCAGCCACATCACCCCGAGCCCCACAAGTGTTCCAAGCAGTGCCTGGTATTCCCGGTTGCGGCGATACTGCGGCCATGAGAACGCGGCTGGTAACTCCGACTGGGGTTCGTCCTGCTGGCGGGCGGAAAACCACGGCAGAAACGCAGGAACCCGAACTGAATAGGCATCAAACGCCGCGCCGAAGCGCTTGCGCAGGTCGGCTTCCTCGTTGCGAATCACGGCGGTGTAGAAGACCGCGAAGTACAGGGCCACGACAAGTCCGGCACACCAAGAGTATCCCGCGACCATGAATCCCGCCGCCAGGATCGCGCTGCCGAGATAGAGCGGATTTCGCGTTATCGCGTAGGGGCCGGTCGTCGCGAGTTGCTCGTCCTTATGCAGATGGCCCGCGGCGGCGGCGCGAATCAACAGGCCGAAGCCGGCGATGACCCCGCCGATCAGGATCAAGCGCGGGATGGGCCTTGCAAGCACGAGAAAAACGATGGCGACGGGGTAGCCTAGCCGAACGCGCCAGCGCATCCAGAATTTTCGCGAGCGTTTGATTTCGAGTGAGCGCGCGTCGTCAGCCATTCATCCCCTGGTGGACGCGCGCGATCGGATCGCTGGTGGAGTGCATCGGATCGAGGTCAATGGCCGCCACGCGAATCCCTAGCGCTACCAATTCGGCGTCAGCGCCATTCGAATCTTGGTTGCCGGTGCGGGCGTACACGTCGGGCTGAAACTCGCGGAGCAGCGGCTTGATGTCCATTTCATCGACGAGGATCACGTGGTCCACGGCCGCAAGCGCAGCCACCAGGACGGCACGCGCGCGTTCCGTGAGAATCGGCCGGCCTTCGCCGTTCAGCCTTCTCGCACCGGCATCCGAGTGGACAGCCACGATGAGCCGGTCTCCCTCGGCTCGCGCTGCGGCCAGATAGCGGACGTCGCCCGCGTGCAGCACATCGAAAACGCCGTGAGCGAAAACGATTCGACGCCCTGCGCGGCGGTGCTCTTCAAGCACTTCGTGCAGACCGCCACGGGAGAGGATCTTTTCGCGCGTGTCCATTCAGAATGACGCTGCGGGGTAGGTTCGCAACGTCGGCCAAAAAGTATCACAGCGCATGGGTGTCGGCAAATTCAGCAGAATTTGCAGCGGGCTACTTCGGGCCGCTGCGACGGGACTTCGCGATCGACACGACTTCGCGCCAGAATTCTTCTTCGCGCGCGATACATAGGAAGATGCGGCAGTAGTAGAGTTCAACGCCCTCGAGCGAGACGCCACCAAGATTGAAGACATCCTTCTCGGTGCAAATCAACGCGTCAGCGCCCGCAGAGGCGGCTTCCACGGCGATATTCTTCAGATCCTGCTGCGTATACCGGTGATGATCCGCGAAGATCTTATGGCCCACAGGATTGAGTCCCCATTCGCGCAGGTCGACAGGGAAGACCGCGGGATTCCCGATGCCGCTGAAAGCAAAAAGCTTGTGCGTGTGCGCCTCCTTCGATTCGTCGCCCGGATACTCGCCACTGCAGCGTCGCACTGACTCGAGATGCGGCGTGGCGTAGAAGATCGGCGCGTCGGAGTCGTGCCGTATGGCTGCTTCGATCGCGGGCGCGTGATCGCTGCGGGTGATGACGATGATGTCCGCACGAGCCAGGGCCGAACGTGGTTCGCGCAGACGCCCGGCGGGCAGAAGATGGCCGCCGCCGAAGGGGTTCGTCGCGTCGATTAGCACGATGTCAACGTCCCGCGCGAGCTGCAGGTGCTGGAATCCGTCATCGAGCAGGAACCATTCGACGCCACGTTGGGCGAGCTCGCGGCCGCTGGCGAAGCGATCCGCGCCGACGCCGAACTGCACGCGGGGTCCCAGGCGCGCCTGCATTAGGCGAACTTCGTCGCTGCTCGTACCGGAGGCTGTCGTTTCGCCGCGATAGCCGCGTGTCAGAATGCCGACGGATTCTTCCTCAGCGAGCAGGCGATCGGCCAGCCAGAGAACCATGGGCGTCTTGCCCGTCCCGCCCGTGGTCAGATTGCCGACGCTGATAACGACGCCTTCGATGCGGCGCTGGTGAAGCAGTCCTGTGTGGTAAGCACGCGCCCGCAGATACGTGACAGCGCCATACGGAAGCGTAAGGGGCCAGAGCAGCGCCTGCGTCAGGTTCACGCGTTGTGCTCCGAGTGCAGGTGGTCGATGATGGCGACAATGCGCTCGATCGAGCGCTCGGTTGCGCCCCGATTACGCTCGGAAAGCGCCCGCGCGGCGGCGCCCATGCGTTCGCGGGCGGGCGTGTCTTCGATCATCTGAGTCCAGACCTTGCCGAGCTGCGGACCGCCCGCGACCTCGATTCCCGCATTCGCCGCGAGGAATTGTCGAGCCATCTCGCGGAAATTTTCCATGGAGCGGCCGAAGACAGGCGGTTTTCCGAACCAGGCGGGCTCGAGAATATTGTGCCCTCCGGCGGGAACGAGCGAGCCGCCAACGAAGACGGCATCCGCGAGCGCATAGAGTCCGGAAAGTTCGCCGATCGAATCGAGCAAGATCACGTCGGCACTTTCATCCAGCGTGCCGGCGAGATCGAGCTGGCTCCGGCGAACCACGCTCCAGCCGTCCGCCGCAGCGATGGCTGCGGCCGCGTCGAAACGATCCGGCTTGCGCGGGGCCAGAAGCAGCAGCGCATGGCGCCACTTGCGCTGCGCGATGTCGAACGCGGCGAGAACTTCCTCTTCTTCATCGGCGACCACGCTGCCGGCAACGAAAACAGGCCAGCGCTCCTGCGTTTGAATCTGCTGTTGCAGCCATTCGCCGAAATGCGTTGTGGCCGGAGGCTCGCCGTCGTATTTCAGGTTGCCGGTCACTTCCACGTGGCCTTCGGGAGCGCCCATGGCGCGCAGGCGCGAGAAATCTTCAGGCGTCTGAGCGAGAAACAGAGTGGAGTCCCGCAGCGTCCGCTCGAAAAACGGACCGATCAGGAATTGCCATCGCTTAAATCGCGCGAACGATCTTTCCGAGATGCGCGCATTGGCGAAAACCACCGGAATATTCTTGCGCCGCGCTTCGCGTAGAAAATTCGGCCAGATTTCGGTTTCCATGATGATCACCAGCGAAGGATGGATCGACTTCAGCGCGCGTCGGACCGGGACGATCCAGTCGAGAGGGAAGTAGAAAATTCCGTCGATGGATTGCAGGCGTTCGCGTGCGACGCGCTGGCCCGTTTCCGTGGTCGTGGAGACGAAGATGGCGTGGCCAGGGAAGCGGCGCTGCAAGCCTTCGGCGAGCGGCTTGGCGGCCAGCACTTCACCGACCGAGACGGCGTGAATCCAAATCGCGCCCGGCGCGGCACCGTCCGGCGCACGATTGTGCGCGGCGCGCCCGGCGATTTGAGGCGGGACTTTACCGAAGCGTTCGGCGAGGGAAGGCTCGCCGCGGCGCCAGCCGCGCAGTGCATAGTACGGCGCGAGGAAGAGCATGCCGATCGCTGTGACGAGGCGATAGAAAAAGTACATGGCAGGCGAAGCGCATTATAGCCCGACCGCTACCATTCTGATTTGGTTGGTCGCGTAGCGCTAGGCCCGCTGCTTGCGCATGCTCCTCGGCCAAATGCCCTGTTTGCCGGGAGACAGGATACCGTTGGGGTCGAGCGCGTCCTTGATGCTTTCGTGGAATCGCCAGAGGACGTGATTGTTGAACGAGTAGACGCTAGCCACGTCGTCCATGTAGGCGATGTGCGTTCGGTATTCGCCCCAGCCATGTTCCGCGCAAGCTTTGATCAGTTGGCGGAAGACCTCTCGATTGCGCTTGTTGAATTCCACGTCGTGCATGATCGGGAACCCGAACAAGAAAACGAAAGCGCGCGGGAAAAAGGCCCACGGCAGCGAAATGAACTGATTCTGCGGAGGCACGCCCATTTCGTGGTAGACCTCGCCGAGGACCTTCAGCGCTTCGAACACGGCTTCGCCGCTGAACGGGATGATCGGCGAAAAGTCCATGTGCCCTTGCGTCTTTCCGAGGAAGCCGAAGACGCCAAGATTGGGAACGCCCAAATACTGGGGCGCCACGTCGCTTGGACTCTTCAGCTCCACAGGCAGGCGATAGGAGCGACCCTCCTGGAAGGTTACTCCTGGGATGGACGAGAACTTCTCCTTGGCGAACTCCCACTGAAGGTCGACGACCTTCGCCGGGCCGTAGAAATGGAGATCGCCGCTCCAATAGGCCATGTTCTGCTCGCGGCCGATGCGCTCCAGCTCGGAGACGGAAATGTCGCCGGGCAGGTCGACGACTCCGCCGCCTTTCGACACGCGGTAGTTGAGCAGCGGACTATCAAGTGCCATCGTCCCTTGAACAATTTGCGAGTTGTAAAGATACGCGAGCGCTTCGACGAACGGGACGAGATCGTCGTGACGGGCGACGGAGACCGTGCCATCGCGATAGGCCTCGGGCTCGGGCAGCAGCCAGACGCCCATTTTCGTGACGATGCCGAAGTTCGACTGCGAGAACATCCCGTCGATATACGGGCCGAAACCATAGCGGTACTGCTGCCAGGTTTTCGCCGCCGGCATCGCGCCCATACCCGTGCGCATCACTTCGCCATCAGGCAGGACGACCTCCATGCCACAGATGGACCCGAAGTGGTCGTGGAGCGGGCCCCGGCCGCCGCCGCGCTCAAGCGAATTCCCAACCGGACTGCCCCAGCCCGGATCGGGCGGGTCGATCCAAACCTTCAGCTTGTGTTCTTGAATGTAGCGGTAGAGATCAAAGTAGCTGACGCCGGGCTCGACGAGAGCATACGCGTTCGCTTCGCTGACTTCGAGTACGCGGTTCATTCGCTTCAGGTCGAGGACCACGCTGCCGGAAAGGCGCGGCGCGGAGCCGCCGTATGCGAGATTCTTGCCGGTGGAAATGGTCCAGAGCGGAATCTTGTACTGGTTGGCGATTCTTACGATGGCTTGGACCTGTTCGACGGAATCCGGCGCAACGGCCGCCGAGGGCACTGGGTCTTCCTGTTCATGCCAGTAGGGAGAGAACGAATCGCGATAGAGATCGAGGTCCTCGTCGCTTGTGAAAATCCATTCCTTGCCAACGACGCCGGCTAATTTTTCGAGAGCGGCCGAAAAATCGGCGGTGCTGACGCCCGGGGGAGTTCTCATGCCTTATGGTCCTCGCGGAGATGCTTCGGCCAGATTCCGTAGCGGCCGGCAGACAGGATGCCGTTCGGGTCGATCGCGTCCTTCACGGTTTCGTGGAAGCGAAGCAGAGCGTGATTGTTAAACGAGTAGGTGTCCATCACGGAGCCCTGATGCGCGGGCGCCGTGCGATATTCGCCCCAGCCGTGATCGGCGGCGATCTTCACCAACCTCTTGAACGAGGCGCGGTTGCGCTTGTTCGTCTCGATATCCTCTGTGATCGGAAATCCGAAGAGATAGATGAACCCGCGTTCCCAATAGCAGGTAGGGAGGCTGAAGAGAGGGACGGGAAGATTGAGTTCCTTCGCCGCCTGCGTAAACACGCGATTGGCCTCGAAGATCGCCTCGCCCGTGCGCGGAATGATCGGCGAAAACCAGATGTGACCGCGGCCGGGACTAGGATTCGATTCGGATCGCGCGCCGATCGAGAACATCTGCAGGCTTGGGATTCCGAATTGCGGCTTGTTTACCTGTTCGCGCTGCTCGGGAGTAAGCGGCAGCTTGTAGGCGGGCCCGTCGGCGAACTTCGCGCCCGGAATCGCGGAGAACTTCTCTTTCGCGAATTCCCAGTTCGCGGCGTTGGCTTTGGCGGCCCCGTAGAAGTTCAAAGTGCAGCTGAAAACGCCGATGCCTTTGCGCTGCACGTAATCGTCGAGCGCCGCCCAGTTCTCCTCCACTGGTTTCGAGAGCAAAGCCGTCAATTCGGGGTCGGGAGGCGGGCCGCCCGGACCGAGTGGGCCTCCGCGAAAGAGGAGCGGGCTACCCAGGAACGGCATACCCGTGGTGCAATTGGTGTTCTCGAGCCAGTTGAGGATTTCGATCATCCTCGCCAGATCGCTGTGTTTGGGCACGGTGACCGTGCCGGAAAGAAAGGCGTCCGGCTGCGGAAAGAGCCAGAAGCCCATTTTCGTGATCACACCGAAGTTCGATTGCGAAAAAACCCCGTCGATCCATGGACCGAAGCCGGACTTGTACTGCTGCCAGGTTTTCGCGCCCGGCATCGCGCCCATGCCAGTGCGCAGGATTTCGCCGTTGGCAAGCACCACCTCCATGCCGCAATGAGAGTCGAAGTGATTGCGATAGAGGGCGGCGAGGTAACCGCCGCCGCGGTCGAGCGCGTTGCCAATCGGGCTGCCCCAGCCGGGATCAGGGACGTCGACCCAAAGCTTGATGCCTTTCTCCTGGATGTAGCGATAAAGATCGAAGTAGCTCACGCCGGGCTCGACCAGCGCGTAGGCGTTCTCCTCGTTTACTTCGAGAATGCGGT
>Ga0335083_10010082_pt1 | contig 11446 bp, 8 predicted proteins | sample Lox_Sample_42_FD_206716 | JGI IMG/M metagenome (GOLD analysis project Ga0335083, IMG submission 206716) | Soil microbial communities from Loxahatchee National Wildlife Refuge, Florida, United States - Lox_Sample_4.2 | ecosystem: Environmental > Terrestrial > Soil > Wetlands | place: USA: Florida... | reverse complement strand
GTGGCCGTCCGCGCCGAGGATGGCGAGCCGGGTCTTGTCGAGGTCCATTATGGCGCTGCGGGCGCGGCAGCGGCCGGGGCCGCCGGGCCGGGCTGCACCGCGGCGGACGCTGGGGCGGGTGGCGGCGACAGCTGGGCGTGGATGTCCAGCAGCAGTCCGGCCATGGTGGGCGGGAGCTGGCCGGGCTGGCATCCGGCGATCAGCAGCGGGGCGAGGGTCTCGGGTCCCTTGCGGGCCTTCAGGACGTCCCGGGTCAGCCTCCTGACGTCGGCGTCGGCTGCGCTCGCGGGCAGCAGCCCGCACTGCTGCGGGTAGTCGCTGCGGGTGGCGGCCGTAGCCAGGAACTGACGCTGCACGCCGGGGTCGATCTCGGTAGCCAGGAGGTCCTCGATGCCGACGTAGCCGATGGGGCGGTAGATCGCGAACAACTGCGCCTGGAACAGTTGCATGGGGGTGAGCGGCGTATTCGGCGTGTCGTGCGTGCCGAACGCGGTCTTGCCCAGGGCCGCGAAGACCGGCGCGTAGAGCGGGACGCGGGCGTCGCTGCCCGCGTCGAACAGGGCCAGGCCGGCGACGTCGGGATGGTCGTAGCCAGCTGCCGGGTCCGCGGCCAGGACGTCGGCGACGGCCAGGTAGGCCGCTACCTCGGTGGCGCCCTCGACGACCAGGACGGCGCGTGCCAGGATGGCCTCGGCGAACTGGCGGCGCTGCTCGCGGTACTTCTTCGGCTTGATGTCCGCGCCCAGCATGATGGGGCAGCTGGCCAGTGTCCCGGCGTCGTCTCGGGACAGGACGACGATCCGGTCCGGGTCGAACCGCTCGATGACGTACGGCGAGTGGGAGGTGACGATCGCCTGGCCCATCGTGCCGACGGCGAAGTCGACCAGCCGCCGCTGGGTGTGCGGGGGCAGTGCGATCTCCGGCTCCTCCATCGCGAAGATCACCGAGTCCGGGCCGCGCAGGTCGGCGATGTAGGTCAGCAGCGCGAACACCAGCACGTTGAGCGCGCCGGTGGACAGCCGGCTGAACGGCACCGGGTAGGTGCCGGGCTGGGTCGTGATGAACATGCGTAGCACCTCGCGCAGGTGCTCCCGGGTCAGATCCGAGGGGTGCACCCGACTGCCGTGCTGTCTGGCGGGACGGACAGGAACCGCCGCACCCTGGTCAGCACCTCGTCCCGGATCTGGGTGAACCCGGCCGCGGCCACGGTCAGGTCGATGCCGTCCAGGGCCTCCAGGGCGCTGGTCCACAGCGACCCGGCCCGGTCCGACTCCAGCCGGACAATGGTGTCGATCAGCGAGCCGCGGCCGAAGCTCAGCGCCCGGTTCCCGGTGCGGTTGGGCCGCAGGTACAGGAAACCGCAGTAGCGCTTGTCATCCCGGCGGAACGGCCTCAGCCCGCCGCCCAGCTCAGCGGGGTCGTACTCCCCCTCGGCGCGGCGCGGGTGCGCGAAGAAGGTGTTCCCGGCGAAGTCATCCTCGCCCGGGTCGAACCGGCCCAGGAACAGCACCGGCAGGCACCACTCCCCCGCCGCCAGCTCGGTCGCCCCGTCGCCGGCCGGCGCCGCGAAGTCATTCGCCTCAGCCGACCACGGCCGCAAGTGGCCGTGGAACCGGCGGCGGGCCTCGGCGGACAGCCCGGTGAGGACCACCTCGATCCGCACCTCGGGCCCCGGCTGACCTGCCTCGCCGCGGTACCGGGCCTCGAAGAAGTCGTACTCGTCGATCACCGGCCGCCGGTAAAGCCGTTCCAGCCCCAGGACCAGGTCCAGGGCCTCGCACACCGTGGACTTCCCGACTGCGTTCGCGCCCACGAGCAGGCTGTGCGAGTCCAGCAGCACGCACCCGGACCGCACCCCGCGGAAGTTGCTGATCGACACGCGCCGGACTTGCACGGCAAGCCTCCTGCCATCGCACAAAGCTACGACGCGGCGCTGGCCGGCTGGTTCCTCGGGACCGTCCGCGTGCGGGCACCCGCACGCTGGCGTGGGCGTATCAGCCGACCGCAGCCGCTCTACCGGAAGGGGTCCGCGCCATCTCGCCGCACCTGGCGGCCCGCCTGCCGGCCAGATCTTGCCAGCTGCGGGTGCCACGAGGAAACCCGGACTCGGACGACAGCATACCTTGCGGAAAATACTGGCCAAATCGCATTCCGTTACCACCCGAGTGGGCTTCCCATGCGGGTCATCGGCGTGCGGATCCGGAGGGATGGCCGACCAGAACGGCATGCACCGCGCCCCAGCCGTCCCTGACGCCCGCGTCCCGGGAACCGCGCGGACCGCCGGGCGACCGCACGGGAAGGCACGCCCGGCTCCGCTCTTCTCGAGCCGGAACATGCTGCCAGCGCGGCCGTCCGTGGCCGTCCGTGAAACAGCCGACGGTGCGCACCGACCGTCCGCACGGCCCGGACGCCGTCCGCTATGACTGGCCGCCTCTAGTTCCGGCACCAAGGCCGATGACGCACCCGCTCCAGCCGCATAGCAATGCCGATTGATCTAGACCAATCGGATCCAGGTATCAGCACGGATTCAGCACACGGTCCGGAAATGACGGGAACTAACCAGTACATCTCGGGTAAATCGGACACGAGAACGGGTCGCCCCACTCACCAGCGGAACGGCCTACCTTCCGGGTCAATGATAGGTATATCCGCAGGTCAGTCTAGCGAACGTCGAGCCCGGTGACGGCCCTGCCGATGAGCATGCGCTGGATCTCGGATGTGCCCTCGAAGATGGTGAAGATCTTGGCATCGCGGTGCCACCGTTCCACCGGGTACTCCCTGGTGTAGCCGTTCCCGCCCAGGATCTGGATGGCCTGCTCGGTGACCCGGACGGCGGTCTCGCCGGCGACCAGCTTGGACATCGACCCCTCGGCACCGGAGAACGGCTTGCCCTGCCGGGCCATCCAGGCCGCGCGCCAGGTCAGCAGGCGGGCCGCGTCCACCGAGGCGCACATGTCGGCGAGCATGAACGCGACCGCCTGGTTCTGCCCGATCGGCCGCCCGAACTGCACCCGGGTCCGCGCGTACTCGGTCGCGTACTCGGCCGCCGCGCGGGCCACCCCGACCGCCATCGCGGCCACGCCGGGCCGGGAGGCCTCGAATGTCTTCATCGCGGCCTGCTCGCCGCTGCGGCCGCCCTCGCGGACCCGGGCCAGCCGCTCCTCGAGCCGGTCCCGGCCGCCGACCACGCATCGCCCTGGCACCCGGACGTCGGACAGCACGACCTCGGCGGTGTGCGAGGCCCTGATCCCGTGCTTGCGGAACTTCTGGCCCATGGACAGGCCGGCCGTGCCGGGCGGGATGATGAAGCTCGCCTGCCCGCGCGACCCCAGGGCGGGGTCGACCGAGGCCACGACGACGTGCACGTTGGCGATGCCGCCGTTGGTGACCCAGGTCTTCACCCCGTTAAGCACCCACTCGTCGTGCACGCCGTCGTAGGTCGCGCGGGTCTTGATCGCGCCGACATCGCTGCCCGCGTCGGGCTCGGAGGAGCAGAACGCGCCCAGCTTCACCTCCCCCGGGGCGCCGAACATCTGCGGGCACCACTCCCCGATCTGCTCGGGCGTCCCGTTGGCCACCACCGCGACCGCGGCCAGCGAGCTGCCGACCAGGGAGAGCCCGATCCCCGCGTCGCCCCAGAACAGCTCCTCGAACGCGATCGGGATGCCGAGCCCCGACCCCTCCAGGTACTGCTGCCCGTAGAAGTCCAGCGAGTACAGCCCGATCTTGGCCGCTTCCTCCAGCACCGGCCACGGGGTTTCCTCGCGCTCGTCCCACTCGGCGCCGGCCGGCCTGACGACCGACTCCGCGAACTCGTGCACCCAGCCGCGCATCTCCGTCAGGTCATCCCCGAGCTCCAGCGAGAACACCGCGGGACCACCATCGCTCATGCTTCCTCCGGTCATTAGTTACTTGAGAGTAACATCACGGTTCCGGCTGCGGGAAGCTGATCGTCCGTAGCCCAGGATTTTTACCGAACGGGGTCGCTACCAGCCCTCCTTCCGAGGTCAGCGGCCGATAGCGGCGGCTCAGGACTGGTAGAAGTTACGCTCCCAGCGGTGCCTGGCCACGATGTCACGCTGCGCGGGATCGAGCCCGCGCCCGTCGCCTACGGCGGTGTTCCGCTCCACGTTCTGGACGGTGCGCATGCCGGCGATCACCGTGGAGACGGCCTCCTGGCTGAGCACGTAGCGCAGGGCCACCTCGGCGAGCTGGTCATCGCCGATGCCGAGGTCGGCGGTCAGTGCGTCGGCGTGCTGCTTGACCTGTGCCTTCCGGTCACCGCCGAAGTAGCGGTTGCGGAAGTCCCCGGCGGGGAAGGCGGTCTCGGGCGTCATCCGGCCGGTGAGGCCGCCCTCGTCCAGTGCGACCCGGACGATGACGCCGACGCCGTGCTGGGCGCAGGCGGGCAGCAGTTCCTCCTCCGGGGCCTGGTGGAACGCGTTGTAGATGACCTGGATGGCGTCGGCGTGGCCGCTGCGGACCAGCCCGAGGACGTTGCCGGGCTGATAGTCGTTGACCGACACGCCGAAGAACCTGATCTTCCCCTCCCGCCTGAGGTCCTCGATGGTTTCGAGCCAGTCGCCCCGGCCCATCCACTCATCGCTCCAGACGTGGAACTGGAGCAGGTCGAACGCCTCCAGGCCCGAGACGCGCAGGCTCGTCTCCAGGCTGGCCCTGATGTGGTCGCCGGGGAACGCCTCGGCCGGGTCGATGCCGTCCGGCGCGGGCCAGATCCGGTTCTTCGGCGGGACCTTGGTCGCCACGTAGAGCGGGTCGCCGCGGTGCTCGCGGACGACCTGGCCGACGATGCGCTCGCTCTCCCCGTAGCCCCGGGCGGTGTCGATGAAGTTGACGCCGAGCTCGATCGCCCGGTGCAGGGCGCGGACGGATTCGTCCTCCTGCGCGCCGATCCATCCCGAGCCGCCGATCCCCCACGCCCCGTAGCCGATCTCGGATACCGGCAGGCCGGTCTTGCCGAGCGGACGATGCTGCACGCTGCCTCCAGCTCTAGTGAAAACCTTTTCCTGATGGGGTTATCTTACCGAGACCTGTGTGACAGGCGGGCCTGACATAGATAGGCGTGGAACGGGTAGCTCGCCTCTGGCCGCCAGCAGGCGGCCGGGGAAGGACGATCGGGAGGACGGGATCATGGGCTTGTTCAGGAGATCGAAGCAGTCCGCGCGGGCCAGCCGGAAGCCGACCTGGCGGGAACGCCGCGCCGCCGAGCGGACCGCCCAGGCCGAGGCCAGCCTGGTCGAGACCGAGCAGAAGATCCACCAGATCGCCGACGAAGCGCGCCGCGACCTGCACGGCTCCTGATAGCTGCGAGCAGTACTGGTCGACACCGCGGCCGGCCCGCTCTCCGAGGTCGGAGCCGCTGATCACGAAACCGGTGATGCCCTTGATACGCCCGGTGCGCCGGTCCCGCTCCAGAGCCGCCCTGGTAACGACATGAATGTGGCACTCATGTCGCAATGGCGACATGGATGTGGCACCCATGTCGTTGCCGGGTGACGGCCGAGGGACTGGCCGGGTGACGGATGAGGCTTAGGGGGCGGATGATCAGGCGCGCGAATGCCGGCCTGGGGATCGTCAGGTGCGGGCGTGCTGGTCGAGGAACTCGTAGATGTCGGCGTCATCGACGCCGGGGAAGCTGCCGGCCGGCAGCGCGGACAGGATGTGCGAGTGGGCCCGGGCGGAGGGCCAGGCCTGGCCCTCCCAGCGTTCGGCCAGCGCGGCCGGCGGCCGGCTGCAGCACTCGCCGTCGGGGCAGGCCGACTGGGTCCTGGTGGTCGCCTCCCGGCCGCGGAACCAGCGCGAGTGCTCGAACGGCACGCCGAGCGTGATGGCGAAGCCGCGGTCGGCGCGCGGGTCGACCTGGGCCACGCAGAAGTAGGTGCCCGACGGGGTGTCGGAGTACTGGCAGTACGGGGAGAAGCGGTCCGCCGCCCCGAACACCTGCCGTCCCGACCACTGCCGGCACAGCCGCTGCCCCTCGATCGCCCCCGACGGGTCGGCCGGGAAGACCACGCCGTCGTTCTCGTAGGCCTTGTAGATGATGCCGCTCGCGTCGTTCTTCACGAAGTGGCACGGCAGCCCCAGGTGGTGAGTGGCCAGGTTGGTGAAGCGGTGCGCGGCCATCTCGTAGGACACCGAGAACAGGTCGACCAGGTCCTCGACCGCGATGTCCCGGCTCTGCTTGGCGCGCTCGAGTAGCGGTGCCGCCGCCGCCTGGGGCATGAGGACGGCCGCCGCGAAGTAGTTCACCTCCACCCGCTGCCGCAGGAAGTCGGCGAAGTCGCGGGGCACCTGGTGGCCGAGCAGGAAGTGACCGAGCGCCTGGAGGACGACCGCGCGCGGTGAATCGGCGCCAACCGGTTCCTGCTTGACGTAGATCCGGCGGTTGCGCAGGTCGGTCAGCGAGCGCACGGACCGCGGGAGGTCCTGGACGAACCGGATGGCGAAACCGTGATGGCTCACCACCGAGACCAGCATGCCCTGCGATAGCGCGCCGCCGGAGTACCCCACGGTCCGCAGCGCGCCGGCCGCCTCCCGCTCGATATCCGCGAAGTAGTTGCCCCGCTCGCGCATGGCATCGCGGAGCGCCGCGTTGGCGGCCCGGGCCTCTTCCGGGGTGGCGGCGGGTTTGGACTGCTGGGCGCGCAGTTCCGCCGCCACCGCGACCAGGTGCTCGAGCACGTCGGTGGGGACCCGCGCGCCGATCTTCAGCTGGGGCAGGCCGAGCCGCCGGTACGAGGGGTCCTGCTGCGCGTCGGCCAGGGCGATCTCCAGCTGGGCCCGGCGGCTGGGCGGCTGCCGGCTCAGCAGCTCGGTCACCGGGACCGACAAGGCCGACGCCAGCTGCTCGATCAGCGAGAGCTTCGGCTCCCGGCGGCCGTTCTCCATCAGCGAGAGGACTGAGGGCGCACGCTCGACCCGGTCGCCGAGCTCGGCGAGGGTAAGGCCGCGCATCCGGCGCAGATGACGAAGCCGCTGGCCGAAGGTCACAAGGTCTATACCATCGGTATAGACCAAATTTTGCGAATTTTTAGTCACGAAGCTTAGTATAACTTTCCGAACCGTGAAAAATCGAAGAATTTTAGGTCTTTAGTCCCTACCCGGCCCACCGAACGCCGGACACCCTGTGGATAACGCCCGTATTTTCCGATGTCTGCAGAGCATCACCTGAGGAAGGCACCCAAGTGGAGACCATCAGCCAGCAAGCGGCCCGCATACAGGACGAATGGGATAGCAACCCCCGCTGGAGCGACACCAAGCGGACCTACTCGGCTGAGGACGTCGTACGCCTGCGCGGCTCGGTGACCGAGGAGTTCACGCTGGCCCGGCGCGGCGCCGAGCGGCTGCGCAAGCTGCTGGCCGAGGAGGACGCCGTGGCCGCGCTCGGCGCGCTGACCGGCAACCAGGCCGTCCAGCAGGTCAAGGCCGGCCTCCAGGCGATCTACCTGTCCGGCTGGCAGGTGGCGGCGGACGCCAACCTGGCCGGGCAGACCTATCCGGACCAGAGCCTCTACCCGGTCAACTCGGTGCCCCAGGTGGTCCGCCGGATCAACAACGCGCTGCTGCGCGCCGACCAGATCGCCTGGTCGGAGTCCGAGGACGGCGACACGGCCGGCTCGCCGTACTGGCTGGCCCCGATCGTGGCGGACGCCGAAGCCGGGTTCGGCGGCGTGCTGAACGCCTTCGAGCTGATGAAGGCCATGATCGCGGCGGGCGCCGCGGGCGTGCACTGGGAGGACCAGCTGGCGTCGGAGAAGAAGTGCGGCCACCTCGGCGGCAAGGTCCTCATCCCGACCGGCCAGCACATCAAGACGCTGAACGCGGCCCGGCTGGCCGCCGACGTGTGTGACGTGCCGACGCTGGTCGTAGCGCGCACCGACGCGCAGGCGGCCACCCTGCTGACGGCGGACGTCGACGAGCGTGACCAGCCGTTCGTTACCGGCGAGCGGACGGCCGAGGGCTTCTACCGGGTGCGTAACGGGATCGAGCCGTGCATCGCCCGGGGCCTGGCCTACGCGCCGTATTCGGACCTGCTCTGGATGGAGACGTCCAAGCCCGACCTCGACGTGGCCCGCGCGTTCGCCGAGGGCATCAAGAACGTCTACCCGGACCAGATGCTCGCCTTCAACTGCTCGCCCTCGTTCAACTGGCGTGCGCACCTGGACGAGGAAACCATCGCGAAGTTCGGCAAGGAACTCGCCGCGATGGGCTACCGGTTCCAGTTCATCACGCTGGCCGGCTTCCACGCCCTCAACCACTCGATGTTCGACCTGGCCAAGGGCTTCGCCGCGGAGGGCATGCCGGCCTACGTGCGGCTCCAGCAGGCCGAGTTCGCCGCGGAGAAGGCCGGCTACACCGCCACCAGGCACCAGCGCGAGGTCGGCACCGGCTACTTCGACCGGGTGACCTCCGCGATCTCCCCCAACGCCGAGACCGTCGCGCTGTCAGGCTCCACCGAAGCCGAGCAGTTCCACGCCGCGTAAAGCCACCGCGCCGCCCCGTCAGGACCGCGCATCGCAAAACCGGCAAAGCACGGGAAATGCCGGTCGCGGGTTCTGGCGGGGTTGTCGCCTGGTAGCAGTGCGGTAGCACCGTTCGAACCACTGGCGTCGGTCACGCTTTCTGCCCGGCCGACGGGGCACTGGCGAGCGCTGCTCGGCATCCGCTAGCCGGCTACCGGGGTCAGCTGGCCTAGGCTGGCCCCCACGGAGCCTGCGGCGGGCTGGAGGATCCCGGTGCGCCGGGCTCCACCTGAGGATGCGGCCTGGTCTCGGTCCAGTCGGAGAGCAGGCTGCTGTCGGCCTGCATCGTCTGGGTCGCCTGGAGGTCGGGGAAGCTGGCCGTGGTGCCCTCGTAGGGAGCGGGCGTGACCACGCCTCGTCCGCTCCGCCACCGCGACGGCACGAACAGCGGGACGACCATGGCCAGGCCGGCCATGGCCAGCACCCCGTCGAAGAGCATCGCCTCGAAGCCCGCGCCGTAGGGCCTCGACTTCAGCGGAATGTACTGGACCGCGTGCCGCACGCTGAAGAGGTAGTAACCGCTCCAGGCGAGCAAGGCCAGGCCGGGAAGCCCCGCCGCGAGCGGGGAGATCCGCGGCACCGCCATCAGCACCCCGGCGAGCAGGCCCACGCCGAGGAGCGCGCCGAAGCCCTCAAGCACGGCGTGATTGTGCAGCAGCGAGCCGCCCGCCCCGGGCAGGGCCCCGCTGCCGGGCCCGGCGGGCCCGATGAGCAGCTTGAGGTATCCCCAGGAGGCCGCGAAGAATATCGCGGCGGTCATGACGATCGCGAGTACGACACCCATGAGATGACGCATGTGCTCACCCCTTAGTCATCCATGCACGGCAGCTTACGGCGGTGGCGCGCCGCCCGTCATGAATCAGCCCAAGCCCGTCACTTCCGACCGCGCAGCCTCACGCGCAGCTGATTCACTGGGCCGAGCAGCGTGTAGGCGCCGTAGGCGCCGCGCGACACCAGCCGGAACTTGGCGCCGCGCGGGCCGGGCGGGAACTGGTACCCGGCGGGGCGCCAGCGCCGGAAGTCGGCCGTCATCCGGCGGAAGAACTCGCGGCGGCGGCGCCGCGGCACCAGGGGCAGCAGCGTGGTGTAGTGCCAGACGGCCCGTTCGAAAACCGCGGTGTAGACAGCAGGGGGTACCGGGGCGCGCAGGTCGGCCCGTTCGGCCATGAAGTCGAATATCCGCTGGTAGGAACCGAAGATGTTGAAGTTCGCGGCGCTGACGGCGGCCAGGTAGGAACCGCGGCGTGCTCGCCGGTAGCGATAGCAGACGCGGTCCAGCACGCCGATCCGCCCGGCCGTCAGCAGGGCCAGCGTGGTGACCGGGACGTCCTCGTGCGGAGCCGGGCCCGCGGAGCCGAACGAGATGCCCAGGCCGGCCAGGAAGTCGCGGCGGGACACCTTGCTCCAGGCGGTCATCGGCAGGTGGATCAGGCCGGGATGGTCCGCGAGCGAGCCTGCCTCCGGGCCGCCGAGGTACGGTGCGCCGTCGCTCGGGCTGGTCGTGCCGTCCGGGTAGAGGTTCTCGTAGTCGATGACGAGCACGTCGGGCCGTAGCCGGGTCAGCGCCTCGGCCGCCGCCGCCAGGGCGCCCTCGGCCAGTTCGTCGTCACCGTCGACGAACCATACGTACTCCCCGGCCGCCTCTTTGGCCCCCAGGTCGCGGGCCGCGCCGGGGCCGCCGGCCACCGGGGTGGTGAGGATCCGCAGCCGCGGGTCCTGGCGGGCGGCCAGGATCGCGCCGCAGCGGTCGGGGGACGCGTCGTCGACCGCGATCACCTCGACCGGGACCTCGACGTCACTGAGCACCGAGTCCAGGCAGCGGCCGAGGTAGTCCTCGACCCCGTGCACCGGGATGACCACGCTGATCAGCGGCATGGTTACGAACCATATCCGGTTGACCGCGGGGCTTCAGTCCGCCTGGGCGTCGATGGAGGCGGTCAGGTCGCGCAGGGCGGCCGCGGCGTCGCGCAGGGCGGCCCGCTCCCGGTGCGGCAGCTCGGCCAGCGCCGCCTGGATGATGTCCTCGTTGACCCGGTGCCACCTGGTCACCGCCTCCGTGCCCGCCTCCGACAGGTCCAGGCTGACGGTGCGGCGGTCGCCCGCGCGGTCGGCGCCGGGTGTCCGCGTCACGTACCCGGCGGACTGGAGCCCGCCGAGCAGCGTGGCCACGGAGCTCGGCGCCAGCCGGAGCATCCGGGCCAGCTGGCTCGGCCTGATGCCGGGGTGCTCGGTGATGCAGGAAAGCAGCTCGAGCTGGGCCACGGACAGCTCGGTGGCGGGATCGGCGGCGCGCGCGGCCCGGCGCATGGCCCGGCGCAGCCGGGACACGAGGCCGGCCAGCTCGGGGCCGATCTGCTCCTGGCCTACCTGTTCCTGGGCTATGCCGCCCTCAGTGGACTCCACCTGACGGGTCGCCTCCCCTGGGCCGAATGGCTGGCCCCGGGCCTTCTCCCGGGTGGCCACCGCGATCGCGGCCGCCGTCGCCGCGGCGGCGGCAAGCAGACCGAACGCGGGCCGTGCCTGTTCCGTCCCAGAATACCCAGGATTGCCGGCCTGATAACTATGGCTACCGAGGTGCCAGGCCAGGGCCATCAGCGAGATGCCCAGAGTGGTGCCTATCCCCCGGGCCATGCTGACCAGGCCGCCGACCAGGGAGGCGGACGAGTCGGCCACGCTGCGCATGATCACCGTGTTGTTCGCGGGCACGAAGATGCCCAGCCCGGCGCCGGCCACGGCCAGCAGCGGGACGACGGTCGCCTGGGTCAGCGGGATGACGGTGGCCGCGGCCATGGCGGCGCAGGCCAGCAGCGCTCCGGCCAGGCCGCGCCGCCGGTCTTCCCAGCCTCTCGGGAGCACCAGGTCGCCGAGCAGCGCGGCGAGCCCGAAGCCGAGCGGCAGCGCGG
>Ga0335083_10010078_pt1 | contig 11447 bp, 8 predicted proteins | sample Lox_Sample_42_FD_206716 | JGI IMG/M metagenome (GOLD analysis project Ga0335083, IMG submission 206716) | Soil microbial communities from Loxahatchee National Wildlife Refuge, Florida, United States - Lox_Sample_4.2 | ecosystem: Environmental > Terrestrial > Soil > Wetlands | place: USA: Florida... | reverse complement strand
GGCGGTCGCCAGCACCTGCGCGTGCGGGTCGAAGGCCGCCCCCTCGTTGGGCAGCGGCACGCCGCCACGGATGCCGAACGGCACGTCCACCACGATCGACGACGAGTGATCGGCGGCGATCGGGCGATCCAGGTCAGGCAGGGCGGTGCGCATCGTGCCCACCCCGTTGGTGCTGGGCCAGCCCAGCTCGAGCGCCCCGGCCAGCAGCACCGGGATGAGCACCAGCGGGGCATGGTCGCGCAGCCAGACGACCCCCGCGCCGGCCAGCATGGCGGCGGGCACGAAACCGAGCATCAGGATGCGAGCGGCCTCGCGGAACCCGGCCATGCCCGGCAGCTGGACGAACCAGGTGTAGGGCATGATCATCGACACCCGCACGCCGTGCCAGATCTCGGCCGCCGGGACGTAGGTGGTGTTCCCGATGTGCAGCGTGGTGCCCAGCCCGAGCGCCGCGCTGCCCAGCCAGAGCACGGCCAGCAGCCAGGCGTTGCCCCGGCGCCGGGTGGTGATCAGGCCAAGCAGGGCCAGCAGGCTGAGCACCAGGCCGAACGTGGGCACCCCGTCACCGGTCTTGCCCTGGTAGACGATGGGCTTCAGCCAGGTCAGCCCGTACAGCGCCACCCGGGGCGAGGCCGCGAACACGCCGGGCAGGTAGGAGCCGGACGTCGTGTAGTAGCGGGACAGCAGGTCGGGCGGCATGCTCGCGCCGCCGGACCGGGTCTGCGCCGCCATCGCGGCCAGCTGCGGGCTGGCCACCACCAGCGCGATCAGCACGGCCAGCCCGGTCATGGCCAGCTTGGCCCGCCCGGGCTGGGACGGCAGACCGATGGTGCTGAGATCGGGCCCGGCCCAGCCGTCCCAGCCGCTGGCCCCGAGCAGCCAGGGCAGCAGGACCACCGCGACCAGGATGATCACCAGCACCGCGGACTGCTGGTCGCTGAGCAGGCTGCCGGCCACGGCCAGCCCGAGGAACAGGGCCTGCGGCCAGCGCGGGCTGCGGCGCAGCCGGATGGCCGCCTCCAGCGCGATCGGCAGGAACAGCACGCCGGCCGAGATGTTCAGCTGGAACCAGGCGTGCCAGGCGATCTCCGAGGAGAGCCCGAGGAACGCGCCGGCCGCGATCGGGCCGAGCTGGCCGGGCAGCCAGAGCCGGGCGGCCCGGTACATGGCGTAGCCGGTCAGCCCGGGCATCAGCACGGTCAGCAGGTTGTACGAGGCGCTGGGGCCGAACGCCGCGGTCACCGGGAACATGACCAGGCCTTCCAGCGGCATCAGCGCGTGGTAGCCGAGCTGCGCGCCCACCGGCGCCGCGATGTACCGGGTGTACCACGGGTTGCCCAGGTGCTCGATCTGGTGCGCGATCCACCAGAAGTCCCAGACGTATACGCCGCCGTCCCGGGTGGCCTGCACCTTCCCGTCGAACAGGTAGGTGACGCGAGGCCAGGTCACGGCCAGGCCGGCTATCAGGTAGCCGAGCAGCAGCAGGAGCTGCCGGGCCAGCGGGCTGGTGGCCAGCTCAGTCCCGGTCAGCCCCAGGCGGCGGCGCGCCGGCCGGGCGGGGGCCGGGAGCGGCTGCCGGGTCAGCGGCCGCGCCGATGTGATCAGCATCGGCTCATCAGCGGTGCGAACCGCGGGTTCCCGGTCGCCGCCGGTATCTGTGGTGATGCCCATGTGCCGCTACCGCGCAGCCTTCTCGCTCATGGTTTAGCCCATTTCCGCCACTGATCAACTGCCGTCAGATCACCGATGCATAATGCCATAGTTAAGCAATTCTCGACGTGCTAGCTCCCCGTCAACCATGAGCACGTAACAAATATCAAAAGACTGCGAATAGATTCATTAATTATCTGGCAAATTGTCGCTTGCAAGCGAGCCCCGTGGCCCATCCGGCCCACCCGTTATAGCCGGTTTACCTGCGTACTTCCGGTATACCACGGCGGCCGGGGTGGCTACCGCAGGAGTGGCCGGCCCGCCACCCAGCCATCCGTGGCGGTGGCCGGGGGACCGGGCGAGTAGGCCGTGCCAGAGTTTTACTGCGAGGATAACTGTGGATGGCCTTCGGGTGGCATCAGGAGATTCTACGGAATCAGAAATGGCGTCACGCCTGGCTCAGTCTCCAGGGGTATAGGTAACTTCCACCGATCCGCCGGGGAACTGACGGTCCGCGCGCAGCAGGCGAAGCGGCAGCGCGGCCGCACCGGCCGGGGCGCCCGCGCCGAGCGCGGGCAGGAACGTGCTGCGGCCCATCACCACCGCGTCGCAGCCCGGCGTGCTATTTCGACATCGGCGATGATGATCAGTACCCGAGCGAGGAGGTCACCGTGTCAGCTCAGCCGGCGCCGGCTCCCAGAGTGGCCATCATCGGCGTGCCCACCAGCGCCGGGTCGCATCACGCGGGCCAGGACCGCGCGCCCGCCGCGCTGCGTGCGGCCGGCTTCACCGGCCTGCTCACCGAAGTCAACCCGAGCCACGAACCGACAGGAGCCACGCTGGGGCGTTATGTCAATGCGGTGGTGGGGGCGCTCAGCGGCGTGCGGGCCGGCACCGGTGAGTTCGGCGGCCCGCCAGCGTCCTAGCTGGTAAGAGGCGGGGAGCGTGGCCACCACGGGGGCCTGGCCACGCTCCCCACCTCCGTCAGTCGGCCGCGATCGCGGCCAGCACCGGCAGCCGGGCCGCGCGGCGGGCCGGGCGGATGGCCGCGATGACCCCGGCCAGCCCGCCCAGCACGGCGATCACGATCAGCTGGGTGGCCGGGAAGCTGGGCTGGGTCAGCCCGGAGGACCGGGCGCCCGCCTCGGCCAGGCCCCAGCCCAGGAAGCCGCCCAGGGCCAGCCCGCCCACCGTGCCGAACGCGGCCACCAGCACCGACTCCAGCCGGACCATGGACCGGAGCTGAGCCCGGGTCTGGCCGACCGCGCGGAGCAGGCCGATCTCCCGGGTGCGCTCGTACACCGACAGGGACAGCGTGTTGGCGATGCCGGACACCGCGATCACGATGGCCAGCACCAGCAGCGCGTAGACGACGGCCAGCACGGTGCTGACCGACTTCCCCGCGCTGGCCACGTAGGCGGCCCGGCCGGCCACGGTCAGCGTGCCGTAGCTGGCCGTGGCGCGGGTGATGGCCGCCTGCACCCGGGCCCGCACGGGCGCCTGGTGCGCGCCCGGCGCCAGCTTGACGTAGATCGCCGAGGCGGTCAGCTGGCTGGTGTGCGGCGCCCACAGGGCCAGCGGCAGCACGTAGTCACCGACCAGGTTCCGCGAGGTGTAGATGGCGCCCACGGTGACCCGCTGCGCCGTGCCGTCCGGCAGCACCAGGGCGACCGGCGTGCCCAGCCGCCAGCCCCGGTCGCGGGCCTGGATGCTGGACACCGCGATCTGGGCCGGGCCGAGCCGGCTGACCGAGCCCGCCGTGGGGTGCAGGTTCAGCACCTGGCCGATCGAGCCGGGCACGACCGCGGTGATCGTTTCCGGCTGGCCATCGACGTTCGCCTGCCCGCTGGTCAGCCCGCTGACCGTGACCACGCCGGGGATCCGGGCGACCGCGCCGGCCACGCCAGGCGAGATGCCGCTGGCGCTGGGCCCGCCGCCGAAACCGCCTTCGGTGATGGCGATGTCGCCGGTGAACGAGCCGCTGACCCCGGACACCGCGGCCGCGCGCAGCGACGCGGCGTACACGGTGAACAGGGTGACCACGGCCACCCCGACCATCAGCGCGGTGGCCGCGGCCGCGGTGCGCCGCGGGTTGCGGGTCGCGCTGCGCCCGGCCAGCGTCCCGGTCACCCCGCGCCAGGCGGCCAGCGGCCCGGCCAGCGCCCCGGTGACCGGCCGGGCCACGGCCGGGCCCAGCGCGACCATGCCCAGCGCGGTGCCGAGCGCGCCGAGGCCGGTCAGCGACACGTTCGCGGTGCTGGTGCCGCTCAGGCTGGCCAGCACCAGGCCCACCCCGGCCAGCAGCAGCACGCCGCCGATGATCAGGCGGCGGCGCGGCGCTGGCCCGGTCCCCGCGGCGGACTCGCGGAGCGCTTCGAGCGGGGAGACCCGGGACGCGCGCACGGCGGGCAGCAGGCTGACCGCCGCGGTGACCACAATCCCGGTCAGCAGGCTGACCGCGATGGAGCCGCCGGTCACGGTCAGCCCGCCCGCGGGCAGCGCGAACCCGGCCGCGTCGAACAGCGCCTTGAGCAGCTGCGCGATGCCAAGCCCGGCGGCGGCGCCGAGCGCCGACCCGGCGACGCCCACCGCCACCGCCTCGGCCAGCACGCTGCGCAGCACCTGGCCGCGGCTGGCCCCGAGGGCGCGCAGCAGGGCCGCCTCCCGTGCGCGCTGGGCGACCAGGATGCCGAACGTGCTGGCGATGGAGAACGCCGCCACCAGCAGCGCGATCCCGGCGAACACGACCAGGATGACGCGCAGTGCGGTGAGGAACTCGGAGTTCAGCGCGGCCAGGTTATCGCTGGTCAGCTCCGCGCCGGTGATCGCCTGCACGCCGCGCGGCAGGACCCGGTCGAGCCGGCTGACCAGGGCGTCCGGGCTGACCCCCGGCGCCGCGCTGACCTGGATCGTGGACACCTGGGCGCCGGCCGCGCCCGTAGTCCCGCTCCGGGTCAGGTACCGCTCGGCCCCTTTCATACTGAACGCTACGTACGACGCGCCGCCGAAACCGGCCGCGCGGCCGAACGTGGCCAGCCCGACCACCTCGACCCGGACTGGCTGCGGGACCAGCACCGTGGTGATCGAACCCAGGTGCAGCCCGCCAGACGTGGCCGCGGCCTGGTCGATGACGACCTGATGCATCCCCCGCGGGGCGTGCCCGGCGGCCAGCCGGTACGGGGTCAGCGCCGGGTCGGAGATCCAGTTCCCGGCCGACCGGGGCGGCCCGAGCCCGCCGACCGCTTTGCCGTCCGTGCCGAGCAGCGTGGCCGTCCCGGCGATGGACGGTTGCGCGTCGGCTACCCCGGGCACGGCCCGGACGGTGCCGGCCAGCGACGCCGGGATCGGCGGGCGCTTGTCGGTGATCCCGCTGCCGGTGCCCGCGGTGGTGCTGCGCACCACCGCGCTGGTGCCCGAGGTGGCCGTGGCGAACAGCCCGTTGAAGTTGGCGGTCAGCGTGTCGCCGAAGGTGAGCGCGCCGGCCAGGAAGGCCACGCCGAGGCCGACCGCGATCAGGATCCCGGCCAGGCGGCGCTTACGCGCCCAGGCTTCCTTGGCCGTGATGGCCAGCATCACAGCCCCTCCCCGCCGAGTGAGCGCAGCCAGTCCAGCACCGAGCCGGCGTCCGGCCGGTCCAGGCGGCCGGCGATCCGGCCATCGGCCAGGAACAGCACCTCGTCGGACAGCGCGGCGGCGGCCGGGTTGTGCGTGACCATCACGATGGTCTGGCCGAGTTCGGTGACCGCGGTGCGCAGGTAGCCGAGCAGCTGGGCGGAGGCGCGGGAGTCCAGGTTGCCGGTGGGCTCGTCGGCGAAGATGATCTCCGGCTGGCTGGCCAGCGCCCGGGCCACGGCGACCCGCTGCTGCTGGCCGCCGGACAGCTCGGACGGCCGGTGCCCGAGCCGGTCGCCGAGGCCGACCAGGCTGATCACGTCGTCGAGCCACGTCGCGGCCGGCCTGCGCCCGGCCAGCTGCAGCGGCAGCGTGATGTTCTCCGTCACGGTCAGCGCGGGCAGCAGGTTGAACGACTGGAAGATGAACCCGACGCGATCACGGCGCAGCCGGGTCAGCTGGGTGTCGGACAGCGCGCCCAGCTCCATGTCGCCCAGGAACACCTGGCCCGAGGTGGGGGTGTCCAGCCCGGCCAGGCAGTGCAGCAGGGTGGACTTGCCGGACCCGGACGGTCCCATGATCGCGGTGAACTGCTCGTCGGCGAAGTCGGCGCTGACCCGGTCGAGGGCGCGGACCGCGGTGTCGCCGGAGCCGTACACCTTGCTGAGTTCGGCCGCCCTGACCGCGGCCGTGGTGTGGGTAGTAACCATGGCGGCAGCATGCGCGGGCGGGTATCGCGCTGTCGTCGGCCAGCGGGACAGGGCCTGCTGCATCTGGCGACGACCCCGCGCGGTGACGGGTACTCCCTCAGCCGGACCAGCCCGGGCGGACCAGCGCGGCCTCGTAGGCCAGCACCACGAGCTGGGCCCGGTCCCGGGCGCCGAGCTTGGTCATGGCCCGGGTCGCGTGGGTCTTCACCGTGGACACGCTCATGTACAGGCGGCCCGCGATCTCGTCGTTGGACAGCCCGCGGGCGACCAGCGTGACCACCTCGCGCTCACGCGGCGTCAGGTCGGCCGCGCCGGGCACCTTGGTCGCGTTGGCGGTCCGGCTGGCGAACTCGGCGATGAGCCGCCGGGTCACGGTGGGCGACATCAGCGCGCCGCCGTCGGCCGCCACCCGGACGGCGCGGATCAGCTCGGCCGCGTCGGTGTCCTTGACCAGGAACCCGGCGGCGCCCGCGCGCAGCCCCTCGAACACGTACTCGTCCAGGTCGAACGTGGTCAGGATGACCACGTGCACGGCGTCGAGCTCGGGCCGTGCGGCGATCTTCCTGGTCGCCTCGATGCCGTCCAGCCCAGGCATCCGGATGTCCATCAGCACCACGTCCGGCCGCAGCTCGCGGGCCAGCTGGACCGCTTCCGTGCCGTCCGCCGCCTCACCGGCCACCTCGATGCCGTCCGCGGCATCGAGCAGGGCCGCGAACCCGGCCCGGACCAGTTGCTGGTCGTCGGCCAGCAGCACCCTGATCATGACGCGGCCGTCCCGAGCGGCAGCCAGGCGCGCACCCGGAAGCCGCCGTCCGGCCGCGGCCCGGCGCGCAGCGTGCCGCCCAGGGCTCTGGCCCGCTCGGTCATGCCCGGGATGCCGTTCCCGCCGCCGCCGGCCGCCCCGTGGGGGCCCGTGCCGCTGCGCCGGGCGCCGCCGTCGTCCACCTGGATGACCAGGTCACCAGGGCCGTACACGACGCGTACCGCCACGGCCGCGCCGGCCGCGTGCCGCGCGCTGTTGGTCAGCGCTTCCTGCAGGATGCGGTACCCGGCCAGGTCCACGCCCGCGGGCAGGGCGCGTTTCGCCCCCTCCTCGCTGACCCGCACCGTGATGCCCGCCGCGGTGGCCCCGGAGACCAGCTCGCTGATCCGGGCCAGGCTGGGCGCGGGGGAGCGGGGCAGCTCGTCGTCGTCCTGGCGGAGCACGCCGAGCAGGCCGCGCAGCTCCACCAGGGCCTGCTTGCTCACGTCGTTGATCACCGACAGCGTGGACCGGGCCCGGTCCGGCTGCTGGTCGATCAGGTGCAGCGCCGTGTTGGCCTGGACGTTGATCACGGCCAGGCTGTGCGCCACCACGTCGTGCAGGTCCCGGGCGATGTGCAGCCGTTCCTCGCTGGCCCGGCGGCGCTCCGCCTCCTGCTGGCCCTGGGCCAGCGCGGCGGCCCGCTGGCGCCGGCCCCGGTACCACTCGGCCCCGCTGAGCAGGGTCAGGTGCCAGGCGGCGACGCCCAGGGCCACCGCGGCGGACGGGAACGGCCCGGTGCCGGCCAGCCCGGGCAGCCACAGGATGCCCAGGTAGCTGACCACCAGCCCGGTGATGGCGGCCCACCGCCGCCCGGCCAGCACGGCGTTCACGAACGCGATGATCAGCGCCAGGTAGGGCAGCCCGCCGCGCGGCGCCACGGTGACGAACGCGATCGCGGCGGCCACCGTCACCCACCACACCGCGGCCGGGAAGTGCCGCCGGGCCAGCAGCGCCACCGGTCCCGCCGCGAGCAGCAGATAGCCGGTCACGTTGAGAGGCTGGCCCCGGTGCCCGGCGATGGCCGCGGACCCGCCCAGCTGGACCAGCGCGGTCCCGGCGGCCAGGAAGACGTCACCGGGCGTGGCCGCCGCGCTCAGCTGCCTCGCCCGTGCCGTCAGGCCCGCGGGCCAGTTCATCGTGTCATCGCCGGTTACGAGGCTACGGCCGGCTGGCCCCGCCGGTCATCGTCCCCAGGACTACCCCGCCCTACCGCAGCGGGCCAGTCTCGCCGCTGCCGCTGCGCGGCCTGACCGGTCATGACCATGGTCCCCGATCGCTGCCCAGACGGCCCTACCCCTGATGGGGGAAAGGGCGCGACGGTAGTAATGGGGTTCTCCGGCCATTCCGGCCGGAGCCACCCGGTACAGAAGGAGCAAGGCAATGACTGGGATCACCGTCGGATACGACGGTTCACACAACGCTCAGCAAGCACTCGAATGGGCGATGAGAGAGGCAGCGATCCGTCATGCTCCGCTGACCGTGCTGACCGTCCATCCGGTGGCGGCCAGCGGCTGGACTGGTAACCCGATCCTCCTGCCGGAGGACCACCCCGCGGTGGAGGAGGCGCGCCAGGCGGCCATGGACGCGATCGGCAAGGCAGCCGCTGAACTAGGCGAGACCGACACCATCCCGGTGACCGTGCGCGCGGTCAGCGGGATCCCGGCGCAAGAGCTCGTGTCCGCGTCCGCCGGCGCCGACCTGCTCGTCGTGGGCGCACGGGAGCATACCGGGATCAGCCACCGGTTCCTGGACTCGGTCAGCATGGCGATGCTGCAGCACGCGCACTGCCCCGTGGCGGTCATTCGGCCGGCCGGCTCAGCCGGGCCCAGGCCCAGCCACCACACCGAGCCGAGTTCATGGATCACGGCCTGAACCTATGACCGCAGTGACCGGCGGCCCCGGGCGGCAGCAGCCGCCGGTCATCGGCCGTGCCGACGGGGTCGGCGGGCTCGGCAGCCTGACCGCCGCCCTGCGCGCCGAACTCGGCCTCATCATTCACCAGCCCGGGGCCCGGCGCTAACGACTGCTGCCGTCGTAGGGCCGGCTGTCTCCAGCGGTGCGACCCGGTAGTGGTAGCCGTGGTGGTCGGTGAAGCCGAGCCGGCGGTAGAGCGCGCGGGCGGCGGCGTTGCCGTCCTCCACCTGGAGGTACAGGTGGCCGGCGCCGCGGGCGGCGGCCTGGGCGGCCAGCGCGGCGGTCAGCGTCCGGGCCAGGCCGCGGCGGCGGTGCGCCGGATCGACCTCGATGGCGGTCAGGCCGCCCCAGCCACGGGACACCGCGACCCGGCCGATGGCCAGCGTCACCCCGTCCACCCGGACCGAGCCGAACGCCTGCCACGGGGCGGACCGCAGGACCTGGCGCGCGGCCGGTGGCAGGTCCGGCTGGCCGCGGTAGTGGTACCGGGCCAGCCAGGCATCATCTGGTTCGGCGTCGATGTCCACCCGGAACTGGCCCGGTGCCGCGATACCGGCGATGGCGGCGGCGGCGGTCATCACGGTGGCGGCGCCGGGGCGCACCGTCCAGCCTGCCCCGGCCAGGAACCGGTCCACGCCGCTGTCTTCCGGGCGGCCGCACGGGTAGGGGACCGAGATCATCGTGGCCAGGCCGCGGGCCGTGTACCAGCGCCGCACCGCCGCGGCCGCGGCGTCCAGTGGCAGGCCCGGATGGCCCACCGCCAGCACGCTGTTGGCCCGCCCGGTGAAGCCGCCCGCCGCGCGCAGCCGCCAGCCGCCCAGCGGCTCTTCCTCGGTGCCGCGCCAGCCGTCCGCGGCCACCTCCTCCAGGTCGCTGATCGAGATCGCCATGCCGTCCAGCCTGCCAGCCGCCCCGGGCCGGCTCGACCGGATTTCCTGCCCAGTAATAGCGTCCAGCGTTCATGTTTTCCTTATCCGCGTTGTAACGTGTGCTGCATGTTCTGGGGTCGGCGGCGATTTAACCGGACAGTTTCCGGCGAGGCGGCAGATGAACTGATCAAATGTGCCCAAAAGGGTACGCCGCTCAATTATTCCCGGGCCCGGGTGGCGCCCGGCCTCGATGAGGTGGGTGCGTTCGGCGGGCATCGCGCACTCGACGCCGCGGCCCTGCGCGACATGCTGGCCAGCGGGTGCCGTAGCGACCCGCGGGGCGTCCAGATTCGCGGGGCGTACCTCCGTGGCCTGCTTGACCTGGACGGAATCAAGACTGCGGTCGGGCTCCGGTTCACCGGGTGCCGGTTCGACCAGCCCCTGGCGCTCCGCGACGCGGCGCTGCCCTGGCTGCATCTCGATGGCTGCGTGCTGCCCGGGATCACCGCCAGCCGGGCCCGGATTGGCGCATTAAGAGTCACTAGCTGCCGTATCGAGGGAAATAGCCAGGAGGGCGCCATTCAGCTCGACGGCGCACATATCCTGCATGAGCTAGATATGTGCGGCACGAGCATTACTAATAGTTCTGGGGTGGCGCTGGCCGGTGCGGCCCTGAACGTCGGGGATGGCGCGTGCGCGGGCGTATTGCTGGACGGCCTGAGCGCCGCGGGACGGGCCCGGCGGTCGGGTACGGTCCACCTGGCCGGGGCCAGGATCGGCGGCAGCCTGCTGCTGCGCGGGGCCTGGCTGACCAACGCCACCGGGCCCGCCCTGGTCGCCGACGGCATCCACGTCGGTGTGGACACCAGGCTGGCCCGCAACCCCGCGTCGGGCACGGAGTTCCAGGCCACCGGCGCGGCGGGCACCGGCACGGTGCTGCTGCGGGGCGCGGTGCTGGCCGGCGAGCTGGCGCTGCATGGGGCGCGGATCAAGAGCGTGGCCAGCGCCGGTCCCAGTCCGTCCCGCGGCGCGGCGGGCGCCACCCCCGGCGCGCTGTGCCTGTCCGGCAGCACGATCCGCCGCGACCTGGTCCTGCGGGACACCGCGCTGGTCAACAGCACTGGCCCGGCCCTGGCGGCCGACCAGGTCCGGATCGGCGGGAGCGCGCTGCTGGACCGCGGCTTCCTGGCCCACGGTGCGCGGCGCGGCGGCGGGGTCCGGCTGGACCGGGCCGAGGTCGGCGGCGACCTGCTGCTGCATGGCGCCCGGCTGGCCAGCGCCACCGGTCCCGCGCTGCTGGCCGACGGCCTGACCGTGCACGGCGACCTGGTGCTGGCCGCGTCATCCGCACCGGGCCTGCCGTTCACCGCGGCCGGCGCGGGTGAGGCAGGCACGCTGCTGCTGCGTGGGGTCACCGTGGCCGGCCGCCTGTCACTGGACAGCGCGATCATCGAGCATCTCGCCCCGGTGGACGCGGGCCAGGCGCCCGCCAGCCCGGCCGGGAGCGGCGCGGCCGGCGGCCTGGATGCCCGTGATGTGGATGCCCGTGGTGTGGATAGCCGTGGCCTGGCTTGCGGGGCCACGGATGGCGGCCTGGACGCGGGTGGCCCGGGTGACCAGGCCCGGGCGGCGGGCGAGCAGGTCCGCCGGGAGATGACCGCCGGCCAGCCGGCCCGGCTGCCCGAGATCACCAGGATGCTCCTGGGCCGCCCGCCGGACGGTGCTACCGGGGCGGGTGGCCCGCTGCCGGGACAGCCACCGTCGCTGGGCGCGGTGTGCCTGGACGACAGTGCGGTCGGCAGCCTGGTGCTGGGCCGCGCCCTGCTGCGCAGCGACACCGGCCCCGCGGTGCGGGCCAGCCGGGTGGTGGTGCGGTCCAGTGTGACC
>Ga0335083_10010077_pt1 | contig 11448 bp, 11 predicted proteins | sample Lox_Sample_42_FD_206716 | JGI IMG/M metagenome (GOLD analysis project Ga0335083, IMG submission 206716) | Soil microbial communities from Loxahatchee National Wildlife Refuge, Florida, United States - Lox_Sample_4.2 | ecosystem: Environmental > Terrestrial > Soil > Wetlands | place: USA... | reverse complement strand
ACGACGCGCTCGTCACGCCGGTCGGCGAACGACTGGACGCAGAGCTGTGCATGACCGATCTCCGCGGCCTGACCGAGGATCTTGGTTAGGCGCTCGTCGGGCTCGAACGGCTGTCCCTTGACCATCCCGAGTTCCGCGAGATCGGCGTAGGCGAACCGGTAGTCCGGATTCGCAGGCTCGCTCTGGATCAGTTCGTTGAGTGTTCGCCAGTAGTCCATATCCAGCTCGATCGCCGCCGGCGAATAATCCTGGCTCGTGTCGAGATCGACCCAGTCCAGCCCGGCCGCCGCATCCGGGTTGTTCAAGGGATAGACCTTGACCGTCTTCACGAGATCGATCGCGCCGGCCAGATCACCGTGCGCCGGGAGGGCCCGCAGGAGATTCAGCAACCGATGCGTGGTTCCGCGGCCGACGTTGAAGCCGTCGGGAATCGCACCGTCGTAGTCCGGCGGCAGCAGCAGATGCTTCCCTCCCTGGCCCCGATCCGGCCCCGGAAGGCCGCAATCGAGCACCCACAGCTCGTTCAGATCGTTGACGGTCCCCATCAGCGGGCCGGGCGGCAGCTCGAGCACCATCGGCCCGTCGGAAACGTCGAACAAGAGCCCGGCGTAGGGAGTGTCCGAGTTCGGCGTGAAGCAGCGCATCAGCAGCGCGTCCGAAACGACGACTGCGGTCCGATTCGGGACCGCTCCCGACGCGAGGTTGCCTCTGTAGATCGTGTACATCGAGACCGACGGATAGAAGAAGCGGTACGCCGAAACGGCCCGGTTCAGATCGATCTCGTCGTACACACGTCGCACCGTCTCCGACGTCGGAAACCCACCAACGAACTCATAGCCCGAACCCATCAAGAATCCCCGGTTTCCATTCAGTGGCACGGCCAAGCACCGCGACTCGCAATCCTACGTCGCGGTCCTGAACCGGACCTCAATCGGCCTCCTGGCGTACGCTAAGTGGAGGGCGCGGCGAGCTCGAGAACCTTCTGCAGAGACGCTGGCGGGTTTGAGAGCTGTCCGCCTAGCTCCATTCCGAGAGAACCTAAAGTCGCACGTACGAACCCTCGGGCGGCGTGCCACGGTTGGCATGCGCTGGGCATGCGCTGGGCTCCACGCTCGGCAGACCACGCCGATACGAAGAGGCCCTCCGAAGAGGACCCCTTCGTGTCCGTGTTGTGGACGCGTTACCGCGTCGTGACGTAGATGTCGCCGCTTCCTTCGGGGCCGGGTGTCCGCCCGAAGAGGAGTTGGTTGCCGTCCTTCGAGAGGGACGGTCGGGTCTCTGCCGCGCTCGTGTTCACCGCCGAGCCGATGTTCACCGGCGCCGACCAGGGGTCGCGGACCGCCGCTCGCGTCGCGATCCAGATGTCCTGGGCGCCGAGCGTGCCGGAGCGGTTGGAGCTGAACACGACCTCGAGCCCGTCCGCGCGGACGTTCGGCTGGATGTCGTTGGCCGTCGCGTCGTTCAGCTCGGTAACGGCGGTCGCCGGCCCGAAGCGGGCCCCGTTCTGCCGCTCGCTCACGTAGATCTCGCCGGGGACGCTCGGCGTGACCGAGCTGCGCGAGAAGTACAGCAGCTTCTTCCCGCGGAGCTTGCCTCCGCCGACGTCGACCCAGGACGGCCCTTGCTCGTCGAGCGCGCTGTTCGGGCCGGCCGGGGCACAGAGGAGGCGCTCCGGCTCTACCCAGACGCCAAAGCCCCTGTGCGTGAAGTAGATGTCGCCCTGTCCGCAGGCTCCCGGAAGTGCCTCCCTGCTCACGAAGAACAGGCCGTTCTTGCCGACGGGCGTCGGGCAGAAGTCGTCCGCCGCCGAGTTGACGGGCTCACCGAGGTTCACCGGAGCGCCCCACGGTGCACTCGTGCTCGCGCGTGTGGCCATCCAGATGTCGAGCCCGCCCTTCCCTCCCGGCCGATTCGAGGCCAGGTACAGACTCAGACCGTCCGGCGACTGGATGGGGCAGCCGTCTTGCGACGGGGTGTTCAGCTCCGCGCTGTTGCCGCCGATTTCGTCGACCTTCTGCGCGGTGCCCCACTGACCCGCCGATGCCGCGAGGGCGGCCCCACAGACCGTGCCGCTGATCAGCGCCAGGATCAGGACACACTTGAGCTTGCTCATTGCTTCTCCTTTCGATTCCTCCGCGACTCGGGCGCAGAAGCCTGCTCGTCCCGGTCATGGCTTCTTCTTCGGTGCGGGAAGGACATGCGGTCGACCGTGCCGCCTCCGGCTCCCCGGCGCATCCTGGGAACCCCGACAGTTCGACCGCCGACTCCCTGGAAACCACGTTCGGGCTGGAGGACAATCGGTGCGTTGGTCGCGACTTCGGACAGTCACGTCGTCGGCCGTGAGGACGAGATCGCGCTCTTGCGCGAGTTCGTTGCTGCGGTAGCACAGGGCCCGCGGGCGCTGTGCATCCGCGGCGAGCCCGGGATCGGCAAGACGACGCTGTGGCGGGCCGCGATCGAGGCGGTGGAGGGGACGGCTCTTCGCGTGCTGTCCACCCGGTGCGTCGAGGCTGAGTTGCCGCTTGCCTTCGTCGGGCTCGCCGATCTCGTCCAGGACGACTTCGCGGCGGTCGCCGACCAACTGATCGAACACGACCGCGCAGCGCTCGCCGTCGCGATCGGGCTCGCGGCGCCCGAGGGGCCGCCGGACATGGTCGCGGTTCCGCGCGCGTTTTCGGCGCTCCTCCGTCTGCTCGCGCGGGACGGTCCCGTGCTCCTCGCCGTCGACGACATCCAGTGGCTGGACCTGTCGTCACGACGGGCCCTCTCCTTCGCCGTGCGTCGGCTCGGCGACGCGCCGGTCGGGATCCTGGTCACGCAGCGCGGTGCGGGGCCCGATCCGCTCGACCTAGCGAGGACGTTCGAAGCGACGCGGTTCGACGAGATTCATGTCGAGCCGCTGAGCCTGGGCGCGCTCGCGTACGTGATCCGGGCCCGGCTGGGCGTGCGGATCCCTAGGCCTGCGCTCGCTCGCGTCCACGACGCGTCGGGCGGCAACCCGATGTTTGCGCTCGAGTTCGCCCGCTCGCTGGCCCGCCGGGGCGGGCCGGCGCTCGCGCCGCTGTCGATCCCGACGTCGCTCCAGGAGCTGATCCGCGACCGCATCGCCGAGCAGCCGGAGGACGCCCGTCGGCTGCTCGCGGTTGCGGCGGCCGCGGAGCGTCCTACCCCGTCGCTGCTCGCGGCGTTCGACGCGGAGTCGCCCCGGTTGCTCGACGTCACCGTCGACCTCGGGATCGTCGGCGTCGGCGACGATGGGATCGTCCGCTTCACGCACCCGTTGCTGGCCTCGGCGGCGTACGCCGCGCTGCCGCCCTCGGAGCGCCGAGCCCTTCACGCCGGCCTCGCGGGCGTCGCGGACGACCTCGAGGAGCAGGCACGGCACCTGGCGCTCGCGTCGATGGAATCCGACGCGGATGTCGCGGCCGTGCTCGACGACGCTGCCGCACTTGCCCATGCACGCGGTGCGCCGGAGACGGCCGCCGAGCTCGCGAAGGAGGCCGCCCGGCTGACGCCGCCTGCGGACGCCCCGGGCGCGGGCGACCGCGAGTTCGCGGTTGCCGCCTACCTCGCCGATGCTTGTCGCACCGCCGATGCCTCCCGGCAGCTCGACGGGGTGCTCGCCGCCGAGCGCGAGGGGCCGCGGCGCGTTCGCGCGTTGCTGCTTCGGGTCCTGGTCGAGCACGACGTCGAGGCGACCTTCCGCGCTCTCGACGAGGCGCTCGAGAATGTCGGTGACGAGCCGGCCCTCCGCGCGAGGGTGTTGCTCTCGCTGAGCAGCGCCGAGCTGATCTGTCGGCGCGACCTCCCCGCAAGTGAGGAGGCCGCCTTTCAGGCGCTCGCGGCGGCCGAGCAAGGCGACGATCCGGAGCTTCTCGGGTACGCGCTCGCCACCGCCGCCGGCCGTGCGCAGCTGTCACGGCGGCCACGGCGCGACCTCGTGGACCGCGCGCTCGCGCTCGAGGCTGTGCACGGACCGCCAGTGGAGACGCAGTCGGTGCGAACCAGACTCGGCGAGCAGCTGCTGCGCGCCGGCGACCTGAACGGCGCGCGACCGTTGTTGGAGGGCGGGCATCGTGCCGTGGTCAGCGCCGGAATCGAGCGCTTGCGCCCGGAACTGCTGGAACTCCTGACGGATCTCGAGACGCACGGAGGCGACTGGCCGCTCGCCACGCGGTATCTCGACGACGCTTGGGAGATCGTGAGCGACGGCCACGACCTGTGGGAAGAGGCCGAGCTGCAGGCGAGGAAGGCCCGGCTCGCCGCTCTGCGCGGGGACGCGCACGCCGCTCGCGCGCTCGTGGCGGAGGGGATCGAGCGCGCGGACGGGATGCACTGGCCGTATCTCGCAACTCGGAACCGGTTGCTGCTCGGGTCACTGGAGCTCTCCCTCGGCGAGCCGGCGCGAGCGTGGCCGCTGCTCCGGGACGTCGTGCGAATGCCGACCTGGGACGGGCTCGACGTCCTCATGCCGCTCGCGGATGCCGTGGAGACACTCGTGGCGCTCGGCAGGCTCGAAAGCGTCGACGAGCTCGTAGCGACGCTCGAGAGCGAAGCGCACTACGGCCAATGCTGGGCCGGCCCGGCAGCCCTGCGGTCGCGGGCACTGTGCCTGCTCGCACAGGGAGAGGCGGTCGAGGCGGCGGCTCTGGGGCGCCAGGCCGCGGACGCCTTCGAGGCGGCAGGCTTCCCGCTCGACCGCGGTCGCTCCTTACTCGTCGCCGGCGAGGCGCTCCGCCGAAACGGCGAGCGCCGGCATGCAGCCGAGCAGCTCGAGGCGGCGGCCGCGATCTTCACCGCTCTCGGAGCCTTCCAGTGGGCGCAACGGGCCGAGCAAGAGCTGCGGCGGGCGAGGCCCCGGCCCCGACGCGATCGCGAGCTGACGAACGCAGAGCGGCAGGTCGCTGCCCTCGTCGCCGCGGGGAGGGCAAACCGCGAGGTCGCCGCGCAGCTCTTCACCACGGTCGCGACGGTCGAGGCCCACCTGACCCGCATCTACCGCAAGCTGGGCGTCCGCTCGCGCGCCGAGCTCGCCCGCGGCGTTGCCGACGGCACGATCTCGCTTGCCGAGGAGTAGCGAGTTGTCGGGTTTTCCGCGACGCGGCGCGGCGCGCTTCGGCCTACGGTCGTGTGGTGCCTTCCCGGGAGCTGACGACCTACCTCGTCGAGACGTACGTTCCGAAGCTCGACGAGGCGACGGCAGCCGCCCTGACGGCCCGCCTGCAGGCAGCGATCGGCGAGCTACAACGCGAAGGGCTCACGCTCCGCTGGCTCCGGTCGTTCGCGTTGCTCGACGAGGAGACGTACTCGTGGATGCTCTCCGCGACCCACGCCGACGACGTCGCCCGCGTCAATCGACGCGCGGGTCTCACCCTCGACCACGTCGCCGAGGTCGTTCCCGGCGAGACGTCCGGCGGTTGACGAGGTCCGGAGCCGACGTCGCGCGACAGCCGATCACCTCTCGTATCTCGGCTCGATTGGCCGCCTCTTGGTCCTCGAGGTTGGTCGTGAGAGAATGGAGAGAAGGCGGGCCCACGGCCCGGTCGGGTTTGAAAGCTGTCCGCTTTAGTCCATACCCGTCGCTCTCATCACAGCGATTTTCCTGCTAATCAACGGTGCGTGACCTATCGGTCGCTTGGCGTTGGTGCGACGGGAACCGGCGCACGCCGGGTGCGGCCGCTAAGTCGTGACCGGACCCCGGTCGCGGGGTCTCGCTGACCTCGTCTACCTCTTGGATGCCTGGGCGACGGTTGGTTTGAACGGTGGATTCCGTCCGCTGGCAAACCGAAGACAGTCTCGGCAAGGGCATTGCACATGGGATCCCTGAGCGCCCCGTGAATGTCGACGGCGGATCGGGCCCGTCCGTTCGCTGGAGAATCGACTTCGGGAGCGTCCCGTACAGGCTCTCGACGTGTTGATCTCGGCGATCGAAGGCTGGTCGAACCGCGACACGCACGGCAATGACGATCGCCATACCGGAATGGCACTACGTCAGTGCTCTGCAACGACGACGCTCTCCGAGAAAGCGAGGCGGTCCTCGACGACTCAACCGGTTGAACTCGCGGCTGTGACGCGGCCGACGCTGTTATGCGGCGCTGCGCGCCGTGCGCTCGACGTAAACGCCTGCGCCCGAGGGTCGCGGCAGCTCTCCACCATCGTTGGAGATTCCCTCAAGATGCAACGCGATTGCTTCTCGCATCTCGTGCTCGACCTCCTCGAGGGAATCGCCGGTGGCGACACACCCTGGAAGATCGGGCGACCAGGCGGAGTAATTCGAGGGCGGTCCGCCTTCGACGAGGATCAGGTAGTTCAGCGCTTGCTGGGCGAAGTTGCTCACGGATTCAAGCCTGCCTGACGGAGGATGCTCGCCGCGGTCTTCGGATGCAAGTCGTCCGAGGGCTTCCCGGCAACCGTCACGCGGCCAGGCTTCGTTTGATGCTTCAACTGCCGATGGCTACCGCGGGTGACAACGACCTCCCATCCGTCCTCTCCGAGCATCCGGAGCGCCTCGCGAACCTTCACGGTCTGAGCCTAGACCAAGCCGAGGACTCCTTTGAGCGCCGCGGGCGGGTTTGAAAGCTGTCCGCTTAGGTCCATTCCCGTTGCGCTTATCACAACAAAAGCGCAACATGCCGTGTCCGGTCGCTCGAGACGGTTGGGAGTCAGTTCAAGAGTGTGCGCGCGACTCGGGCTGTACGTGGTCGGCAGCCCAGCTGTTCAAGAAGTCGAGTTGTTCTTGAGCTCGGCTCCCGCGCTCGGCCGTGTAGGCAATTAGGCTCAGCCCGTCTCCAAGCTCGAGTGCGTCACCGGTGAGCTCGATTTCCCCCACGAGTGAGTTGCGGAGAGTCTTCTTGCTCGTGACGTGGAATCGGACGTTGTGCCGCGCCCACCGCGTGGCGAACGTCTCGCTCCCGGTTGTCAGCTCGCCAACGAGTTGACTGAGAGCGGAGTCGGCCGGGTTTCGGCCGGCCTCGACGCGCAATGCGGCGGTGATGTCGTCGGCCATCCGCTCCCATTCAACGAAGAAATTCTTGGCAGCGCGATCCAAGAAGACGTACCGAGCGAGGTTGAACGGGAGCACATCTCGCGAGAAGACATCTGCATAGAGAGCAAGACACAGCTTATTCGCCACAAGGATGTCGAAGCGAGCATTCCTGACGTATGCGGGAGTCGCACTCATGGACTCGAGCAGCCGATCGATGCTGGCTCGCACGACTGGCCGACTGGAGCGTCGACTGCGCTGGCCGGGCGCCTCTGTGCTTCTCGCAAGGTCGAACAGGTGAGTGCGCTCGGCCTCGTCGAGCTGCAAGGCGCGGGCGAGCGCATTTAGAACGACGTCTGAGACACCCCGCAGATCTCCTCGCTCTAGCCGGGCGTAGTACTCAGTACTTACACCGGCGAGCATGGCGACTTCTTCCCGCTTTAAGCCGTGGACGCGTCGTGCTCGGCCGAACTCGCGGATGCCCGCCTGAGCGGGAGTTATCCGCGCGCGGCGCGTCTTCAGGAACTCGCTGATGTCGCTGCGTCCTGGCATCGCGCCTCACGATACGCGGCCCGGCCTCCCCGAAGGACGTACTGCCAGTACACGTCTCAGCAGGTCCTTTCCCGCTGAGACGTAGGCGGCTCTCATGTCTCCGAGGCCGCGACAAGGAAAGGAACAAGCCTTGAGCAGATCGACTCATCAACAGAACAACCCGACCCCAAGGCGCGCCGCGCTCGTGGTCGCGATGCTTGGGTTTTTCGTTGTCGCTCTCGACGCCCAGATCGTCAACGTCGCATTGCCGTCGATCCGCCACGACCTCGGTGGCGGCCTCGCTGGGCTGCAGTGGATCGTGACTGGCTACACCTTGATGTTCTCGACCCTGCTGCTGTTCGCTGGCACACTTTCTGATCGCATCGGGGCACGGCGCGTGTACGGCATCGGCATGGGGTTGTTCATCGCCGCGTCGCTTGCGTGCGGACTGGCGCCGACGCTCGGCCTCTTGATTGCGGGACGCTTCGCTCAAGGGATTGGTGCAGCCCTGATTACGCCGACTTCGCTCGCCCTCATTCGGGCCGCTTACACGGATGAGGTCGCGCGCGGACGAGCGATCGCTTACTGGGCGCTCGGCGGTTCCGTGGCCGCTGCAGCCGGCCCGGTGGTCGGCGGCTTCCTCACCCAGGTCGACTGGCGGCTGATCTTCTTTGTCAACCTGCCAGTTGGCGCGGCTGCTCTCGTGGTGTTGACCAGGGTGGCTGGATCAGTCACGCGGGCGGCTCGGTTCGACTGGGTTGGCCAAGTAACGGCCGTGCTTGCCTTGGGAGGATTGACCTTCGGGATCATCGAGGGGGGTGCCTCGGGATACGGAACGCCGCAGGTCCTGACTGCATTCTGCGTCGCCATCGTGGCTGGCATCGCGTTCGTCGTGTCACAAAAGCGCGGCAGCAGCCCGATGATTCCGCTCAGTCTCTTCCGGTCGCGTTCGATGAGAACCGGACTGAGCGCAGCCTTCGTGACGATGGCCGCCTTTTACGGCGTCGTGTTCCTCCAAAGCCTGTACTTCCAAGTAGAGCGTGGCCTCAGCGCGCTAGAGACCGGTCTGCTCTTTCTTCCGATGACCGGCATGGTCGCTGTTCTGAACCCGCTCGTCGCACGCGTGATGGAGCGGGTCGGCGTAATTACCACCACGGTCGTCGGCATCGTCGTCATGCTGGTCGGACTGGTCTCGCTGTCACTTCTCTCGATGTCCGCACCGGTTTGGGGAGTCGCGCTGGCGATGGTGCCGGTCGGTGTCGGTGGATCGTTCACCGTCCCGCCACTGACGGCCTTGCTCCTGAATCAGGTTCCCGCCGATCGAGCGGGCACGGCGAGTGGGTTGCTCAATACGGCGCGGCAGCTGGGTGGATCGCTCGGCGTGGCGGCATTCGGCGCTGTAGTAGCGACGGAGGCCTCGTTCACGTCCGGCTCACGGCTCGATCTGCGAGTGACCGCTGGTCTGCTCGTACTCGTGGGCATCTTCGTGCTCCGTCTGAGGGCGTCCAACGGTGTCTCGTTCACCACCCCCGGCCAGCGAGAACTCGCGCCGAGTCGGAGCTAGCAACGAACGAAAGAAAGTGAGACCAAGACAGATGAGTAACGCAGACGTCCCAAACGTAACCCTTAACAACGGTGTGGAGATGCCGCAGCTCGGCTTTGGGGTCTTCCAGACGCCACCTGATGAAACCCAGGCCGCCGTTGAAGTAGCCCTCGAAACCGGCTACAGACACATTGACACCGCCGCTGCCTACGGCAATGAACGTGGAGTCGGCGAGGCTGTCCGCACATCGAAGCTCGGCCGTGCCGCCGTATTCCTGGAAACCAAGATCTGGATTAGCGACTACGGCTACGAGGAGACGCTCCATAGCTTCGGCAAGAGCGCCGGAAAGCTTGGAGTGGAGCAGATCGACCTGCTGATTCTTCACCAGGCCCTACCAGGCGCCTTCGAGAAGACCATCGGCGCCTACCGCGCCCTCGAGAAGCTTCTCGCAGATCGAAAGGTTCGCGCGATCGGTGTCAGCAACTTCATGGTCGAGCATCTCACCCAGCTGCTCGACGAGACAACCGTCGTGCCGTCGGTCAATCAGATCGAGGTTCATCCGTACTTTCAGCAGCGAGAGGTGCAGGCCTTCAATACCGAGCACGGAATCCTGACGCAGGCCTGGTCGCCGATCGGCGGCATCACCTTTTACCGAGACGGCAGCAAAGGCAGCACGTTGCAAGACCCGGTAATCGGCCAGATCGCCGCGGCGCACAAGAAGTCTCCGGCCCAGGTCATGCTCCGCTGGCACGTGCAGCAAGGGCGCTCGGCAATCCCGAAATCGACGAACCCCGCTCGCATTGCGGAGAACTTCGACATCTTCGACTTCGAGCTAAGCAGCGATGAGTTGGCAGCAGTTGATCAGCTTGACACAGGCGTCCGCGGTGGACCCGAACCGTCTGCAATCACGCTGGAAGCGTTCGGGCGAGACATCCCCGAGGCCGAGCAGGGATGACCAAGTTAGCTGAAGTGCTGCTTCCATCTCGTGCCCCCGCTGCTGGTGAACTGCAACTCGCACTCGACGGGTCTCGCGCTATCAACCGGGCATCGTTGCTCCGCGGAGCCCTAGTCGGAGCGACTGGACTGCTCGCGGCGGGGGCATTTTCTTCCGAGGCTTTCGCCCAATCAGACAGCGGCTCCGAAGCCGTGGACTCCGATGCCGCGAAGAAGCGCGTCTTGCTCGCCTACTTCTCTCGCTCCGGCGAGAACTACTACTACGGCGGCAGACGAGACCTCAAGACTGGGAATACCAAGGTCCTCGCCGAGCTGATCGCGCGAAGCACCGGCGCCGACGTCCACGAGATCCGCGCGTCCAAGCCGTACTCAACGAACTACCAGGCCGCGGTCGATCGGAACGTTCGCGAGCAGAACACCGATGCCCGCCCTCGGATCGCTAACCCGCTCAAGTCGATCGATCCCTACGACATCGTTCTGGTCGGCAGCCCGATCTGGAACGTCAGGCCGCCCATGATCATGTCCACCTTTGCCGACAGCTACGACTTCAGCGGTAAGACCATCTACCCGTTCGTGACCTACGCCGTGAGCGGCCTGGGAAGCACACTCGATGTCTACGCCGAGGCCTTTCCGGGCGCCACGATCGGGAAAGCGCTCGCAGTGCAAGGCGAAAAGGTGGGCGCGGCGAGCGGCGCTGTCGAGTCGTGGCTTCGACGCATCAATCTGGTTCGAAAGGAGGTCTCTCATGGCAGATAAAAGAAGCCGCGCACAGCAGCTGGTTGGAGATGTGGCGCCAAAGCTGGCAGAGCTCACCGACGAGGTCTTGTTCGGCGATGTCTGGGCACGTCCCGAACTCTCCCCGCGCGACCGCAGCCTGATCACCGTCGCCGCGCTGACTGCGCTTGGTCGCACCGATCAGCTTCGTTCGCACCTTGGAATCGCTCTGAACAACGGCGTCACCAAGGAAGAACTCGCCGAAGTTGCCACCCACCTCGCGTTCTACGCCGGCTGGCCGGCTGGGATGAGCGCCGCGACAACCCTGAAGCAGGTTCTCGATGAGCGCTGAACAGCCGAACACGCGGGTGTTGGACTACAAGCAGAACCCGTTCCGCCTCGTCTAAGAGTATGCGATCACGGAGAACAAGCCGGGCGAGGTCAACATTCATCCGGTCTCGTACAAGCTCCGTGGCCTCGACATCGCCGCGAACGTCTATACCCCTGCGAACTACGACAAGGACGGGAGCTTCCCGGCCATCACCGTCGCCCACCCCAACGGAGGCGTCAAAGAGCAGACTGCCGGCCGCTACGCCCAGCGGCTCGCGGAGCTGGGCTACATCACGATCGCCGCGGATGCCGCCTATCAAGGTGCGAGCGAGGGTGAGCCGCGCAGCGTGGACAAGCCCTTCTTCCGTACCGACGACATCCACGGCATGGCCGA
>Ga0335083_10010076_pt1 | contig 11448 bp, 11 predicted proteins | sample Lox_Sample_42_FD_206716 | JGI IMG/M metagenome (GOLD analysis project Ga0335083, IMG submission 206716) | Soil microbial communities from Loxahatchee National Wildlife Refuge, Florida, United States - Lox_Sample_4.2 | ecosystem: Environmental > Terrestrial > Soil > Wetlands | place: USA... | reverse complement strand
TTCCACGGGCAAGTGGAGCGCCCCCGACCTCGCTGCCGCCGAGCGGCTGATCGCCGCCTCACACACGCGGGGAACCACGATAACCCTCTGGGACTTCGGGATCACCGGGCCTGGAGACCCGGCCGGCGTCGGACGGTACATCGTCTCGCTGCTCGACCGCCTCGGCTACCACGCCAGGCTGAGAAACCGCATCAATGACCTCGCGGCGGGTCAACAGTTCGCCGACTCTCGCACCAAGGCCCAAATCGCACTCGGCAACTACCTGCCGTCATACCCGGCGGCATCGGAATACATCAACTGGGCACTCAGCTGCCGAAACTTCCTGTCCGACTCCGCAGCCAATCCCAACGTGACCGAATTCTGCGACCCACAGCTCGACGGCCAGATCCACCAGGCGCTGGCGGCGGAGGAAGCCAGGTCGCCGGCCGCGCCGGGCATCTGGGCGCAGGCCGACAGAACGGTCACCAACCAGGCACCCCAGGTACCCCTTGTCGTACTCGGCATCACCGACGTCGTCTCCCACCGCGTCGGCAACTACCAATTCGGCCCCATGTGGGGCGTTTTCCTCGACCAGCTGTGGGTCAAATAGGTCCGAGGCGAGATCGACCGGCGGCGACCTCAGGTCCGCGGAACGCGAGCGCTGCGAGCAACCGAACCCGGCCGACCCCGCTCTCGCCATGGACGAACCGCGGCTGTCCGAAAGCAGGGGTTCTGCCCCCTCGGGACGAAGCGGAAGCTGCCTACGCAAAACACCTCGTTTCGTTCTGCCGCGGTAATGTCGACCCTCCGAGGCCGCGCAACTGAGTTGCGCGGGAAGGACGTCTCTCCGGTGCTTCGCCCCTTCCCGGCGGGCGTCGCAACGCTGACGGTCTCGAGTTCCGCGCTTTGCGGGGAGCAGATCGTCGTTGGCAATGTGTCCGTCGGCAAGGGAAGCACGACCGCGGGAAGGCGACTCGCGCGATCGTGCGTTGAGCCGTTCAGCGCGCGCCGATTCTGTCGCGACGATGCGGTCCCGTGCATGGGAGGGCGGTGCCATCGACGCTGAGGTTGCGATCGCCTGGATCTCCTGGGATGGCTCATTGGCCCGGGATCAGGATGGCGGTCCGGGAAGGCTGAGGAGTTGCACTACTGAGATGACAAGCAGCACGGCGGCAACACCGACCAGCCCGTAGCGCGCCGCGCGGACCGGGAAGCGGCTGCCGATGCCAACGAGGAAAAGGACGGCGGCCAAGACGACGGTGAGCCGCACGTACTTGTCCGCGGTTCCCGCGGCTGACTCTCCTGCTTTGAAATACGCGTCGGCCTGCGCGCTGAGCGCCAGTCCCGCGTTCTGTTGTGGGATTCGGTACTGGGGCATGTATGACGGATCAGGCGGAGCGTGGGGGTTCTTCAGCGGGTGCAGCGCGAGCCACGCCTCGACCGCCGGGCGGTAGCCCGGGCGCATCCGATTGAGGTCCAGTTGGAAGAGCTTGGCGTTGCCCGTCGCGTAGGCCGTTTCGGCGGCGTTAAACGACACGGAGTCCTGCGTGCGGATCTGGTTGGCTTGGATCAGGGCGAGGCTCGATTTGGTCCGCGTCGCGGAGGCCTTCGCAAGCGAAAGCGAGGATTCCGTGCCCCACTTGGCTGCCGAGTACCCCGACCAGGCGGCCAGGAGTGCCACGATCGACAGCAGCACCGCCTCAACGATCGCGACCCAGCGGTCACGCTCAGCATGCTCGGCCTGCGCATGGTCCGCATGCTCCGCATGCTCCGTGTGCTCACGATGCTCGGCTATCTCCTTGCCAACCTCGCTAGCCGAGAGGCCCTCAGGCACAGAGATCCTCCCGTCCAGTCGCTGGCGGCTTGACTCGCGGGATCTGCTCGGCCGAGACCCGGCGATTTGTCCACACCCGCCGACACTCGCAGCCGCACCCCGCAGTCGCATCATCCCAAACGGATGACTAGGCCTTGTAGCCGTACGTTCAGTACCCCGACCGTGTAACTCCCTGAAGCAATCGCCTCGCAGTCACGAGATCCGGGCGATCTACCCCATAGCCCGCGCGAGGAAGAAAGCAGGTCTGGCCTCGCTGCGTTGGCGACTCTCGCGTCTCGCCATTTGCACAACCGGTCGGCTCGCCGGCCACCCCGGCGTCATGAGCGTCGGCGAGACGACCGCTCCGCCGGCATTGCGACAGCGAGCGCTCCGAATCGTTTCCTGGGCTCGTGATCCGCAGCTAACGCGAGGCGCTAGCTCGGCGGTCAATCGCGGCGGGTCTGCAAGCGTTTCGGTCGCTTCCGGAAAGGACGAGCTGCATGAGCGCGCTCCCGACCTTTGCAGGCGCCTGGTCCGCCAGACAAAGCAGACGCCGGCGGCGGGCGCCGCGCTACCGGTCTTCGACCGGGGCAGCCACCATTTCGAGGTGCCCACCGCGGACGGCGGCTGCTGCTCCCGGACGAGCTGTCGGGAAACCTGTGACTGGTGATCGCGTTTCCGCGGGAACGCGTTTCCGCGGGAACGCGCAGGCCCCGGTTGTTAGCCCGTGGCGGCGATCCAGTGGTTGTCGAGCTTCATCAGGTTGTGGTGGCTGCGATCAGGCGCCACTCCGACCGTACGGCCGTTCTGCCTCGACTTCGGAACCTGGTCATCCCGCGGTTGTGTTTGATCTGCCCGAAGACCGGCTCGATGCTGTGTCGTCGGTTGATGTACAGCTCGCGGCCGAGGTCGGTGGAGAGCACGCGGCGCATGAACGAGTACATCCCGCCTTCCCAACCGGGGCGGGCTCCGTCACGGACCATCGAATCGGGCGGGACGAGCCCTTGGAACCCGTCAGCGAGGAGATGCTCGATCTGGTTGGTGTGCCAATAGCCGGCATCGGCCAGCACGGTCTGCGGCCGCTCGCTCACCCCGGCCTCTTCGAGCTCGCCAAGCGCCGCGTTGACCATCGGCTCGAGCTGCCCGAAGTCCGGGGACCGGTTGGTCACCTCCGCGGCGATGATGATCTGCTGCTCGGTCACCACCGCCTGCGCGTTGTAACCCTGGATGTTCGGCTGCCCCTGGGTGCGCGTCTCGCGCGAGTCCGGATCGGTCACGTTGATCTTGCCCTCGGGCACCAACGGCGGCGAATACGGCTTGGTCTTCCGTTGTAGGTGCTCAGCTTCCGACCCAGCCGATCAACCGCGGTCGCGCGATGGTGCTCATACCACTCGTTGGCGGCGTGCTCGACAGCGAGCTCCTCATCCATCCTGCGCGTCGCTTCCACGAGTCGCTCATGACTCGACCTGGGCACCGGCCACCGGTTCTCCACACGCTTCGCTTCGACGTCTCGCCTGGCCTCACGCAGCCACGCCCGTCGCCCCTCCGGCCGGACCTCGTAGCGATCAGGATCGAGATCGACCTCGACCGTGGCAATCACCTCCTCACCCGTCCTGACCGCCGCCGCGCGCTCACGCTCGAGCTTCTCCCGCGCCGCCCTCAACGCCGCCCGACCCCCCTCCCGGGTACGCAGCTGCTCCGGCAGCTCATCGCCGCGCGCGTCCCCGTACCGCTCGTCCCTCCTCACTATCAACCCGCTCGGCCTCCTGGAGGATCTCGGACACGATCGACTCATACCCACGATTCCGGTCCCGGGAGGCGCTGGCACGCATCCGCGTCCCATCGACCCCGATCTCCCCAACCCGCACGAGCCCTGCCTCATTGCCCAGCGCCAGCACCGAGACGAACAGTTCGCCGACCGCTGTCTCATGCCGCCGGCGGAACTCCGCGATCGTCGAGTGATCCGGCACCGCCAGCGCCGTGAGCACCTTGAACGCGCCACATCCCCACGACACGCCCGCTCGACCTGCCGCGAAGAACGAATCCCGACCGAGTACGAATACAACAGCAACACCACCCATCATCGCCGGGTCATAAGCCGCGCGACCCTGCCCATTCGCGCGATACGCCCCATAGAACCCGTCCAAATCCATCTGCTCGACCGCGCCGAGCACCGTCCACACCAGGTGATCCTCCGGCAGCCACTCCGTCAACGACGCCGGCAACAACATCAACTGCTCACGGCATTGCGGTGGGGACCGCCGTCCCTGGCGGCCCCCCCGCACACATCAGGCTTCGGTGCTGGCTTCTACGGCGATCTCGGGCGCGAACTGCTCGGTTGAGGCGGCGTTGGCGTCGTCGTGGAGCGCGCGCGTCTGGTGCGGCGCGAGCCCGAGGCCGAGCAACACCAGTCCGATCGCGCTGCCGACGCCGAGCACCGTGCGTGCGCCGAACGTCGCCGCGAGCGGGCCTGCGATCACGTAGCCCAGGGGCATCAACGCGAGCGAGCCCATCCAATCCCACGCGCTCACGCGCGACAGCGCGTTTGGCGGAATGTGGCGCGCGAGCGCTGTCTCCCACCAGATGATCAAGAGCGAGAAGCCAAACCCGGTCGCGAATGCGCATACGCAGACGAGCGCGAGCGGCGCGCCGACCGCGAACACGAGGTCCTGCACCGGCCAGGAGAGCACGAGCAGCATTCCAGCGCGCAGCGGCCGGGCAGGACGCCAGCGAATTGCCACGATCGCGCCGAGCACGGCCCCGACGCCGGCGAAGCTCTCGAGCACCCCGAACACGCCCGCGCTGCCGTACAGATCCCGCGCGATCGCGGGCGCGAGCGCGTACCACTGCGAGTACACGCACATCACCGCGCCGGCGAACACCGCGATCGTCACCCACACCCAGGTCCGCGAGCGGACCTCGCGCCACCCGCCGCGTAACCCCGCGCGCAGCGACTCGGGCGCTCGCTCCTCGCCGCGCGGCCGCGGCCGAACGCGCGCGAGCAGGACTGCGCTCAGCACGAACGTCCCGGCGTCGAACACGAATGCCTCGCCGGCGCCGACGCCGAGCACGAGCGCGGTCGCAAGCACGGGACCGACCAGGAACGCCACGTTCGCCGTCGATTCGGTCAGCGCTCTCGCGTCCTGGATCAGCGACTCGGGAACGGTCTGCGGGAGCAGGCCGCTGTAAGCGGGCTGGAAGAACGCCTGCGCGGCGCCGAACAGCGCCTCGATCACGACGATGTGCCATATCCGGGCCGCGCCCACGAATATCAGCACCGCCAGCGTCGCGTGCAGCAGCGCACGGATCGCGTCGGCCGCGATCATGATCCGATGGCGCGCAACGCGGTCCGCCCACACGCCGCCGACGAGCAGAAGCGTGACTAGCGTCAGACCTTGCGCGCCGAGCACCAGGCCGAGATCGGTCGGCGAGCCTGCCCGGATCGTGATGAACAGCGCCAGCGCGACGACGACCACGTGGTCTCCGACCGCGCTGGCTGCCTGACCGGCGAACAGATAACGGAAGTCTCGGTGGCGCAGGATGCGCAGGTACTGATTCACGGCTACTCACTCTCGACACAACGACAACGACGAAACTGCGGGCAGCCGCGTTAGTGCGTGCGGCTGCGAACGGGCGCTAGCGGACGGCTAGAGCGCTGAGCAGATTCTTCTGTCGAGGCGTAACCAACATCAGCCTCCGCAGCCTAGCACGACAGTTGATCGGGCTCGAGCAGTCTCGACGACGGTAACGCCCGTTGAGCACGACCTGGCACGCACCCGAGTCGGCGCGCACTCTTGCATCCACCCAACAACAGCAGTCCCACGACCGCTTCGGCGAGCTTGCGACGCTGCCGCTTCCGGACGACAGAGGCACGCAATCGCTCTCGCCGCCGCGGCTGTTCTCAGCGATAGGGACTGGTGCGGCTCGCAGCAAGCGGCGGGCCGGAGCGCGAGGATTGGGCGTCCGGCTGACCGCAGCCGCGACGATTGCTTTGACTTCGGAGCCGGGCGACGGCGCGCCATCGCATAAGGCGACCAAACATATTCTCGCGACGACGCGGTGCTAACCAGCAACGAGCAAACAGACCGGTCGTGCATCCGCCGTCGCCCATCAGGCACTGGCGCAGCACGTCCTGCATCGGCTGGCCGAATCCGAGATCGATCCCGAGCGAGAGCGCGGCGATGAGCTCTGAGAGACGGACGTGGGCGCGATCGGGCTCCGCCACGATGCCAGAGGGTATCCGCAGCATCCGCGGCTCCCAGCGTCGAACACCGTCCGAAACGTGGTGCTCGGGGTTCTCGTAGTGAACCGGCAGCCGGCGTAGGCGTAGGACGACGATGGTTCGCACGACCAGCGATCGTGGACGCGGAGTCACCACTGGCTGGCGAAGCCCGGCAGCGGCGCGGGGAGATAATCAGGTCGCCATGGCGGCGGCGGACGTAGAGAGTGAGCTTGGGGCTGGAAAGGCCGCGCTGAGTGAGTGCCGTTGGGTCGAGGCGCGCGCGGCGTTCGAGCGCGCTGCAGAGGCAGGCGCCGGTCCTGAGGCGCTGGAAGGTCTCGCCCAGGCCGCTTTCTTCCTTGATGAGCCGGAGCTTGCCGTGGATGCGCACGAGCGGGCGTACGCCGCCTACCGCGATGCGGGCTGTGCCGTGGATGCCGCCCGCGTGGCGATCGCGCTGGCGTGGGAGTACCGCGCGTATCGCGGTGAGCCGGCCGTGAGCGATGGCTGGTTGGGACGCGCGCGGCGGCTTCTCGAGGGGCTTGGCCCAACGCGTGAGGGTGGCTGGCTCGCGTTGCGTGAGGCGTCGTTTGCGCTGCCCGGCGACCCCGCTCTGGCGCGGGAGCGCTCGGCGGAGGCCGAGTCGCTGGGACGGGAGCTGGGCGATATCGACCTTGAGATGACCGCGAGCGCGCTGCGCGGCCTGGCGCTCGTGAGCCAGGGCGAGATCGTGGCCGGGATGGCGCGCCTGGACGAAGCGACAATGGCGGCGACCGCCGGGGAGATGAGCGATCCGGTCGCAATCGGCTTCTCATGCTGCTACCTGATCTTCGCGTGTGAACGGGTGCGTGATCTCGACCGCGCGGCGCAGTGGTGCCAGCGGCTGGCCACCATTTCCGCGGAACAGAACGTTCGCGCGCTGCGGGCGGTGTGCCGGGCTCACTACGGAAGCGTGCTAATGCTCCGCGGCGAGTGGGAGCAAGCGGAGGTCGAGCTGACCGACGCGGCGGCGGTACTGGCCCATACCCCACGCGAGGGGGCGGACGCGTTCGCGCGCCTTGGGGAACTGCGTCGGCGGCAGGGGCGCGCAGATGAGGCGTTGAGCCTGGCCGAGCAGGCGGAGCACCATCCAATCGCGATCCTGTGCCGAGCAGCGCTGGCGCTCGATTGCGGTGACGTGGCGGCTGCTGTGGATGGAGGAGCTCGCTATCTGCGATTGCTTGGTGCCGCGGTAATCGAGCGCGCGCCGGCACTCGAGTTGCTCGCCGAGGCCCACGGTCACGCCGGCCACGCCGCTGAAGCGGTGGCGGCCGCGCGGGAGTTACGCGCGATCGCTGATCAGGTACGGACCGACCCGCTGCTTGGAGCGGCCCGACAGGCCGAGGGCTGCGCTCACTCGGCGGCGGGTAGCTGGGAGGCCGCCCGCGAGGCGTTCGAGGATGGTGTCGGGCTGTTCTCGAGCGCGGGGCTTCCCTTCGAGGCGAGCCGCGCTCGCGTTGCGCTGGCCTGCTCCTTGCGCGCGCTGGGACGCAGGGACGCGGCTCTCGCTGAGTTTGACCGAGCGCGCGAGCGTTTTTGCAAACTCGGCGCGGTGGTCGAGGAGCTCAGGACCCGCCGCCTCCGGGCGGGGCAATGGTCCAGTGGCCTGGTGCGGCTCAGCTCGCGCGAGCAGGAGGTTCTTGGCCTCGTCGCGCAGGGGAAGACGAACCTCGAGATCGCTGCGACGCTGGTGCTCAGCGAACACACCGTTCACCGGCACGTCGCGAACATCCTGGCCAAGCTCGGCGCCTCCTCGCGCGCGGCGGCGGTCGCCACAGCCACCGAGCGGAACCTGCTTTAGCCAACCGGCCTGGCGGGCCATCTGTGCCGGATGGCCCGAACGGGCGAAGTCGACGCAATTCAGGTCGGCCAGGCTTTGTCGGCCGGCGGGCGCCGGGCGAACTCAAGTAAGTGAGGTGATGATGCATACCACGCAAGCAATGCAAGGATCGGCTCTCGTGCAGGGCGAGCTCTGGGGGACGCGGGCACGCGACTATGCCGACTTCCAGGAGCCGCAGATGAGCGCTCTGTTTGAGGACGCCATTCGGCGCACCGGTGTCGACCTGGGCAGCACGGTGCTGGATGTTGGCTGCGGACCAGGCGGGTTCTGCCGCCTGGCCGTCGAGGCTGGAGCGACCGTGACCGGTATCGACGCCTCTCAGGCGCTCGTGGAGATCTCCCGCGAGCGCGTCCCCTCCGGTCGCTTCGACGTCGGCGACATGCAGTTCCTCCCCTACGAGGACGACTCATTCGAGGTCGTCACGGGCTTCAACAGCTTCCAGTACGCGGCTGATCGCGTCGCTGCGCTGCGCGAGGCCAGGCGCGTGGCACGGCCTGGTGGGATCGTGCACGTGGTCGTATGGGGACGCGAGGACCGCACCGAGCTCGTCGCCGCGCTCCGCGCCCTTGGGCCGCTACTGCCGCCAGCCCCACCCGGCGCCCCGGGGCCATTTGCGCTCTCCAATCCAGGCGCGCTCGAGGCACTCGTCGAGCAGGCCGACCTGACGCCTACGGACGACGGCTACATCGAGATCACGTTCGAATACCCGAACGAGACGGCGCTGCTCAAGGGCAACAACTCAAACGGCCCCGTCGTGCTCGCCGAACGGACGTCCGGCGAAGCCGCCGTCGCCAACGCCATCCGAGACGTGCTCGCCACGTTCCGTACCTCCGCGGGGGTTTACCGGATCGAAACCGAGTGGCGCTACGTAACCGCCAGGGTGTAGACGGCTGAGATAGTCGCCGCGAAACCCTCGGCTGGGCCGCGACGGATAGCTGATCCGGCTATCCGCCGCGGCTCCCAGATCAGTCGCCTGCGGAGCTCCAGTCAGGCGGCTCGTAGATACCGCCGGGTACGCCGCCGATGCAGAGGACGCGCAGCCCCTCCGGACCGGACGAGAGCACCCGAGCGGTGCCGGCGTCGACCCGCACGAGGTGGTCGTCGTCGAGCGGCAGGCGGCTGCCGTCGATGTCGACCGAGCCCGAGCCCCGCAACGCGACGTACAGCTCCTGCTGCCCGGACTCCGCCTCGTCGTGGGCCGTGGTCGAGTAGTCAGGCGGCAGGTCCATGATGTTCGCGCCGAACGCCCGGATGTCGAGGCCGGCGCGCACGAGCTTCGCGAACCCGTCCCACAGCGTCGGCAGCTCGTCGATCGGTTTCGCGGAGTAGCCGGTCATGGTCCGCATCATGACACCACCAGTCCCATGTTATTTGCGAGCGTCGCCATCGTGCGATCGTGTTCCTCGACCGGGCTGAGCTCCAGCAGCTCGACCGGCTCGAGCGTCTGGACGAAGTGCCCCGGCCGGAGGTGGTAGGCCTGGCCTGTGGTGATGATCTCCTCGTCTCCGTCGAGGTATGTGACGCGGAACGAGCCCTTGAAGACGTATCCCCAGTGGTCGCACTGGCAGCGGTCGTCGGGGAGCCCCTTGAAGGGTGACTCGTCCGGCGGAAACCGCCCAGGCATGGATTCGAAAGCGATGCGGATCCCGCCGGCGTCGACCTGGCGCCCCTGGTACTCGCCGATGATCGTCGGCTCCAAATCATCTTTGGACACGTGCATGGAGAACTCTCCCTTCGTTGGTGGTTGTCATTGCCACCGCAACGCGGCGGCGGCGGTTGGCTAGGAGCAGAAGCGATGCCGTCCCGATCGCGGCGGGTCCGAGGCCGGCGAGAAGCAACGCCGCGCGGGCGCCAAGCGCGCCGACGGCGAAGCCGCCGAGTACCAGCGCCCCGAGCTCGGCTCCGTTGCGGGCGCCGTTGTAGGCGGCGAAGGCCCGGCCACGCAGGGCATCGGGTACGCGTTCGTGGATCAGCGTTCGCAGCAGCACGTTCTTCACGCCGTGGGAGACGCCGCCGAATACGAACCCGATCAGCGCGACCCAGAGAACGGGGGCCAGCGAGGCGCCCGCGATGCCGAAGCCCTGGAGCACAACTGCGGCGAGAGCGCCGGCTGCCACCTGCGCGCGACCGACGCGGTGCGCGAGTCCGGCTGACCCGGCGGCCATTCCGAGCGTCCACGAAGTGAGCAGGATGCCGTAGGCGAGGCTGCCCGCCCGAAGCGAATCGGTCACGAAGAAAGGCTCGGCTGTGGCGGAGATCGAGAAAACCGCGAGGGCGGCGATTGCACCACCGAGCGTGATCGCAATGTCGCGCTCGCGGACGAGGAACGCAAACCCCTCACGCGAGCGTCCGCTCGCCGGCGCGTCCGCGCCCTGATCCGGGCGACGGCGTGCGCGGATCGCGGCTGCCGCGGCTGCCACCAGCACGAATGAGACCGCATTCAGAGCCAACGCCAGCCACAGCAGCCCAGCCGCGCCGAGCGCCCCACCGACGACCGGGCCCGCGGTGAATCCGATCGAACGTGTCGTCTCCATCAGGCCGTTGGACCGCGCCGCGTCCGTTTCCGGCCCGGCTGCCGCGGGCACGAGCGCGAACTCAGCCGGCTGGCTCACGGCGACGCCGAAGCCGAGGAGCATCATCAGCGGCAGCAGCGCCCACAGGTTGTCGATCCCCACGAGCATCCCGCTGACCACAGCGGCCTGGCCAAGTGAGGCAACGATCAGGACGCAGCGGTTCTCGAAGCGATCGACGAGCGCACCGGCGACTCCCGCGGTGAGCACGACCGGCCCCCAGAGGGCGAAGATGAGCGCGGAGACGGCGAACGCCGACCCGGTCCGCTGCTGGACGTGGAGGACCACCGGGAAGATCGCCATGAAATCGCCCAGGGCGGAGATGCCGGCCGCTCCGGCGAGAAGGCGCAAGTCGCGACTGTGCGAAATGGACATGCCGCCATGCTCACCGGCGACCGTTCGGGCACCGTTCGGCCAGCGTCAATCATGCGGGAGCAGGTTGCGCGAGAGCGACCGCACCGACACAGTTGCGCCTATGCTCGAGATACGACTCGCCAGCGGCTGGCAGCTTCGCCTGGATGGCAGGGAGCTCGTGCCGCCCACCTCGAAGCGAGCAAGGGCGCTACTGGCATACCTTGCGCTCAGCCCAGGCGCTCATCCCCGGCGGCGGCTGGCCGCGCGGTTCTGGCCTGACGTGCTCGACGAGTCAGCCCGCGCGAGCCTGCGGGTGGCGCTGACGGAGTTGCGGCAGGCGCTCGGGCCAGCAGCGGGGTATCTGATCGCCAGCCGGGAGTCTGTTGAGCTTGGGGGCGCGGATCTCGCGGTCGACGTCCGCGTGTTTGCGCAGGCGCTCGATGAGGGCGATCCCGTGCGTGCGCTGGAGGCGTGCAGCGGACCGATTCTCGAGGAGTTCGACGATGACTGGGCGATCGAGGCCCGCGAGGAACACTCTCAGCGCCTTGGCGACGCGCTGGAGCAGGCGGCGGCTGGAGCTCAGGATTCGGGCGAGGCGATCCGCCTGACCCGAGCGCAGGTGACGCTGGACCCG
>Ga0335083_10010075_pt1 | contig 11448 bp, 25 predicted proteins | sample Lox_Sample_42_FD_206716 | JGI IMG/M metagenome (GOLD analysis project Ga0335083, IMG submission 206716) | Soil microbial communities from Loxahatchee National Wildlife Refuge, Florida, United States - Lox_Sample_4.2 | ecosystem: Environmental > Terrestrial > Soil > Wetlands | place: USA... | reverse complement strand
CAATGATTATGTTCTTCTGGAATTCTGTGGTGAAATGAGAAACGCCCCATGTGGGGCGTTTTACTATTGTTTTTTGCTGAAGATGATCGTTCCAGATTTCGTGAAATCTGCAAGCATGATTGTCACCACTTTTCTGATTTCATCTTCAGGATGGGATTCGCAGTAATTATCCATCCATCCAATCATGCCATTGCCATCTGTATCGGTTGTGACATCGTCATTTGAAGCTATGGATGCATAATCCTCAACGCCTGAGACATAGCCTTCAAGCCACGATGTCAGGCCGGCATAGAGATAAGGATTTTGTGGTGTTCCTTGACCGGTATCAGTGACGTTCTCTGTCCAATCTTCGCAGGATTTAAGAGCGAGGCCGAAATCTTCTGCTTTGGAAGGTTGAGCATGGAAGAGTCCAGCGGATAGGATGGCGAGGGCGGCGAGATGGCGAATAGCCATGAAAATCTCCGGTAATAGGTAAAACCGGATTACAATATGGAAACATGCGAGGGAAGATGGGGAGTTTGAAAAAGATGGTCTCAATCGTGAAGGTACAAGTGCCGCTCAATGGCGAAGGACCAGCTTTGATTTACGATGAGGATAGAACACTCACGATCCAGCGCCCGTTGCTCAAGGATGAAAGGAGAGCCATGAGAGGGGATGTGAAAGCCTATTTCCGGGCTTCCTGGTCGCATGTGATTGGATGGCGGCTCAGGAACCGCGTTCAGGACCAGGATTGGTAGGGTGGTGGAGGTGACGGGATTCGAACCCGCATATGCATGATAATCGGATCATTACTCCGGAACCTCTCAGGTTTTGAACCTCGTGTGCCCGCTGACCGTTTTCGGAAGCCAGAAGGTCTATCGAAATATCCCCCTTGAGGTATTAAAACTGCACGGGTTTTACCCCTAGTCTTTCCTTGTTCTAAGACCGCTTCACCTTAGCAGCACCTCCGCATATGAGATTATATCCATTATGGAGCGCGGGGAAAAGTGGTTGCGGGGGCACGATTTGAACGTGCGGCCTTCAGGTTATGAGCCTGACGAGCTACCGGACTGCTCCATTCCACAACAGAGGTAGATCAATCCGTAGCGGGGATGGGTAGGGGTTTGGTTTCATCTGCCGGCTGGTCGCCTTTCTCATCCTCCCATGCATCGGCGCTCACCACCTGTTCGCCCTTCATGACCAGGGTATCCTCGCGGCATAGGATGGCGTTGAGGACGCAGGAGACATCCCAGCCACGAGAGATTTTCTCATAGCCGTAAAGATCGCGGGAGCGCTTGCCGCAGGCGCCGCAAACAAAGACCGCGCCAGGCGGGGCTATTTGATTATCCATTGATCCTCCAAGATGGTGCAGGGGTATCTGCAACACGTAGCCCCTGCGCGTGCTGATGGAGTGGGATTCACCCACCGCGCAGATTTGGAAATGTAACGATGATTTTTGGATCGGTCAAAACAAAAATCAATCCTGGGGGATTTCCACGAACTTCAACCATTTGGATGTTTCGGCATATCCAAAATGATTCCAGATTGTCCCGTCATCGCAGAGAGCAATCAGTTCATTATTGTAATAGGAAATCTGAACAACCTTGCGGATGGTCTTGATTTGTTCTCTTGCCTCAAGCCTGGCGAGGAGGATTTCAACATCGTGATTTAGCTGGAGAATGGCCAGTTCTTCTTCACGAAGCTGGGCACCGGATAATCTTTTATTCTTCAGATTAACAATCAGAAATTTAATATCGACGCTGTTCATCTCCGTTTATCTCCCTTTGACGCCTGAGAATTTTACTTGGGTTTTGGCTGAATTAGGGGTTTAAGAAAGGGATTGCCCCGAAGTCAGTTGGGACAGGGTTTCCAAAAAAAACCGCCGATCTGTGATCCAAAATCGGCGGTAGGAATTTAGGGTTATGTCTCCAATTCCGTTCTTAGGATATTTGTTTTCAAATTTCCAGAATATTATTGGAGGAATCCAATAATGTTGAATGCTGACGAGCATATAAAACGAAAGCTCGGAAAGCTGGACTCCCCGCGAAGGGTGAGATGGTTAAGACAACATATCTCTGGATACATTATCAACATCGCCGCCCGCGTCTATTTCCGCCTGCCCTTCACGGTGCTGGGCGAAGAACTGGACCCTTATCTTGAAGCCTTCACCCTCTCCTTCAACCTGGCCGAACTATACGGCTTCACCGACGATGAGCGGCGCCTGGCCTTCAGCACGGAGTGGAAGCGCGGGGTGAAGCTGGCCGAAGAGATGGCGGAAACCATCGAAGCGGCGGCGGCGCGGCATATCCAGCTTTACCGGAGGCGAGATAACATCATGGAAAGCCTGATCCGCGTCAAATCCAAAAAGCCGCCGCAGGCACCGCATCTGACGGCAGATGATTTAGGTCAGATATGCGAACGTTTTCAGCATCGCTCAGGAAATGTTCAGTCATAATGGCGAATCTTCCACAAACGCAGCGTGACAAATTGATCCGCATTCTTGGAATGCTTGGTTCAGATTTCGATGGTGAGCGTGCATCGGCTGGGGTTTTGGCAAGCAATCTTCTGAAAAGTTTAGGTCTGACGTGGGAAGATGTGATTGCAAAAATTGCAGAAGAAAATCCAAAACAAGAACAAGCTAGACAACAGCAATACAATTCTTACGATCCATATCAATACAAAACTTATGATGATTATGCACATTGGCGAACAAAGCTATGGTTTTTGCGAGATAACGACGATCTGCTGAGCGATTGGGAGACTGGATTTGTCGAAAGCCTGAATAGAAGAACCAGGATCACGCCGCGTCAGGAAGAGATTTTGGACCAGATTTATTCCAAAATAAGGCAGAAAACATGACATATAAACAAGATGGGCAGGAATGGCTGCTGCTATGCCAGAAATCCGCCAATGGGAATCCCATCCCAAATGTCCATAATGCTCTGGTGGGGCTGAGAAGGGACAAAAAACTAAATTCGATTTTGGCTTACGATCAGATGCGAAGAACCGCTCTGTTAGTCAGACCAGCGCCAGATGCGACAGGCCAGACGGATCAGAGCGATTTGCCAAGGCCCGTGAAAGATACAGACATAACAAATATCCAGGAATATCTTCAGGAATCGGGTCTCACGCGGCTTTCCAAGGATGTCACCCACCAGGCGATTGAAAAGCGGGCAGAAGAAGAAAGTTTCCATCCTGTCAAAGAATATCTGATTGATTTGCAATGGGATGGACAAAAGCGGGCAGGAGGATGGCTAAACGCCTATCTCGGCGTTGCACATAGCGAATATACCGCCGGCATCGGTCAGATGTTCCTCATCGCCATGGTCGCCCGCATTTTTGAACCAGGCTGCAAAGCCGATTACATGCTGGTCCTGGAGGGGCCGCAGGGCATTGGCAAGTCATCTGCCTGCCGCATCCTCGCCGGCGAATGGTTCTCCGATGCCCTTCCCGATCTCAAAACAGGCGGCAAGGACATCAGCCAGCACCTAAATGGAAAATGGCTCATCGAAGTTGCCGAAATGTCAGCCCTCGACAAAGCCGAGGCAGCCGCCCTGAAGGCGTTCATCACCCGGAGCATAGAGCAGTACCGACCCAGCTATGCCCGTAAAGACGTTTGGGAGGCCCGCCAGTGCGTTTTCATAGGCACGACGAACAAGAGTGCCTACCTACGCGATGAAACCGGTGGCAGGCGCTTCTGGCCCGTTCTGTGCGGTGTTGTCGATTTGGAAGCATTGAAGCGCGACAGGGACCAACTCTTCGCGGAAGCCGTCGCCCTCTACCGCTCCAAAGCCCCCTGGTGGCCAACCTCCGAATTCGAGGCCCAACACATCCGACCCCACCAGGAAAGGCGTTACGAGGAGGATGCGTGGGAGCAAGCCATCATCACCTGGCTGCCCAATGTTTCCAAAACCACAATTTTAGAAATCGCACGACAAGCTTTGAATTTGGAAACAGCAAGGCTCGGGACAGCGGAGCAACGGCGTATCTCATCGGTTCTTGAACGATGCCAATGGGTTAGGGGTCCAAGAGGCCGAAATGGCGAGCGTTATTGGATCAAAAATCACTGACGCACATGACGCACCTGACAGATCGCGTATATATAATATGAAAATGAAGTTAGATTATATAAGGGCGAAGCGTCAGAAGCGTCAGTGCGTCAGTAAGTGACGAAAATTTTTTCCAAAGATTTTAGGAAAGGGAGGAATTTTTTTCATACGCCCTTGACCCAAATCGCTTTGGATGGACGTTGCTTGCCGGCGCGAAGTTGGCTGAGAATAATTCTCATTCGCAGTTGCACATGCGAATCCCTCGCAATCCCCCGCCTGACATCGGGATTCACATGAATTACGATGGCGATTGTCTGATAAAAACCAGCAATATCAAAGAGTTATAGATGTTTTGCCGCCTGGTTTCAGGCATTGGCGCAGTGTGGCGGAGATTGGCCAAAAGTGACCATGAAGTGCTACTGAAGTGCTACTGAAGTGCTATCAGAGTGCTACAAAACCGATTCGGAAATAGGCCAAATGTATGTCAGATATACTGCTCTATTTATCCAAAAACCGCGCAGTTTCCACATTGTCACTAGGCAAAGCAGCCAGCGCTTGGGGCGCCATGCACGCACGCGGATTTGCATACCTCGCGGCGAGATGCGGCGTTTTTAGGGGGGCTTGCACCATATCCAGCCTCTTGGCGTCACTTGCCTGTAAACGGGCTTGGCGCTGTTGCCAGATTATTTGCCTGCCCTTCTCGCCATTTTTCCGGCCTAATGCCCTGACATTTTCCCGTGTGACCATAGCGGCGGCGTACCGCCTTTCCAGATCGGGCAGGATATCCGCCAGCGCAGCCATAACAGGGGCTTTCAAGCGTTCCCAATGTGCCCCCTGGATTTTTGCCACTTGGCATGCCGTGGCCTCATCTAGCGCTTCTAGCTTGGCGCCGGACGCCCAAAAGCGGCAAGCGATGGTCCATATAGCGCGTTCCAACGGGCCTGACGCAAAAGCCATATGCCTTGAGTGCAAAACCGTCTCAATCGGCATGGGTATAGGCTTCAGCTTTGCCATGCTGCAAAATATGGCGGATTCTCTATGCTTTCAAACTATTTTCAGAAAAAAGCGTTTTTCATCGGAATTGCGTTTGACAAAGATTTACGATGGCTCTAAACACTGTTCATGCGCTGGATTGGCCGGCGCCGCTAGAATGGAGCAACCAAATGTCAGACAATATCGCCGTTTTAGACGGCTTCACGAAAGAGATTTACGCTCACAATGCGGAATATGAGCTGTATTTGCTGGTAAAGCCGGATACGGAATTTGATGGCACATTCCGCGCATGGTGCATGGATGACCAAGAATATATCCGGGTGAATGGCTGGCTTTTCAATGTCGAGGAAACTCGCGGTTTGGTTGCCCCGCCTTATTTGCGCCGTGAACATTAGCAAATCACAATTTAATCCGCTACGCGCTGGCGGATTATGTGGCGATTTTGCCAAGTGCTGGAATGATCCGGCATTTTATTGGACAGACCATGATTGCAGAATCTTTGCTTCAGTTTTCCGGTTTGGCGCTTGTGTTGGCGCCGATATTTGGAATTCCGCTTTTCATCGTTTTCAAGATTATTCCGGGGATTACCAATGAAAATTAACCAACAAGATTACAATGATCTAAAAAACGCGATTGTTGGCGTTGTCGGAAACCGGAAGGTATCTGACATATGGGCGAATTATCAGGCCAATGGTTTGTCAGAATTACGCTTTCGTTGGGATTTGGTTTGGCACATTCAAAACATTGTGAGGCAACCAATTTTTGACCGGATATATAAATACGCTCACGACTCTCACGTTGACACGGCACTTCGCCGCATCGTGAAAGAAATTTCCGAACAGTAACGCTTAACATTGCCATCTCGCGGGATGGCAAGCTTAAACGTTATCAAGTAGGAAGGCTAATTATGTACGTTATGGAAACAAAATCAGCTTTGGTTAATGGCCATTGGCATATTGACAGAACGCTACACGAGATGACTGAATCGGAATTCAAAAAAGGCGCCGATATAAAAGACAAACATCCGGCCGGAATTTCATGGTTTGACGTGTCATGGTCACACGTAAGCGGCGTAGAGGCACATAAGCATGTGCGGGACGGTGGAATCCATACCACGGGGCTTTGGATTGATTGCGATGGAAAGATTCGAAAATCTTAACGCTTAACATTGCCACCTTGCGAGGTGGCAGTCTTAAACGTTAACAAAGTGAAAGCAATATCATGGCGAAATTTGACGTTACTTATGAAATTACAACGCCCGAATCGGCTGAATCCGGCGATTATGAAGAGTTAGGCTATATTGCTGAAGGCGTTTCGTTTCGTGAAGCGGTTGATTTGGTAAAATCCACGCGCACAAGCCTTTGTGACGGCATTATGTGCATCGTGGCAAGCGATTCCCGCATTGACCAGGCGCGCTGGATTACCGTTTACAACGGCATGGAATTTGAAACTGGCGCTCATGAGTCGCGCAATCTCCACATTCCAGATCATATCACGGCCGCGTCACGCCGCCGCATCATGCGGATTGTTGAATCCTTCTGAAATTTCTTGAAGCAGCGTCGCGGCGCTGCTTTGACAAATAGCAGAAAAAACATCGCAATTGCTATTGACTAAACAATGGCGATGGTTTAGAAGTTATAAGGCGCTGGCATTGGGCAAGCGCATAACGTGGAGAAACCAAATGGCTAGTGCTAAACAAATCGCAATCCTTCGCAAGGTTAAAGAGGCTATCCGCCAGCCTTACGCTTGGCCAGGTGGATATCCGCTCTATATCGTCATGGAGGATGGTGAGGCATTGAGCATTGAAGCGGCGAAAAAAATGTTTTTTCTCTTGGCGTATGCGACTCTGTTTGCGCAACGTGACGGCTGGCAAGCGGCGGGGGTTGAAGTGAATTGGGAAGATACAGAACTGTATTGCGCCCATACAAACAAGCAAATCGAATCCGCATATGGGGAGGCATGATTATGCGCCTTGTGCATCATAATTATAATTACTCTGGAGTCCCGCCGCGCTACTACATCGACGGCAAACGGGTGACAAAGCAGGCATACGAATCCGCCAAGTTTGGGCGCGTTCTATCATGTTTCCAAACGTATCGCCGCAATACATGGCACTGGGTGCATTCGTGCTATGCCAGCGCGAGAAAAGAGAGCTAAAAATCGCGGCGTGATTCTTCATAAAAAATCGGGGTTGCTATTTACAAATCAATTCCGATGTCCTATAAACTCTCATGCGCTGGCGCTGGCTGGCGTGATTATGGAGATACCAGATGATCGTTTTTTTTCTTTTGCCGGATGGCGGATTTGTTTGCGGGAACACTGAATCCCGCGTTACGTCATATGCCTACCCTAGCAGCCCCTATGCTAATTGCGCCATTAATGCGCCAAAAACCGCAGCTATTCGCATGTTGGAAGATGAAAGCGCCAATTTGCGGATGAATCAGGCCGTGCGGAAATATGATACGCGCAATTGGCGCCTTATGGCGGATGCTACGACCAGCTCCATTGCCGCAATGGCATTGCGAGAAATTGCCCATATGGTGGAAGTCTAAAACCACAAAAATCATCGTAAACAGGTTTGACATTCAAACCCCGATGGACTAGAACAAACTCACACGCCGGCATATTGCCAGCGCCAACTAGGAGATACCTAAATGACTGAGATTACCAAATTTGACGATATTATTGACCTGCGCGACGTCATCGCCCGTTTTGAAGAGCTGGAGGCTGAAAAGGAAGCGCTTTCCGATGCCTATGATGAGGCTCAGAAAGGAACGCAAGATGAGATTAATGCCCGCGCCGCGCTGAATGATTGGAAAAATGGAGATGAAGGGGAAGAATTTGATTCTCTTCGCCAACTTATCCAGGATTGCGAGGGCAATGGCGGGGATGAACAATGGCGCGGCGATTGGTATCCAGTGACTCTGATTCGGCATAGTTATTTCAAAGACTACGCGCAAGAATTGGCTGAAGAGTGCGGGATGATCCAGGATAACGCCAAATGGCCGTACACTTGCATTGATTGGGATCGGGCGGCGCGTGAATTGTTGATCGATTATACAACGGTTTCATTCCGTGGCGTTGATTATCATTGTAGGTGAGTCACGGGCATAGGCGCCACCGCCATGGGCATGGGGGGCGCCATGCGCTCCACTTGCTTCTAGAGCTGCTTCACATCATCCTTCACCTGGTTTTGCATTAATAAGGGTAACGCATGAGTCATAAATTGATTGATATTTTTGCCATTATCCTCATTGCTATTCTGGCAGTTATGATTGTGATTGCGGTGAGGCTGTTCTTTATCTGACAATTGACGATCATAGGCGGGGGGCGATGCGCCCCGCTCAGTGACCGCCACTAGGTCAAAGGCTGGAATTGTCCGGCCTTCACATGGAGTCAAACCATGCCTGACGCGATTAAAGTTTATGACGTATCGCCGGTTTTATCGGACATGAAGCGCAAAAGTGCCCGGATGTCACGCCGCGAGATCGTACAGACCATTTACCAGCTCCAGGACACGCTGGGGGAGGATGGCGTGATTAATGGCACGGATCAGGGAATTGATTGGCTTATTGACCATCTGAAGGATCATCCCGTAATGGTTAAGCGCTTTCTCTGGCTTGCGGCTGGCTGGCTGGCATTGGTTGCCATGGCTTTCATCTATCACGGACTCGCCGTTTAATTTTTCTCATTTGGAGTTACCAAAACATGGAAAATCGCACCGCCCTTCTTCGCCGTATCCGCGCCCTTGCTGCCAAAACCATGGATAATGGATGCACGGAACAAGAAGCCCTTGCCGCCGCTTCCCTTCTCGCCCGCCTTGTTGATAAGTATGGTTTCACCCCCGCCGATTTGGATGATCCCATGGAGCCTCTGACGGAGGCAACTATTGACGTGAATCGGACCATGAGCGGGAATCAGCATTTCGCCTTATCGATTGCCAAATTTTGCGATTGCAAGGTTTTTTACCGCGCCGCCAAGTTTGGCAAAGAGAAGGAAATCGTATTTTTCGGACATGAAACCGATGTTCTCATGTGCCGTTATATGATGGATTTGCTCGGCACCGCGAATGAGTCCGGTTTCAAAGCGTTCATTTCCGAAAAAAAGGCGGCGGCGGATGGCCGCAAGATCACGCGCAAGGAAGTTAACGCGGATCGGCGCGGTTTTGATTGGGGCATGGCCAGCCGCATTAAAGCGCGTTTGGAGGCCATGAAGGCAGACCGCAACGGCGCGGTGGATGAAAGCACGGGCAAAGCTGGCGCCGCTCTGGTGGTGGTTAAAAACGCGGCGGTGGAGGCCGAATATGCCAAGCGCTACAAAATCAGCACCAAAACCGCCCTTGTCCGTCGCGCCAATCTGGACGCCTATAATGCTGGCCAGGTGCATGGGGACCGCGTGGCAATCAATCCGGGGGTAAATGGTGGCGCGCAATTAGCTCTGGTCTGAGAGGTGTCTAAATGACTAAAAAGAATGGGGCTTTTGCCCCCATCAACGAGGAATATAGCCATGCCATCCTTGGCATTTGATACGCTCAAATTGGCCACGGAATTAAGGGATAAAGCCGGTTTGTCTTACCCGCAAGCTGAAGGGGCGGCTGAAGCCATCACGCAAGCCATTGAATATCATGTGGCAACAAAGGATGATATTGAAGCTTTAAAGCGTGATATGCTCCTGGCCATTGCAAATGCGCAAATGAATGTCATTCGTAAAATGGTGGTTATGGCTGGTTTACAAACGCTTGTAATTATTGCCACGGTTTTAGAAATAAGCCGACAAATCAAATAAACCGTGGATTGACGCCATATTGCCGGTTTGTTACTGATTCATTAGCCGGATTTACCCGCATTATTTTTGGAGTGACCAAATGACCCAAAGAAAAAAGCCCTTATCTACCGCCACGGCGGCCAGAATTGCATTGGTATTCAGACACTTACTGAATGGTTTTGACGTGGTTTTGCTGTTCCGGGAAGAGGGGGAAAAAGAGGTTTTTTGCCTCACCAATACAGACACGCAAAGCTCATTGGAAATAACCAAAGAATATATTGGTTACGAAAATAACCTTGAAGAATCATATGTTAGCAAGCCGAACTGAAAAAACCATGAACGCTAACCGCACGAAAATTTCGATCTATCTTGATATCCTGGGATGGTCCCCCCGTCAGCTTTCCGACATTTTAGGCATCAATGAGCGTGGCGTGTGGCGCTGGCTTAATGGCCAGAACGAAACACCTGATAAGATTCTGGATTGGCTCAAGCGTTTGGCCTCTTTCCATGAGCAGAATTCTTTGCCCGAAGGCTGGGCGCCCAATGCCGCGTTGAGCAATTCCGATGATCAATAAAAATGGCTGAAGCAGTTTTGATGAAACATAAAGAAACCGGGATCATGAAAAATGGTTATTACGGTTTTTCTTGGACAACGCTTCTGTTTGGCGCTTTCCCGGCTTTGTTCAGGCAGGATTTTTTAACATTTTTCGGTTTCTTCGCGTTATGTGTGGTGCTGGCAATCTGCACTTACGGAATGGGACTATTTGCAATCTCTGTAGTCTGGGCCTTCATGTATAACAAATACTATACGCGCAAACTGATTGAAAAAGGCTACGTGTTTTGTGATACGCCGCAAAACAATGCCATTGCGATGGCGCGTCTTGGAATTTCGGACTCTGTTTGATCCGAGATAGTCTCTCTATCTGAAAGAGAGCAAAAACAACGGGTTGACAAACCCGTGAATGTTTTGTTTCCAACCTACATATAAAACAAAGGTGGCTTATGAAGTCTAAGTTTTTTGCCGCAAGCGCTATCCTGGCGCTTCCCCTGCTCACGTCTTGCGCGCAGCCCGGAGCGGATTTGCAGGCCAATGTGTATCAGGCGGGGCAGGTCAATCAGGTGCAGGCCGCGAAGGAAATCACCATTCTGACCGTTATGCCGGCGCAAGTTGAGGTAGATAATACGCAAAACCAGAAAACCGCTGAAGTTGTCGGCGGCGTGCTGGGCGCGGTTGGCGGCGGTTTGCTTGGCGGCGGTCTTACCCATAATACCGGCGCCGGGGTTGATTCCGCCGTGCTGGGCGGCGTTGCGGGCGCGGCGGCTGGCTCCATGGTCAATTCTAAGGCTCTCGTGGCCGGCGTGACGATTGGCTATAATGAACAGGGCCAGATTTTGACATCCACTCAGGTGGGCCAGATGTGCCAATTTAAGGCCGGTCCCGCCCTCGTGGTTTCGACTCAACAGAACGAAACCCGCGTACAGCCGAATGCGGTTTGCCCGCCCCCGGCAAAAAGCTAATTTCACCTAAAACTGGCCCATGGTGTAAAATGAAAGCAATCATTGCAAGCGTTGTGTTTACCTCTCTTTGCCTTCCTGCCTTGGCGCAGGAGACGCAATCACAGTTAGATTCCGGCCTTGCCGCCATGGGCCAGGCGCAGGCTCA
>Ga0335083_10010074_pt1 | contig 11448 bp, 9 predicted proteins | sample Lox_Sample_42_FD_206716 | JGI IMG/M metagenome (GOLD analysis project Ga0335083, IMG submission 206716) | Soil microbial communities from Loxahatchee National Wildlife Refuge, Florida, United States - Lox_Sample_4.2 | ecosystem: Environmental > Terrestrial > Soil > Wetlands | place: USA: Florida... | reverse complement strand
GGTCGGGAGCCCGCTCCGGCGCTTGACAGTCCCCGAACGCCAACGTAAGTTCCTTCGGCTTTTTCCCGACCGATTCGTTCCCTCGAGGAGGATTCCATGCCGCACCACAAGTCCGCGGCCAAGCGCGTGGTGACCAACGAGAAGCGTCGCCAGCGCAACATCGCCGCGACCAGCCGCATGAAGACGGCGATCAAGGCCGTCCGTTCGGCGACCACGCGCAGCACGGCCACGACTGCGCTCCAGGAGACGATCTCGATCCTCGATCGCACGGCCGCCAAGGGCGTGATCAAGCGCGAGACCGCGAGCCGCCACAAGTCCCGGCTCACCCGGTTCGTCGCCAAGCTCCCCGCCTGAGGCAATCCGCATGCTGCGTTCCCGCCCGGCCGCGCTGTTGCGAGCCGCGGCGCTGAGCGCGATGCTCCTCCAAGCCGCCCTCGCCCCCGCGCGGGCGGCTTCGCCGTTCGAGGTCGTGCCGCGCCCCGTCGCCGCGCGCGGCCCGCGCCGCGCCGCGGCCTGCTGCGCGGTCGGCGGCGTCGGGCTCGTGGTCGCGTCCTTTCCGCTCAAGCAGCTGGCGGACCGGCGTTACGACGCCTACCTCTCCGAGGCCGATCCGGCCCGGATCGAGTCGCGCTGGGACGCCACGCTGCGTGCCGACCGCATGGCGAACGGCTCGCTTCTCGCAGGCGAGGGTCTGCTCGCGCTCGCCGTCTACCTCCAATTCGTCCGACCCTCGCACGATGCCCCCGTCGCGCTCGTGGTGGAACCTTCGCGATGCGCGCTCGCATTGCGCTTCTAGCTCCGCTCCTCGCACTGCTCGCCGCCCTCGCCGGGTGCAGCGAACGCGACCGCGCAAACCCGCTCGATCCGGCAAACCCGCAGACCGGCGGCCGACCGGCCGGCTTCACCGCGCTCGCCGACTTCGACGTCGTGCGGCTGAGCTGGACCGCCCAGCCCGGGCTCTCGATCGACGGATTCCGCGTGCTCCGCTTCGCCCCCGGCGACACGGCCTGGCAGGCGATCACGGCGGTGCTTCCGCCCTCGACCGGCGGCGTGCTCGACCTCGCGGTCGCGAACGGCCGGCTCTACCAGTACCGGCTCTACTACGTGATCCGCGGCGCGCTCGGCAGCCAGCCCGCCGCGGACCACGCGACGCCGGGGCCCGCGCGACCGTGGGTTGCCGACGACGGCTCGGGCGAGCTCGTACGCCTGACCGCCGACGGCCGACATGTGCTCGCCAGCTTCGACGACGCGGGCGACGTGCAGAGCGTCGGGGTCGATCCCGGGACCGGCGAGGTCTGGACCTCCGCCGCGTACGACGGCGTGGTCTCCGTGCGCACGCCGGACGGGCTCCAGCCCGTGATCATGCAGGGCCTCGACTCGCCATTCACGCTCGCGATCACGCCGTTCGACCACAGCGCGTGGATCTGCCAGTCGGTCTCGCTTGCGCACCGCGACCCGAGCGGCACCGCCGGCGTCCCGGCGGCGATCGGTCCGCCAACCGAACCGTTCGACACCCCGTCGGGCGTCGCGATCGATCCGCGCGACTTCTCGATCTGGGTGTGCGAAAACGGCGGCGCCCGCCTGCGGCACTTCGCGCGCGACGGCAGCCCCGTCTCGACGGGGTTCGAGCCCCTGCCCTCGCGGGCCGCGGTCGACAGCGTGACGCGCGAGGTGTGGGTCACGTCGTTCGAGCGCGGCGTCGTACTTCGACTCGGCCAGAACGCGGCGGTCATCGATTCCTCGCTCGCGGCCAGCGGCCCGATCGGCCTCGCGGTCGATCCCTATCGCGGACGCGTCTGGGTCGCGGATGCCGTGGGCAACCGCGTGATCGCGCTCGATCCCGCGACGGACCACGTGCTCTTCACCGTGAACGGCATCGCGGGCGCGGTGGACGTCAGCGTCGATCGCGCGACCGGCGACGCCTGGGTCGTCGCGCGCAGCGCGCAGTCGATCGTCCACCTCGACTCGAACGGCAAGGTGCTCGAGACGCTGGGCGGCTTCAGCGATCCAGTCGGAATCTCCGTCGATCCGGGGCTCGAGTAGCGCCGCGATCGCCCGCCCCCGCGCCCGCCCACCCGACTCGGCCCGCGCGCGAACAAAAGGAGCCCCGGCGTCGCCGCCGGGGCCCTCGAGACTTTCGGTTTTGGTGACGCTGGGTGACCCCGTCCCAGGGGTCCTCCGGACCGTCACGACAGCCGGAGGTCCCCTACGAGGACGTCACCTCCACCGAACTACAGCGATAACTGTCCAATGGATCACCTCCTTTTAGGGGCATACCTCCACGGAGGGACCCAACCCTCCCGATCCGGCGCGCCGCCCGAGCCGCCGGGACCGCGTGCGGTGAAAGCCGCACGAGTGAGCGTACCGTGAGTTTCGGCAGCGACGGCCCCGGAGTCAACTGCGGAATTGGGCCGCGTCGTACGTCGGCCGGAGCATGGCGCGTCGTCTCCGGCCCTCGCCGGCAACCTCAGAAGTTGTAGGCGATCGAGAAGTAGTTCTGCGGGATGCCGCTCTCGAACTTCTGGAAATCGGCCGTGATCCAGCTCCAGTTCCAGCGCAGCGCCGGATACCAGCCGCCGCCGAGGTAGACCGCCCAACCCACCACGCCCATCCGCGAGATCGCGCCCGCGTCGACCACCCGCGCGCCGTCGGCGTAGATCGCGCCGTAGACCGTCGGGAGCTGCCACGTCTGCGGGACCGCGAGCGTGAACCCGCGCAGCAGCGGGTAGCGGGCCTCGAGGTTCCCCGTGAGCGCGTTCTGCCCGACCATGGCGCGCCAGTCCTGCACGTGAAGGCGCGTCGGCCCGCCGATGTAGGTGTTCTGCGCGTCCTGCCCGAAGCTGTCGCTCCAGTTCGCGCGCATGGCCAGCACCACGCCCGGCAGGGGCTGACGGTAGTGGCGAACCTCCGCGAGCACGGTGCCGAAGTCCGAAGCGCCGGCGGTGAGGTCACGGGTGAAGCCCGTCGTGAGGTTCATGCGCAGCCCGCCCACCGGGCCGTCCCAGGTCCAGCGCGAGTTGTCGTGGACCACGCCCACATAGTTCGAAACGAGCTCGACCGTCGGTGCGTCGCCGTCGCGGAGCAGGTGGTGCTCGGCGTGGCGCACCTCGACCGAGGCGTCGATCCGGTCGAAGCGGTTGAGCGGATAGCTGGCGAGCCCGAGCACCCCGAGCCGCACCTCGCGGCGGATCACCTCGAAGTCGGGATCGTAGAGGCTGGTCAGGCGGAAGAGTCCCAGGCCGTAGGTCAGGCGATTCGCCTGGTTCAGGTACGTGAGCCCGCCCTCCCAGTTATCCCAGAAGTCGCCGAATTCCTCGGAGGAATTCGACACCGTGAGCACCCACTCCTCGTTGCCGAGCACGTCGGAAAACGCGACCTGGCCGAAGTCCATCGTGCTGTTGAACGACGGGCTCACGCCGATCGCGTTCTGGAGCAGATCGAGGCTCAGCCGGCGCTGGTAATCCTGCGGTGGATCGGCGTACGCGATCGTCGGAAGCACGGGGACCGTGGGCGGGGGCGTCTCGGACTCGACCGCAAGTGTGTCGGGATCGAAGCGCAGCACCCAGGTCCTGAACGTCACCGCGTCCTCGGCGGTGTACATCACGCCCCGGCTGTTGCGCAGCCAGTCCGGGTCGCTCGCGGGCCCCAGCTCGCGTGTGAGCCGGCTGCAGGTGCGGCCGGGCACGGCAGGACGAACGTACAGATCGCTCGTGCCGTCGCGCGTCGAGCGATACGCGAGCCACTTGCCGTCGGGCGACCACGCCGGCTGGCGGTCGTCGCCGCGCGGCGGAAAGCTCACGCGCTCGATCCCGCCGTCTTCGAGCGAGAGCCGGAAGAGTGCGTAGTGCCCGCCCGTCTCACAGCGATCGGAGGCGAACGCGACCCAGCGCCCGTCGGGCGAGACCGCGGGCTCGGCGTCGTCGTAGCCATCGTGCGTCAGGCGCTCGAGCGTCATGGAATCGCGCGCTCCGGTCCAGCTCGCGCGGTAGAGGTCGCTCTCCCCCGCGTAGTCCTGCGCCACGAACACGACCGCGCGATCGCCGGGAACGATGCTCGGGTCACGCATCTGCACGAGCTCGGGGAACTCCAGTCGACGCACGATCCGGCCACGGTGCGCGTCGATCAGGTAGAGCGCGTCGTGCGCGCCCTTCTGCGCCGCGACCGCGATGAGCCCCGAGGGCGAGACCGCCGGGCGGTTCTGGAACAGGTGGAACGATTCGAACGCGGGCGTGTCGCCGCTGCGCAGCAGCCGTCGCTCCTTGCGACCGCCGTGCGGGCCGGGCTCGCTCGTCATGAGGTCGACCGCGCCGTCGTTCACCTCGAACCAGCACAGGCGCACGGTCGTGTCGCTGTCCGCAATCGCCGGCAGCGCGCGGGGCCCGAGGTTGAAGCGGCTGCGCTGCGGCACCGGCCGCGCGAACTCGACCGGACGGAAGGACGACGCGAGCGCCGGGTAGAAGCGCTGCTGCATGGCCTCGAACCATTCCTGATCGACGTCCTCCAGCCGCCGGCCGTAGGTCAGACGGAAGTCGCTCTCGAAGTCGTCCGCCCGCCAGGCGTTCTCCAGCAGCGCGAAGATGCGGGCCTCGCCGTAGCGATCGCGCAGCCAGAGCAGGAACGCCTGCCCCTCCTTGTACATCTCGACCGAACCGGTGATGGGCTCGCTGTGCTGGACCGGGTAGCCCATGCGCGAGTCGAACATGTCGCGCATGAGCCCCTCGGCGTCCTCGTCCCACGTCGTGCCGCAGTACTCGGCGAGGCCTTCCGTGAACCACAGCGGCGGGAACCACGCCTGGATCTTGTGGTGCGCGTGCATCACCTGGCCCAGCTTCTCGAACATGTAGGCGTGCGTGAGCTCGTGCCGGGTCACCCAGCGCAATCGCGCCCACGAACCGGTGTGCGGGATCAGCACCCGACCCTTGATGAGTTCGGTCAGGCCGCCGACGGACTCGGAAAGGATCTCCGGGGTCGCGTTCGTCTGCTCGAACAGCATCTGCGTCGAGTAGAGGAGCAGCGGAACCCGCTGGCGCGGCTTCATCGCGAAGCGTCGGTCGTACTCGACCGCGACGCTCTCGGCGAACGCCGTCAGCGGGCGCGCGAGGCTCTCCTCCTGGGCGTAGTAGTGCACACGGAGGTGGGCGGTCTCGAGCACCGACCAGTCCAGCGTCTCGTAGTGCACCTTGTTCTGCCCGAACGACTGCGCCGACGCGCGCACGGGCGCGGCGAGCGCAAGGATCACGGCGAGGGCAGCAATGGAGTGCCCCGCGCGCATGGGGACATCACCTCACGATCGGTCCGGTCGTCACCCCTTCGATCCCGGTCGTTCCAACAGATCCTCGATGCCGTAGAGCCCGGGCTTCGCGGTCGCGACGAATCGCGCGGCGGCAAGGGCGCCGTTGGCGAACGCGGCCCGGTCCTGCGCGCTGTGCCGCAACTCGATGGTCTCGCCCTCACCCGCGAGCACCACCATGTGGTCGCCAACCCAGGTCCCGCCCCGCATCGCGTGCACGCCGACCTCGCTGACCGGCCTCGGGCCGACCGCCCCCTCGCGCCCGTTCCGCACGGCGCTGGAGGCGAGGCCGCGGTGCGCGAGCACGTCGGTGACGAGCGCGAGCGCGGTGCCCGACGGGCTGTCCTTCTTCTGGCGGTGATGCCGCTCCACGACCTCGACGTCCCACGTCGCCGGCACCGCGGCGAGCGTGGCGGCCAGCGCGCGGCGCAGGGCCGCGATCCCGACGCTGAAGTTGCTGGCGCGCAGCACCGCGGTGCGCGCACTCGCGGTGCGAACGTCCGTCTCGTGCTCGGCCGAGAGCCCGGTCGTGCCCGTGACCAGCGGCACAGCTCGCTCGGCGCAGAGCCGGGCCGCCTTCGCCGCGCCTTCCGGGCTGCTGAACTCGATCACGACGACGCCGGGCTCGATCACCGAGGCCGCGTCCTCGGTCCATACCCCGTCCTCGGCCGAGAAGTTCTCGCGGTGCTCGACGCGCGCGGTGATGACCAGCTCGTGCGCCTGCAATGCCGCCTGCTCGATCGCCCGACCCATGCGCCCGGCGGCGCCGACGAGGACGACGTGAATCATGCGCGAGCCGCCGCCCCGGCAAGTGCGACGCCCGCGCCCCGTGCGGCGTCGACGACCAGCTTCCCGGTTGCGGGCTCGACGGGCACGAGCGGCAGCCGCAGCTCGTTCGCGACGAGGCCCATCTCGGCGAGCAGGTACTTGACCGGACCGGGATTCGACTCGGCGAAGAGCGCCTTGAAGAGCGACAGCAGCTGGCGATGGAGCCCCTCGGCCTCGGCGTTCCGGCCGGCGCGCGCGGCGTCGGTCAGCGCGCGCATCTCGCGCGGAACGACCTGCCCGGCGACGGAGACGATGCCCTGCCCGCCCACCGCGATGACGGGCAGCGTGAGCGCGTCGTCGCCCGAGAGCACGGTGAGTCGCGTCCTCGCACGCAGCTGCGAGATCTGCTCGAGATTGCCCGACGCCTCCTTCACGGCCTTCACGTTGGGAAGTTCCTGCACCTGCGCAAACACCTCGGGCGGCGTATTGGTCCCGGTGCGGCCGGGCACGTTGTAGAGGATGAGCGGCAGGCGCGTCGAGCGCGCGACCGCGGTGAAGTGCGCGACCTGCCCGCGCGGCGTCGGCTTGTTGTAGTAGGGCGTGACGAGCATCGCGCCGTCGACGCCGACCTCCTCCGCCATCTTCGTCAGCGCAACCGACTCCGCGGTGTTGTTGGTCCCCGTGCCCGCGACGATCCACACCCGCCCGCGCGCGCGCTCCTTGACGAACGCGAGCAGCGCGCGGCGCTCCTCGAGCGTGCAGGTCGCGGCCTCGCCCGTCGAGCCGCTCACCACCAGGCCCTCGACGCCACCCTCGATCATCCACTCGACGAGCCGCGCGGTCGCGTCGCGATCGATCGCGCCCCCGCGAAACGGCGTCACCATTGCGACCGACAGACCTTCGAACATGCCCCCTCCTCGCCGCCGGCAGACCGGCTCCCCGCATCCGTGCGCATGCAGCCCGCACCCAACGAATACCACGGATCGAGGTCGCACACCCGCATGGATCGTGGACGCCGACGATCCTTCCGCGGCCTCGCGCAGCGCCCGGCTCAGCCCAGCGCGAGTTCGCCCGTGAACGCGACGACGGCGGGGCCGACGAGCGTCGCCGAGAGCCCGCCGCCCTCGCGCCCGAAGGCGACGACGAGGTCGTCCCCGCCCGCGGTGCGAATCGTGACGGGCGAGGTCCGGCCCGTGCCCAGCGCCCACGCCGCGGTCGCGATTGCACCGCTGCCGCAGGCGAGCGTCTCGCCTTCGACGCCCCGCTCCCACGTCCGCATCGCGACGTGCCGCGGCGCCGGCGTGACGAAGTCGACGTTCGTGCCCGTCGCACCAAAGCGCGGGTGCGCGCGCAGCGGCGGCGCCCACTCCGCGAGCGGCACGCGCTCGACCCGATCGACCGGCACGACGAAGTGGGGAACGCCGGCGAGCACCAGCGCGCCCTCGAAGCTGCGGCCGAGCGCCTCGATCCGCACCGGCTCGGGGTTGGCGACGCTCCCGAACTCGAGCGCCACGAGTCCGTCCGGCTGCAGGCGCGCGCGCTTCGTCCCGACGGGAGTGTGGAACGTGACGCAGCCGTCGCGGCCCAGGCCGCGCTCGAGCGCGAAGCGCGCGAGGCAGCGCGCACCGTTGCCGCAGAAATCGGCGGGGCCGCCGTCGGCGTTGTGGTAGACGAACCTGAAGTCGGCCTCGCGTGCGCGCTCGAGCAGCAGCACGCCGTCCGCGCCCACGCCGCGGCGGCGGTCGCACCAGCGAGCGAAGAGGGCTTCGCGGGCGAGGGGCAGGAACGGCTCGCGGTGGTCGATCACCACGAAGTCGTTGCCGGCCCCGTGCATCTTCGTGAACGGAACGATCACGGCCCCGCGCCCGGCGCCGGCGCGGGCGGCAGCGGTACAGGCCGCGCCAGCACGAACTCGAACCCCGTGATCTCGCCGCCCGGCTCGATGTGCACCAGCACCTCTTCGCTCGCGGGCTCGGTGTCGCGCTTCCAGACCCGGTTGCGATCGAGATCGCGGAACGCGCGCACGCGGTACGTGCCCGGGTCCCACTTGAAGTCGAAGCTGTTGTTTTCGGGCACCTCGTAGACGACGCGGCGGGTCGTGTCGGTCACGCCCGCGACGATCAGGCGGCAGATGCCCGTCCCGTCGCTCACCGAATCGATGACCACGCCCGCGAAGCGGCCGGGCGCCTTCGGGTTGACCATGTGGAGCCGGATGCCGGTCGCGACCGGCTGCTCGGACGTGAGGTCGAGCGTCGTGTCCGCGGCGACGAGCAGGTCGACGTTCGGTTCGAAGGAGCGGTTGTGGTTGAGGTCGGCGAAGCCCCACACGCGCCAGCGGCCGGGAACGCTCAGGCCACCGATCCGGAAATTGCCCGCCGCGTCCGCGACGCCCAGCGCGTCGAAGTCGCGGGCCGTGCTGTCGGGCTGGCGGCCGTCGCGATAGCACCAGAGCGTCGTGCTGGCGGCACGGAAGCCGACGGCGTCCACGCGGCCCTCGAGCCGGCCCCGCGGAAACGTCTTCGACGTCGTGAACACGATCGCGCGTGGATTGGCGAGCGTGTTGCCGCGGCGGTCGCGCGCCGCCGACCCGACGTAGAGCGTGTAGGTGTGGTCGGCCTTGAGCGTATCGCCCAGCACGAGCGTCACGGAGTTGCCGGACCAGCGCCGCTGGCGGATCGGCACCGGGGGCGCGAAGTCGAGCGCATCGTTCGTGCTTCGCGGCTCCATGCCCTTGCTGAACGTGATCGAGGGTCGCACGTGCGTCGAGACGCCCGCCGCGCCGGAATCCGGCTCGACTTCGAGCACGGTCGGGGCCGTGAGATCGGGTGGACCGCCGGTCGGCGGCCCTTTCTTCGCGCAGCCGGCAGCCAGCGCGGCCGCGAGGAGCGCGGCCAGCGTCGCGCGCGTCAGGGCCGTGGACTCCCAGCGGGCGTCCGCCCGCGCCGGCGCGCCCTCAGGCGCGCGGATGTGCCTGCTCATAGGCCGCCCGGGTCCGCGCGCGCGAAACGTGGGTGTACACCTGCGTGCTCGCGAGCGAGCGGTGGCCGAGCAGCTCCTGGATCGCGCGCAGATCGGCGCCCGCGTCGAGCAGGTGGCTCGCGAACGAATGCCGCAGCGCGTGCGGCGTGACGCCGAGTCCCGCGGCGACTCCCGCGAGACGACGGGCCACGACGCGCTGCACGGTGCGGCCCGAGAGCCGGCCCGAGCGCCCCGTGAAGAGCGGCTCGCCCCCGGCACCGGGCGCCCGACGTTCGTGCGCGAGGTAGCCGTCCAGGGCGCCGAGCGCACGTGCACCCACCGGGACGATGCGTTCGCGCCGCCCCTTGCCGCGCACGCGCAGCAGCGCCGCGCGGCGGTCGAGGTCGCCGTGGTTCAGGCCAACGAGCTCCGAGAGCCGGAGCCCGGAGGAGTACGCGAGCTCGAGCAGCGCGCGGTCGCGCGGCGCCCGCGGATCGTCCGCGGCCTCGAGCCGGTCGAGCGCCGCGGCGAGGTCGATCCGGGGCAGCGTGCGCGGCAGCCGGCGCGGCCGCCTGGGGAACGCGATGCGCCGCGCCGGATCGGTCGCGAGCACGCCGCGTCGCACGCAGAAGCGGCCGAAGCTGCGCCACGCCGCGAGGGTCCGCGCCGCGCTCGTCGCCGCGTGCCCCGTGCGGTAGAGCTCGCGCAGCGAGCGCTCGAGCAGCTCGCCCGTCCACTCGGCCGCCGCGACGTCCCGACCGGCGCCGCGCACGCGGTCGAGCGCGAAGGTCACGTCGCGACGGTAGGCGGACAGCGTGTGAGGCGAGCCGCGCCGGCTCGCGGCGAACTCCCGCAGGAAGTCCTCGAGCGCCCTACGCACCCACCGGCTCGAGCGGAAAGCGCGACTTGCAGGTGAGGCACTGCAACCGCGTTCCGGCCTTGCTGACCTTTTCGACGAGGAACGGCGCGCCGCATTGCGGACACGGGGTGGGGCGCGGGCGGTCCCAGAGCGCGTAGTCGCACTCGGGATAGCGCGTGCACGAGAAGAACAGCTTGCCCTTGCGGCTGCGCTTCTCGGCGATCTCGCCCTTGCCGCACTTGGGGCACGTGACGCCGAGCGTGAAGGGCTTCGTGAACTTGCACTCGGGCCGCCGCACGCAGTGGATGTAGCGGCCGTAGGGGCCGTTCCGTGCGACGAGGTCCGAGCCGCAGAGTTCGCACTTGCCCGGCACGGGAACGGGAAGCTCCGAGGCGTCGAGCGGCTGCGTGTGCTTGCACTCGGGGTAGCCCGGGCAGGCGAGGAACGCGCCGTTGCGTCCGAACTTCTTCACGAGCTTGTGCTGGCCGCACGCGGGGCAGGTGATGTCGGTCACCTGCGTCAGGCCCTCCTTGATCTCCTTGGCGTGCTTGCGCGCCTTCTCGAGATCGAGCGAGAGCGGGTTCCACAGCCCCGCGACGACGCTGTGCCACTCGCGCTTGCCCTCCTCGATGTCGTCGAGCTCCTCCTCCATCCCGGCCGTGAACTCGACGTTGAAGACGTCGGGAAACGTGTCGACGAGCAGGCGCGTGACGAGCATGCCGAGGTCGGTGGGCTTGAGCGTGCGGCCATCGCGCTCGATGTAGTCGCGCTTCGTGATCGTCGAGACGATCGTCGCGTACGTGCTCGGCCGGCCGATCTCCTTCTCTTCGAGCGCCTTGATGAGCGAGGCGTCCGTGAATCGCGGTGGCGGCTGGGTGAAGTGCTGATCGGGGCGAATGACGCGGGCATCCTCGTCGGCGTCCCCGGGCTCGTCCGCTGTCCGCGCCACCGGCTCCGCCGGGATCGTCAGCGCCTCGCCCGGCGTGAGCGCCGGCAGGCGGCCGCCCTCGTCCTCGTCGTCGTCGTCGCGTCCATAGACCTTGAGCCAGCCCGGGAAGCGCAGCACGCTCCCGCTCGCCCGCAGGCCGAGCCGGCCCGCTTCGATCTCGACGGTCGTCTGTTCGTACTCGGCGGGCGTGCACTGCGACGCGACCGCGCGCTTCCAGATGAGGTCGTAGAGCTTGAACTGCTCCTCGGTGAGGAAGCTGCGCACAGAGCCGGGCGTGCGCTCGACCGACGTCGGGCGGATCGCCTCGTGCGCTTCCTGCGCGCCCTTCTTGCTGCGGAAGACGTTGGGCTTCTCGGGCACGTACTCGCCGCCGAACTCCTTGCCGAGCCAGCCGCGAATCTCGATCAGTGCCTCGTCGGCGAGCCGCGGCGCGTCGGTGCGCATGTACGTGATGAGGCCGACGCTGCCCTCGCCCTTGATCTCGATGCCCTCGTAGAGCTTCTGCGCGACCTGCATCGTGCGCTGGCTCGTGAAGCCGTAGCGGTTGGACGCCGCCTGCTGGAGCGTGCTCGTGATGAACGGCGGGACGGCACGCTTGGTGCGCGGCTTGACCTCGATCCCGGC
>Ga0335083_10010073_pt1 | contig 11449 bp, 12 predicted proteins | sample Lox_Sample_42_FD_206716 | JGI IMG/M metagenome (GOLD analysis project Ga0335083, IMG submission 206716) | Soil microbial communities from Loxahatchee National Wildlife Refuge, Florida, United States - Lox_Sample_4.2 | ecosystem: Environmental > Terrestrial > Soil > Wetlands | place: USA... | reverse complement strand
TCGTCGCTCGCGGTCAGCTGGGCGAGCAACTCGCGCGCGGCCGGCTCGTCGTGGACCTCGAACGCGTAGCGCAGCGCGCGCGGCAGATCGCCCGCGGCGCGCGCGGCCTCGAGCGCGGCGCGAAAATCCCACAGTTTCTCGAACAAATCGGCCGCTCGGCCCGGCTCGCCGGCCTCGAGCGCGGCGCGCGCGGTGGCGCGCATCTCGTCGAGACTGTCGTTGCCGGGCATCCAGCGCGCATGGTACCAGGTGCGTCCGGAACAGCATGCACCAGCGCAGCGCCCATCGCTCCCTGCTCGTCGTCGGCTCGGTCGCGCTCGATGACATCGACGGCCCGTTCGGGTTTCACAAGGACCTGCTCGGCGGCTCGGCGTCGTTCATCGCGCGCGCGGCCGCATACTTCACGCGCAACGTGTCGATCGTCGGCGTGATCGGCGACGACTTCCCGCAGCATCACGTCGACGATCTCGCGAAGCACGGCGTCGACGTCTCGGGCGTCGAGCGCCGCGCCGGCGAGACGTTCCACTGGGTCGGCCGTTACGCGCCCGATCTCGCGACGCGCGAGACGCTCGACACCCGGCTCGGCGTGTTCGCCGACTTCCAGCCCAAGCTTGGCGACGCGCACAAGGACGCGCAGCTCGTGCTGCTCGGCAACATCGATCCGGTGCTGCAGCTCGACGTGCTGCGCCAGGTCCGCGCGCCCGCGCTGGTCGCGGCCGACACGATGAACCTGTGGATCAACATCAAGCGCGCCGACCTCGCCGCGACGCTCGCGAAGGTCCACACGCTGATGGTCAACGACGAGGAAGCCCGCCTGCTCGCCGAGGAGCACAACCTGCGCCGTGCGGCCGCGAAGATCCTCAAGATGGGCCCGAGCTCGGTCATCATCAAGCGCGGCGATGCCGGCGCGCTCCTGTTCCACGGCGGCGGCGCGTTCGCGGCCCCCGCGATGCCGCTCGCCGACGTCAAGGATCCGACCGGCGCCGGCGACAGCTTCGCCGGCGGCCTGCTCGGCTACCTCGCCTACGCCGGCGATCTGTCGCCGCGCACGATCCGCACCGCGATGATCATGGGCAGCGTGATGGGCAGCTTCGCGGTCGAGCAGTTCTCGGTCGACGGGTTGCGCGAGCTCACACCTACACGGATCCAGCAACGGTTCGACGAGCTTGCCGAGCTCGTACACTTCGAGCGCGTGCGCCTGTAAGATCGTAGCGTGGGTAGATTCGTCGCGGTGCTGGGTCTCGCGCTCGCGGCGTGCTCGTTCCAGCACGGCACGAGCGGCACCGCGGATCTCGGCGACGGCGGCGGCGGTGGTGGCGGTGGCGGCGGCGGTGGCGGCGGCAGCGACGGCAGCCTCGCCATGCTCGACGTCGCGCACGTGTCCGCGCAGGACCAGAGCATGTTGACGAGCACCACCGACTGGACGGTGTCGGTCGCGACGACGCTCGACACCGACTCCGGGATAGCTTCGCCCGCGCTGCCGTCCGGGCTGTACGCGATGCACCTCCCGCAGTCCGGCGGCGGTCCGGGGCTCTTGGTCGTGCAAGGCGACCACATCGCGATCGATGCGGCGCTGACGATCACCGGCAGCCGTGCGCTCGTCCTGGTCGGCGCCACCTCGATCGCGATCTCGGCGTCGGGGCTGGTCGATGGCTCGGCGAAGTCGGACGTGCCGGGGCCGGCGGGGGCAGGGCCGGGCGGCGGAACGGGCGCCGGTCCGGGCGGGATGTCGAACGACGGCTCGCACGACTGCGGCGCCGGCGGCGCGAGCTTCGGCACGATGGGCGCGGTCGGCGGCGTCGGCGGGCCCGGCACCGGCGGCATGATCACCGATCCCGCCGCGACGCTGGCGCCCTACGGCGACGCCGCGCTGGCCACGCTGCAGGGCGGTTCCGGCGGCGGCAACCCGTCGCCGATGTGCAACAACGGTCAGCGCTTCGGCGGCGCCGGCGGCGGCGCGCTGCAGCTGTCGGCGCCGGCGATCGCGATCGACGGTACGATCGCCGCCGGCGGCGGCGGCGCGCAGCAGACCAACGCGTGCAACGGCAACGGGCTCGGCGGCGGCGGTGGTGGCTCCGGCGGCGCGATCTACGTGCAGGCGCTCGCGTTGACCGGAACGGGCATGCTCGCGGCCAGCGGCGACGGCAGCGAGCTCGGTCCGCCCGGCCAGGACGGCCAGAACAGCGCGACCGCGGCCACCGGCGGCAGCGGATACTTCGGAAGCGGCGGCTCCGGCGCGGCGCTCGCCGACGCCCAGCCCGGCACGCAGGGCGACAACGGCGGCGGCGGCGGCGGCGGCGCGGGCCGGATCTACCTCGCGGTGCCGACGTCCGCGATCGTGACGCTGACGTCGAGCCCCGCGTTCGCGCGGCCGTGACGGCTCACTGCACCGGCGCCTGGTTCGTCGCGTCGGGCTCGTCGGCGTAGAACTCGCGGATGAGCTGGTCGTCGAACTGATCGGCGAACCGGCCGACGCCCGAGACCATGGTCGCGAACTCGTTGGCGTCCATGCCCTTGAGCGCGCGGCCCGAGTGCAGGATCACCCAGCCGTCGGGCTGGATCGCGAAGCTCGCCATGCCGCCCATGTACGCGTTGTGCTCGAGCAGCTTGCGGAAGAACTCGGCGGTCTGCTCGTGCGGCGGATGGCGGAACAACGGCGCGATCGCGACCACCGCCGAGCCCGACACGCCGATCAGCACGAACGCCGAGCCCCACTGCATGCGCACGAGGTTCGCATCGACCTGCTGCGCCTTCTCGGCCAGCCCGCTGTCCTTCAAGAGCTTCTCGAGCGTCGGTGTCGACATGCGCGCACGATACACCGCGGCGCGAACTATTTGCTGCGCCGCGCGCCGCGCGGCGGCTAGCGTGCGCGCCATGTCCATCTGGCTTTGGATCGCGCAGGGCATCGCCGCCGCGCTCGTGCTGTCCGCGATCGGCGCGTATGTTCACGGGCGTGCGGCGCGCGCCGCGCGCCGGGCCGGCAAGGTGCCGCTCGCGCGCGTCGCCGAGGTCGCCCCGGGCACGCGCGTGCGCGTGGAAGGGCGCGCGCTGCCGCGCGGCGAGGGCGTCGAGGCGCCGTACAGCGGGCGAGCGGGGCTCGCGGTCGTGTCGGCGACCGTCGACGACCATCGCATCGACCGCCGCCGCGAGCAGGTCGTGCCGTTCGCGATCGACGACGGAACCGGCGTGATCGAGGTCGACGTCGCGCACGCGAGCATCGAGCTGCCGACCGCCGAGGTCGCCGCGCCGCTGCCGGCGCGCGGGTTCGGCGCGCAGTTCCTGTCGCGCCACGAGCGATCGCGCGCGTCGTGGAGGCACGTCGAGGGCGTGGTGGCCGGCGGCGATCGCGTGTGCGTGGTCGGCACGGTGCAGCTCGCGGCGGACGGCACGCGCTCGCTCGTCGGCACGGCACGGAGGCCGGTGCAGATCACGGCGAGGGCGTCGTGAGGCTCGGCGCGGACGTCCAGACGGTCACGCAGCGCGCCGACTTCAGCTGCCGCCGCTGCGGCGCGTTCCGGGTCGCGACCGTGACCGCGACCGGCGCGGGTGCCGGCTACTTCGGCACCGCCGCGCGCCATGCCGAGTCCGATGCGGTCGCGGCCGTGCCGATGTTGCTCGCGCTCCGGCGCTGCCCGGATTGCGGCCATCGCGACGAGGCGATCGCGCGGCGCAACGTCCGCACGCGCTCGATCGCGCTCGCGGTGATGGTCGCGATCTTCGCCGCGACCATCGCCGCGTTGACCGCGCTCGCGTGGCCCGAGCGCTACCTGCTCGTGGCGGTCGCCGTCGCGGCGCCGCTGTTCGGGCTCGTCGTGCTCGCGTGGCGGCGCGTGCTGTGGGCGCGCTATCCCGACGACTCCGACAGCGTGGTCGCGCTCGGGGCGCCGACCGCCGCGCCGGCGTGGCGCCCGGCCGCGAGCACCGACGTCGTCCCGTGGAAGTGGATCTGACGGCGTCCGCGATCCGAAGCCGCCGCCGTTAGCCAAAGCCGGCGCCGTTGGCCGAAGCCGCCGCCGTTGGCCGAAGCCGCCGCCGTCAGCCGAAGCCGCGGCCGCGAGCCGAAAGCCGGCGCGAGATCTACGCGCGCTTCGCCGCCTCGCCCGCCGGCTCGGCGCGGCGCGGCGGCAGCGGGCGCGTGCGGCCGAGCTCGACCTGGCCCGCCATCACGCCGAACCGGACCGCGGTGCGCGCGAGCGCGACGCCCTGGCGGATCACGAACAGCGTGACCGCGCCTTCCGCGCCGTACATCGCGTGACCTTGCGCGAGGAACGCGTAGCCGAACGTCACGAGCGCGAACACCAGCCAGCCGAGCCCGGCGTGGACGAGCACGATCGGGCGCCTCAGCACGAACAGCGTCGTGCGCGCGTACGTCATCACGACGCCGGGCTCGTGCGAGTCGTGGCGCAGCGTCAGCTCGACGCGCGCGTAGTCGCCGATCGTCCCGACCACGTGCAGGATCGCGAGCGCCGGCAGGAACGCGACCGCGAGCGGCACGACGAGATCGCCGACGGTGAGCGCGTACTGGATGCGGGGGTCGGCCCAGCCCATGCCCGCGCCGAGCGCGAACATCGCGACGAGCCAGCCCGGGATCGAGCACAGCGCGAGCCGCGCATAGGCGAGGTACGTCGCTGCGCCCGACGCGCCGAAGCAGCGCGCGGTCTCGGCGCGGCCTTCCGGGCGCTGGCCGAGCACGCCGTACAGCCCGCCTGCGAGGAACCACGACGCGAGCTGCCACAGCAGCAGCGCCGCGAACACGATGCCGCCGGACGCGAGGAAGTTCGCGCGCGCGGCCCGCAGGCACCACATCAGCGCGGCCAGGTTGCCGTCGACCGCTTCGTCCCACATCGGCAGGTGCGCGAACGCCTGCGCGAGCACGACCGCGACGCCGAGCATGCACGCGGCCGCGACGATCGTCTGCACGACGAACACCGCGAGCAGCGTGCCGGTGTAGCGCGCGACCGCGCGCGGCCCGGCCGCGATCAGGTCCGCGAGCCCGAAGCGATGCGCTGGGATCACGGACCCTCCAGCTGCATCAGGGTCTGCGCCCACGACGAGATGCGCGCGGCCGCGCGCAGCGACGCCGCGCCGTCGCCTTCGATGCGCTCGTCGTGACGCAGTGGCGAGTCGAGCGCGAGCACGTGATCGGGATCGAGCACGACCTCGACGAGCTTCGCGCTGCGCTCGATCTCGATGCGCTTCCACGCGCCGAGGCCGTCCCAGCTGCGGCGCTCCGACGAGCCGTCCGCGAAGCGCAGCTCGACGTCGACCGGCACGTGCACGGTGCCGGTGTTCTGCACGACGACCTCGCACTGCCACGATCCGGTCTCGGCACCGTCGTGCAGCTTGTGGTCGCTGCCGTCGTCGAAGATGCCGCGCGGCGGATGCGCGGGCGCGCAGGTCGCGCTGCGCACGGCGAGCGCGACGCCGCCGACCTGCTCGAACACCTGCGCGATGTACGACTCGAGATCCTTGCCGGTTCCTTGCGCGAGCGCCGCGAACAGGTCGCGCCCGGTCGGGTGCTTGAACGACCAGGCGTTCGTGTACGCGCGCATCGCCGCCATCATCTTCGTGCTGCCGACCATCTGCTCGAGCGTCGCGAGCGCGCGCTGGGTGTTCGCGTACGACTGCGCCCCGTACGCCTCGGTGTCGACGAACGCGTACGCGGCCGTCGCGATCGGCGACGGGATCCCCGCGCGATCCGGGAAGTACGCCGCGAACACGTCGGACAGCTCGGCTTGCCAGCCCAGCCAGTCGATGCCGCGGCGCGGCCCGTACAGCTCGGTCATCACGTGCGCGTCGGCCCACTCGTTGACGCCCTCGTCGAGCCACGCCTCGTCGGCCTCGTTCGACGCGAGCATGCCCTGGAACCAGTTGTGGCCGACCTCGTGGATCGTGATGTACTCGGGCAAGCGGATGCCCGGCCGCATGAACACCGAGTCGCCGCCGGTGGTGACCAGCGTCGGATACTCCATCCCGCCGGCGCCGGCCGCGGCATCGGGCGGCGGATCGATGATCGTCATGATCGGCCACGGATACGGCGTGAAGTCGGCGCTGAAGCGCTCGATCGCGCCGATCGCAGCGTCGCGATGGCGCTGCGCGAACGCCTCCTGCTCGGGGCGCGCCCACACGCGGACCTCGACGGTCTCGTTGTGCTCGAGCTTCGCGGTGCCCGAGTACATGCGCATGTACGGGTCGGCCATCCACGCGAAGTCGTGCACGTCCTCGGCGCGGTACACGAGCGTGCGCATGTTGCCGGCGAGATCGTTCGCGCTGACGAGCACGCCGGTCGCCGCGACCTGGTGCGTGCTCGGCACGGTGAGCGCGACGTCGTACGTGCCGAAGTCGGCGAAGAACTCGGTCGTCGCGTAGAACGGCTTGCACTCCCAGTGCTCCTCGCCGGGCGGGCCGGCGCGGACGCCGATCTTCGGGAACCACTGGCCGACCATGTGAAAGTCGCCCTTGTAGCCGGTGCGCGCGTAGACCTCGGGCAGCTGGTCGGTGAACTTGAACGAGACCTGGATGGTCTCCCCGGGCGCGACCGGCTTATCGAGCGGCAGCTCGGCGACGGTCTGATCATCCGGGTCGGTGTAGTGCAGCTTGGTCACGAGCTCGATGCCGTCGATCTGCACCGACTCGACCTGGATCCAGCCCCAGCCGGTGTCGGAGGCATGGGCGCCGCGCATCGCGCCGTGCGACGTGCGCCAGAACAGCGACTTCTCGTTCTTGAACGCGTTCAGGTAGAGGTGGAACGGCAGCGAGTCGACCGGGCTGCCGCCGATGTTCTTCCAGGTCAGCGTCTCGCTCGCGGTGATCGTGTGGCGCTGCACGTCGAGCCGCGCCTCGATCTTGTAGCTCGCGTTGCGCGGCGAGCGCGGCGGGCCGCCGCCGCGCAGCGGCGCCGAGCCATCGGGCTTGGGCCGCTTCTGCACGCGCGGCGGGCCGTGGTCGTGGCCGCACGCGGCCGCGAGCAACACGAGCAGGGCCGCGATACGCACGGCGACGTTATACACTGCGGACCAGCCATGTCAGACGCCGATCCACGCCAGGTCATCGCCGAGTTCCTCGACCGGTTCGGCCGCGAGCGCAACATCACGCTGCCGCCGCTCGGCGACGACGGGACCGGCATGATCCAGCGCGGATCGGCCGTGGTCTCGATCCACGTGCTCGCCGACAAGGGCGTGTTGCTCCTGCTCGCGCGCGTCGCCAAGCAGCCCGTGCTCGATCTCGTCCGCGCGCGCCGCCTGCTCGCCGCGAGCTTCACCGAGACCGGCGACGCCGCGTTCGCGCTCCATCCGCAGACCGGCGACCTCTACCTGCGCATCCTGCGCGGCCTCGAAGGCCTCGACTACGAGGAGTTCGAAGATCTCGTGCACTCGATCGCCAAGACCGCGGACCACTGGGACGACGCGCTTGCTCGTGAACTTGCCTGACGCCGCGGCGACCGCGGCCGCGGGCGCACGGCTGGCTGCGGCCGTGCGCGGCGGCGACGCGATCGCGCTGATCGGCGAGCTCGGCGCCGGCAAGACCACGCTGGTCGCCGGGCTCGCGGCCGCGCTCGGCGCGCGCGTCGCGGCGCACAGCCCGACGTTCGCGCTCGTGCACGAGTACGACGGCGGCCGGCTCGTCGTGTGGCACGTCGATCTCTATCGCATCGAGCGCCAGGCCGAGCTCGCCGAGCTCGGCCTCGACGAGATCGTCGGCGACCCGCGCGGGATCGCGATCGTCGAGTGGGCGGATCGCTTCGACGTCATGCCCGCCGACCACCTGCGCGTCGAGCTCGCACACGCCGCGACCGCCCGCACGCTCGTCGCGACCGGCACCGGCCCGCGCGGGCGCGAGCTGGCCGCCGTGCTAGAACTGCCGGCGTGACTTCGCGCGCGCTCGTGATGCTCGTCGGGCTCGCCGCGGCCGCCGGCACCGCACGCGCGGGCGGCGCGACCCAGCTCGGCACGGGCGCCGGCTTCGACCCGGCGGCGATCTACCAGGTGCCGATCGGCTCGGCCCCCACCGAGGGCCCGGCCGACGCGCCGATCACGATCGTCGACTGGAGCGACTACCGGTGCGCGTACTGCAATGCCGTGCGCGATACGCTCGATCGCCTCGACCGGCTGTATCCGGGACAGATCCGCTGGGTCCACCGCGCGCTGCCGATCGACGACGACGATCTCGTCGGGCTCGAGGCCGCGCGCGCGGCGGCGGCGCAGGGCAAGTTCCGGCAGATGCACGCGCGGCTGTACGAGCTGCACGGCAAGGTCGATCGCGCCGATGTCGAGCTGATCGCGCGCGAGCTCGGGCTCGACATGATCCGGTTTCGCGGCGACCTCGATGCCGGCGCGGCGCGGACCCAGCTCGCGACCGATCTCGCCGACGCGCGCACGCTCGGCGTCGTCGGCACGCCGATGTTCTTCATCGACGGCCGGCCGGTGTTCGGCAACCAGCCGCTGCGCGTGTTCAGCGACGTCGTCGACGAGGAGCTCGCGCGCGCGCGCTCGCTTGCGGCCGGGCATCCGCGCGATCTCTACGAGGCCGAGGTCGCGGGCGGCGAACCGACCGCGAACGCTCCCGACGACAAGTCGGCCGAGCCGCCCAGGCTCGATCTCAGGGCGGTGTATCGCGTCGGCTTGGGCCTGCCGAACCAGTCGATCGGCCCGGCCGACGCGCTGGTGACGATCGTCGAGTGGAGCGACTTCGAGTGTCCGTTCTGCGCGCAGGAGGCGCCCGTGCTCGCACACCTGCGCGCGAAGTTCGCCGGCGATCTACGCATCGTCTATCGCCACTATCCGGTGCTGTTCCATCCCGATTCGATGATCGCGGCCGAGGCCGGCGCGGCCGCGGCCGACCAGGGCAAGTTCTGGGCGTTCCACGATCAGGTGTTCGCGAACTTCGGGAAGCTGTCGCGGGCCGATCTCGAGGCCTATGCGAAGGCGGCCGGCCTCGATCTGCCGCGGTTTCGCGCCGCGCTCGACGATCGGCGCTTTCACGACGCGGTGGTCGCCGAAGGCGCGGCCGCCGAAGCGCTCGGCGTGACCGGCACGCCGACCTTGTTCGTCAACGGCCAGCCGGTGGTCGGCGCGGCCAACGAGGCCGTGCTCGACCGCATCATCCAGGCTCACCTCGATCACGGCAAGGACGCGGTCGCGCACGGCGTGCCGCGCGCCGAGATCTATCCGGTCATCATGAGCCTGGCGCAGGGCGAGGATCGCGCCGATCCATCGGGAGTTCCGGAGGTGAGCCACCTCGAGCTGCGCTCCGAGGAGCGCGCGCGAGCGGTCGCGGCCGCATGCCGGCGGGGCGATTCCGCGCGCGCGCGCGACCTCGCGAAACGGCTCGAGGGCGACGCGAAGAAGCGAGCATCCGCGGTGTGCGCAGGCGAGGGCATCGATCTGCCGTAGCTAGGGTCGAGGCCCTTTTGACACTGTGTCGTGGTTTTTCGACGCCGGGAGCCGGGTTCACGACCTGTAGTCGCATGCATACGCGGTGGCACCTGCGATGCAGTAGTCGGCCGCGTGCCCTCCCGCTTCGGCCCCTACGAGGTGGTCGCCCCGCTGGCAAGCGGTGGCATGGGTGGGGTGTACCTGGCGGCGCACGTCAAGACCGGCGAGCGCGTGGCACTCAAGGTCATGGACCGGCGCTTCGTCGATCACGCCGAGATCGTCGCGCGGCTCTACGGCGAGCGCGCGGTGTCGGCGCGTGCGAGCCATCCCGGACTCGTCGACATCCGCGCCGCCGCGCGCGATGCGGACGACGTGCCGTATCTGGTGATGGAGTACCTCGACGGCGAGACCCTCGCGACGATCCGCGCGCGCGGCGACATCGGCGTCGACGACGTCGCGCAGCTCGGCGCGCAGATCGCGAGCGCGCTCGCCGCGCTGCACGCCGCCGGGTTCGTGCACTGCGACGTCAAGCCCGACAACGTGCTCGTGCTCCGCGACGGCCGCGTCAAGATCATCGACTTCGGCGTGTCGCGCCGCGTGGACGAGCCGCCCGCCGAGGACGCGTCGATCGCGGGCACGCCCGCGTACATGGCGCCCGAGCAGTGGCGGGGCGAGCCCGAGCCGGCGTCGGACGTGTACGCGCTCGGCTGCATGCTGTTCGAGCTCCTGACCGGCGAGACGCCGTTCGACGGCTCGCTGCCGAAGCTGATGTGGGCGCACCTCGAGCAGCGCGCGCCGCGGCCGTCGTGGCTGCGCACCGGCATCGCGCCCCAGCTCGAGCGCGCCGTGATGCGTGCGCTCGCGAAGGACGCGGCCGACCGCCCGACGATGGACGAGCTGGCGCGCGAGCTCGGCGCGCTCGGCTATCGCACCAGCATGCGGCTCAGCGCGTAGCTTCGAGCACGCGCACGACGCCGGCGCCGAGCGAGTCCGGCAGATCGACGAGCTCGCGCGGATCGTGCGCGGCCGCGCGCGTGAAGCCGGCGGCCTCGAGCGCGCGCGCGGCGTCGTCGCCGTCGGCGAAGTCGATGTGCAAGGAGCCGCGGACGAACGCGCCGAGCAGGCGGCGGAACGCCGCGACGAGCGCGCCGCGCGAGATGTCGCGCGTCACCAGATCCGAGACGTACATCCCGTGGGGAAACCGCGCGAGCGCGCGCGCGAAGCGCGCCCACATCGCGGTCACGGTGGCGCGGTCGAAGTAGTTGACGAGCCCCTCGGTCACGATCGCGGTGCCGCGCGCCGGATCGAGGGTCGCGCACAGCGCTTCGATCGAGGTCGGGCCGGAGTCGGCGAGCGCGTCGATCTCGGCGGTGCGGTGGTGCGGCGACGTGCCGAGCCGCGCGAGCACGTCGCGCTTGCGCGCGATCATGCCGGGTAGGTCGGCCTCGACGTAATCGAGCGCGTCGCCGTAGCGCTGGCGCAGCCGCCAGCCCCGCGGCGATAGCCCGCACGCGACCTCGATGATCTGGCCGATCTGGCCGGCCTCGATCGCGCGGTCGAGGCAGGCATCGATCGCGTGGTGGCGGGCGACCAGCATGCCTTCGAGCGTGGGCAGGCCCATCGCGTGGGCCGCGGCGTTGACCGGGCGCAGCGCGCGGTACATCGCGCGGCCGGTCGGCGTCGCAAACGCGTCGTGCGAGAAGCCGTGGGCGACCCAGACGTAGCCCGTATAGTGAGCGGTGGGCGAGATCCTCTCGGACATTTCGTCGCACTATACGTGTGCTTCTGAATGCTTAGGATAGGGATCGGAACCACTCCGGATCCATGCTGGCGCACTGAACATCAGACCAGTACGATAGGGTTCGAGCATGCGCATCGCCTGCCTCCACATCCCCCAGCTCTCGCTCCAGTGTGCGACGCGGATCGACCCGTCGCTGCGCGGCGCTCCGGTCGCGGTCGTCGGCGCCGCCGAGCGGGGGCCGCGCGTGCTGGGCGCGCCGATCGTGCTTGCGTGCTCGCGCGCGGCCTGGGCCCTCGGCGTCCGGCTCGGGATGACGGCGACGTCCGCACGCGCG
>Ga0335083_10010072_pt1 | contig 11449 bp, 6 predicted proteins | sample Lox_Sample_42_FD_206716 | JGI IMG/M metagenome (GOLD analysis project Ga0335083, IMG submission 206716) | Soil microbial communities from Loxahatchee National Wildlife Refuge, Florida, United States - Lox_Sample_4.2 | ecosystem: Environmental > Terrestrial > Soil > Wetlands | place: USA: Florida... | reverse complement strand
GACAAGCGCATCGTGGATTGGCTCGTTTCCCAGATACAACGCCAGCGAATAGCCGCGCCGGACTAGTTCGGCGGCGACTGCGAATTGCGCAGCCCATTGGCTGTCGATGTGTGCCACCCTGCCTCCCTCGAGCGGACATAATCCTATATGACCATGTTTGTTCCTGCTATCATCGTAATCGTAGCTCGTGAGGTTGTGCGACGCTGCAATCTTGTACGACAGGGGCACACAATGAACGTCCATCTGGATTACCACTCCGGGCAGTCCTACAGCGAGTACTTCAACAATTTCACAATTAAGGTCTCCGGCGGCGGAAACAAGCGCATCAAGGTTTCGTTCAGGGACAAAGCCGAGAGGAGCCGCGCCTACGCTTCGTTCTCTTTACCGAAGGAGAAAGCTGCACAACTCGCGCACGCACTCTTGGCTGCTTCCGTGGGCGTCGATCAGCCGATTGAGTTTTCCGTTGAAGAGCCGAAACCTAAAGCCGAAACTGCAGCAGCATAGCTGTTCTCCAGCCGGGTAGCAAACTACCCGGCTTATCCATAAGGATTTACTTCCCCGTATTCCTTGATGTACTTAATCAACTCCCGAGCATACGAAGATCCTGCTTTACAGACCCTCTCCAAGATCGGGACAGAGGCGGAGCTGTCGTGAATCGCGAAGATCAGTGCAGCACACTCGCGCCGGAAGAGGGGGACAGATTCGTCTTCTGCGATTTCCCGCAGCACGGGCAGGGCATCGGGCAGGGAGGAAATCATGGCTTCGACGGACTGACCCAACGCTCCACGGCAAATCATGTTTTCTCGGTCGATGAAGCCAAGCAGTTTCACGACGTCAGGCTTCCCGAAACAATTCAGACGCGTCTGCGCGTATTCCCGCGTCTCTTTTGATATTGGATCGCCACGATAGGCGATGTCTCCGTGCCATGCAATGTGCGAGAGATAATAGACGAGAACAGGAGGGATTGCATCCTCGGGCATCGTCTGGAATTGATCAATCATCGCACTCCAAGTCTCCAGCTTGTTAGGGGAACCTCGAAACAAAGATGCGAGTCCCAAGCTCCGTTCGTCGGGTCTGGGAGATTGAAAAAGAGTCAGCGCACGTTCAAATGAGAGTAACGGCGTTTCCCGCAGCATTAGCGGGGTGAGTACAGACACGAAGTGCTCCCTATCGAACCGATTCACTTCGGTACGGCTGAATCTGATCTTGGTGAGCGCCGAGTTGGCGTTCAAGTGCTGTTTGATGTCTACCCAGCTCGCTTGTTGAATGGCCGGAATGAAGATTATCCCCAAAACAGTCACGGGATAATTCAGCCAATAGGCGAGATGTCTCCCCACGGGGAGGAGACAATCATTGTGTTTGAGATCGTAATACGATTGGCCCGACTTTATCTGAACAGCAACCAGCTTATTCATTGGTTGCTCGTCCCGTACAAATTCAACAAAACCATCGATGCCAAGATCGCTGTCTTGCTCGATTTTGTGAAAAAGCGAGCCTGCACCTTCGACGACTGACCTTACGAAGTTGAGCCCCATCTTCGCGGTTACATTGGTTGCTTTGTATCTTGGCATTGCTGGACTGGCGCTCCGCAGGAATGATAGCCCGTGCCATCAACTTTGGGGAGCCTAGCACTTCAGGCAGCAACCTTTTCGAACGGCACTTCTACCACTCGCATCCGATGAGCTGCCATAAATGCACGAGCTACTAGATGTGTTGGGCTTGCGTATTGTCGCGCTAAACCTCTGATGAATTCGCCTTTGTAGGCTATGCAGAAAGGATGAATATCGGGTCCCGCCGCACCCACCAAGAGAGTTGCAAGCAGATTTGTCAGCCGATGTAGCATGCTGCTCAATAGAGGCCCTGTCACCGCAGGGTTAGCAACATACACTGCGTCTGTATCCTCATCCTGCAATGGAACTATCAGAGGAGCCAAATCCATGAGGCGATATTCTACTTCTGCCACGATCACAAACTCCCCCTTGGTAGCCAGAACTCCTTGACGAACCGCGCCATGATAACCACGACTTTGTGGGTTGGCTATCACCTGCAAGCGTGCATCCGACATCGAACGAACACGGGATAACGTGTCGTCCCTCGATCCATCATCGACCGCAACGATTTCAACGGGTCGGGCCGTCTCCAACAAGCGTCCGATTGCGCTTGGAGCAAATTGCGCCTCGTTGTACATTGGCATCACGAAGGAAAGTTCAGGCGCTAAAACGGCGGGTGCAGATGTTGTCCTTTGATCTTGTTGAATCTGTGCTTCCTCGTGGGTGTGATCGAGAGGCCAAGCTTCGTGGGCCTGATCGAGGGGTGATGCTGTTCGCAGTTGCTCGAACTCAGCAGCCACAACCGCGGCGCCACGAAGCGATTTCAAGGCTGGGAAGTGAGAACGCTCGTTAAGCTCGCATAAAAAGAGGCTCACCAAGAGGGCCATGGCTAACATTCGATTTCTGATCATCGCTCCTCGCCGTAAATGACGAGCAAATTATAGTCATTACTACGTCGATGGTCGCAGATTTGGGCATCTGCCTCGCCGTCAGCTGGCGGGCATTGAAGCAGTCCCGCAGGTCGGGTTCCTGCTCGATTACGAGATGCGCATGCCGGCTCACGTTGCTCCGTTTTCCGAATCTCTAGAGCACTTTCGCTAAAGCACTCGCGTATATTAGATAGTCTGTCTTGACGCAAATCAACCCAGTACGACTGAAATGATGCCGTCACTGCTCACCGCCACTGAGTCAGAAGCACCAGAACAAGCTCTAAGCAGACGGCTGCGCGACCTTCGCCAGATAGCCGCGGCATTTCGGCGATCCCGAACGAAGCCGCTCCAGGCATGTCAGGCCATTCTGGACCGTCGAACGCTCGACCGGCAGACAAGATCTTTTTTTGCAGGTTTGCCAGCAGATGAAAAACACTACTGGATTGCGAGCCTTTATGCCTTGCTTATGCCTGCAGCGCGGCGTCGTAGGTTGGCCGCTTACTTCACACCTCCTCATCTCGCGCACTACGCGATAGAGACCCTTGTCGAAGCCGGAATAGAGCCCGGCCGGGATCGAATACTGGACCCCGCGTCAGGTGGGGCCGCGTTCTTGGTACCGCTAGCTGCCTGCATTTGCCGAAGGTTGCGTCAACGCGGCGCACGCCCAGAAAAAATACTCCGCGCAATTGAATCCAGCATTTCGGGCGTCGAGATCGAGGCGGGCCTGGCGAAGCTATCAAAAGCCTTGCTCTGCGACCTGCTGCACCCGGAAATCAGCACGGCGGGTCGCAAACCACACATTTTCATTCAAAACGCGGACACTCTCAAGCTGCCGAGTCCCGAGAATCTGTATCATGCCGTGATCGGAAATCCACCCTACGGGCGCGTTTTTCGTCCGACCAGGGACACATTGAAGAACTTTTCCGCCGTTGTAGCCGACGGTCATGTGAATTTGTACGCTTTGTTCCTAGAACAGGCGATGCGGTGGGTAAGGCCCGGCGGCGTCGTTTGCTTGATTATTCCCATGTCCTTTCTTGGCGGCCCCTATTTTGCATCGCTGAGAAGGCGCATTCTGGAGACATCGCATGTTCTCAGCATCGATCCTATTGACAAGCGCAGCGATGTGTTCCTAGATGTCTTATACGATGTCTGTGTTCTCGCCTTGCGCAAAAAGGCACCCTCCGCGCGTCCCGCGGTCCCGACCAGCTCCCTCCTCTTGGTAGGTCAGCCGCATCGTTTTCTCGGTACACCGGACATTCCGGATCACGTCACGGACCGCGTGTGGGCGCTGCCGGACAAGACGGGTAAGCAGAAGTTTTTCCAGACGGGCCTTGAGACTTTAGCCGACTACGGCTACATGGCGCGGACGGGATACTTCGTGTGGAATCGCGAGCAGCATCGGTATCGCACCGGCAAGAAGCCACGTCTTACGGAAGTCCCCTTGTTTTGGGCACACAATGTCAAAGCCAACCAGTCTTGCGAGCCTCTCGACGACCATGACTCAGGCCGCATCGGTTTCGTGAAGATCAGCCGCGAGAATCCGGCCGTTATTCATTCCGACGCGATCCTGCTCCAGCGAACGAGTAACCGGCGTCAGCCGCGCAGGCTCATTGCCGCAACCATACGCCAAGCCAAGGTTCCTGGTAAGCGCGGGTTCATTTCCGAAAATCACACCATCCTTATTATTCCCGATGTTTCCAAGGAACAGAAGATTCCGATGAAGATGCTCTGTCGTTTACTGAATACCGCAGCTGTGGACGCAAGATTCCGCAGGATGTCGGGCACGGTGAGCGTTTCTACAAGAGCATTGCGCCAGCTTCCACTTCCAACAGCAACCAGCGTCGAGGCAGCTTTCCAAGCAGGTCTTGATGACGACGCGGCGGACCGGGCCTACGCCGATTCGCTGAGCGCTAATCAGCGAAAGTGTTCTGCGATGACGGCCAGCGGGAGATAGACGATGTCTGGCAGTTCAAGCGCAACCAATTCGTCTTTGGTTCGCTACGTGGCGACGCCTGCCGCCCACGCCCCCGATATCGCCCTGCGCCGACGAGCTGAACCAGCGGTGATGTGCGCCGTTGGCTCCGCCGCAAGGTGCGTTCTCACTGTATTCGACCGCGTGATTGCGACCGGCAAGAGTGAAGCCATCTTGTTGTGGCCCCGCGGCGTTGAGGGCGTCGCGGTCTTCCATGCCTTAGCGGCGCTCGCAAGGTTGCACACCTGTGACAACGCCACCCTCGCCACTCTCTTTTTTCCGTGGAACCGTAACGCCAGCGGATCTCAGCGAACGCTCCTGGTCGATAGAGATCAGCTGGTACGGGCGGCTCTTTTGCCTCTCAATCGGATTCATATATATGCAAGCAGCCATCCGGCATACGGCTACCTAATGGCGCTGCATAGTCTCAAACACCTCGAAACGGGCGAAGATGGCAACCGGCGCCAGAAGGCCTTGCAGAGCGATCCCGGTCTGATTCACCCAACGTTGTTCGAAATCACTCCGCAGGCGGGGATACAAACCTCAGATCCCTCATCGGCGGAACATCAATTCTTGCGGCGTCTGCGCCGTCACACATGGATAAACGAGCGGACCGAATACATTCTTGCGGCGACCGATTCTTCCAGCACTCCGTCTTTCCTGTTCGGCGTTCATCATGACTCCCTATCGATTGACCGAATTCGGGAAGGCGGACTGGACCCGGAAAGCGGCCGAAGACCCGATATCGTCCTCATCGACCTGACGCGGCGTCCGCGAAACACTCTGGGTAGCGGATGGCGGGATGCCGTTTCTCGGCTGCTGGAGGCCACCGGAAAATTATGCGGCGCTGCGTGTCCGCCTGTTCTTGCCATTACCGACGATATATTCACAGTCCAGGCGTTGCGGTGGAAGGTCTTGAACGACTACGAGGCTCGCAGAGGCGTGAAACTCGACCGGCGACCCGTACCGTCGCTTTTGATTCTGAACTCCCAGCCGGACATTCTCGATTCCGAAACTTCCGTCCCTGGTTCTCTGGACGATCTCTTCGTTGAAGTCTATGCGTCGGATGTTCTGAGTTTTGTTGATTCTGGCTTGAAGCTCAGACGTTGCCTACAGGAAGCCGGCGCCCACGAACTCGCATCCTCAATAATTTCCGCCATTACGGCTTTGCAAAATCTCATCGCCCTACCTGGCCCCCGCCAAGAGCTCTTGAAGTTTCTCGCAGAAAACTACCAGGGACATGAGCTTCAAAGCATAGGTTCCCGTTTTGATCATTTGACTCCGCGCGGAAAAATCAACGCCGCCCTTAAACTCGGGGCCGCCGGTCAACATCATGCGCAGCTGACAGCCTTCTTGGAGAGCTACGACAAGCTCTGTGCCGAGGCGGAGAGATGCAATCCGGGCGCCCGTATCTTTGAGGATTGTCTAACCCGTCTAGCCGAAGGACCAGCAAAATCCGTTGTTGCATTTTCCAGCGACCTTATTCGAGCCTTTGCGGAGTGGTGCATCGACAACCATCCATCAATGGCTGGGATACGAAATAAACTGAGCCAGAAAATCTTCATTGCGGATACCAGGGATGCCCTGGAGGAACTTGATCGCGCCGGCGGTTGCGAACAAATCCTATTTGTCGAGCCCTTTGCCGATCAGTTCTTGGCGTTCCTCGCGCGCCCGTGCATCCCCAAAACGGTGCGAGTGCTTTGCCACCTGGCGCGGGCAAAGCAAATCCTGCAACGAGCCGAGGTTTTTCTCGACCTGGAGGGAATCAACTCCATCGAATGGAATCTGCTGCTCCTTCAGGAACAATTTAAGAAGGCCTTAACTGGCCACGGCGTCGACATCCCCGACCTGGACACGATAATGCTGCCTCCGCGAGGCGGCATGATTGACCTGACCGGAGCACAGACCGTGGCGGCCGGACCGACCCGCATCATCCGAACATCGGGCGACCTGCAGATAAGGGCCTTCGACGGTTCTGAACTCGCAGCCTACGATCCCGATGCTTTGCAAGTATTCTCCCTGCGACTCGCAAACGATCTCAAACCCGGAGACCAAGTCTGCATCTTCACACCCGACTTCATCGAAACCGCTCGTCAGAGACTTCACATCGGCGCCACGGCGCCGGAGGTCCTCACTCTGTACCACAAGGCCGTGGCAGAGGCAGCGGCCAAACTCCCTGGATACGACCTCACGGACAAAGCGGAGCGGCTCAGGCTCGCCATTCTGCTGATTGACCCGTCCCTGTCACTGCCGGGGGCTCAGTCGATCCGCCAATGGATCGACGTGGCCGGACTCGTGAACGCACCCCGGGAAGAAGTGAAGCCCCAGGCTCCCCGCGAATTACGCCACTATTTCCCCTTTATGAAGGCGCTCCGAATTCCGGAGGACGTGGCGAAGCATTACTGGGACTGGGGCATTTTCTGGACGCGCTCAATACGCATTCGCAGCGGCGCGGCCTTTCACCAAGTGTTCATGGGCGTCCTCGTCGACCCCTATGCAGCGGCTGCCCGACTCGCAGAAGAGCATCGGCAGGAAGTCTGGCGGATTTATGAGACGGCCGAGGAACACGTTGTCACCGTCATTTCCAACGAACTAGAAAGTGAAGCAGATGAAGATTGTTGACCTGCGATCCCCATTACCGACGCCATCGGCGAATCTCGATGACGCAAAGGAAGCGCTCGTTGATGCGCTGCTGAATCTGACATGGCAGCGCGCAAGTGGATATGGCCCCGAAGGAGAAGTTATTTTTGGCACGAAGCCCTCACTGCGTTTTGTGTCCGGCTTCCTGCTTCCCCGCTTCGAAGAAACGGGTCAGGAAGACGAAACATCAGATATTCATCTCAGCACGCACGGCCTCGATTGCCAAATTGCAGCGTCCGCGAAAGGGTCACTCGACATCGGGGCCAAGTTTTCAATCTATGTCCGGGCGTTGCCTAGCTGGGACGAACTCACAAACCCCGAACTAGAGCTAATGCCGAACTTACCGCTTCGCCGGGACCTCGAAGTGGAAATCCGTGAAGTCATGAAAGGACGCATGGCGGCCGCCATGGCGACGGAAGAGGCCAAGCCCGCCGAGGAAAGGCGGCAGCGTCGCGATATGCAGCAGCAAATCTATAGAGAATTGCTCGCTGAACGTGGAGTCGAAGTCTCCGCGGATGATCCGGTCGCCGATGCCGGCAGCACTCCCGAATCGGCCGAGGGCAGCCCCACACCGGATTCCTCCGAAAAAGACGACGCCGAAACAGATGAATCAAGACTGGTTACGAAGCGCGGATATGTCTTCCATAACGACGACGCCGCGCAGCAAGTAGATATCCCCCAAAAATGGAAACGCCTTCCGGTTGCGCTGAAGGTTCTGTCCACAGACATATCGGACGAGCAGGCGGTTCAAGGAGCTGTCGACGCCTGGATCAGGTTGATGCGCGAGGCTGTCGTTAAAACAACAGCCGCGTGGCTCGAAACAGAGGAAGGACAAAACTGGGCGTACCGGCCCGCCGACATCAGGCCCAGCAATATCCGCTCCGAAGAGACCTGGAATAGCTTCCTCGCCGGATTGAGAGCCACGAAGCCCGCGCTAAAGGAAATTGTCCCCGACCTTAGTGGCCTGTCCCTAACCGTCGAATTCGGGGATGACTTGCGCGACCCAGCGGTGCGCAACCTGAGAGTCATGCTGGAGAATAACAGCAGCGAAGTCCGCAAGCGCCGGCGCCACCGCTTTGACCATGTAATTCACCAAGTGAGTCTGACCGTCGAACTTCCCGCCATGGTTCATAGGCCTCTGAAGCTCGATCGCGTCGAACCTTCCTATAGATTTCGCGATTTCCTTTCCTATCCGGCCATTGGAATCAATTGTGGCGTAGCGGAAACGCGGGAAGGCGACCGCCTTCGACTTACGACGTCATGGATGCCCCGGTACCAGCAACCGCGCATCGTCCCCACCGAGATACACGGTATGCCCACGGATTTTGCATCTCTAGGCTCTGATCAATTCAATCCGTCGTCCTTGCGTCCCGTCCTCAAGGCGTACCGGGACTGGATCGTGACGGAGGAAAAGACACTTGATCCCGCTATTGGCGTGGCAGATCCCGACCAGGCAGACCGGGAGCGAGCGAAATTCAAGCATGACATCGCAAACTACACGCGCGAAGCCAGACGGATTGAGCTGGGGATCGAGCTCTTGGAGCATGCCTACAAAAGATCTCGTGAGGAATCGACATGTCGCGACGCTCTCCCCTACCGCGCATGGCTTCTCCTCAATCGAACTTTTCGTGCGGCCGGATTGGCGCGGGGGATCACCAACTGGCGCCTCTTTCAGCTCACCTTTGTTCTTGCACATGTCCCAACGCATGCATCCCGCATGCCCGAGTACGCGAAGTCGCCGTGGTTCGACCCCGATTTCGACGAAGAAACCGCCACGCTTCTCTATTTCCCAACCGGGGGCGGCAAGTCCGAAGCTTTCTTCGGCCTGCTTATCTTCAATCTGTTTCTGGACCGCCTGCGCGGAAAGAATATAGGCGTCACCGCCCTCATTCGATATCCCTTACGGTTGCTTACCCTCCAGCAGGCCCAGAGGCTTCTATCCATACTGATGCGTGCAGAACTCATTCGCCGAGAGGCATCTGTCGGCGGTTCGCCATTTGAGCTCGGCTTTTGGGTGGGCAGTGGGAATACGCCGAATAGACCGGATGACTCCCGCCTTTCAGCCGTTCCGTCTCTTGATGACAAGAAGCACGAAAACGACGATGCCCTGCGAGCCGACTACCACGAGGCCAATGACAGCTTTAACAAGACTCCAAGGTGCCCCCTCTGCTCGCAGAGCACAGGACTGCGTCGAATATCCTCCGGAACCGAAGACGAAATCGGCGTTTATTGCTTTAACAACGACTGTCAATGGAACACGGGGACAAATCGGTCCGCTCTACCCTTTTTGATCATCGACCGTGATATCTACCGTCACGCCCCAGCCGTCCTGCTCGGGGTTATCGACAAGCTCGCGCTCATCGGCCAACATCCCGCCACTGTCAACAGGGTGATGGCCATGTTTGGCTTCGCCCGATGGCAGGAGTCAGGAACATGCCGCCTCGTGATGCCGTCCTGGCCAAAACTGAAGGAAGGCCCTGCAGCGAATGCTTGTGAGCCGGTCGCGCCTGCATATAGCGGCGGACGCGAGATTTTTTGTGATCCGTTTCCATCCTTAATCATTCAAGACGAGGCCCACCTGCTTGAGGAAAGCCTCGGCACTTTTGCGGGCTTGTTTGAGACCACGCTGGAGCAATTGTTTGTGCGCGGAGCCGCTTTGCTCGGAAACCGCGTGGCCCGAAGCCCGTTTGGAGAAAAAGCGGTCCGGCTTCCCAAAGTCATCGCCGCGACAGCAACCGTCAGCGTGCCGCAGCAACAGTTCGGCTCGCTCTATCAGCGGCGGCACATGCATTTTCCTTATCCCGGCACTTCGATCTACAAGTCTTTTTACGCCGTACCCGCCACACCGTCGAGCAATGAGCGGCGCGGCATCGCGAAAGGCAATCCCCGCGGCCCCGAAATCGAGGCACCATGGATGAGGCTGTACACCGCGCTAATGACCAATGGCCGCAACCACACCGTCACAACCGTCGGTGTCCTGGCGGCCTACCACCTCGCCATAACCGAGCTGTGGCAAGACCTCTCCTCGGGAACCCGCACCCAACAAGTCGCCAAGCGGCTCCTTGATGCTTTGACGCCGGGAACGCCCCTCCACGCATTCCATGCCGCCGCGGTCACGGCGTGTGCCCAAGACGGGCCAGAAGTTTTGCTGACGCTGCTCGATCTGATGCGTATCTCGCTCACCTATGTCACCAACAAAAAAGGCGGAGACCAGGTAATCGACGCATTTCGCGAGGAAGTGGCCAAGACCCACAGGCGTCACGGCCGCACAATGACGCAGTTTCACACGCGCCTCATATCTGGCGGCATCGATGTCGCGGAAATTCAGGAGATCATGCGCCAGGCGGACGGCGGCTCAAGGGCGGGCGATGATTTTCCGGAACTCGACAATTCATTGAGAAACATTGTCGCAACCTCCGCCATTTCCCATGGCGTCGACGTGGACAAGTTCAACGCGATGTTCTTCGCCGGCATGCCGAATGACATCGCCGAATTTATTCAGGCATCGTCCCGCATCGGCCGCACGCACGTAGGGTTCAGTCTGCTTGTGCCAACGCCCCAAGCGCGTCGTGACAGATATATCGTCGAGACACATGATGTCTTCCACCGCTTCCTGGAGAGGATGATTGCTCCACCTGCAATCACACGATGGGCCGCCACCGCCCACGACCGCGTACTCACCAGCCTGTTCCAAGCATGGCTCAGCGGCTGGGCGGAGCAGAAGCTCTTCATGGAGCGCGCCGACAGCGAGAAAGATCGCGCGCTGAAGTTTGATACGGTAAACGATGTCAACCGCCTCTTCACCGGCGGTGATCTGCCGGGAGCTGCCAAGGACTTCATGGAATTCTGTGTCTCTGCGCTCGGCGTGAATGGCCGAGGGGTGAACAGGCTCGGTGCCGCACCGCATCCTGACTACTATGACGGCCGCATTCGCAATCTCGCCAAGCAGCTGACAGACGAATTTCGGACGGAAAACTCGACCACGAGACTGGGCGACTACTGGGATAACTCCACCGTTGGTCAAAAGCCCATGATGTCTCTGCGCGATATCGACGAGGCAGGCCGGTTTGTTCCCGCACGGCCTTTCGGCCGAAGGCGCGTCAAGGATGTCGACGAAAAAACGCTAATCGCCGAGGCCCTCAAGATTGTGAGGCGTCAAAGGAGCCGGGTCGGGGAGCTCGACAGTGAAGACGGCGAGGCAATGACCAATGCATAGATCGCGAACCCAGATCGCCACATCTTATGCTCCCGGCGCGCTCTTCACGTACGAAGGAGGTCTCGGATGTTGTGTCTCGGTGGCTGTTTCAGCGCCGGTCACGCCTTCTTCTCCAGCTGTCCAAAAACAGCTATTCGAGCAC
>Ga0335083_10010070_pt1 | contig 11451 bp, 8 predicted proteins | sample Lox_Sample_42_FD_206716 | JGI IMG/M metagenome (GOLD analysis project Ga0335083, IMG submission 206716) | Soil microbial communities from Loxahatchee National Wildlife Refuge, Florida, United States - Lox_Sample_4.2 | ecosystem: Environmental > Terrestrial > Soil > Wetlands | place: USA: Florida... | reverse complement strand
CGCGCGAGGCGAATTTTGGGTGATCGGCGCACCGCAGCATTCGGGCAAAAGTGATTTTCTTATGACCACCGCCGGGCTGATGCCACCGGCCGAGGGCCGTTACCGGTTCTTTGGAAATGAAACACGCATCTTTGATGAGTCACGACTGGAAGACCGCCTGCGAATGGGTTTTGTTTTCGAAAACGCGCAGTTGTTCCACTATCTCACCATAGCCGAAAACGTTGCCCTGCCCCTGCGCTATCATAAAAACCTGCCGGCCGAAGAAGGAGCCAGGGCCATTGATGAATTGCTCGAAATCACTGAATTGAAAGCCATTGCCGACGTGATGCCGGCGAATTCGCCGCGAAGCTGGCACAAGCGCGCCGCACTGGCGCGGGCCCTGGTGTTGCAGCCCGATATTTTGCTGGCGGACAACCCACTGGGCGCGCTGGATGCGCGGCATTCACTCTGGTGGCTGCATTTTTTTGACGCACTTAATCGCGACCATAAATGGCTGGGAGGAAAGGCGCTTACCGTCATTGCCACGACAGACGATTTCCGGCCCTGGCGCGGAAGCAACCGGCGCTTTGCGTTGCTGAAGGACACGAACTTCATTGACCTGGGCTCATGGAACGATGTTATTTCGTCGAATGATCCTCTCGTGAAGGAACTTCTGGCCGCGCCGATTGAAGAAATTAACGAGGTAAAAAGTTAACCGATTTAAAATGTTATGCCACTCCAGGATCTAACCCCACAATTAAGGACGCGCCTGAGCCGAATGGAAAGAGGCGTGGGCTGGTTTGTTTTTTTGGCCACGGCATTGCTGTTATTCGGCTTCGGCTACTATCTCTACAATGTGGCCCAGCAACGCGGATGGTTTGTCACCAAGGCAAAATTTCACATCTACGTGGCCAGTTCCACGGGCTTAAACATCGGCGACCCGGTCACAATCATGGGCTTTACCGTCGGGCACATTACCAGGGTTCACCCCATGCCGCCCGAGGCTAAGCAGAACGTCCGCGTAGAGTTTGAAGTTTTTAATCCTTTCTTCCGATATATCCAAACACAAGGCTCGTTTGTCAGAGTCAACCCGGCGGGGTTTTTAAACCAGCGCTTGATCGAAATTACGCGCGGCACGAATGGCTATGCTGTTTGCGTGACGCAACCGATTACCATTTTTACCAACCTGGATCAACTGAAGTCAGACGTGGATTCGCAACCGAACCAGTGGCAATTGTCACAGGAAATTTATGACGAAAACTCCAACCTGCTCTATCGTGCTTATACATGGTTGAATGACAGCAACCTGGCGCGCATCGCCAGTCTAAATCTGCCCTCAGTATCTGCGTACAACAATACCGAAAGGGACAATCATTTTATCGCGGCGTGGTGGCATCCCCGTTCGCACGCTTACCGGGCCTTCGGAACGAACGACGACACAGCATGGTTGCCGGTATCAGAAACGCCGCCGGTGGCCGATCGATTGCAAGCGATGATTTCAGACGTACAGAATGCATTGCCGAATTTTCTGGCGCTCACAAATCAGTTAACGCGAATCCTGGATAATACGGCACAAGTCACTTCTAATTTAAACATCACCGTCGTTGAAACTCATCCTTTGCTGACCAACGCTAATGTCACCCTTTCGCGCCTGGATACGAATTTGAATGCTACCATCCTGCAAGTGGGTCCATTGCTGACCAATGCCAATTCCTTTGTGGTCAATCTGAATACGAATGTAACCGCAACACTCGAAAATCTCGCGGATATCTCAAGCAATTTGGACATGCAGGTGCAGAATGATACCAACATGCTGGAGGGCATTTCTAAAATGATTACAGATTATGACGCCTTCGTCCTTGGGCTGGAACACCATTGGCTGTTGCGTTCTGCGTTTAAAAAGACGAACACAAACTCAAGTACAGACGCAAAATCGCCTTCACCCTCGCTAAAAACACCGAGACAAAGCGGATCACCCTAGCGGTGGAATCGCTCTCACATTTTATCTTTTAAAAACCAATCCACGAATATTTTGATGCCCTGTTCGAATTTCACCTGGGGATTGTAGCCGAGTTTTTCGCGTGCTTTGGAAATATCAGCAAACGTCAGTGGCACATCCCCAGCCTGGAGCGGCTGGCGGTCAATGATGGCTTTTTTATCAAGCGCTTTTTCCAGCGATTCAATCATCCGGCTCAGAGAAATCGTTTCCGATTCGGCCAGGTTAAAAATGTCATAACCAATTTCTTTTTGTGTACAGGCCATCACACCGTCCACTGTGTCTGAGACAAAGGTATAATCGCGCCCGGCTGTGCCATCGCCAAAAACCGGAATAGGTTTTCCAGCACAAATAAATTTTGCGAATTTGTATATCGCCAAATCCGGCCGCTGCCGCGGCCCGTATACCGTAAAAAACCGCAACATCGCCACATCCATTTTATAAATATGATGCCACACGTGGCCCAGCGCTTCACAGGCCAGCTTCGTGGCGGCATAAGGTGAAATGGCGGTAGTGATAGGAGCGCTCTCTGAAAACGGCATCTGCGAGTTAAGCCCATAGACCGACGAAGATGAAGCCATGATCATTTTTTTTACGCCGTTAAGCCGCGCCGCTTCAAGGACATTGATTGTGCCCTCGACATTGACCCGCTGATAAAGCGCAGGTTGCTCCAGGCTCGGCCCCACTCCTGCCCGCGCCGCAAGATGGATGACCTGGTCGAATTTGACGGAGGAGCAGATTTCGTCAAGAGCAGCGCGATCAGTAATGTCGCCATGGACAAATTCAAAGGGCAACGCCAGCGCCTGGATTTCGCGCAGGTTGCGACGCTTGAACTGTGGATCGTAAAATGAATTTAGGTCGTCAAAAGCCCAAACGTGGTGGCCGTTGCGCAACAAGCGTTCGCAAACGTGCGAACCAATGAAGCCGGCGCCGCCAGTGACAAGAAAATTCATGCCGAACGCTAACAATCCCCGCACGCCCTGTCGAGGGTGTCATGGACAGCGATTTTATTTTCTTTTTTGGGAAAACCGTCTAATATCCGCGCTTTATGCCATTAACACATACTAGGGAATTGTTTGCCAAAGCGTTGAAGGGAAAATATGCGCTCGGCGCATTCAACGTAAATAACATGGAATTGCTTCAGGCTATCATTGAGGCCTGTGAAGAGGAGAAAGCACCTGTGATGCTGCAAATCTCCAAAGGCGCACGCCAATATGCCAACCCGGTTTATCTTAAAAGATTGATTGAGGCGGCGGTGAGCTTGTCCACGATTCCCATTGCCGTGCATTTGGACCACGGCGATACATTTGAACTTTGCAAAGAGTGCATTGACGAAGGCTTTACGAGCGTAATGATTGACGCCAGCCACGAACCGTTTGAGAAAAACGTAGAAATTACCAAGAAAGTTGTGGAATACGCGCATAAGCATAATTGCGTGGTGGAATCGGAATTGGGCCATCTCGTAGGCGCACAATTTGACGAAGGCGAAGAAGGCGGCGCACATTCAACCAGTGGCCATTATACTGAACCCGAAGAAGCGGTGCAATTTGTCAAAGAAACCGGCTGTGATTCGCTGGCCGTCGCCATCGGCAACTCACATGGCGCATATAAATTTAAAGGCACACAGCATCTGGACCTTGAACGGCTCAAACTCATTAAGAAAGCGCTGATGGATGCCGGCCTGGGTGATTATCCGCTGGTACTGCACGGAGCTTCGAGCGTTCCTAAAGATTTGGCGGAAGAGATTAACAAATACGGTGGCAAGCTGGGAACAGATACTGCCGGCGTGCCGGAAGCCGATATTGAAATCGCGCGCCGTACCGGTTGCACAAAAGTAAACATTGATACCGATTTGCGTATGGCAATGACGGCTGCAATTCGCAAGGTTTTCTCGGAAAATCCAAAAGAATTTGATCCGCGCAAATACCTCGGCCCCGCCCGCGCAAAAGTGAAGGAACTGGTTCGCCACAAAATCAAAGATGTCCTCTGCTGCGCTGGCCACGCTTTCGATTAAGAGCTGGCTCAGATAGAGCAATTTTGGCACAAATGGCGCGACATTTTTGCGCAATTTGTGCCATTTTTTATGCCTCTTTTAGTTGCCGTTTTGGCAAAAAGCCTTGTTTTTTAATCATTTCGAGCTTTGGCACATTCAAAGCTAAAAGGTTAGTTGTTAACGATGTAACAATTTAACTAAATAACTAAAGGAATTATTTTATGAAACTGACGAGAATATCTACCTGGCCGACATTGGGCCGACTGACTGATTTACGCGATGAGATTGACCGTCTTTTTGAGGCGCCACTTTCCCGTACATCCGAATTCCTGGGCTGGACCCCGGCGTTTGATGTCTATGAGGAAAAAGACAACTACGTTGTGAAGGCCGAATTGCCTGGCATGAAAAAGGAAGACATCAGCGTTTCGTTACATGACGGCAACCTGATTATTTCAGGCGAACGCAAGGGCGAGACGAAAGGCGAAGGTACTGAGGTTTACCGCGCTGAGCGATATTTCGGCAAATTTCAACGCGCCGTATCGTTGCCTGCACTGGTGGCTGCGAACCAGGTAAAAGCCGAATACAAAGACGGCATCCTGACAGTCACGCTTCCCAAAAGCGAGGAAGCCAAACCAAAACAAATTCAGGTTGATGTAGGCTGATTTGGTGTAGTGGTTGGGGTTAGTGAAGGACAGAGGCTCCCGCAACTTCCGTTGCGGGAGTTTTTTTGTTTTGCTTTTGGGCTGCGGGCATGGCTTACTATTCGGCTCGCACCTGTGGTAGGTTACCCAAGTGGCCAACGGGGGCAGACTGTAAATCTGCTGGCTTACGCCTTCGATGGTTCGAATCCATCACCTACCACCATCCTTGTTGCCATGCCTGACGCCATAGCCCTTGCCGCCGCATAAGTGATTCGATACTGTGGCTTTAACTCGGTGTTATGAATTACTATGTGCGCAAGCAAGGAATGGATATCGGGGTTTTTCCGATTGAAGAATTGCAGCGGCGGCGCGCGGCCGGAGAATTCACGGGCGCAGAGTATATCCAGCGCGAAGGAACGACCGATTGGCAGCCATTGGATCTGGTTTTGCAAAAAGGTTACCAACTCGCACCGCCGCACCTGCCACGGCCAGTTTCACAGCAGGGACCAAACCAGACCGTAGTTTGGTTTGCCATTGGGACTGGCATTGTTTTCTGCCTTCTGTTTGTCATGGCATTTGTCTATGGCATTAACAAAATTCAACGGAATACGTTGTTCGATGTTAATCAGCGACGTTCATTCAGCCAACCGAATCCCGGATCCATCGCCATTGCCGGCAGACCCATCGTTTGGACCAACACCACACAAACGGCGGCAGATTCCCAAAAGCGTGCCAGGGATTTTGGAACTCGCCAGTGGATTGATGGTTATGAAAAACGCAGCCAGCACAATCCTGAATTTGACGCCGAGGCGGATCAATTCATTCGTGCTTATGTTTCACTTAATCCTGGTTTTCACGCTACAAATTTCAATTCATTGGAAGGCCAGAGCGATAAACTGGCTAATGATACAAATTGCAGGGATCCGTTAATATTGACCATTACCGCGGATCAAAGCCTGAATTTATTTGAAGCCATTCATCGCTTTGAGCGCGCACTGGCGGCCTATCCAGATTCCCAATATAAGGCGTACCCCGAATTGTATGCCACAGTGAGACTGGCTGCTCAACTGGACAACAATCCTGTCCGTGTGTCCGCTTTGGATTCGTCGGCCGTGACGCTCCTAAAACAATGCTTTGCGGATGGCAGTTTTACCCCGGCCGATCAGGAGCAAATCGGAGAGATTTTTATCAATGGCTGGGGATACGACTTCTTCCAACGCAACGAGGTTTCTGTTTGCAATGTGGTTCATGCCGCCGGACCGGATTATAAATGGCTGGCGCTCGTATTGGACGGTGAGCATGAAATTGACGCGGCCTGGGATGCACGCGGCGATGGTTACGGTGACAGTGTCACGGACGAAGGCTGGCGCGGCTTCCACTCCCACCTGGCAACGGCTTCAAGCGATTTTACGGCCGCCTGGGAATTGCATCCCGATTGGCCACTGGCGCCGGAACGCATGATTACAGTGTCGCTTGGCCAGTCGGATATCGCCGTTATGCGCCAATGGTTTGACCGGACGACACTGGCGCAAATTGATTATCCTCGAGCCTGGTCGGATTTCCTTTGGGGCTTATATCCGCGATGGTATGGGAACCATCAGGCTATGCTTGCGTTGGGAGTGGCCGCGGTAAACACCCGTCGCTTTGACACTGATGTACCGTACAAATACATGCAGAGCATCCAGGACGTAGAATCGGATTCAGGGCTTTCCCCGGGTGAGCACATCTATGGGCGCCATGACGTCTGGCCAAATTTACAGCGAATGTATGAGGGATATGTTGATGCGGCGTCACCTGCCCCATCACAGAAGCAGCAATTAGAGAAATGGCGGACGCGCTACGCAATCACTGCCTATCTCGCCGGCAAATACGATGTCGCCCATACACAACTCGAAGCCTTGGACTGGAAAGTTTCGCCGGAAAACGTAAAAGGATTGAACATTGAACTCGCGCTCATGCCGCTAGAGGTAGCCGCACGAGCCAGCTCACTGAGCAATAAAATCTCAGCAGCCGAATCCGCGCGCAACGCCGGTGATGCTTCCTATGCCTTAAAAAAATATAATCAAATGAAAGATGCCCCGGGACTTGACGGACATGCTGCGAGCTTTATTAAACACAGGATATCAGAACTTTCCGCTGAAAACAGCCTGGAACAGGGCAAGTGGATTAACCTGTTGCCGTTACAAGATAATGATCCAGATTGGGTTTACGAATTTGGACAGGCCCATGTGCTGCCGGATGGCGCTCTGGAAGTTGAGTCGGGTACGAAAGGACATATGCTTTTTTCCCGAGTCCGGGCAGGCATGAATTTTGAAATACGCGGCCAATTTGAAGTTATCCGTTCCTCCAACAAAAATTTCCAGGGCGGACTGGTCATGGGCGTGCCGGACTTCGACGGTTATGAATGGTACGGTTTTCGGATAAAACGGCATGACGAAGAAGGTGACTTGGTTTCATTTTCCGATGGCTGGAGCCGTGACCAGATCGTTCAGCATCTCACATTAAATGATGTTACCAACTCGTTTGATTTTACATTCCAGGACGGCAAAGTGACAGCGATTGTTAATGGGACGAAAGTTTTTAACAATGCAGAGCCGCCGGTGAATATACGTGTACCAAACAATTCCTATCTCGTTGGCCTGGGCGCGTTCAATGACAGTGCCGACACGGTTATTCGCTACCGCAACATCCAATTGAGGAAACTCTAAATTGGGTTAAGCCGCGACTGTCTTTTCCGCCCGGGTTTCGGTCCGCGTCCGGTAAAGTACATCCACGACGTTGCGGAGGTATTGTTCATCCGCCACGCCTTCCGTCGCTTCGGCGGGAAATTCTACCTTGGTGCGGAAATGGGCCGCGAGGTCACCGAACATTTCCACGCGCGCAACAGGATCCAGTTCATCCCTTCGTAATAGCGCCTGCAATGCAATGCCTGCTTCAGCCGGCAAAGTGTTTTGGCGCAAACGGGCCGCCAGATGCGGGAATTGCCGGAGTGAATTGAATTTCCCGGCCAGAATCTGGTCAAGGTCCGGCTCCAGAACCTTCGGGCTGCGAATGACCACAGTATTCGCCGCGATGTCGCCAAGCCGCTGGCATTTGGAGTTCAACCAACAAGTCACTCCGCCAACAAAATAAGCAAAGGGTAACGAGTCCACAAAGCGCAGGAGATTACGAACAACAATTTGGTTGAATTGGATTCTCATGCCTTCCACATCCATTACCCGAAGGCGAAAAAGTCTTTTACCGATTGTTTGGCCCCGCCAATTCCATTCAAAAAAGATCCCGTAACCAATACTGATGACAAACCAGCCGATGATGTAGAAAGCAATGGCAAATCCAATGCTTAAAATTCCAAATATGGCAATGAACGTACCAATAACCGATAAAATCAGATGAATGCACAATTGATCGATAAACCACGCGAAAAACCGTGAAACCGGCCCTCCAAGTTGTTGCGAAAAAACGATACCCTCAGGCGTGCGAATAACCAAAGTGCTGGTTTTCATTTGGCCGTCCTTTCATCTGCCGGTTTCCTTTTCCCCGAACGTGAGAGAAACAGGATTAAAAGCGTCAACTCGATGCAACCGAATGCAATTTTCGCATTATAGGGAACGACTGGTTCATGATATTGCGACAGGAACGCCTCAATAAAGCCCGCCCAAACTAAAAGAATTCCCACACCGAAAATGAGCGTCATCAGATCCTGCGAAACAGCGCGCAGACGCGCCCGCAATGATAACCGGCTGCCATGCCCGATTAAGGCTGCAGCCAGGATCAATCCGGCCTGGCCGGCAATCAAGATGGAGGGAATTTCAATGACGCCATGCGGCATCAGCCAGCCCAGTAAAAATTTCGTTTCGCCGGCGTGAATGTAATCCACTGCCACGGCACCCAGAATCACGCCATTGTAAAACAGCATGATAATGGTCCCAAAACCCCAGGTCATCCCAAGCGCCAGTGTGAAGATGGACACCTTGATGTTATGCGTCATTAATTGGGCGGAAAATGTCGATTTGAAACCTTGCAACCGGTCCTCTTTGGCTTTTTCCTCCTCTTGCACACGCTTGACCGGATCCTGCATCAATCCGGAGAACGGCATTAACACGGGCTTGGAATCAGGATCTAACGCAATCGCCCCCCCGCCAAACATACAACCGGCAATAGTGATAACCAGGGAAAGATAAAAGGCGCGTACATGGCGGCGAAACGTCTGCGGTAACGTTTGAAAAAACCATTGCAGGGGAAAAATCCGCCGCCGTTTTTCCCGCGTCTCATGAATCTCACCATAGGCCCGGCTGACTAGATTCTCCAGGTAACGCCGAATTTCAGGCTCGGAAGAAAACGTAGTGATTTTAGCCAGATCAGACGCAGTCCGCTCATAGAGTTGATGAAAGATTTGCAATTGATCGAGCGACATCGTCATGTTCGGCTCGGATTCAAGATGGTTAAGCCGTTTTTCGAGCTCCTCCCACGATGGCCGTTCGTTCGCAATGAAAAGTTGTAAATCAACAATCACAGCAACTGCCTTTGTTTGACGTTCAGATATTGTGTTACCAGTTCGGCGCTCAAACGTTCGTTTTTGAGCAAAGAAAATTGTACCCCCAACCGCTGTAAAACTTTTTGCAATTCCCGTAGTTTCCGCCAGCGCAAGTGACCGCCCAATTCAAGATATAAATCATCCAAGACTTGCACACCTGGATTGGAAAACAGCGGTTTAACACCCGGCAGTTGCAGCATATTCACCAGGATCAAATGCTGGCGGCGAATCATATCCAGGTTGCGGACGAAACTCTCGGTTACCGCCGGGTCATCCAGCGCAGTCAAAAAAATTAGCAGCGCGCGACGGCGCAAGCGCAAGCGAATGAAGGTACATAGCTCGTCGAAATCGGGTGTAACGGTTTTGGGCTGCAACGTATAAAGGGCGTCACGGCACGTGTCGTAATGCTCCTGGCCATTTTTAGCGCGCACAAATTTCTCTACCTTATCGGTAAACGTCACCAGCCCAAACAAATCTCCCTGTTGCTCCGCCGCCAGCCCAAGCACCAGCGCAGCCGTAACAAACCGCTCCAGGGCCGATTCTGCCCCGGCGCTTTCACTCGACTTCCGCGCACTCAATCGGGACGCATCAATGATCACATAGACTTCCTGCGTTCTTTCGATCTGAAACACTTTTGTGATCGGTTTGCCCCGGCGCGCCGTCGCCTTCCAATGGATTTCGTCATAGCCATCACCCGGAACATACTCGCGTAATTTTTCAAAATCGCGGCCTTTGCCTACCTGCCGCTGCGCGTGCAAACCAAATTGGCCCCGATTCAAGAACAACGCCGCAAGATTTTTCCGGTCCTTCAAAAGGTTGGGGTATACGCGAATCTCAGATTGCACTGGCACGGATTTTCGCGCCGCCCAAAAACCTAACGGCGACTCACCTTCCACAAATGCCGTATCGAACCTATAATTACCGCGTTTAAGTGGTGTGCATGGCCAGGTTAGCCGCGACCATTCGCTCTGTGCCGGCAAAACCGCATCTAATTCCGTTGACTCGGCTTTAATTTCGCGCGGCCATGGCAGGCCGACGCGTAATAATCTCTGACGCTGTTGCTCATTCCGAATTCGCAGCTCCAATTTCCCCTCACGATCTTTGGACATTCGCGCCACGGCAGGAAGTTCAACTGCAATTCCACCCAGATTTCTTCGCGCACCGAACGCATCTATGATCGCCACCAAAAAAAGCCCACCGATAAACAACAGGCTGGCGGCAAATGCCGCAGGGGAAACCGCCGCGAGGAACGCAAACGGCAAAACAATTACCGCCGTCCAAAATAATAACCTGGTGCGCGGAACAATCATCGTGGCACGGCAATTTGCTGCAGGATTTGTTGGATAACTTCCGTGACCGAAAGCCCTTCAATCTCAAATTCCGGTCGCAAGATCAGGCGATGTTCCAAAACGGGAGGCGCCATCATTTTTATATCATCTGGCGTTACAAAATCGCGGCCGGAGATTGCTGCATAGGCGCGCGCCGCCATGATTAGGGATTGCGTTGCGCGCGGCCCTGCACCAACGAGAATGCTTTCGTGCGAACGTGTCGCACGAACAATATCCACCAGATAAGCGGTCAACTCCTCACGAATGACGATTGCTGCCAGCCCCTGGCGTAACTCGGCTAAATCCTCAGCCTTGATGACTGGCTGCACAATGCCTTGCGTCAATAGCATTTCCGGCGCTTCCTTAGTCATTGTTCGTTGGGCCAACGACAACTCCTCCGCACGATCGGGCGCACCCATCGTAATTTTAAGCATGAAGCGGTCTTTCTGTGCCTCCGGCAACGGATAAGTTCCTTCATATTCAATCGGGTTTTGTGTGGCGAAAACTGTAAAGCTTGGCGGCAACGAATGCGTCTCCCGGTCAATCGTCACCAAACGCTCCTGCATGGCTTGCAGTAAGGCCGACTGCGTCTTGGCCGGCGCGCGATTGATTTCATCCGCCAGGAGGAACGAAGTGAAAATTGGCCCTTTGATGAGAGAGAATTCATTTCGCTGCAAATTGAAAACACTCGTGCCGGTAATGTCGGCGGGCATGAGATCGGGCGTGAACTGGATACGGGCAAAATCCGCACCCAGCACATGCGCCAGAGTTCGTACCAGCAATGTTTTAGCGACGCCCGGCACGCCTTCCACGAGGGCGTGGTTGCCGGTGAAAATACAGATGAGCGCCTTTTCAATGACATCATGCTGGCCAATGATGACCTTGCCGGTTTCATGCTGCGCCTGCGCGAGAACTTCCTTAAGCCGTTCTGTGTTCATAGTTTTGGTTGTCGTGGTCCGAGAGTCTCGGAAATTTTTTGG
>Ga0335083_10010069_pt1 | contig 11451 bp, 12 predicted proteins | sample Lox_Sample_42_FD_206716 | JGI IMG/M metagenome (GOLD analysis project Ga0335083, IMG submission 206716) | Soil microbial communities from Loxahatchee National Wildlife Refuge, Florida, United States - Lox_Sample_4.2 | ecosystem: Environmental > Terrestrial > Soil > Wetlands | place: USA... | reverse complement strand
AAAACGCACGCACCTCCGGGCATTCGTACGCGGCCCTGCAACCCGGTTTCAGCACGATTGCGACTTATTAGGCTAGAAGACCTGCCTCGGGTGTCGTTTGCTCAAGAAAGACGATTGCGCTCGGAGAAGTCGAAATTGGAGATATCGAACAGGTGGTGATGCGCGATGGATGCGACGCCGATAGCGCAGTCGAGAATTCCGAGGCTCGAGAGCCGGACCTCCGGGACTTTGGTGCCTGGGACAATTCCGGCCGCGACGCGCGACCGAATGTCGTCCAGGCAGAGGTCCAGGATCGGGTTCATCAAACCGCCGAGGACAATCATCGTTGGGTTGAAAATATTCACGAGCGCGACGATACCCGCAGAAAGCTGGCGCGCGAACGAGCGAACGGTCCTCAGGGCCGCCTCGTTGGCTTCTGCCGCGCTGCGTGCGATTTCTGCCGGCAGCGCGAGAAGTTCTTCTTCCTTCAGATCGTCGGAACCCGTGTAGGCGCGAGCGACCGCGGCCAAATTGACCGACGCCTCGAGACAGCCGAGCTGCCCGCAACTGCAACGGCGCTCGTGTTTGGCGACTTGAACGTGACCGAACTCTCCGGCAGTGCCGGCGGCTCCGCGAAGAAGGCGTCCATTGATGATTGCGGCGCCGCCGCACCCCGTGCCGATCTTGAGGAATATTGTGCATTCTGTCGGCAACGACGGCTCAGTGTAGAGCGCTCCAAATGCGGCCGCGTTGGCGTCGTTCTCAACGAAGCAAGGCAGTTGAATCTGTTCCTTGAGGATGGCGGACAAATCAAGGTTCTTCCATCCCAGAATCGGCAGGTTGATGACCAACCCGTCCGACGTCGCCAAACCAGGAACGGTGACGCCAACCGATTTCAGTCTGCCTCGGAAGCGACTTTGTTTCTCGAGGGACTCGACATAGTCTGCGATCCTACTGACGACCGTCCTTGGCTTAGACCACTTCGGAATACCGACTTCGGACGAGGCGATGACGGACGCGGACAAATCGAGCGCCGCGTAGCGCAGCACGCCGACATCGATTTCGACACCGAGAAAATACGCCCCTTCGGAATTGAGTTGGATCCTCACTCCGGGACGGCCCAGCTCCCGGACCACGCAGTCCCGTTCACGCTCTCCGACCTCTCGCAGTAGCTCGCGGCGCGACAGATCGAAGACGAGCCGAGTGACTGTCGCGGGGGTAATCGACAAACGCCGCGCGATTTCGGCCCGGGTCGACGCGCCATGTAAACGGAGCATCGTCAAAATGCTCAGTTCGTTGACATGCCGGGCGAGAGTCTGATCGGCCATCGAAGTTCCCGCGCTCCTCTGCCGATCCCAACTTCAGGTCGGGCCGTTGTCCGAAGGACGGATGAACGTTCGGTCGATCGGGTTGACGGAACGGAGTCTCGGGCGCCGGAAAGAGCCGGCGCCCGGCTTGCTCATCAATGCGACTTGCCGCAGGTGTCGGCAGTTTCGGGAGTGCAAATTTCGACACCGGTCACGATCGATGGGGGCAGTCTCTTTCCGTCCCAGACGTCAACGAGCGACTTCACAGCCGTGTAGGCCATGTCGTACGGCCGCTGGCCGATGTTGAAGTGGCTTAGCCCGGCCTTCAGCAGCGGCATTTGCGGTGGGAAATTGTCACCGAACGAAATGACCAGGTCTTTTGAGGCAACCCGGTCCTTCTGAAGCTCGACCGCCTGCTTGTAAGCCTCCGGTGCGTATTGCGCCCAGCCCCCGACGGCGATGAAGGCATCGAGCTTTGGTTGCGCAGTGAAGACGTCATTCACCTGCTGGGCGGCGAGCTTGATGTCGTCGTTGTTATACACCGGGCATCCGTCGGGCTCGGTCCACCCGTTCTGGCCAGTCAGGCGCTTGACGCCATGAGCACGGTCGACTCCCGCGAGCGTATCGCGAATCCCCTGGACGCGATCATTGAGGTTGAGCGAAGCTGGTGCGCCGGACTGGATGCAGACAGTCCCACCCTTCTTCGTCTTAAGGACCGCCTTGGCCAGCTCCGCGCCGAAGGAGTAATTTTCGGTGCCGATGAACGTGAGGCGGACGTCTTTGTCCTCAGGCAGGACATCGGAATCGAACATCACAACCGGAATGTGTTTCTCCTCAGCCTGCTTCAGTGCTTTCGCCATCGCCTTCGGGTTCGCGGCTGACACTGCGAGTCCGTTGACGCCGCGCTGGATCATGTCCTGAAGCATCTGGACCTCTTGCGCCTCATTGTATTCCGTCGGCCCGACGAAGATGCAATCAACGTTTAAGTCCTTCGCAGCCTGAGCGCAGCCTTGCTGCAGCGGCGGCGTAAAGGCGTTGTTCAGAACCTTGAACACCATGCCGATCGTCTTCTTCTCCGCCGCGCCGGCAGAGCTGGCGAGCGCCAGGGTTACCGCTGCAATCACGATATGGCTTGCCGTCCTGAGAGAATTCATCGCTTTCCTCCGTTTCGTATGAATAGCCGATCGCTTCGCGATTTGATCGACTGGCGCCTACGAGTGTTTCAATGTTTCGAGTGTCCTAATCCTCCTCTTCCGTGACCTGAATCTTCTGAAGGATGATGGCAAGGACGATCACGCTCCCGATGAAGGTGCCCTGCCAGAAGGGATTGACACCAGCGAGCAGCAGTGCGTTGCGCAATTCTTCGATCAGGAGCGAACCGATCACTGCGCCGTAGGCAGTGCCGTAACCGCCAGCGAGACTGGCACCGCCGATGACCGTTCCTGCGATCACCCGCAGTTCATCTCCCTGGCCGAGCGCATTCGTTACTGATCCTAGCCATCCTACGAGGAAGACCGATGTGACCGCGGCCATGAAGCCGCCGAACGCATAGACCGAGACCTTGATCGGCCTGACCGAAAGTCCGGTGAGTCGGGCCGCGCGTGCATTGCCGCCGACAGCGAAGACGTAACGACCCCAGCGCGTCATCGTGAGCGCGAGTTGAAGTAGCGCGGCCGAGAGGATCGTGGCGTAGAGTACGACAGGCACCCCGAACAATTTGCCGCCGATCGCGAAGAGCGCGCCTTCCGATCCGCCGAAACTGTAGACGACCTGGCCGTCGGAAACGACGAGCGCCATACTGCGGGCGACGCTCAGCATGCCGAGCGTAACCAGGAAGGGCGGGAGGCGGAGATAGGAGATAAGCGCGCCGTTGAAGGCGCCGAGGGCGGCGCCGAGCACGAGGGTCGCCGCGAGTCCCGCCGAAAAAGGCCAGCCGGCCTGCAGCAGAAGGCCGAGCACCACGCCGCAGAGCCCCAGAATCGAGCCAATCGAGATATCAATGCCGCCGGTGATCAGGATTGGCGTCATTCCGATCGCCATGAGACCGATGTAGCAGAAGTTCTGAAGGACGTTTCCGAGGTTCGTCGTCGTCGCAAAGCGTGACGTGACGAAGGTGACCGCGACGCCCAAGGCGATCACGGCGAAAGTCACCCAGAACTCCTGGCGCGCGAGAATGCGACGCCACAAGGCGACGTCCAAGCTTTCAGGCATATCGTCGAGAAATGACGGCGCTCCCGCGCCAGCGGTCTCATTGTCCATGCGAAGCATCCTTCGGCTCGCCGTTGCGTCGACTGTCTCGCGAACGGGCGAACCCGAGCGGCGCGACCTGGCCGAAGCGCGACGACTGCATGGCGCATGGCTTCGGAGTCGCGTCCCAACGTGATCTCACACGGAGGAGGAGCCGCACGCGCATGAGCGCGTCAAGCCGCCTCACTGATCGCTCCCGTAATCAGCCCGGTCACCTCTTCGGGGGACGACGCCGCGATTGGTTTGTCGGCGACTTTCCGTCCGCGCCGCAGCACAACCACGCGTTCGCAGGAAGCGAATACGTCGGGCATACGGTGGCTGATCAAGACCACCGAGTGCCCCTGATCGCGTAGCCGTTTGATCAATGAGAGCACTTGAGCGACCTGCCGAACACTGATCGCCGCAGTCGGTTCGTCCATCAAGACGAGTTTAGCGTCCGCCAGGCGGGTTCGCGCAATCGCGACCGCCTGTCTTTGGCCACCCGACATCCGCTCGACCAGGTCGCGCGATCGCGTTTCCGATTGAAGCTCGCGGAACAGCACATCGGCGCGCTTCGCCATCGCCTTATGATCCAGCCAACGGAAGAGACCGGATCCGCGCATGATTTCGCGGCCAAGAAAGACGTTGGCGGCAGCCGTCAGATTATTGCAAAGCGCCAGATCCTGGTAGACGACTTCGATCCCGAAGCAGCGCGCCTCAGCCGGACTGGCGAGGTGGATTGGCCTGCCGTCGATAAAATAGCTGCCCGATGTCGGCGGGTAGTTGCCGGCGAGGATCTTGACCAGCGTCGACTTTCCGGCGCCGTTGTCGCCCATCAGGCCCACAACTTCGCCGGCGCCGATCTCAATCGAGACTCCGCTCAGAGCGTGAATCGCGCCGAAATGCTTCGACACGTCTTGCAAACGGACGATGGGCTCCGAGCGCTCTCCCATCGAACGAACCTCCCTGTGGCCGACTGATCGTCGTCTTTCGCGTCTACCGACTCGAGTGGCGGCAATCGGTTATTTTCTTTTGTATTGCAATTAATCATGACAATACGTTAAGAGTCAACTGCCCGCGCAGCGAAGAGGCAAGACCTGAAGGCCCGGCCGATGAAGATGCGCGCCAAATGTCGTCGCGAAGCCGGATCGCAGCTGCCCGGATTCAAGGCGGCGCAATGAGGTCGATGACGGGTGCGATTGGACCCCTCTGGGACGCGCCGGGCGAACCGGTCCGCGCTGGCGGTATCGATAATCGGGGACTCGGACATGCCGAAGAAGGAAGACCGGCGGCTTCGCATAGGTGTCCTTGGTGCTGGCCAGATCGCGCAGGCCGCGCATTTCGAGAGTTGCACGAAGGCGCGGAACGCGGATCTCGCAGCGATCTGCGACATTGCTGACGATCTACGCGAACGCATGGCGGTGACGCACGGAGTCGCGAAGACCTACGCCGACTACGACAGCATGCTGGCCGACGCGGAAATCGACGCAGTGATCGTCGCGACCGCGGACGCTTTTCATGTGCCCGCAACCCTGCGCGCGCTCGAGGCTGGCAAACATGTCCTCTGCGAGAAGCCCGTCAGCGTGAGCGTCGAAGAGGCCGAACAACTGAAACGCGCGGTCGTTCGGTCCGGCAAAGTCTTCCAGGTCGGTCACATGAAGCGATTCGATGCGGGGCTGCAGGCGGCAAAGGCTTTCATTGAAGGCGAGATGGGCGAAATGGTCGCCTTCAAGGCTTGGTACTGTGACAGCACGCACCGCTACCCGATGACCGACGCGGTGCAGCCCCTGATTGTCGCCAGCGCCAAGGCAAAGAGACCGTCTGAAAACCCGAAGGCGGACCTTCGCCGCTACTACATGCTGGCGCATGGCTGCCATCTCCTCGATACGGCTCGGTATCTTGCCGGCGAGATCGCGGCGGTGCGGGCGCGCCTGTCTGAACGCGCCGGGATCCGGTGCTGGTTCGTCGACGTCGAATTCGCCAGCGGAGCGCTCGGACACCTCGACCTGACGGTCGCGGTTCGCATGGACTGGCACGAGGGTTTTCAGGTTTACGGGAAAAACGGCAGCGTCATCGGCAAGACCTTCAATCCCTGGTACTACAAGACCAGCGAGGTGGATATTTTTCGCGAATCCGACGGCGCAACGCACCGTGTGCTCGGCGCCGACGGGCATTTCTACCGACGGCAGGTCGAAGGCTTCGCCGACCTCATCCTGAAGGGGGCGCTCCTGGGAGGCGCCACGATCGACGACGGAGTCGCGTCGGTCAGAGGCATGGTCGCCATTGCCCGGTCGGCGGAAGGCGGCGGCCGCATCGCTCTTGCCGACGTGTCCGGGGGCGTCTGATGCGGTTCGGAATCTTCGCCAAGACATTCCTGGGAACCGATCCGAAAGTCGTACTCTCGGCGGCTAAGTCCGCCGGCTTCAGTGCCGTCCAGTACAACATGGCGTGTTCGGGCTTACCCGCGATGCCGGATCGCGTGCCCGCAGGCGTCGTCGATGCTGTCCGTTCGGCGATCGGCGAGACTGGGGTCGAGATCGTCGCCCTTTCGGCCACCTATAACATGATCCATCCGGACCCGGCGGAGAGAGCGCGCGGCCATGCTCGTCTCGAAACGCTCGCGAGGGTGGCGTCCGAACTGTCGACCCGACTCATCACCCTCTGCACGGGCACGCGCGATCCTCACGATCAGTGGCGGTCGCATCCCGAAAATAATGCTCCGGACTCCTGGCTGGACTTGCTCGCGTCGATGGAAGTCGCAGTCGCGATTGCTGATCGATACGATGTCGACCTCGGGATCGAGCCGGAGCTCGCCAATGTGGTCAATTCGGCCGAGAAGGCGCGCAGGCTGATCGACCAGATCGGTAGCTTTCGACTGAAGGTTGTCCTCGACCCGGCCAATCTATTTGAGACGCAAACGCTCGACGCCCAGTGCCGGATCGTCGCCGCCGCGGTCGATCGCCTCGCGGACCGGATCGTCATGGGGCATGCAAAGGACCGCACTTCCGAAGGCAGATTCACGACCGCGGGAAGGGGCGTCCTCGACTATCGACATTATTTAGCGTGTCTGAAGGCAGCGGGCTTCGACGGGCCGGTCGTGACCCACGGGCTTGCGGCGGACGAAGCGCGGGGCGTCGCCGCCTTTCTGCGCAGCCAGTGCGGCGCCGCCGGCATCGAGATTACGCCGTGAGCCGCGTTCACGGAGGTGTCGTTCGCGACGGTGTCACCCTGAACGTCGCCGACTCGGGTGGAAGCGGCCTTCCGGTGATATTGCAGCACGGCCTCTGCGGCGACGCAGTGCAGACCACCGAAGTGTTTCCGGAAGACCCGCGCTTTCGGCGCGTGACTCTGGAATGTCGAGGGCATGGCGCGTCCGAGGCTGGGGACGCGGCCAGATTTTCGATCGCAACATTCTCTTCGGACCTTACGGCGTTCATTGAGTCGCGCGGGCTCGCGCCCCTTGTCGTCGGAGGCGTCTCGATGGGCGCGGCGATCGCTCAAAGGCTCGCGGTCCGACGCCCGGAACTCGTTCGCGGCCTTGTCCTCGCGCGCCCTGCATGGGTCGCGAGCGCGGCGCCGGACAATATGCTGCCGAATGCTGAGGTTGGCCGGCTTCTCGGCGCGTATCCGGCCGACGAAGCCCGACGGCTCTTCTTGGCAGGGGAAACTGCAAAGCGATTGGCGGCGGAGGCTCCGGACAATCTCGCCTCCCTCACCGGGTTTTTCTCCAGAGCGCCCGTTTCCGTGACCTCTGCTTTGCTGCGCGCGATCGCAGCTGACGGACCGGGTGTTACCGAAGCCGAAGCGCGCGGCATCGCCGCTCCAACCCTGATCATCGGAACGAAGCAGGACTTCGTTCATCCTCTTGCCCACGCCGAAACGCTTGCGTCGCTCATTCGAGATAGTCGCTTGGTCGAGGTCACGCCCAAATCGCAAAACAGGGCCCGGTATGTTCGAGACTTTCGCGCCGCGCTCGCGGGCTTCTTTGGAGAATTCCTATGATGTCGGGACCTCCGACCTCTTGGATAGACGACTTGCCTTCTGGGCGCGTGATCGCCGAGTTCTCCGTGTGGTCGGCCGACCTGCTTCGACTTCACGATGAGTTGGTCCGCATCGAACCCTTTGCGGATGTCTTGCATGTCGATGCGGCGGACGGTCATTTTGCGCCCGCCCTTCTGTTCTTCCCCGATCTGGTCGCGGCAATCCGGCGAGCGACAAGCCTGCCGATCCATGTGCATCTCATGGTGGACGACGACGTCCTGCTCTCACAGATCGATCAGTTCTCGGAGGCAGGCAGCGATCTCATCAGCATCCATCTCGAGAACGCCGTGGTGGCGGACGCCGCGCTCGATCGGCTGCAAGCAAAGGGGGTCGCCGCAGGCATGGTGGCCATGGTCGACACCCCGATCGCCGACGTGTCGCGTTTCCTTTCGCGTTTACGATTTCTCACGCTTCTTGGGACGGCGATCGGCGTCAAAGGCCAGGGCCTCGACAGCGCTGCTTGCGACCGTTTGCGCGAAGCCAAGAGATTGATCGCCGAAAGCAGAGTGGAGCAGCGTATCGTTCTTGCGGCCGACGGCGGGATACGGGAGCACACCGTATCGGACTTGCGCGCCGCCGGAGCCGAATCTCTGGTCATAGGCTCGCTGGCGTTCCGAGCTCCGGAATTGGCGTCGCGGATGGAGTGGCTCAGCGCGATCTGAACAAGAGGTTCCCCATGAGCCGCTTTGCGATTGGCGTTGATCTCGGAGGCACACGGATTCGTGCGGCGCTGATCGACGAGAACGGCCGCCTTTTGCAGCGGGCCGAGGCGGCGACGGCCGCAGACGCCGGACCCGAAGTTGTCGTTAGTCAGCTTGATCGTATTGCGATGTCGGTCATTGCCGACGTCCCCCGGGACAACCTCGTCGGCGTCGGAATTTGCGCTCCGGGACCGCTTGACGCCGAGCGCGGCGTTGCATTGGCGACGCCCACGATCGCCGGCTTCGTCGACCTTCCTCTCGCGGCGATGGTGGAGGGAAGAATTGGCTTGCCGGTACGACTGGAGAACGACGGCATTGCCGCGGCTCTGGGGGAGTGGCGCTTTGGAGCGGGCGTCGGCCGTCGCAACCTGGTCTATGTGACAGTGAGCACAGGGGTCGGCGGCGGAGTCGTCGCCGACGGCCGCATTCTGCGTGCGCGCCGCGGCATGGCCGGACATGTCGGTCACATGACCGTCGTTCGCGATGGGGAAGTTTGTTCGTGCGGCAATAGGGGCTGTTGGGAAGCCTACGCATCGGGAACGGCCTTTGCGCGGCGGGCCCGTCTTAGCGCTGCAAATTGCCCGTCGACGGCGCTCGGCGAGAACGGCGCCGCAATCGACGGTCCCGCGGTCTTCGACGCTGCTTCGAAAGGCGACGCCCTCGCAAGGGACCTCGTTTCCGAGGAGGCCGACCTCCTCGGCCTCGGAATCGTGAACCTTCTGCACCTTTACAGTCCCGATGTGGTTGTGGTGGGCGGAGGACTTTCGAATGGATTCGATCTACTCCTCCCCGGGATCATCGGCCGCATCAATGCGGCGGCGATGCCTCCGTTTCGCGACACTCCTGTCGTACGCGCCGGTCTCTCCGGCGATTCGGGGCTCATCGGCGTCTCGACGCTCGTATTCGAGGCGGCGCCATCGCCAGTTTCGACGCCGTCGCGTGCGGAGACCGTTGCTCTTTAGGCTGGCCGACGAAATATAGCGCGCCTCCCATGCGACGCCGCCCATGCGACGCCCCGCGGGCGAAGACCAATGGCCGCGGGTCAGAAGGCGGCGAGCGTCACTGCGCCTCGGCGCTCTGATGCAGCTCGCCGCCTCGCATCAAGCGGCGGGCAATGTCGGCTGTCTGCAGCTCCGCGCGCTCGGTCGGCGAATGGGCGGCGAGATAGCGGGCGACCGCAATAAGGATGTGCCGGCCCTCGTCGGTGTCGCCCCAGACCGTGAACTGCCGGACTCCCGCCTCCAACATCTGGTAGGCATGAAAGCCCGCGTCTTCCCGCAGCACCGCATGCGCGAGGGTGGTGATCAGCGCCTGCGGCGAATGGCCAAGCGTCAAGTGCCGCGCCGCGAGCCTCGCCGCGAGATCAACCTGCCGCTGACGGTCGAACGCGTCGAGCAGGGTGACACGGATCGTCTCCACATCGGAGGGCAGATCGTCGAGCCGCTCGCCGTCGTCTCCAGGAATGCGGGCCGCAGGCACGTTGAGGTAGCGCGTCAGATAGAGAGCCATCGCGCCGTGCAGTACGCCCCGAACGGCAGAGGCATTCTCATCCGCGGCCGAGGACCCGATCCGCTCGAGCATCGCGTGGAGCGCATTGGCGTGCGTGAAGACATGGTGCGCCGTCTCCCAGTCGCCGTGTTCGTTGGCGTTCCAAAGCGCGCGACCCTGATCGCGGCGGCGTAGGCGAGCGACCAGCCGAGGTCCGCCGGAGCGGCGCCGTGGCGAATCGCCCTCCTGGTCGCATCGACGATCGCGCCCGGATCGTCACCGAGCAGGTCTTCGGCGAGCGCCGCGGGTCGGACCATCTTCCCGCATCACGGCCCGCTGCAATCAATTGCGACAGTCTGCCGGCTGCTTCGTCGCAGAGAGCGATCAGATCTTCGGGCTGGCGCCATTCGGTCGCTTCCTCCGCGCCGCGCGCCGCGGCCATCTGGCCGACAACGGTCGGCAGCACGGACGAAGCGTGCTCCCACCCGATCAGGTCGAGGCATTCGAACGCCTTGTTGACGAAGTCGAGCGAGTGCCCGCTGTCGGCGAAGGCCCGTTCCGTCTCGGCCGCGAGCAGGGCGCCAGCGAGCATGGCCGGCGAAAGGCCGGCGTCGATCGCGGTGAGAAGGGTGCGCTCGGCCGCCTCGCGATGGCGAACCTTTATCCAGCGTGGCAGCCAGCGTTTCAGAACCGCCGGTTCCGGCCGGCTCCGGAGCGGGGCGCGTTCCCGTCGGGGCGCCTCGCCGTCACAATCGGCCGCGACGCGGCGCGCTCAGTGGAAGAGCACGAGATAAGCGTCATCCTCGGGCAGCGCGGGCAGGAGATTGCCAAGGGGCGTGAGGATCGTGAGGCCGATGCCCCAGCCGTCACGGTTCTGCGCCCCGTACAGCGCTGTCTGACGCAAGATGTCGGCTTTCGGAACTCCAGCGGCAAGCCGACCTTGCACCGCCTTGGCGATGACGAGGCCGATGTCATGGGCAAGTCCGTCGTCAAGCCGACGACGCCAGTGCGCGTCGGGATCGGCGTGGCCGAACGACGTCCTCACCCAGACCTCGTCGTCGCGCACCTCGACTGCGGATGTGGGCGTGTCGTCCGCCCACAGGTCGAAGGTGCAGCCGCTTTCGAGATCGAAGCGGGCATGGTGCCAGTGACAGGTCAGAATGCCGCCCCGCTTAATACCATGCTTTTGGCACTCTCTTGCCACGAGTGCTAACAGTCGCTATCTACGGCGCGCTTGAAACCGAGCCCGTTGCGCCGGAGCTTTTCGCCCGGCGCCGGATCGAATGGTCAACTGGGAGCGAAATCCATGAAATTCCGACCATTGCACGACCGTGTGGTCATCCGCCGCATCGAGGGAGAGGAAAAGACCAAGGGCGGCATCATCATTCCCGACACCGCCAAGGAGAAGCCGCAGGAAGGCGAGGTGATCGCCGCGGGGCCAGGCGCGCGTGACCAGAACGGCAAGCTTGTCCCACTCGAACTGAAGGCCGGCGATCGGGTGTTGTTCGGAAAGTGGTCCGGCACCGAGGTCAAGATCGACGGGGAGGACCTTTTGATCATGAAAGAGTCTGACGTCATGGGTGTCATCGAAGGCGCGTCCGCCTCGAAGAAGAAGGCGGCCTGAGGCCGCTTCTCCTCTCAACACAATCCAGGGTTTAGCAATCATGTCCGCCAAAGACGTACGCTTTTCATCCGATGCACGCGACCGC
>Ga0335083_10010068_pt1 | contig 11451 bp, 10 predicted proteins | sample Lox_Sample_42_FD_206716 | JGI IMG/M metagenome (GOLD analysis project Ga0335083, IMG submission 206716) | Soil microbial communities from Loxahatchee National Wildlife Refuge, Florida, United States - Lox_Sample_4.2 | ecosystem: Environmental > Terrestrial > Soil > Wetlands | place: USA... | reverse complement strand
TGGGCAGTTCTATTTCGGCGTGATTACCACGGGTGTCTACTGCAAGCCCTCGTGCGCGGCGCGGCGGCCCTTGCGGGAACACGTGCGGTTCTACGAGACCGCCGAAGCGGCCGAGCGGGACGGGTTGCGGGCGTGTTTGCGCTGCCGTCCCAAGGAGGACGATAGAGAGCGGATGCGCGAGCTGTGCCGCTTCATCGACCAACACGGCGACGAGCGCATCACGTTGGCGGTGTTGGCGGCGCGGGCGGGCCTCAGCCGCTTTCACCTGCAACGGACGTTCAAGGCCGAGACCGGCGTCACCCCCAGGCAGTACCTGGAGGTCGTCCGGATGACGCGTCTGAAAGAGGGTCTCAGGCACGCCAAGGACGTGACCGAGGCCGTGTACGAGGCGGGCTTCGGATCCTCCAGCCGTGTGTACGAGCGGGCCGACACGCGCCTGGGAATGACGCCGAAGGAATACCGGCAGGGCGGACGCGGCGTGGAGATCACGTGGGCGGAGGTGGATTCGCCGCTTGGCGTGATGATCATCGGAGCCACCGATCGCGGAATCTGTTTCTTGCAGTTCGGCGATTCCCGGGAGGAGTTGCTCGAGGAATTGAAACGGGAGTATCCGGCGGCGATTGTGGCGGAAATGCGCGGGAAGAGCGCCGAGTTCCAGGCTTGGATTCAGGGGCTGATGAACTATCTCGGAACCGGGCAGATCGGAAATCTGCCCCACGACGTCCAGGGGACGGCGTTCCAGATGAAGGTCTGGAACTACCTTCAGGGAATTCCGCGCGGGCAGGTGCAAAGCTATGCCGAGGTCGCGGTGGGAATCGGACAACCGAAGACGGCGCGGGCGGTGGCGCGCGCCTGTGCGGCAAACCGTGTGGCGATTCTGATCCCGTGCCATCGTGTGATTCGGGGGAACGGCGAACTGGGCGGATACCGCTGGGGGCTGGGACGGAAGCGGGCCCTGCTGGAGCTCGAACGGCGATCAGCGGGCCAGCCAGCTTAGGATGGCTTCGAGCTGCTGTGGGCCCCAGACGCGGAGCAGCTCGCTGTCGATGCGGCGCGCGCGAAGAGCGGAGTACATGTCGTACGCGCCTTTGCCAGTGCCGGTATCGATCACGAGCGTCGGCGTGTGAAGGCGCTCCGGGTCGGTACCGTTGACGGCCGGCGGGTCCACGGCGACCGCGGAGCGGAAGCGATCGGTCTGGCCGATGGCCCAGGCGGCGAGTGGGCCGCCGATGATGTGCATGCGCGCCGGGTCGATGAAGCCTTGGGCGATCAGGTAATCGGCGCCGCGCATCAGGTCGTCGAAATCGTCGCCGGGGTCGCGGGTGCGCAGCAGGTTGCCGAATTCCTCGCCGAAGCCGGGGGTGCCGCGTGGATTCGCGCACAGCACCACGAAGCCGCGGGCCGCGAGAATCTGCGCGCGTAGATCGAACCCGAGGCCGCACATCCGGCGCGGGGCGTCGCGCACGTCCAGGACCAGCGGATACCGACGCGCGCGGTCGAAGCCTGGCGGCCTGGTGATCCAGCCCTGAATGGCGCGGCCCGCTGAGGGAAAGTGAATCTCCTCGGGAGCACTGGTATTGCGGGCCGCAAGAAGTGGCGCGTTCGGCGAGGCAAGCAGGGCAGGCGCACCGGGTACATCGACCGGAAAGGTCAGGATCTCGCCCGAGGGGCGCACTGCCGCGGCCAGGCCGTTGTCGGCGAGCGAGAAGTCGACGAGCCGCTCGCCGGCCGTGGTCGCCTGGCGCACGCTGCCATCCGCGCGAGCCGACCAGACGCGGCTCTCGCCACGGTCTTCAGCCAGGAAGTACACAGTGCGCGAATCCGAGCTCCACTGGATGTGTGTGACGTCGCGATCAAGCGCGCCGGCCAGGATCTTGCCTCGCGAGCTGTCCGGGTTGGCCACATTCAGCTTGGCGGTAACGTAGCTCTGCGCCCTGGCGTCGCGTGAGATCCAGGCAATGCGGCTGCCGTCGGGCGCGGGCTGCGGGTCGAAGTCGGGTCCGGCGTGGTGCGTGATCTGGTGCGCGCTTCCGGAATCGAGAGCTACCGAGTAGATTTCCGCATCGCCGCCCGGCTCTGCGGCCGAGATGAGGATCGACTTGCCGTCGGGCATCCACGCGGGCTCGCCGAGCACATTGAGCTTGCCGGTGGGAACCGGCACCGGTGCGCCTCCGCTGAGCGGCACGACATAGAGAAAAGTGTGGGCGGTGTACGCCAGCGCGGTGGCATCGGGCGACCACGCGAAGGCGAGCGGCGGCGATGCGGCATGAGTGATCTGTCGGGGACGCTCACCGGCGAAAGCGCGGATCCAGATCTGACCTCCGGCCAGATACGCGAGCGAGCGGCCATCGGGAGACCATCGCGGATGCGATTGGTTGCAGGCGTCGCCGTCGAGGCGTTGCGGTTTCGCTGTGGGTATGGATGCCAGCCAGAGAGTTGTGCAGGTGTTGTTCGTACCTCTGATGGACGAGGCCTCCACCCAGGCTGCGCTCGAACCGTCGGGACGGATGCGTACGTCCGTGACCTCACGCCACGTCCACAGGTCGTCCACGGACCACGGCTGGGCGGCGTTCAGCGCGGTGGCACAGAAGAGCAGGACGAGTCGCAACAACAGGAATTATCGCGCACGAGAGTGGTTCGGGGCAGGTCGGGAACCTCCCTCACGGTACAATAGAGACTTCCTATGACATTTCAGGAAGTGGTCGAGGCCGAAGGCCACCTGATCGATTCGCACGTCGTCGAGAACATCTTCGACAAGGTCGTCGAGCATCACGGCCGGTTCGAAGTCGAGCAGTTCCGCATCGGCCGGACCAACAGCGAGCCCTCTTACCTGCGTCTCAAAGTGGAAGCGCCCGACGCGCCGGCGCTGGACCGTTTGCTGGAAGACCTGCTCATGATCGGGTGCGCCCCGGTCGAAACTGGCGACGCCGCGCTGGCCACCGTCGAGCGCGACCGCTGCGCTCCGGAGGATTTCTATTCCACCACCAACCACCGCACCCACGTCCGCGCGGGGGAGCAGTGGATCGAAGTCGAGAATCAGCGCATGGATGCCATGATCGTGGTCGCCGACGGACGCGCGGTGTGCCGCCGGCTGCGCGACCTGCGCGCCGGAGACCGTATCGTGGTGGGCCTGCGCGGCATCCGCGTGACGCCGGAGAGTAAGGAGCGCGACCGTCTGGCGTTCGCCTTCATGGCCAACGGCATCAGCTCCGAGCGGCAGGTGGAAACCGCCGTGCGGCAGACGGCGGCGCTGATGCGGCACGCGCTGGAACAGAAGCAGAAGGTGCTCGCCGTGGCCGGCCCGGTGGTGGTCCATACCGGCGGCGTCGCGGGCCTGGCATCGCTGGTCCGCGATGGCTGGGTGCACGGCGTGCTCAGCGGCAATGCGCTCGGGGTGCATGACATCGAGGCCGCTTTGTTTGGCACCTCGCTCGGCGTGCGGCTCAGGGACGGCCGTCCCGAAGAGCACGGGCATCGCAATCACATGCGCGCCATCAATGCCGTCTACCACGCGGGCGGCGTGCGCGCCGCCGTGGAGGCGGGACGGCTGCGCAGCGGCATCCTCTACGAATGCGTGAAGAAGGGCGTGCCGTTCGTACTCGCCGGCAGCCTCCGCGACGACGGCCCCTTGCCGGACACCATCACCGACATGAATGTCGCGCAGGACGCCTACGCCGCCCAGTTAAAGGGCGCGGGCCTGGTGCTGTGCCTGGGCTCGATGCTGCACTCGATCGCCACCGGCAACATGCTGCCCAGTTGGGTGAAAATCGTGTGTGTGGACATCAATCCCGCGGTGGCCACCAAGGTGAGCGACCGCGGCACGGGGCAGGCGGTGGGTGTGGTGGCCGACGTCGGCCTGTTCCTGGACCTGCTCTCGAAAACTCTGCAATGAAACGCGCCTATACCGACGAACACGCGCGGGGCGGCATCGTGACGCCCCTGCCCGGGATTGAAACCTGGCCCAACCAGTACGCCGACTACGAGATCGAGATCGTGATGCCGGAGTTCACCAGCGTCTGCCCGAAGACGGGTCTGCCGGATTTCGGCAGGATCGTCCTGCGCTACGTGCCGGACAAGCTCTGCCTGGAGCTGAAATCCTACAAGATGTATCTGCTGGCCTATCGCGACGTCGGTATCTTCCAGGAGAACGTGGTAAACCGCGTGCTCCGCGACGTGGTGAAGGCAGCGAGCCCGTTGAGCGCCACCGTGATCGGCGACTTCTCGGCACGCGGCGGTTTGACCACGCTGGTTACGGCATCGTGGAGCCGCGCCAAGGGGAAGGGCCGTGGAAAGCGCTGAGCTGATCGCCATCTTGAACGAAGTGCGCGACCGGGTGCGCGCGCGATACCCCGAGAAGCGCGCGGGCGCGGTCGAGGTGGCGCTGCCGGATCTCACGCCGCTGGTGCACGCGCGCGACGCCGCGCTCGGCAAGGTGGCAGCCATCGGCACAGTGAATCCGCGGCCGGGCGGCATCGTCAACAGCCTGGTGCAGGCGTGGAAGAAGCTGGTGGCGCGGACACTCGACTGGCACGTGCGCGAGCAGGTGGAGTTCAACCGCAAGATGATCGCCTGTATCGATACGGCGATCGAGAGCTTCAACGACTTCAACCGCGCCCTGGTGGAACTGGGCAACCGCATCGCCGCGGTCGGCGTCGAGCGCGACGAAGTGCGCGAAGAGCTGAAGGAGTCCAAGGATATTCGCGGCCATTGGGCGGAGTGGCGGATCGCCTGGGAGCAGAAGCTGGCGCAGAACGAGGTGCAGTTTCTGCGTAGCGTGGCGGATTTACAGGCCGGTTTCCAACATCGCGCCGACCTGATGGACGCGAACTATCGCGACTTGGTCCGCGGCCAGCATCGCGATTTCGAAGGCGCATTGGAGCGCTTCTCTGGGGACATCCAGAAACGGCTGTGGGCCGACCTGGAGCGGATCCGCCTGGAATACGAACGCCTGATCTTCGCCGAACTCAAGACGATCCGTCAGCGCAGTAACGCGGGCCTCCCGGCCCGCACAGCGTCTCAAGTGCCATCCGCCTCTCCCGCCCTGCCCGATTTCGACTACGGGCATTTCGCCGAACGCTTTCGGGGAACCGAGGAGTACGTCAAGGCCGGCCAGGAGATCTATCGGCCGGTCTTCGACGGATGTACCGACGTGCTCGATATCGGCTGCGGACGCGGCGAGTTCCTGGAGCTCATGCGCGACGCCGGCGTGCCGGCCCGCGGCATCGACCTCAGCGAAGAGAGCGTCGCCATGTGCCGGGCCAAGGGCCTCGATGCCGAGGTGGCGGATCTCTTCGCCTATCTCGATAACCTGTCTGAGGCCTCGCTTGACGGCATCTTCTGCTCGCAGGTGGTGGAACATCTGCCGCCGGAGCGGCTGCCCGCAATGATCCGCCTCGCAACGTCGCGCCTGCAGCGGGGCGGCGTCATCGCTATCGAAACCCCCAACCCCGAGTGCCTGGCGATTTTCGCCACACATTTCTATCTCGACCCCACCCACCAGCGCCCGGTGCCGCATCCCCTGCTGGTCTTCTATCTCGAAGAATACGGGGTGGGAAGGATCGAGGTCCGCAAGCTATCGCCGGCTGTCGAGTCGATGCCGTCGCTGAAGTCGCTCCCCGAGGATTTCCGGGAAGCATTCTTCGGCGGGCTGGATTACACGGTCATCGGTAGGAAACTATAGCCGGTCGTTAGCTAACCATCGTTGTCAAGACAAAGCGCCCGTTTGCCGTCATAGTGGACAAAGAGCTCTGTTTATCCATATGTGTACGCGATGTGGCAAAAATCGACACCTTAAGGGCGCTGAGGTGCTGGAATTCACCCTGGCGTTCCTGCCCTTGATCATGATGATGTTCGCGGTGCTCGACGCGGCGTGGGGCATGTATGCAAAGACGACACTCATGCAGGCGGTCCGCCAAGGTGTCCGTTACGGGATCACCATCACGGGTACCCAGGCGTCGGCGGCCGGCTCCGATCAAACCACCATGGTGAAGAGTTGGGTCCAGGCTAACTCGATGGGGCTTCTCAGGGGCTCGAGCGGGCTGGCCAAGATCAAGGTCAATTATTTTCAACCGCCGGCACCGGGTTCAACTGCATCGGCGACCGATGTTTCCACGCAGAGCAACGGGAATACGCCAGGCAACATCATGCAGGTCTCGGTTCAAGGTTACAGCTTAGGCCCGCTGGTTGCCCGAATTTTCGGCCTTCACCAGCCTGTGGATGCATCGGGAACGCCGATCAACGCGGTCGCCGCCGATATCATCGAGCCGTGCCGCGATTCACCGCCCATCGGGTCCGCGCCCTAGCAGAGGAGACGATGATGAAGCGCAAGAAACGTCAAGGTGTGGCCATCGTCGAGTTCTCGTTCGCGATGGTCGTCATGATTCCGCTTTTCCTGGGAACCATCGGCATCGGCCTCAGATTGATTCAATCGCTGCGCGTGGCCCAACTCTCGCGCGACGCCGACCGGATGTACGCGCGCGGCCTGGATTTCTCCCAGCCCGGTAACAAGACGACCCTGGCGTCGCTCGGCGCCGACGTTGGGCTCAAGACCGACGGCACCGGTAGCGCCGTGGTGGTCCTGACTACCGTGATCTACATCGATAAGGGCATGTGCCAGTCGGCCGGGTACAGCCTGGATGGAAGTGGAAACCCGATCGGCTGTCCCAACTGGAAAAAATGGGCCTTCGCCCAGCGGGTCACGATCGGGAAGTCGAGCATCCGCACCAGTAATCTCGGGAGTCCTATCACTACCGGCCCGAATCCCGTGACCGTCGATTCGACCACCGGAAAAATCTCCACCAGCGATCAGGTAAGCAACAGCGGCGACGTTGCCAACTTCGTCAGCGGAAATCCGTTCGTCAACATCAACAACGGCAACCTCACCACCCTGCCTTCGGGGCAAGTACTGTACGTCGCCGAATGCGCGGTCCCGGGCTTCTCCATGCCGCCGTTCGCGGGCGCCAATACGGTCTACAGTTTCAACGTGTTTTGATGCAGGAGAGGAAACATGATTCGTAGATTGCGAGAGCGCGGTTCCATCATGGTGCTGTTCACGCTGATGATCCCCACCCTTCTCATCCCCCTCACCGGTCTGGCAATCGATGCCACAATCGCGCGTTTCACGCAGGCCAGGCTCCAGGCGGCGGTGGACGGCGCCGTGCTGGGCGCCGGGCGCCTGCTGGGCACTACCGCGGATCCACAGACGGCAGCGGGCGAGTTTTTGGCTGCCAATTTCCGCACGGATGGTTCCATGGGGACTTTTGGCGCCAACAACCTGCAGTACACGGCGGTGTACACCCCCGGAGTTACCAAGACGATCGACGTCAGCGCCACCGCTGATGTCCCGCTGCTGTTCTTGCGGATACTGGGACAGACCAAAGCTACGGTAGCAGCCGCGGGTGAGGCGACGAGAACCGATTCGCGGATCGTGGTGATCCTCGATAACTCGCCCTCGATGACCAACTCCGATGGCGCCGGCAGTACCGTTTTTGCCGATGCCCGGAACTACGCGGCCGGCTTCGTGCAAAGGTTCACAAGCAGCTCTGACGAAATGGGGCTTGTGATGATCGACAGCAGCGGGTATGTTGCCTATCCGCCCTCCAACCCTAGCTGGGACTCCACAACCACTTCGACTTCCAGTGGTGGCCCGAAGACGGGATTTCTGGACAGCACAGACCCGCATAATCTGGTCAACCAGATCAACGCCACCAACGCGGGCGGAAGCGGCTACACCGGCACCTCCGATGCCCTCTCCGTCGCCTACATCGAACTCCAAAAGGCCCACTTAAAGGATCTGGCGCATGACGGTGTAGACTACCGGCTGAATTCGATCGTGATGCTGACCGACGGTCTGCCGCAGTCCGTCACAGTGTACGCCAACAATCCGAACGATACGACCGGCGGCGCCGCAAACTGTTGCGGACCCGGACCGACCAACAACCAGGGCGCCCTGAAACGGGCCACCGGATGTACGAACAAGATCACCTCCACAACACCCAATCCCCCAAAGATCGTGGGCTGGGTGGGCGAAAGCCGCCCTTTCACGAGTTCGAATCCCATGGGGTTGTATCAGCTCTACAGCACGGACTCGACCTCCACTCACACTACCAGTTGGTATCTGGCGAATCCGGGTTCGACAACGAGGACGATCAATCCCGCGGACGGCGCCGGCTGTACGTCCCCCTTCAACAGCTCTAGCGGCACGCCCGGCGACATTTCCTCCACCACCGACTTCGGCAAGATTCCTAACTACGACGCCTGGGGGAACAGCCTCTACGGCACTGCGTACATGACGGCGTCCCAGTTCGTCGATGCCAACGGAAACTCGACTACCAATCAGCTCCCCTACACGACAACCTTCGACGAGAAGCAATACACCAGCGGTACCCATTGGTCGCTGGCGTTCTGGAACGCCGTGGATTCGGCCGGCACCAGGATCCGGAACGATGCCAACATGGCCAATCGGACGCCGACAGACACCCAAAACATGGCCATTGCCATTTACGTAATCGGGTACTCGGGCAACGGTGGTCTCGACCAGGGGCTTCTGAAAAGGGTCGCCAACGACAAGACCTGTCCGACCTATAACTCGGCGCAACCCACCGGTCTGTTCGTGCTGGCCGGCAATACCGTCGCCCTTCAAAACGCATTCAACACGGTTTATACCGCGATTCTCCGGCTGGCTCGATAACCTCACCGGCGGCCGCCTCGAACTTGTCCAACCCGCTGGCGAAGAAGTGGTCGGCCGACTCGATCCAGCGTAGCTGCTTCGGCTCGGCGAACCCGCCGTACATCTGTTCGAACTCCGCCCGCGGTCCGTACTGGTCGTGCGTGCTCTGCAGGAAGATCTTCCGCACCGCGCAAGTCTCCAGGTGTGCCGGCGGCCCCCATCGCGTCGGGAATCCGGCCGCCATCACGAACTGCGCGCCCGGCTCTTCGCACGCGAGCGTGGTAGCCACCCGCGCCCCAAAGCTGAAGCCGGCCAGTGCCCACGGCAGATCCGGATACCGCTCCCGCAACCATGCCAGCGCGGCCCGCGCGTCCTCAACCCCCGCCTCCACTTCGCCCACCTTGCGGAAATTGAACCGCAGCACGACAGCGCCCTTGTGCCGCAGCGCCCGCGCCATCCGGTGGACCACCTTGTTGTGCATCGTGCCCCCGTGCAAAGGATGCGGATGGCACACTACCGCCGCCAGCCGTGCCGGTCCCGGGTCCGGCTCCTCGAGTAGCGTGTCCACGACGCCCGGAATGACCGGGGATTGGATCAGCCGCGCCACTAGTTGGTGCGGTAGTTGGTGAACTGCATGTCGATGCCGAAATCGGCATTGCGCAGCAACTGGATCACCTGTTGCAACGTGTCGCGGTCGCGACCGGAGACGCGCACGAAATCCCCCTGGATCGATGCCTGCACTTTGAGCTTGCTGTCCTTGATCGATTTCACGATCTCGCGGCACTTCTCGGTCGAGATGCCGTTCTGCAGCGTGATCTCCTGGCGCACCGTCGAGCCCGCGGAGGGAATGATGGTGCCGTAGGTCAACGCCTTCAACGGCACGTGCCGCTTCACCATCTTCGATTGCAGGATATCGACCACGGCTTTGAGCTTGAACTCGTCTTTGCTCTGCAGCGTGATCTTGTGCTCCTTCTCGTTCAGCTCGATGGTGGAGTGCGAGTCCTTCAGATCGTAGCGCTGCTGAACCTCTTTGACGGTCTGCTGCACGGCGTTGGAGACTTCGGGCAATTCTACTTTTGAAACAACGTCGAATGTATTGTCGGGCATATCAGGATTCGGGATCGTGGGAACCCACATCCAATCCTAATATGGAACTGCCGCGCATGCGGACCGGCGTGACGCGGCGCACGGGCTCGACCGCCGGTATCACCGGCTCGGGGGTAGCCGGCTTGGAGGGCTCGGGCGCGATCGGTGCTGCTAGCGGCGTCGGGGCGGGCGCCGCCTCGGGCCGTTTCGCGGCCAGCGCGGTAAAGACGCGTTGCGTGATCTCGTCGACAATCGCGCCCATCGCGCCGTCCAGCGCCACCGTCACCGCTGCGCGCACCTGCTCCTCATCCACCACGGCGACAAACGGCGCGGCGGGCGGCTTCGCCGGGGACGTTGCGGCCGACTTGGCCGTTTCCGGCGTGTGTGCGGCGCGATCCGCGGCCGCTGCCTCGGCTAGCGGCTTGATCGTGGCCAGCAGAACCGTCGCCTCGAACGGCTTCTTGAGGACCCCATCGGCCTGCACGCGTTGGCAGTGTTCCTCGTCCAGCGTCTCCAGCACGCCCGCCGTGAGGACCACCCGCACGTGCCGGTGCCGCGGGCTCATCTTCAGGTATTGGCAGATTTCGTAGCCGGTCCGGCCCGGCATGATGGTATCGGCAATAACTACATCGGGATCGACATCTTCCAGGCGGATCAGCGCGGAATCGGCGTTGCTGACCGTGACGACTTCGTGGCCTTCATCCGCCAGAATCCGCTCGCCCATGCGCTGGGCGTGCGGGCTGTCGTCCACCAGCAGGATACGGCTCATTGTTTCGCCGCTGCAGGCGTGCCCTGCCCGGTGGCTGCGGGCGGGCTCTGCTGCTGGGATTTGTCCGGCTGCTTCTCCTGGTCCTTCTGCTCCTGCTGCTTCTGCTTGGTCTTCTTCTTCTGTTCCTTGACCAGCGCGGCCTGCTGCGCCTCGCGTTTTTTTCGCTCCGCGGCGGCCTTGCGCGCGGCGTCCTGCTGCTGCTTGACCGCGGCGGCAAACGCCTTCTTCTGCTGCGCCGGGGTCATGGTGGCCTGTTTGGCCACGGCGTCCGGATCGGGAGCCTTGGGGTTCGTGTCCGCGGCAGGGGCAGTGGTGCCGGCCGCAGCCGGAGCACCGGCGGCAGGCGCAGCGGGCGCGGCAGGCGCCGTGCCTGTTCCTCCCGTGCTCCCGGCATTCGCGCGCACGTCGGGAGCTTTGTCGATCGCGGCGGCGTCGGTGCCCGCGGTCGAGATGGTCACGTCGCTGACCCCGCCCGGATTCGCGGCCGTAGCCGGAACGCTCGCCGGAATCGTGGGACGGAAACCTTCCATCGGAGGCGTGCCCGACTTCGCCGCGGTGGACATGTCGGGACTGCCCTTGAACGCGCCGAAGAAGGGGCTGAGCATGCCGCGCTTGGTCCGGTTTTCCATCTCGTACTTCATGCGGTTCATGGCCACCGGATCGGCCTCGGGTACCGGGCGCTTCATAACTTCGAGCTGCGCGCGCGCATCCTCGGCGTGAATGCTCAGCGGGTAATCGCGCACGATGCGCTGGTAGGCCAGCACCTCTTTCTCTTCGAACTTGTCCCCGGCGCGGTGATAGGCCGTGGCAAGCTGCCACAGGCCTTCATCGGCCTTGCTGTACAGCGGATACTGGTCGGTCATCGCCTGCAGGCGGTTGGCCGCGGCGAGCACGCTGCCTTTCTTCTGATAAAGCATGCCCACCCGGA
>Ga0335083_10010067_pt1 | contig 11452 bp, 13 predicted proteins | sample Lox_Sample_42_FD_206716 | JGI IMG/M metagenome (GOLD analysis project Ga0335083, IMG submission 206716) | Soil microbial communities from Loxahatchee National Wildlife Refuge, Florida, United States - Lox_Sample_4.2 | ecosystem: Environmental > Terrestrial > Soil > Wetlands | place: USA... | reverse complement strand
GATCGGGGACGCTTTCGATAAGAGGCCCAATAAGGCCGTCAGGCTACCTTGCTATCCCTGCCAACCAAGGCTGGAGAGCAATTATGAAAACTACCTCGGAACTTGAAACGAAGGTGGTGCGACCCATGGCCCACCTCACGCGGCGCGAGCTTCTAAAAGGCACTGGGGTCTTGATTGGGATGCTGAGCGGGGCGTCCTCGGCCCTTCTTGCTCTCGCGCCAAGCCGCACCTGGGCGGTCGGATTGAACGCGCTGAGTGATGCACAGGGCCAGGAACTGATGCGGTTCGCGCGGCAGCTTTATCCGCATGATTCGCTTGACGACGCGGCATACGCCTTGGTAGTCAGTGCGCTCGACGGCGCCGCCAAGTCGGACCCGGCGACCAAGAAGTTGCTTGCCGACGGCCTACGCAAACTGGATGCCGCGGCGGGAGGCAGCTTCGTGCGCGCAAGTCCTCCCCAACAGCTCGCAGCGGTCAAGGCACTCGAGGGCACCCCGTTCTTTGAGAAGGTTCGCGGCACAACCATCGCGACTCTCTACAACAACCCTATCGCTTTTGCTTATTTCGGCTACGAGGGATCGGCGTGGGAAAAGGCCGGTTACATCAATCGGGGGTTCAACGATCTCAAATGGCTCCCTGACCCGCCAGAATCGGCCAGCCCACCGAAAGCCTAGACAGCGAGGAACCTACAAAATGACAACATTCGAGCATAACGATAATTCCGTCGTAGTCATCGTGGGATCCGGCGCCGGTGGCGGAACGCTCGCCAATGAGCTCTCTCAGCGTGGTGTGAAAGTCGTCGTTCTGGAGGCCGGCAAGCGCGAGTCGTCAGCGACGTTCGTCAACGATGAATGGGCATCGTTCATTCAGCTCGCCTGGTTGGACAAGCGTACTACTTCGGGGTCATGGCGCGTTGCACGGGATTTTCCGAACCTGCCCGCCTGGCTCTGCAAAACGGTTGGGGGCACCACGGTGCACTGGGCTGGCGCGTCGCTTCGCATTCATCCGCATGAGTTCAAGGCGCGAACGACCTATGGCGAGATCGACGGTGCAAGCCTGTTGGATTGGCCGCTGGACTACGACGAACTTGCCCCCTACTACGCGAAGGCCGAGGACAAGCTCGGTGTAACGCGGACCAACGATATTCCTGGTTTGCCTGGCAACAACAACTTCAAGGTGTTCTATAACGGGGCGAAGAAGGTGGGTTACAAGGCCACCACCGGGCGCATGGCAATCAACAGCCGTCCCAGGGCAGACCGCGCATCTTGCTTACAGTTGGGGTTCTGCTTCCAGGGCTGCAAATCGGGCGCGAAATGGTCTGCGCTCTACACGGAGATTCCAGCTGCCGAAAGCACCGGCAATATGGAGTTGCGCACCCAAGTGCATGTTGCGCAGATCGAGCACGACGCTGCGGGCAAGGCGGTGGGAGTGGTCTACTTCGACGCCGAGGGGAAGCAACAGCGTCAACGTGCCCGCGCGGTCTGCGTGGCAGGTAACTCGATCGAAACTCCGCGACTACTCCTCCTCTCGGCATCGTCGAAGTTTCCCGATGGGATGGCGAATTCGTCGGGCCAGGTGGGACGCAACTATCAGCGCCACACCACCGGCTCCGTCTACGCGATCATGGACGAGCCCGTGCACATGTACCGTGGTACTACCATGGCTGGCATTATCTCGGAAGAGATCGTCTTCGATCCGTCCCGCGGCTTCGCCGGCGGCTATGAGCTGGAAACGCTCTCACTCGGCTTGCCATTCATGGCTGCGTTCCTCAATCCAGGTGAATGGGGTCGCCCGTTTGCTCAAGCGATGGATCTCTACTCGCATATGGCGGGAATGTGGATCGTCGGAGAGGACATGCCGCAGCAGACCAATCGCGTCACGTTGAATTCCGCCGAGAAAGATCAGTGGGGTCTGCCGGTTCCAAACGTGCACTACGATGATCATCCGAACGATGTGGCGATGCGAAACCATGCCTACGAGCGCGGTCGCGCGGTGTACGAAGCTGTAGGGGCGCGTAAGGTGTTCTATACGCCCCCCTATCCCTCTACCCACAACCTCGGCACCTGTCGGATGAGCGCAAGTCCCCGCGACGGGGTCTGCAACAAGCATGGCCAGACGCACGACGTTAAGAACTTGTTTATCAGCGACGGCAGCCAGTTCACCTCCGGTGCAGGTGAGAACCCGACGCTTACGATCGTGACTTTGGCGATTCGGCAGGCCGAGTACATTTCCAATCAGATGTCGCAGCAAAATATCTGATCGATTCTTGTCTTGTCTGCGGGAGGGGCCTCGAAAAGGCCCCTCCCCTTCGTTTTGCCGGGCGGGCGGCGTCGGGTTGCGGGCAGCCGGGGGCATCCAACCCGGTATTGCGGAGCGCCGTAATTGCGACGCAAGCTATCGCTCGCAAGGGCTCGCGGGCTGCTGCACGGCACCAGCGTCACCAAGCGCAGGGGACGAAAGTTGCGTGGTCATCGGTCCGTCTCGTTTGTGTTGAGTCTGGGCAGTATGTGGTTCGTTGAACACTCAATTGAACAACTGCGCGAGCACAAACAGATATTGTTTCCGGACTAGATCGAGGATCGTCACCGTCAAGTGCCGGCGGGCGTTGACACTTCCAACGCGCCGGAGTAACTTCAGCTCGCGTTGTGTATCTGAAACAATAAGCAGCAGGCGATGCAGGCGACAGCCAAACCAATGGCGACCATGCTTGCCTGAAAAGGGGGAGGGCGCAGTGCGTGTAGGGGCCGATCCAATGGGGGTCGGCCCCTTTTCGTTTTTCGTTAGAAGAAGTAGAAGCCGAGTTATGCTCATGCTGGCTGACCGATCCTTCCGGATCCAGAGCAATCTGCTGCACTGCGCCGAGCTCGCAACGTTGTGGAAGCCATCCTCTGGCACGGGGGCCAGGCCGACCACTCGCGCGAGGCGTTTGTGACGATGCCAAAAGCCGGGCGTGACGCGTTGGTGAAGTTCGTCGAGTCCCTCTAGCAGAAATCGGTCAAGCAGCACACGCGCCGAGGAACCGCCACAAATGCAAGGCTTGAGCGAGCTTGCTATGAAAAGAGGTTGGCGTGCGGAATCATCGACACTTCCGACCATCGGATTCTGTCCGGGGGCGGCATGTTTCGCTTTTGCATGACGCGATCGGGAGCCGATTCGGGGTCCGATGGATCAGGGGTCAGTTCCGCGCGCCGATTGGCAATGCGGAAGAATGCTTTCGGCTCATGTTCCAGCAATAGCTTTTGCCCCAGCATCAGGTCCGAGAGCGGAACTTCCGCTCTTGGGACCGCGCAATAGCAGTCTCCTGTCTCCGCATGTAGCACGTTGAAGAAGGTGCTCGGCAGAATCCAGAACGTGCCGCGCCCGGCAACCTGCACTGAGAAGTAGCCGTGACGCTCGAAGTCCCTGCGTTGGGACGGATCGAGCAGTCGAAGCAGTAGCGCTCTGCCGCGCGTCTCCGCAGCAACTGCGCAATTCGGCCGGGTCCTGAAACGATCGACCATTGCTCCGAGCAGAGACCGTAGTGGCACAGGCCGACTCCGTTTCTCATCCACCCACGATGGGCGGCACCACGATCGTCTCATTCTCCAGCGTCGAGAAGTCCGTCGCTTTGACGTCCGGCTTGCCATCTGCGCGGTTCACCTTGAATGCAGTGCAGCCGCGCGCAAGCATGCGGTCGAAAACGGCCTTCGCCTCGACGCAGGCCGGGGTTGCGCCGACGTCGTCGAAGATCAAGATCCGATCTCCGGTCGAGTCCAAGATGCATAGAATCCTCATCGCAAAGTCTCCCGTCTGTTGTACCGTTCCAAGCTCAACCTTTGCCGTCTACAACGCCGAGCTCCGCAGGGATCTTCGCGTACACGACGTGCACATTTTCCCGGCGGATCGCCTCCAAAAGCTGTTCGCTCTGCTCGTCGCTCACGACGAACTCCACTTCGACAGTCAGATCCGCGCTGAGCTCGATGAATCGCTGCTCGTGCACGACGCCGTGACGGCCGTAGCCGGCAATAGCGCGGAACGCCGAGCCGCCTTGGATACCGATCTCCTTGGCTTTCTGCAGTAACCATTCGTAGAGCGGTTTGTGGTCATGCTTCCTCTGCTCGTAGACGTAGAACTTCAGGAAAGTGCCCTTCATATAAGCCTCCTTTCGTGGCGGCGTGCAAAGCCCGCATCGCACAGCGGAAACCTCATCGCGCCAGCAGCAGATTTACGCTGACGATCCCCAGCACAGTCAGGAGCAACGATCCTGCTACGTGTGCGGCTATCAGGACTGCTGTCCAACTGAGTTGTTGTCTGCCGATCAATGTGACCGCCTCGGCCGAGAAGGTGGAAAACGTGGTGAGTCCGCCGAGAAAGCCAGTGGCCGCGAACAGCCGCACTTCTGGCGGCAGACTCTCGACGTGAGCCAGCATGCCCATGGTGAGTCCCATGAGATAACCGCCCACGAGGTTGGCGCAAAGCGTGCCGAGCGGGATGGTGGGAAAGAGGGGGTTGAGGAGTAGGCCGAGGCCCCATCGCAGCCATGCACCGAGGGCGGCGCCGACCCCTACAGCAAAGACTCCGTTGAGCATGAAAAATCCCCGATGAATGAGCGCTGATCGCTCGCCGGGGATTTAGGGAAACACTAGCCCACTTGTTTCCCCAAGAACCCGGCGAAACCAGTAGGCATCATCAGCCTTGCGGCGGTTAAAGGAGGAATGCCATCTCCTGCGGCAAAGTATAGCGCTATCCGCCGCATCGGCGCCAGACCCTCCGGAAAACGCCGACGACCATTGCCTGGATCTCTTCAATGATCCGCTTGCGATCGGGCTGCCTAGGGAAACTCTGACCTATTCTCGCGATGCGCGTTGCATCAGGTGCGGATGACTGCAAGACGTCGTGACGAAGCCAAGGGTCGTGTCAGGTGCGGCGCCTGCTGCGTTGCACTCCTCGCCGAAGTTGGATGCGACCCCGGAGACGCGCGAGGGCCGGCGGCGACGCGCCTTGGCCGGCTCCGCATCCCCAGAAAGTGGGGCCCCCGCTCCGAGTTGCGCCTGCCCCTGCTCCGCGTTCCGGCGCGGGGCCCGAATCGCCGCGGTCGCGCACGTGAGAATGGATCAGAGCTCCCCTAGGGGGCCCGCGTGCTTCCTCGCACGCGTTGCCGCATAATTGCATGTCAGATTGCTGGGCCGGCGCACCCGCTGGCCTGACCTCCCGCACTCAATAGAGCCTATGGCGCAGTACGTCTACACCATGAACCGGGTGGGCAAAGTGGTGCCCCCCAAGCGTGTCATCCTCAAGGATATTTCTCTGTCGTTCTTCCCCGGCGCCAAGATCGGAGTGCTGGGGCTGAACGGCTCCGGCAAGTCTAGTTTGCTCAAAATCATGGCTGGCGAAGACAAGGACATCGAGGGCGAGGCGATCCCGATGCCTAACATGCGCATCGGCTTCCTGCCGCAGGAACCCCAGCTCGACCCGCAGCAGACGGTTCGGGCCGCGGTCGAAGAAGGTCTTGGCGAGGTGCTCGAGGCGAAAAAGAAGCTCGATGAGATCTACGCAGCCTACGCCGAACCCGACGCCGACTTCGATCAGCTCGCCACCGATCAAGCCAAGTACGAAGCCATACTCGCCGCCAGCGGCAGCGACGTGGAGCATCAGCTCGAGATTGCCGCGGATGCGCTGCGCTTGCCCGCCTGGGAAGCGAAGATGACAACTCTTTCGGGCGGCGAGAAGCGCCGGGTAGCGTTGTGCCGCTTGCTCCTGTCCAAGCCCGACATGCTGTTGCTGGATGAACCCACCAACCATCTCGACGCGGAGAGTGTCGACTGGCTCGAGCAGTTCCTGCAGAAGTTTCCCGGCACCGTGGTCGCCGTGACCCACGATCGTTACTTTCTCGACAACGCCGCGGAGTGGATTCTCGAACTCGACCGCGGCCACGGCATCCCCTGGAAGGGCAACTACAGCTCGTGGCTGGAACAGAAGGAGCAACGGCTTCAGGTCGAAGCCAAGCAGGAATCTGCGCGCATCAAGGCCATGCAGAAGGAGCTGGAGTGGGTGCGCTCCAATCCGAAGGCGCGTCAGGCGAAGAGCAAAGCGCGCATCGCGCGCTTCGACGAGCTCAGTTCGTACGAGGAGCAGAAGCGCAACGAGACGCAGGAGATCTTCATTCCCGTTGCGGAGCGCCTGGGAGACAGTGTCATCGAATTCAAGCACGTGTCGAAGGGCTACGGAGAGCGCCTGCTGATCGACGATCTCAGCATGAAAATCCCCCCCGGTGCGATCGTGGGCATCATCGGCCCGAACGGTGCCGGCAAGTCCACGCTGTTCCGCATGATCATCGGCAAGGAAAAGACCGACAGCGGCGAGATCGCGCTCGGCCCCACGGTGCATCTCGCGCACGTGGATCAGTCGCGCGACGCGCTCGAGAACGACAAGACGGTGTGGGAAGCGGTCTCCGGCGGCGCCGATATTCTCACGGTGGGCAAGTTCGAGATGCCTTCGCGCGCATATCTCGGGCGTTTCAACTTCAAGGGCGCCGACCAGCAGAAGCTCGTAGGCAATCTCTCGGGCGGCGAGCGCGGCCGGCTCCATCTGGCCGAGACGCTGATGGCGGGAGCCAACGTCCTGCTCCTCGACGAGCCGTCCAACGATCTCGATGTCGAAACGCTGCGCGCGCTGGAAGATGCTCTGCAGGCATTCGCCGGTTGCGTGCTGGTAATTTCGCACGACCGCTGGTTCCTCGACCGCATCGCTACTCACATCATCGCCTTCGAAGGCGACTCGCAAGTCGTGTTCTTCGACGGCAACTATCAGGAGTACGAAGCGGACAAGAAGAAGCGGCTGGGAGAGGAGGGTGCGCAGCCTAAGCGCATCAGGTTCAAGCCGCTGAAGACTTGATCAGGGCTCCCCTAGCCTGCTCGCGACACGGTCGAACCAGTCGTCGCGCGCGCAGCCGCAAGTTTGCGCCCGCGTTCGCGCAGCTTGCGAAGCGAGTGCAGGAAGGGCTTGAAGTCGACCTCCATCGTGTGACGCGCTGACTTCACGAAGCGCCGATCTGTCGCATCCTGAAGGGCCATCATCTCGCGGCGCATCGTGTTCACGTCCGGGAACACCAGCTCGCCACGCAGGTGATCGGCGATGATCTTGGCCTGCAGCTCGGCAGGCTGCATGACCGATCCCAACGGCTGATACAGCCCGACAAAGAAAAGATTGTCGATCCCGGGATGGATCATGCGCTGCCAGAGGGGAAGATAGTTGTTCTGCGCGGCCAGAAATGACCGATCGAAAAAAGGAAAGGTCACTTTGTAGCCCGTGCACCAGATGATGAGGTCGACCACTTCCTCGCTTCCATCCACGAACCGTACGATCCTCTCGTCGAATGCGGCGATCCCGGGCTTGACCACGATGTCGCCGTGGCCAAGACGGGAGTAGATGTCCTGGCTGACGGTGGGATGCGCCCTGAGCCACTTGTGGTCTGGCTTCGGCAGGCCGAAGGCCATCGGCGTTCCAAACGCCACTCTGGCCGCAAGGTCCAACACCAGCGCACCGACTTGCCACGGCACCCAGTGCGGAGTGCTCACGAATGGGCGCGTCAGCGGGAAGCCGAACACCCATTTAGGCATGATCCAGGCACCGCGCCGCGTGCTGAGGATGCAGCGGACCCCGTTCGAGCGATGGCCGAGCTCGGACGCGATGTCCATCGCACTGTTTCCGATTCCGACGACCATGACCCGCTTGCCGCGGGTCACGATCGGGTCGCTCGGGTTGCGATAGCTGTGCGAGTGGATCTGTTCGCCTGAGAAGTGACCGGGGTAGGCATCCGGCCATCTCGGATCCCAGTGGTGGCCGTTGGCGACGACCAAGACATCGAACTCGCCTCGCTCTCCGCTGCTGGTCGTAATCTCCCACACTCCGTCATCGCGCCGATGCGCGCGTTCCACGCGTGTCTGTAGTCTGATATGGGGATAGAGCTCGAAGCGCTTGGCGTAGTCGTCGAAGTAGCGGTATATCTGAGCATGACTTGGATAGGCGGGAATGTTCGGAGGCATCGGATAGTCGCGATATTCCATCATCCGCGTATCGGTGTTGATGTGCAGCGAATCGTAGGCGGCGGTTGCACCCAGCGCCTTGTTGGCGATGCACCACAGACCGCCGATGTTCGGGGTGCCTTCGAAGCAAGTAACCGGGATCCCGCGCTCTTTCAGTGCCTTGATGACCGGCAGGCCGCTGGAACCGGCTCCGATCACGCAGGCTTTGGGCAGCGTGCCGACCATTCATGTCTCCTCGATACTCCGGATCGGCCTCTCGATCGGGCCATGACCGTCATCATACGATCAAGTGACGGTGCACCTGTATTCGGGGGAGTGTGTCGAAAGACACCCTACCGTCATGTTGGCGTAAGCACCAGGCAACAAAACTCCAACGCTACGCAATCTACCCGTTACAGGGCGTTGGTCTAATTGAGCATGCCCAGACCACGGCCGCAAAAAACATCCCAGCCGCCGCGACCTCTGGCATCGACGAGGTGGCGCGCATATGAACCAATCCAGGAAGCCGAGGTTGATCAGCCTGCAATCGGTGTTCGGAATTGCGGCGAACGTGGATCCCTCCACATCGGACAGTGGTGTGCGGTCCGCCGATAGCGATCGGGTGCAACGGTTGTTGACGGAGCTCGAAGCCGTCTTGAAGATCAGTGACGAGGAGGCCGAGCAGTGGACTGCCTTCTCGAATGCGGTGCTGGCGCAGATGGAGCGGCTGACTTCTGCCCGCTCGGCGGCGGACAGCGTAACGTGGAATGACCCTGGGGGCGACGAGCGAAAGCGCGCCCTGATCAAGCAGATTATCGCCACGCCGGTGGTACTGAGTCTGGCCGCCAGAACACTCTATTCTGCCCTTACGCCGGAGCAGCAGACCGTCGCCGGCGAAAAGCTGCTGCACTTTCACAGGCGGCTCGTTGTTTGAGAAGACCACGCCTCCACCCGATCGCGTCATCAAAACTTCGGAGACTCAACCATGCAGCATTCTAAACAACGCCACGTCGATACGATGCGGGCGATCGGTCTCGCCAGTATCCTCACGGCCGCTTCCGCATTTGCCAGCGGGGACATGGTCCGCACGGAAATTCATGCCGTGTCCCGACCGGAGACGGAGCTCGGGTCGAGGCCTCTACCGGTTCAAGAAGAAGAGCAAGCATCGGCGATGGCGCTGCAGCGTCTATATGGATCGGCCGACGGCGGCGACCCGGTGGCGATGACGCGGCTCGGAGCGCTGTTCCAGCAGGGAATCGGCGTTCCTCAGAGTTATCCCGAGGCGCTCAAATGGTACTTGCGTGCCGCGGAGCTGGGAGAAGCCGAGGCTGTGAACAATATCGGCTCCCTCTATCTCACGGGTCTGGGCGTGCGTCAGGACTATGCAGAGGCGATCAAATGGTATCAGCGTGCCATCGACGACGGGTCTCTGCTGGCCATGGGCAACATGGCAAAGATGTACTACTTCGGATTGGGCGTCTCGCGGAGCTATCCGGAGGCTGCGAAATGGTTCCGACTGGCCAGCGCGCGAGGAAGCGCGAGCGCCATGAACAGTCTCGGTCTGATGTACGACAGCGGGCTGGGAGTGGAACAGGATCGCGGCGCTGCCGTCACGCTTCTGAAGCAAGCCGCGCGTCTGGGTTATGGACCGTCCATGGCGAATCTGGGTTCCATGTATGAAAAGGGAGATGGCGTCGAGTACAGTGCAGTCGAGGCCTATGCCTGGATGGATGCTGCGCTGAAAGCTGGAATTCCACCGGAGGCGCGCGACGCGATCATCTATCGGCTGGGTGCGATCAGCGTTCGGCTCAACCAGCAGGACCTCGCACTGGCGCTGAAGCGCGCCGAGGAGATCACCTCCAGTGCGCGTGCAGCCGAGCAAGCCTTGCCGGCAACGGGCTTGGGCGAGCCCAACATTCAGCTCAGCCACTGAGCGCTCTCGGCATCATCTACCCGCGCGCCGAGACGGGTGATTCATGGACGACGCGGAGGCGCGCCCCTTCAGCGCCTCAGCGTGACGATGGCGAGGCCGACCGTGAGCAGCGCGATGCCCATCAGCTCGCGTTGGTTGAACTGCTCCCGGAAGATGCGCCGCGAAACAGCGTAGCTGAACAGGAGCTCCACGAGGCCAAGGGTCCGCACGTGGGCGATCGGCTCGATTGCCATGGCGGTGAACCAGCCGACGGACGCCGCCGCTCCCATGAAACCTGCAAAGAGCGACGCTCGCCACGCGCGTAGAACGCGAACGACAATATCCGGCTTACGCAACAGCAGCCAACCGCCAAGCAGAAACGTCTGCAGGATTTGGGCGCAAACGAGCGCATATGCGGCTGCCATCAGGAACGATCCATCTCCGAGTGCGAGCGCGGCACCGCGATAGCCTACCGCCGAGAGGGCGAAGCCGGTGCCAGAGGCGAGGCCGAGAAGGGCTGGGCGGGCGGTCCAGCCGGAAAGCAGCGTGCGCAGCGGCCGCTCTTTATCCGCGGGCGACAGCAACAGCACGCCCAGTGTCGCGGAGACTACGGCAAGCGCCGTGACCGGTGTGATCGGGTCACCGAGAAACAAAAATCCGAAGACTGCAACCTGAATGATTTCGCTCTTCGAGTAGGCGACGCCGAGCGTGAAGTTGCGCTCGGCCATGACCCGCAAGAGCAGCGCTGTCGCTGCGATCTGGCTGACGCCGCCTAGACATATCCACCCCCAGAACATGCCATTGGGCGAAGGAAGAGGGAGTTGTCCGAAGGCGTGCACTCCATACAGCCACAGCGCCGCGAACGGCAGGCCGTAGAGAAAGCGAACCAACGTCGCGCCGAGAGTCCCCAACTCGCCGGTGAGTTGTCGTTGGGCGGCGTTGCGCATGGTCTGGGCGAAGGCGGCCCAGACGCTGATCGGTATCCACAACCATCCGTCGGCGATCACTTAGCGCGTCGCGGGACTGACTCAGATTCTCAACGCCCAGGCTTTGGGTCGAGCACCTTTCGCAGCACGAGACGCCGGTTGCGGATGTATGGTCGGACCTCGGTCGGCCAGCGGCCCTGATCCACCGCCTTTGCCCACGCCGCGCTCGTCAATACCTCCGGGCTTTCGATCTCGTACACGGCGCTGTACCGAGGCTCGCCCTCGGCCTCGATGGTTTGCCTCTTCCCGGCGATGAACATGGTCAGCGGCTCGGACTTGTAGCGCCTGGCGGAGAGCACGCCGGGGACCTTCAGGAGCAACGGAACGTGCTCCGCGTCGTACACCTCGTTGAACAGATCTTCCTTCGCCGGATCGACGTCCATGCTGGCGATGAAGATGTAGCGCGCTTGAGTTGCCATGGTCCCACCTCCCGAAGGCGAACGGAAAGCAGGCATCGTACAGCACCGACTCACGGCCTGCGGTGGCCACCGGGTGTAAGCGTTCGACGATGAAGAAAATCTTGTTGGTTCTCGCTGGCGTATTTGTCGGCG
>Ga0335083_10010064_pt1 | contig 11452 bp, 6 predicted proteins | sample Lox_Sample_42_FD_206716 | JGI IMG/M metagenome (GOLD analysis project Ga0335083, IMG submission 206716) | Soil microbial communities from Loxahatchee National Wildlife Refuge, Florida, United States - Lox_Sample_4.2 | ecosystem: Environmental > Terrestrial > Soil > Wetlands | place: USA: Florida... | reverse complement strand
CGGTCGTGCTGCGCGCGCCCGATGCGAGCCAGGAACTCTATCTGCCGGTGCCCGCGGGCTTGCCGATCAGCAACGCCACGTTGCAGCTCGACGCGAGTTATCTGCGGGCCAACGGCGGGCGCACGACCTTCCTGCTCTCGCTCGACGGCTCGCCCGTGCAGGCACGCAACGTGACCGACGCACAGGGCGACGGCTCGCTGAGCATCGGCGTGGATGGCGAGCCGCGCCCCTCGGGCTTCGTGCGTGTGGGGCTGCAATGGTCGTCGGTGCTCGACGAGAACGTGTGCACGGACCAGACGGCGATCGGCAACGTGTGGAAAGTCGCGCCCACCACGCGGCTGACTTACCAGTTCGACACCTCGGCCGTGAGCGACGTGCGCACCGCATGGAGCGCGCTGCCCGCGAGGCCGGTCGTTCTCGTGAGCGGCGGCAAGCTCGATGCGGCGGCCTATGACGTGGCGTGGCGGCTCGAAGCGCTGCTGATGCGCGGCGCGGCCGCGCCCGTCACGGTGCGCATGCCGGCCGTGGGCGACACGGTGAATCTCGGCAGCGTGCAGGTGCCGGCTGCATTGCAGGCGATTCCGGCATTCGCCGCGCTCGCGGCAGGCGGCTCGCACAAGCTCGCGAATCCCGCCGAGCTTGGCGCGCTCATCGCACTCGCGCCGGCGGGCGTGTTCGCGCCCAACGTCGTGGTCGCCGACGACGCGCTGCGCGCGCAGGCCGGCGCGGCGCTCGACGCGTTGCGCGGTGAAATGCAGGCCGCGTCCGCCGATGCCGCGAGCGCCTTCGACGCCTGGCGCACCCGCGCGGGCGGCGCGCTCGTCGCGCCGTTCGACAAAGGCGAGCTGCGCCTCGCGCATCTGGGCGGCCTGCCCACGGTGGTGGTGGGCGACGATCTCGGGGTGAGCGCGCTCTCGCGTACGTGGACCGGCATCGCCGTTTCGCAGCGGCTCGTCGTGCACGAACTTGCCGCGTCGCCCAACCTGAGCGCGGGCGGCTCGAGCGACAAGGTCGCGCTTTCGCTGATCGGCGGCACGCCACGCACGCTCGACGTGTTGACGAGCGCAACGTGGGAAGCGAGCTTCGATCTCGCGGCAGTCTCGGGTGACGGCAAGATCCCGCGCCGCGTGGTGCTCGATCTGGCTGCCGCGCCTGCCGCGGACCGCAATGGGCAAACGGCGTCGATCTTCTTCAACGGGGTGCTGATCGGCTCGCAGCTGCTCGACACCGATGGCCACGCGCAGCGCGTGAGCGCAGACATTCCGGTCTACGCGCTCGGCCCCGTGAATACGCTGCGCGTGCTGTTCCAGCGCCAGCCCGCGGGCGGCTGTCGCCCGCGTGAGCAGGGCTATCCCGCGGCCGTGCTGCCGGGCAGCCATCTGGTGCTCGGCACCGGGCCGCTCGGCGAGAACTTCACGGGCATGGTGGCGCGCTTCTCGCGCGCGGCGAACGTGATCGTGCCCGAGGCTTATCTCGCCGATCCCGCGAGCACGCTGCCGCGCGTCGCGCGGCTCGCCAATGCGGCGGGTGTCGCGCCTTCGCGCGCGACGCTCCAGGTGGTGGCGAACGGCCAGACGGCGCAGCCGAAGGCGCCGTTCCTCGCCGCCGATGTCGCGCTCGACAGCGAGACCGGCCACGCGAGCTTCAGCGACGGGCGCCTCACGTTGAAGGGGCGCGGCGGCTCGATGCTCGCCGATATGTCCGGACTCGCGGATATCGGCCTGATCCAGGTGGTGCGCTCGGGCAGCACGCCGGGCATCGTGTATCGCAGCGTGGGCAACGCGCCCGTGCTGCCGCCCGGGATGCAGCTTTCGCAGGGCGACGTGGCCATCGCCGACGCGAGCGGCGTGCTCAAGACCCTCGATACGCAGTACCCAGGCGGCGTGCCGCCCGCGGACGACCAGCGCGCCTGGCTCACGCGTCACTGGGCAGGCTGGGGCGTGCCGACCATCGCGATCGCGGTGCTGCTGTTGCTGCTGCTCGCGGCCGGCGTCGCGCGTGCGCGGGCACGGGCGCGAACGGCTGCGGCCGCGGCGGCGCGCGAGGCACAGGAGGCCGAAGGCCATCCGGACAACGAGCCGGATGGCAATCCGGACAACAAGCAGGGCTGACCGTGAGCGCAAACGCGATCGACTGGTGGCTCAACTACTTCGCGGGCCGCTACTACCAGGGCATGGAGTACCTGGCGGCGGCGGTGGCGGTGATCATCCTGCTCTCGAGCATCGACGACCTGTTCATCGACGCGTGGTACTGGATCCGCCGCATCATCCGGTACTTCACGATCGAGCGCCGCTACGCGCCGTTGCGCGCCGAGCAGCTTTACGCGCGCGAGCAGCAACCGCTCGCGATCATGGTGCCCGCGTGGCGCGAGGAGGACGTGATCGCCTCGATGGTCACCGACCTCGTGCGCGTGCTCGACTACAAGAACTACGTCGTGTTCGTCGGCACCTACCAGAACGACGCGGCGACCATTGCCGAAGTCGAGCGCATGCGGCGGCGCTACAAGCAGCTCCACCGCGTGGAGGTGCCGCACGACGGCCCCACCTGCAAGGCCGATTGCCTGAACTGGATCGTGCAGGCGATTTTTCGCATGGAACGGGAGACGGGCACCGAGTTCGCGGGCGTGATCCTGCACGACAGCGAAGACGTGCTGCACCCGCTCGAACTGCGCTTCTTCAACTACCTGCTGCCGCGCAAGGACATGATCCAGCTGCCGGTGGCCTCGCTCGAACGCCAGTGGTACGAGCTCGTCGCGGGCACGTACATGGACGAGTTCGCCGAGTGGCACGCGAAGGATCTCGTCGTGCGGGAGAGCCTCGCGGGCACCGTGCCTTCGGCGGGCGTGGGCACGTGCTTCTCGCGGCGCGCGCTGGCCGGTCTCGCGAAGGAAACCCATAACCAGCCCTTCAATACGGAGACGCTGACCGAGGACTACGACGTGGGCGAGCGCCTCGGCCGCATGGGCATGCATTCGATCTTCGCGCGCTTTCCGGTGGAGTTCGCCACGCGGCGCAAATCGTGGTTCGGCCTGGGACCCGAGCGCGACGTCACGCTGACCATGCCGCTGTGCGTGCGCGAGTTCTTTCCGGATACGTTTCGTACTGCATATCGTCAGCGCGCGCGCTGGACGCTCGGCATCGGCCTGCAGGGATGGGAGCAGACGGGCTGGGCTGGCACGCTCGCGAACCGCTATCTGCTCGCGCGCGATCGCAAGGGTATCGTCACGGCGTTCGTCGGCATACTGGCCTATATCCTGCTCGTGCAGTTCCTTCTTTTCGCCTACGCCGATCTTCTCGGCATCCGTCCCGATCTGATCGACTCGCCGTTCGCCGGTTCGCGCTTTCTCACCATCGTGCTGTGGGCGAACGGCATCGCGCTGCTGCTGCGGGTGGCCCAGCGCGTGTATTTCGTGTCGCGGCTCTATGGCTGGGAGCATGGCGTGCTCTCGGTGCCGCGCATGGTGATCGGCAACTTCGTGAACTTCATGGCGGTCTCGCGCGCGTGGAAGATGTATCTCGTGTATCTCGCCACCGGCAAACGGCTCGTGTGGGACAAGACCATGCACGATTTCCCTTCGTCGGACGGCTTCACGGACCGGCGTCAGCGGCTCGGCGAGCTGCTGCTCTCGTGGCAGGCGATCGGGCCCAGGGAGCTGGAGCAGGCGCTCGCCGAGGAGCACGCCCAGGAGGCGCCGCTTGGACGCGTGCTGATGGCGCAAGGCTGGCTCGACGAGGAGACGCTCGCGGAGGCCATCGCGTTCCAGGCCGATTTGCCGCGCGGCCGGCTCGATCGCGCACGGCTCATGCGTCACGCGGACGATCTCGCGCTCGAACTCGCGGTGCGCTACCGCGTGCTGCCGCAAGGCGACGACGGCAAGGGGCACGCGGTGCTGCTGTGCGCGAGCCCGCTCGCGCAGCCGGCGCTCGAGCAGTTGCAGGCGCATAGCGCGTTGCCGATCGTCCAGCGCATCGTGCGCGAGGGCGAGATTGCAGATGGGCTGCGCCTGTTGCGCGGCGTGCCGCTCGTGCAGGTGAGCGAAGCGCATGAAGCGAACGCGGATGCCGAAGCGCAACGAGCGACACCAGCGGGCGTGCCGTTGCTCGGCGATCTGCTGATCGAGCGTGGCGCGGTGAAGCGCGCGGCATTCGAGGAGGCGCTGCAACGCTATCGCCCCGCCGAACACGGGCGCATCGGCGACTTCATGGTGGAGCAGGGCGTGATTACCCGCGACGCATTGCTCGCGGCGATCGCGGAACAGGAGCGCTTGCGCGCCGAAGGTGCGTCGAATTCATGAAGCGCACTCCGAATCATTTCGCTGCGAGGCGAACTTCAAGGCGTACGGGCGAGCGGATAGCTCAGTACACGCCGCTTCTCGCGAGCGTGCCCCGCGCGTTGCTGCTTGCCGCATTGTGTACGGGTCTTACCGTTCTCGCGGGCGTTGGGCGCGTTCAGGCCGAGGCGCTGCCGCCAGGCACACAACCGTTGCCGCTCAGCGGCGCGGCGTATCGCGTCGCGCAGCAGGGCTATGACGCTTATGCCCGCCACGACTACGCGCAGGCCGAGCGCTATGCGCGCGAGGCGATCCGGCAGCGCCCCGATCTGGCTTCGCTGCGCCTGTTGCTTGCCAATTCGCAGGCGGCGCGCGGCCAATGGAGCGAGGCGAGTCGCACGCTTGCGGATGCGATCGCCCAGATCGGTCCCGATGCCTCACTCAAGGCGCGGCGGCGCGAGGTCGACATACAGATTGCCGCATTGGCTCGGCCTGGCGCAGTAACCGCGGGTGCTCGCACTGCTCGCCCGGCGGCGCCGGGTTCCGGTCCTCCCGACTATCTGACTGGCCGGGCATGGCAGCTTGCTCAGGATGCCTACAGATCGTACAGCGCGAAGCAGTACGACGCGGCCTGGCGCCAGGCGAACGAAGTGATCGCGCTGCGGCCGGACTTGCTGCGTTTTCGCCTGCTCGCCATCGACGCTGCCGCGGCCGGCGGTCACGACCGCGAAGCATGGCAGGCCGCGCAGGACACGCAGCGCCGCTTCGGCGACAGCCAGGCGCTGCGTGAACGGCGCACGCAAATCGGCGCGCGGCTCGCGCCGGCAGCGGTGCAGGCGGCGCAGGCCGCGCGCGCGCGTGGCGACGCAGCCGAAGCCATCGCGCTCATGCACGAGGCGATCGGCTACGCGCCGGCGCAGTCCGGCAACCGTCTGCTGCTCGGCGAGATCGTGCTCGAACAAAACGACATGGCGGGCCTTGAGACGGCGGCGGGCGACGCAATCGAATCGGGTGCGAAGCCGCCGCTGATGTTCTACGTGCTGCGCGGTTACGCTCGCGCGGCGCAAGGCCGCGCGGCGCTCGCCGACGACGATTTCGCGCAGGCGCTGCAAAGCGCTGGCGCATCGGTGCGCGACCAGCGCGTGGCGCGCGCGATCATCGCCGACGTGTGGACGGCCGAAGGCCAGCCCCAGCGCGCACTCGATCTGCTCGCGACGCTCAAGCCCGCAGGTGACGACACCGACTCGCTGATCGCCGCGCGTCGGTACTACGCGCGCGAGGCACTCGCGCATCCGGCGGCGGCGCCCGCGTCCGGGGAGCGCGTGGCGACGCAGGCGCGGCCGGTGCTCGACTGCACGGTGGACCGCTACGGCAGCGCCTGCGACGTCTACGCGGCCGACCCCGGCTTCGCGGCACGGCGCGCCTCGATACTCGCGGCCCAGCGCGGCGACAAGCAGGCAGCGCTCGCCGCCCAGCGTCAGGCCGTGGCCGCGGATCCGCGCAATCCGGAGCATCGCCTCGAACTGATCGACGCGCTCGTCGCCGCCGGTGACACCAAGGGTGCCACGCGCGAAGCGCGCGCCATGGACGACGCTGGCCTGCTGGACGCGCTGCCGCCGCTGTCGGCCGCGTATATCGCACAACGCGCCGGAGACGACCGCCGCGCCGCCACGTACTTCGTGCAGGCGGACGAAGCCGGCCAGTTGCCGCCGCAAGCCACCGGGGATGCGGGCTACAGCGCCTACCGCGCCCACTTCGACGCGCTCGCCGCGCGCTATTTCAAACGCGCGATCGACAACGGCACGTCGCCGCCGCCGGGCGTCGCGCCTGACACGCTGCTGGAGCTTCAGGATCTGCGCAACGCACACGCGGACGTGACGCGCGACTGGGGATTCATCGCCTCGGTCAACTATCGCGGCTCGGGTTTGCAGCCCGGCGTGTCGACGGGTGAGGTGCCCGGCTCGTACAACAACTGGCAGATGGGCGTCGAAGGGTACTGGCGGCCATTCGGCGCGCTCGGCGACCGCAACTTCGAGGTCTACGCGCGCGCCTACCAGGACTTCGGTGCGAAGGGCGACGCGCCGAGCGGCATCTCCACCGCGCTCGCGGCCGTGGGCGCGCGCGCGAAGCCGTTCGAATCGACCAATCTCGTCGTGGCGTTCGAGCGGCTGATTCCGATCGGCTCGCATGCGCCGTCCGACTGGCTCGTGCGCCTCGCCTATTCGGGCGGCTTCGGCACCGAGCGGCGACTCGACGTGCCTTCGTGGTGGACCGTGCAGGACTATGGCGAGGTCGGGCATTACGTGAGCAACGGCTGGAACTACGGCACGGGCTATCTCGAAGCGGGCCGCACATGGCGGCTCGACACCATCAGCCCGAAGCTCACGGTCTTTCCGTATGCCGTGGTCGGCATGGACTACGATTCGAGCATCGACCGCAGTGTGCCGGTGGGCATGGGCGTGGGCGTCTCGACGCGCTACTGGTTCCGCGACAGCTTCTACGATGCGCCGCGCTCGTATATGGACGTTTCAGTGCAGTACCGCTGGCGTCTCACAGGCGACGACCGGGCGGGCGGCGTGTTCTTCGGCGCCGTGCTTTCTTATTGAGGAAACCTGATGATCGTGCGTGCAAGGACTCATGGCGGAGCAGTCGACGCGGGGGAAGCCGGGTGGCTCTGCCCGCGCCTCGTGCGGCGCAGCGCGCGTCTTGCGTGCGCTGCGCTGTTCGCGCTCGCCGCCGCCGGTTGCACGCTGCAGGTGCCCGCGCACGCGGATGCGCTTGCGCAAGGCATCGTCTGGCAGCCCGACAACGAGCATCTCGACCTGCGCGGCGACTGGGACCGGCTGGGGGTGAACGAACTGCTGGTGCAATGGATCGCCGTCGACGACGTCGCGTTCATGGCGGGCGCCGGGCTGCCCGCGCCGCGTGTGCCCGACTGGGTGCGCATTGCCAACGAACCGTGGGCGCGTGGCGTGATCGTCGGGCTCGCGGGCTTTTCGAATGAGAAGGAGGCGCGCGCGAACCTCGAAACGCTGGTCGAGCGGTCGCTGAAGCTCGCGGCCGTGCGTCCTCCCGTGCACATCACCGGCTGGTATTTCCCGGTCGAGGTCGATCCCACCTGGGCCGACGCGCCGCGCATGGCGCCGCTGCTCGAACGGTTGCCGCACCCGCTGTGGATCAGCGTGTACGACACCAGCAACATTGGCGGCGAGGCGCTCGCGAAATGGCTCGATGGCTGGTTGCCGCGCGATGTCGGCGTGCTGCTGCAGGACGGCTGCGGCGTCTATGCGCGCGGACCGGCGGCGGCACGCGAATACGCGGACGCGCTCGCCGCGCACCTCGGGCAAAAGCGCGTGCGCATCATCGCGGAGGCGTTCCGGCCGAAGCAGGGCGGCGGCTTTCGCGCCGCCACGGCCGCCGAGCTGGCGCCGCAACTCGAGGCCTATCACGGCTATCGCGTCTATCTGTTCGACGGCCCGCACTACATGTCGCCGGAGCTGGTCCAGGGCCTGCTCGAATTGCAGAAGGCGAAGGGTGCGGCGCGCTAGCGGCTTTCGCGGGCGGCACGCGGCCGTCAAATGCGAGGTAAGCGCCGGGCGTTAGCGCAACTGCGCAAAGGCAATCAGCAGCACCATGCCGCCGATGGCGCCGTCGAGCACGCGCCACGCGAGCGCACGCCGGAAGAGCGGGGCGAGCGCGCGTGCGCCGTAGCCGAGTCCCACGAACCACACGGCGCTCACGGTCATGGCGCCGGTCGCGAACGCGAGCCGGCTGCCCTGCGGCTCGCGTGCACCGGCTGTGCCAATCAGCAGGAAGGTGTCGAGATACACGTGCGGATTGAGCCACGTGAACGCGAGCGTCATGAGGATGATCGGCCAGGCGCGCTGCTCGGGCGCCTGCGCGGCGGCATCGCTTTCCAGCACCGCGTGTCCCGGACGCACCGCGCGACGCAGCGCGCCGATGCCGAACCACACGAGCCATGCAAGACCGGCGTAGAGCACGAGATGCACGAAGGTTGGGTAGCGCTCGACGAGCGCCGAGGCGCCGCCCACGCCCGCGCCGATCAGCACGAAGTCGGACAGTGTGCAGAGCACGACGATCTTGCCGACGTGCGAGCGCAGGATGCCCTGGCGCAGCACGAATGCGTTCTGTGCGCCGATCGTAACGATGAGCGAGGCGCAGAGCGCCGCGCCGTGTGTGAAAGCGAGCCAGTTCATGACGGATGCGAGTCGGTTGGGGCGCGCGCGGGGCCGGCTGCGCCGGATGGTCGCGTCTCGCGCACGAGAGTTCATAGGGAGGCGCATTGCGCCGTGCCGGCGCCCATTGGACATGCGCGGCAAACGGCGCTAGTCTGCCGCCTGGATCCGCCTAAGCAAAGCTCATTTTCATTAACCGGATTAAGGAACGCTAATGCTCGACTACGCATTGCTCGATGCGCTTGCCGCCGTCGTGCGGCATGGTTCGTTCGATCGTGCGGCGAGTGCGCTCAACGTCACGCCATCGGCGGTCTCGCAGCGCGTGAAGCTGCTCGAGGAGCGCGTGGGCACCGTGCTCGTGAAGCGCGGCCAGCCGTGCGTTGCTACCGCCGCAGGCGCCTTGCTGTGCCGCCACACGGAGCGCGTGCAGTTGCTCGAAGCGGAGCTGGGCGGGGCGATGCCCACCTTCACGAGCGTCCTTGGGGCCGCCCGGCCCACGCTGCGCGTGGCCGTCAATGACGACAGTGTGGGTACCTGGTTCATCGACGCCGTGGCGGATTTTTGCGTCGAGCGCGGCATTCTGCTCGACCTCGTGATCGACGACCAGGACCACACCGCGCAACGCATGCGCGACGGCAGCGTGCAAGGCGCGGTCACGACGCAGTCGGAGCCCGTGCAGGGCTGCCGCTCGTCGCGCCTCGGGCGCATGCGCTACCTCGCGGTCTGCTCGCCGGCGTTCTTCGAGCGCTATTTCGCCGGGGGCGTGACGCGCGATACGCTGCGCCTCGCGCCATGCATCGAGTTCAATCCGAAGGATCAACTGCAAAAGCGCTTCATCCGCCGCATCACGCGCGCGCAGGTCGACGCGCCGCTGCACTGGATTGCGCATGTGGCCGGCTTTCTGCGCTGCTGCCTGAACGGACTCGGCTGGGGCATGTGCCCCGAGCGCATGATCGCGCCGCATCTGGCGCGCGGCGAACTCGTCGAACTCACGCCCGGCCGCGCGCTCGACGTCGAGCTCTACTGGCAGAGCTGGCGGCTTTCGATCGGCTGGCTCGACGACTTCGGCGCCATGCTGAAGCTTCGCGCCGGCGATTTTCTCGATCAGGGGCGCAGCGTCTGAAACCCGCGCCGCACCGGCTGCGATATCTTCATTTGTTTGTCTTTATCCGGCGATTCAATGTCGGCTTAGTGCGCTCGGAATCGGTGAGGATGATGGCGGTTTGTATCGCCACTGCTATTCTTATGCCAGCCGTTGTGCATTGACCGAATTGCCCGGCGGCAAAGCGTTTAAACCAATATTCAAAATCCATTAATTGCTTTTCGAATAGTGGGATGCTTCGAAATGCGATGCGTCAGACTGCCTGCGGTACTGTGCGATGATTTCGCCGTCAATAGACTGACGTTTCGTATGTGATATGTCGGATGCGTAAATGTCAAATCCGCGCATTGCGTTTCATTGATCGTTCGTGTGGCGCGGGTATGCGCAGTCCTGCCGCCACGCACGCGAAAGGCCCCAAACGGCCCATGGGCGGGCTTCTCCGGGTTCAGGCCGGCGGCAGCCGCCGCGTGTGATGTGACAATTCAGTTATGTTTGAGAGTCGCGCCAGCCGGTGCTTCAATCGTCGGGGCGGGTATTTTTTCCGCTGCGGATTGCCAGATATCGTCAAACCGGGAAAAAAAGTCATGGATGTAAAGAAACCAACATTGGAGACTTGCAGCCGGCACTGAAAATTCGCTCGAGCCGTTTTTTTGTTTGATATTATCGTGTGAAAATTGCGTTTTCCCTGTGGATTGCGAGTTGGACACGCTATAATCCGGACGTGGTAGAGAGCTTATTCGACCGGCATATTTGAATCGTTTCCACGTGCACGAGGTGCATTATGACGAAATTAGATACCGGCAGCGTTTGGCAACAAACCATTGACCTTCTGTCCGCGGCTTCGGAGCCGCTCAGCATGGACGGCGAATTCGAAGGTGGCAGAAGCTGCAAACCGGTACCCATCACGCGCAGCGCTTCGGAGGCAGCCAACCGGCGGCGCGCCACCGTGCGCTCGTGGGATGCGCAGGGCATCACCTTGATCCGGCGTCATGATCCGGACAGCATCACCGTTTGCTGGAGCGACGCCACCTACGGCCGCTACTCCGATCAGCTATGGCGGGTGTGCACGGCACGCCGCAGCGCCGTTTGCGCGCTGACCGGCGAAAAGATCCGCCGCGGCGACGCGGTATTCCGCCCGAGCCCCAATCGCCGCCACCGCCCGGCCAATGCCGACGCGATGATCCTCGCGAGCAAGCTCGAGAACCTTCCCAGCGGCGTCGTCGCCGCGCGTCTGGATGAGGCGCTCGCCGCCTGAGCGAGCTGCCCGGGCACGCCGGTCGTCCGCGTCGCGCGGGCGCCGTGTTTGACGTTGAGTCCTCCTGCCGCCGACCCGCCGCCGCTTCCGGGCGCGTGGGCGCGGCCAGTCATTTCAATATCGGAAAGCTGTGCCAGCCGGCGCCATGCGGGCGACCGGTGGTCGAGCGTCTGGCGGCAGGTGGCTCGCCACCGCGCGCCGCAGCGGGCGCAACCGCCGGCCCAATCTCTTGCGGGCGCGTCGCCCGGATATTGATCGAGTAGCCTACCCCGCATGCACCTCGAGGCCGCCGCGGTTGCGCCCGGGGTTGCGCACCCCCGCGCTTTCCCGCAGCAACCGCCGCGCGGCGGTCCGAGGCTCAAACGCTCAAACGCTCAAACGCTCAGACGGTAGCGTCGCGGCGGCTTTCCTCTTCGAGCGCGTCGCGCGTCTCGGGCATCGCGAGCCATACCATCAGCACCGCGGCGGCGCCCGCGCTCGCGAGGGCGAGGAAGCTCACCGTGTTGCCGAGGTGATCGGCGATAAAGCCCGCAAGCGCCGTCGAAAGCGTCGCGCCGATCCCCGCCGAAAGCCCGAAGAGCCCGATACACAGGTTGTAGCGACCCTTCCCCCCGGCCACGTCGGCGGCG
>Ga0335083_10010063_pt1 | contig 11454 bp, 7 predicted proteins | sample Lox_Sample_42_FD_206716 | JGI IMG/M metagenome (GOLD analysis project Ga0335083, IMG submission 206716) | Soil microbial communities from Loxahatchee National Wildlife Refuge, Florida, United States - Lox_Sample_4.2 | ecosystem: Environmental > Terrestrial > Soil > Wetlands | place: USA: Florida... | reverse complement strand
CAGCAGGAAATTGCCCAGATCGCGGGCCGCCTGCGCTGTCCGGGCGTCGGAATTGCCGAACTCGCGCTGTTTGCGGTCTAGCGACTCTTCAAACAGCCGCCGCAGCACGGCGTTGTCGGGCTGAGCGAGCGCATACCGCGCCGGCAAGCAGAGAATGCAGGTAAGGAGAACGGCCTGTCCGCAAGCCGGCATATTGTCTGGTTGGATGCTATCACGACAGGAATTGCCGCAGCGCCGCGCTGAACAGATCCGGCTCCTCGACATTGGAGAGATGCGCCGTCGGAAGCTGCCTCACGCGGGCGTGGGGAATTTCCCGGGCCAGCGTCTCGCCCGGGCCTTGCCAGGGAGTGGACTGGTCGTGCTCTCCGGCAATGATCAGCGCGGGCGTGCGGATCGACGCCAGAATCGCGGTCTGGTTGAGATCGCGAACGGCGGCGCAGCAGCCCGCGTATCCGGCCGGATTGGTGGCGAGCAGCACGCGGCGGATGTTGGCGACGGCGGGAGGATTCTTCTCCAATGTGCGAGCCATGAAGAAGCGCTGCAGGACCGCATCGGCGATCGCCGCCACCCCCTGCTCCTTCACAATCCGAATGCGATTCTCCAGGATGCTTGGATCGCTATAGCGCGAGGCGGTATTGGCCAGAATCACGTGTGTGAGGCGGCCCGGAGCGAACGCGGCCAGCCATTGTCCGATCATTCCACCGAGCGAAAGCCCGCAGAAGGCGAACTGCGGGATGGCCAGCGCGTCGGCAAGCGCGAGCCCGTCGCGGGCCAGGAGCTCGATGCTGTAATCGCCGTTTGTAACATCCGTGGCGCCATGGCCGCGGATGTCGTAGCGAAGCACGCGATATTTATCCTGGAAGGCGGCGGCTTGGGTGTCCCACTGGCTGTGATCACAACCCAGCGAGTGCGAAAACATGAGCACCGGCGCGCCATCGGCGCCATCCAGCCGATAGAATTGGCGAATTCCGGCGGCGTCAATCAGAGGCATGGTTCCTCGCGTTCACGATTGTACCGTGCCGTTTGGAATGCTTTTGGCCTGGAGGCGGAGCGCGCGGCGCGGGGGCAGATGCGAATCGCGGTCCGGCTTTCCCGGCCCATCCATCTGACACTGCCGCCACCGTGTCCGCCTCTTTCGCGCTACTCTGTTCAGAGTATGCGTGTACTGATTGCGGCTGTGGCGCTCACCGCGTGCGCCTGTGGGCCGGCTTCTGAAGCGGCGGTGCCGGTGTACGGCTACGAAGTGGTGCACGTTTATCCTCACGATAATACGGCTTTCACCGAGGGCCTGTTCTATCTCAACGGATTCCTCTACGAAAGCACCGGCCTCGACCTGGGCCGCTCGTCGGTTCGAAAGGTCAAGCTGGAAACCGGCGAGGTGTTGCAGAAATACCAGTTGCCCGATCAGTATTTCGGCGAGGGGATCGTCAAGTGGAAGGACAAACTGTATCAGCTCACCTACAAAACGGAAGTCGGTTTTGTTTTCGATTTCGACACCTTCCAGAAGAAGAGCGAATTCCACTACAAGGGTCAGGGATGGGCGTTCACAACCGACGGCAGGAAGATCTATATGGACGGGTCGCGCGCGGTCGAATCCGAGGATAGCGATCCCGAAATCCGCGTCTGGGATCCCGAGACGCTCCAAGAGACCGCCGTGATCAAGGTGACCGACGAAGGCCGCCCGGTGCGGAATCTGAACGAACTGGAATGGGTGAAGGGCGAAATCTTCGCGAATATCTGGCAGACGAACCGTGTGGCGCGTATCGATCCCAGGACGGGGAAGGTGGTCGGTTGGATCGACCTCTCCGGTCTGCTGACACCCGAAGAGAGCCAGGACGCCGACGTGCTCAACGGCATCGCCTACGATGAACAGCACGACCGGCTTTTCGTAACCGGCAAATTGTGGCCTAAGTTATTCGAGATCAAGTTACTGAAGAGAAATAGCCAATAACTTCGCGCATACCACTGTTATAACACTCACATTGCGGCCGCGGCCATCATTTGATGACGGCCCGGTGCTTCAGGTTTCAGGAGTTTTCACTTTCTTATGTGACAGACGACACCTGCGACTAAGTCGCCCCCCTGTCCGCGCGGACCAGACTTTCGTACGCTGAAATTTCGGAGAACATATGGCCACTAATGCTCAACCGAAATTCCGTATTGACGTCGCAATTAATGACCTGCTGATCCACGACACACCGAAACCTCCGTCTCCGCCAGCGTCGAAAGGATTGACGCTGCCGGACGCCGAATTCCCAATGCATCCGGAGATGCTCAACGATCCCGGACCGGATGCTCCACCCGAAACGCGGAAATGGAGCGGCCGGCATATCGCGCGCAGCGCCCGCGGCTGGCTGGTGCCCTATCTGCGATCACGCGTCATGCCCGGCGAGTTCCATCCGATTACCGCCTACCTGTTTCTGGAATATAAGTGCAACATCGATTGCTGGTATTGCTGGTCGTTCAACAACAAGATCAAAGGCATGACCGAGGACGTCGCGCGGCGGGCCATCGACTGGCTGCGCGACCATGGCTGCCGCGTGCTGGCGCTCATGGGCGGCGAGCCGCTACTGCGTCCGCAATTCGCCCACAAGGTTGTGTACTATGCGGCGCAGAAGGGCTTCTGGATTTATATCGGCACCAACGGGCGGCTGCTGCGTCCCGAAGTCACCGACCGCTTGGCCGATGCCGGCGCCGCGGTCTTCAATTTCGCCATGGATGCCTGGGACGAAAAACCGGGACTCCCCAAAGCCCTGGTCCCGGCCCGCAACAATCTGGAATACCTGATGCGCAAACAGTATGTGTACGGTTACATGGTGTTCTTTAATATGAATATCTGCCGGAACAACCTGGAAGATATCCGGTTATTGACTGAGTACGCTCGCGAACATCGCGTCGCCACGGACTATCACATCAATGAAACACCTATGCTCGAACAGGATGACCATTTCAAGCACCTCGATGTAAATCCGACTTATATCCGGCCGGAAGATTGGCGTGACGTAGATGGGCTGATCGATTGGCTGATCGGCCGCAATCGGGCGGGTTATCAGATGGTCAACTCGGTGCCCAGGCTGCGGGAGATGAAAGCCTTCGTACGAATGTCGTCGGGCCTCGACCTTCGCCGCGTGGGCTGGTATGGTGACGGAACAGGCACGAACAGCGAGGACGACGATCTGCTCTCCCGGATGCCGGGGATCCGCCACGACACCGACGGCAGCCTTCGGTTCACGGATTGGAATTGCCGCGCCGGCCAGAACAACGTGATCATCCGCACCGACGGCACCGTTGCTCCTTGCTTCCCGATGTATGCGGCCACCTACGATTGGGGCACCGTGGGTGGCCATCGGTTCGAGAGAAAACAGCTCGCGGGGATGAAGGAGACGTGCCAGCGGCATTGCTTTTCCACCCTCAACCACAACCTGGGATATTGCTACAACGATGCCCGCGTCTTGAAGTGGCTTTGGAAGCAGGCGCGGAACGGATTCCGCGGCGGCGCGCGCAGTTTTGAGGATTAGCGCCGCCCGCCGGGCAAGGCGGGGATTCGGGTTGGTTTTCTGTGTGTGCCTCTGTGTCCAATTTCGCCGGCTGCGGTCCCGGCGCCCCGCCGGGAAAACAGGAATTGCCACAGATGCACACAGATAAGACAAAAAGCGGGACCACTTCGCTACAATACCCGCGTGGCGCGCTTTCTCTTGACGCTCGGCCTTTTGGTGGCGATCGCCTCGGCGGCGGGTCCACCTGCCGGGACCAGGCCCGCCCACCGTTCGGATTCCGGTCCGAGTATTCTCCCGGGCGGCCGGCAAATCACCCCGTTGGGCGGCCAGTTCTACACCGGACCAGGTCCCTTCGGGCTGGCCGTCAGCCCGAACGGGAAGATGGCCGTGACCGCGGACGGCGGACCCAATCGCTACGCGCTTTCCATCCTGGACAACTCCGATAAGCCCGCGATTCGCCATCTCAACACCAGTCGCCGCCACAACGTGAACGGCGTCAACGACGACGACGATTGGCAGAGCGTCTTTATGGGGCTGGCCTTCGACGGCAACGACATTCTCTACGCGTCGGAGGGCGAATCCGGCCGCGTCCGCCGCGTCGAGGTCGCAACCGGCAAGAACTCCCTGCTGGTCGATCTTGACCAGGGCGGGTATCGCGACAGCTACACCGGTGACCTGGCATTCGACCCGGCGCGCGGATTGCTCTATGCCCTCGATCAGGCCAATTTCCGCGTGGCCGTCATCGATGTCCGCAAGCGCGCCGTGGCCGCGTCGATCCGTACCGGCCGGCTGCCGTTTGCCATCGCACTCTCTCCCGATGGACGGCGCGTCTATGTCACCAATCTCGGCATTTTCGAGTATCAGGCCATCCCCGGCGCCGATCCGGAGCACGGCCGCGAATCCGGTCTTCCCTTCCCCGCGTTTGGCTTTCCGTCGGTTGACGCCGCCCACGGCGCGAAACGCTCCACTGGATCGGGCGAAGTCGACGTGCCGGGGCTCGGAGATCCAAACACTTCCGCGAGTAACTCGCTTGCCGTGGTCGACGTGAGCAACGCCGCCGCTCCGCGATTGGCCGCGCAGATTCCTACCGGCTTGCCGTTTTCGCCCCGAATTCTCGGCGGCAGCAGTCCTTCGGGAGTCGTCGCGTCGGCCGACGCCATCTACGTCAGCAACGCCAACCAGGATTCGATCACCGTGATCGACGCCAGGACGCTAAGGCGCCGCGACGATATCCCGCTGCGAATCCCAGGCTATGACTCCCTGCGCGGCGTTCTTCCCGTCGGTATGACGCTGACCCCTGACGGGCGGCGGTTGCTGATCGCCGAAGCCGGCATCAACGCCATCGGCGTGGTGGACGTTGCGGAGAGCCGCCTCATCGGCCATCTTCCCGCCGGCTGGTTCCCGACCCAGATCCGAATCTCGGGATCGACGGTGTTTGTCAGCAACGGCAAGGGCAATGGCACCGGCCCCAATGCCGATCGCGATGCGGCCCTGGCACACAGCTTCCAAGGCGAACTGCGTCAGGGCACGATTTCGCGATTTCCCCTCGATTACCTCCGTGACGCGGCGAAACTCACGCCGGAAGTGATGGCCAACAACGGCTTCGCGCCGGCAGCCGAAGCCCCACTGCCGCCCATCGAATACGTGGTGCTGATCGTCAAGGAGAATCGCACCTACGACGAGGTGTTCGGCGATCTCGGAGCCGCCTCCAACGGCCCGCGGGAAGGCGCCCCGGCCCTGGCCCGTTGGGGCGAGAAGGTGACGCCCAACCACCATGCCATGGCCCTCCGCTGGGCCACCAGCGACAATTTCTACGCCGATTCGGAGGTCTCGGTAGATGGCCATCACTGGCTGGTGGGGTCGTACCCCAATGCGTGGACTGTCAGTTCGCTCATGGCGGCTTATGGCGGCCAGAAATCGTTCCGCCTCCCGACCACCGCCCCCGGGCGGCTGATCTTCGCCGGCAGCGATTCCTCCGTTCACCCCGAAGAGCAGCTCGAAGCCGGAGCCATCTGGCACCACCTGGAGCGGAACGGCGTAACGTTCCGCAATTTCGGCGAGGGTTTCGAACTGGCGGGCGTGGATGAGGGAGAAAATCTGGAGCCCACCGGCGCGCGCTTCTTCACCAACATCCCCATGCCCGACCCGCTCTATCGCAACACATCGCGCAACTATCCGGGCTTCAACATGAACATCCCCGATCAGTACCGGGCCACGCAATTCATAGCGGAAATCGAGGAGCGGTACATAAAGGCGCACGCTCCGCTGCCCAAGCTGCTCTTCCTGCACCTGCCCAACGACCACACCGCGCGCGCCAAACCGTCGGCCGGCTACCCCAGCGAAGGCTCCTACGTGGCCGATAACGATCTCGCGCTCGGGCGCATCCTGGAGTTTCTATCCCACACCGAGTGGTGGCCGAAGATGGCCATATTCGTCACCGAAGACGACGCCCAGAGCGGCGTCGACCACGTGGATTCGCATCGCACCGTGCTGATGGTAGCGGGACCGTACGCCCGCCCCAATTATAGTTCGCACGTCAATTCCAGCTTTCCGGGCATGCTGAAGACCGCGTTCCGGCTGCTCCATCTGCCGCCGTTGAACCTCTACGACGCCACCGCGGCCGATCTCTCCGATTGCTTCACCATGCAGCCCGACCCGGCGCCGTACACCGCGCTTTCCGTCGATCCCGCGCTCTTCGACCCCACCAAAGCGAAACCAACGACTGGCGGCAAGCCGGGGCCGAAAATGGACGATCCCGCGGAGATTCGCAGGCAGCATCAAAGGCGGTAGCGGACTCCGTGCGCTGGCTCCTGGTCCTCACCATTCTGCTGATCGTCTACGGATCGCTCTATCCCTGGCACTTCGATTTTTCGGGCCCGCCGCAACATCCGCTGCTGACGCTGCTGGATTCCTGGCCGCTCGAGTGGGATCGGTTCGAGTTGCGCGACGCCGCCATCAATATCCTGCTGTACGTGCCATTCGGCGCGGCGCTCGTGTGCCTGCTCGCGCGCCGGCTGCCGGGCTGGCTCGCGCTCGCGCCGGTTTTAATCGCCGCGGCGCTGCTCTCTTCAGCCTTGGAGATGCTCCAGGTGTATCTTCCCGGCCGCGTCTGCAGTCTGTTCGATGTGACCTGCAATACCGCCGGCGCGGGGGTGGGAGCGGTAGCGGCGTTGGCGTCCGGACTCACCCGGCTCAAGCCCACGCGGAGCAAGCGCGGGGCTTTGGGCGCATGGCTGCTGCTGCTCGCGTGGCTGGGTTTTCAGTTGTATCCGTTCTTCCCGGTTATCTCGCAGTCGCGCGTGCGCCTTGCCATTTCAGAACTCGCCTCGCTCACCGGGTTCGTGCCGCATGAGGTCTGGTGCGGAGCGGCCGAATGGTGGGCCGCGATGTTGCTGGTCGCTACCGCCATCGAGTCCATCGGCGCTCCGGCGCTGCGCCGCATGCCTCCGCAACTGGTCCTCCTCTGCCTGCCGCTGCGATGGGTCGTCGTCACACGCACCGAAGCCCTGCACGAAGTGATCGGAGGGGCCCTGGCCTGCATGGTCTGGATGGCGATCAGGCCCGACTACCGCCTGCGTGTGGGAGTCTGGATGCTGGCCAGCGGCCTGCTTCTGCGCGAGCTGGCGCCGTTTCATTTCACGGCCACCCCGTCCGGCTTTAATTGGATTCCTTTTGTCCCATCTTTTGATTCGGAGCGTCACTCCGCTCTCGTCATCCTTCTTCGCAAAGCCTTCGACTATGGCGCCATGGTGTGGCTGCTCGTCCAAACAGGCACGTCTCACCTTCGCGCCGGCGCCGCCGTGACCGTCACCCTGATCGTACTGGAGGCCATGCAGCGCTATCTTCCCGGCCGTACACCTGAAACCACCGACGCGGTTCTCGCGTCCTTGATGACGTTAATCCTCTGGATCCTGCGGAACTTCGAACGGCGCCAGGGGTTAGCATGAAAAGTGGAGAATGTCATGCGTGCAGGCCTCTTGATTCTATTAAGTGCCTTGATAGTACCGGCCGCGGAGATCCCACAAGGCAGCCACGTGGCGCTGAAGATGGTGAACTCCATCACGACCAAGACTGCCAAAGAAGGCGACTACGTCTACATGACCACCGCCACGCCCATCGCCGCCGATAACCACATTGTGGTGCCGGTCGGCTCCTACGTGCAGGGCGTCGTTTCCAAGTCGGTCCGCAGCGGACGCATCAGCGGCAAAGCCGAGCTCGGAATTCGTATTGACACCTTGACCCTCACCGATGGACGCGTCATCCGGATCACGCCCAAACTCGCCTCGGTGGATTCCGGCGAGACATCGCAGAAAGTCTCCAGCCCGGAGGGTCAGATCAAGCAGGGGTCGGACGTCGGCCGCGATGCCCGAACCACCGCGGAACTGAGCGGCGTCGGGGCGGTAGTGGGCGCCGAAGTCGATCGAAGCTGGACCGGCGCGGGGATCGGCGCGGGCGCCGGCGCGGGCGTCGGACTGATAACGGTCCTGCTCACGCGCGGCAAGGAAGTCGAGTTGCGGCCGGGCGCCACCCTGGACGTGGTATTCGATCGTGCAATCCCGTTAAACTAGCCGCGTAGACGCCCCGATGAACCAACGGATAGTGTGTATCTGTGCGCATCCGTGTCCATCCGTGGCCGGTTTTCAAGTTCCGCTCGTCTAAACCGGAATGGCCTCCGATCTTCGATTCACCGCGCGCACGCTGCGCAAATCGCCGGGGTTTGCCGTCGCCGCCATTCTGACTCTGGCTCTGGGGATCGGCGCCAACACCGCCATTTTCAGCGTGGTGAACGCCGTCATGCTGCGCTCGCTGCCCTTTCGCTCGCCCGACCGCCTGGTCTGGCTGGCGGAAAAGAACGACAAGCTGCATCTTCCGTACTTCGCGGCATCGGTGCTCAACTACCTTTCCTGGCGCGAAATTCAGCACAGCTTCGATCAGTTGGGCGTGGTTCGCCAGCAAAGCTTCAACCTCACCGGCCGCGGCGACCCCGAACAGTTCACCGGCAATGAAATCAGCCCGTCGATGTTCAGCCTGCTGGGCGTACGGCCGGTGCTGGGCCGCGATTTCCGCGAAGGCGAAGACCAGCCTTCCAGCCAGCCGGTCGTCATGCTCGGCGAAGGGCTGTGGAAACGCCGCTTCGGCGGTGACGCGTCGATCCTTGGCCGGGACATCACCCTGAACGGAATCGGCTATACCGTGACCGGCATCGCCCCGGCCACGCCTGGAATCCTGTCGCAAGGCGATATCTGGACGCCGCTCATCATCGACCGCGCCAGGGAAAAACGGCTCAATCACCTGATCGTGGTGATCGGCCGGATGAAGCCGGGCATCACCATCGACCAGGCGCAGGCGGAAATGGACGCGGTGGCGCGGGGCGTCGGTGAGCAGTTTCCCGAAGTGAGAGATTGGGGCATTCACCTGCAGTCGATGTACGACTACATCGTCCCGGCCGACCTTCGCACAGCGCTCGTAGTCCTGCTGGGCGCGGTGGTGCTGGTGCTGCTCATTGCATCGGCGAATGTTGCCAACCTGCTGCTCTCGCGCGCCGCCTCGCGCCAGAAAGAGATCGCCGTGCGCATCGCGCTCGGGGCCGGCCGTGGACGCCTGCTGCGTCAACTGCTCACCGAAAGCGCCGTGCTCTCGCTGGCCGGCGGACTTGCCGGATTGCTTTTGGCAAAGCTCGCGGTGCGGCTGATCGATACCTCCCTGCCGCCCAACGTGCTGCCGGTGTCGGATGTTGCCATCGACGCCACGGTGCTGCTGTTCGCGCTCGGCATTACGCTGGCGTCGGGGCTGCTCTTCGGCATGGCGCCGGCCTGGCACACATCGCGCGCCGATCTCAATAGCGTGCTCAAGGAGGGCGGGCGGTCGGGAATGTCGGGCGCGCGGCCGCTCTTGCGCAACGGCCTGGTGGCGGGCGAACTGGGCCTGGCTACGGTGCTGCTGATCGGCGCCGGCTTGCTGCTGGAGAGCCTGCTGCACCTGCAACAGGTGCGGCTCGGCTTCCGGCCCGAAGGCCTGCTGACCTTCGAACTCACGCCACAGCGGTCCAAGTACAACACGGTTGCCAGGCAGGCGGCATTCTATCAGGACCTCGTGCGCCGCCTGGAATCGCTGCCCGGAGTGAGCGGTGCGGCGGTGTCCTCATGCGTCCCCTTCGGCAACGGACTGCAGGCTCGAACCCCGACCGCGCCGGTCGGCCCATCGCTGCTGGAACCCGGCCAACCGATTCCCATGGACTGGCGAAGCGTGAGTCCCGCGTATTTCCACACCATGCAAATCCCGCTGTTGCGCGGCCGGCTGTTTACGGATATGGACACGGCGACCGCGCCCATGGTGGCCATCGTCAGCGAAGGCGCCGTGAAACGGCTGTGGGGCAAGGAGGAGCCGCTCGGAAAGGTGCTGCGCGTGGTCGGCAATGGCCAGGAATTCACCGTCGTCGGCGTTGTTGCGGACGTTCGAAGCTCCGCGCTTAATGCCGACCCGTATCCCACCATGTACCGGTCCGCGAACGCCGTCATCTGGCCCACCATGGACGTCGTCCTGCGGACCGCGGGAGATCCGCTCGCGGCGCTGCCCGGAGCGCGCCGGAGACTGCTCGAAATCGATCCGGATCTACCGATGTCCAGCGTTCGCTCGATGGATGACTGGGTGTCGCAAAGCGCCGCGCGTCCGCGATTGAACGCCGCGCTGGTGGCGATTTTCGCGTGCGTGGCGCTATTGATCGCGGCCATCGGCGTCTACGGCGTGTTGTCCTACATGGTCAACCAACGGACCCGCGAGATCGGCCTGCGCATGGCCTTGGGCGCGCAGCGCTCCGCGGTTCTACGGCTGGTGGTGAAGGAAGGTATGCTGGTGGCCCTGGCGGGCATCGCGGCCGGATTGCTGGCGGCGGTGCTGGGCAGCCGTGTTCTCGCGACTCTCCTGTTCGACGTGCCCGCGCGCGATCCGGTCACATTCGCCGCGGTCGCGATCACCCTGGCGTTGGTGGCTCTGGCCGCCTGCGCCGCGCCCGCGCTCCGGGCATCGAAGGTGGATCCGATCGTCGCCCTGCGCTGTGAGTAGGACGGGCGGCCGGGTTCTGCCGCCTGTCATCTTGATCCGTCGATGTCGCTCGACAGGCGGCACAAAACGACCGGCTGCCCTACGCCGTCTTCAGAAACGTTCCCTGCTGCAATTCGCGAAACGCTTCCTGAAGCTGCTCCTGCGTGTTCATGACGATCGGACCGTACCACGCCACCGGCTCCTTGAGCGGCTCGCCGGAAACCAACAGGAAGCGGATGCCGTCGGGACCGGCCTGCACCGTCACATCGTCGCCGCGATCGAAGAGAATCAGCGACCGGTTCTCAGCCATCGTCGGCGGCGTCGTGTCCGCCCATCCGACGCTCTCGGTGGGAACCGCCAGCGGTTCCGATGCGTTGCAGAACTTGCCGCTGCCCGCGAACACATACGCGAAGGCATGACGCGACGTCGCCACCGGCAGCGCTCTTCGTTTGCCCGGCGGCACCGAGACGTCGATGTACGTCGGGTCGGCCGCGATCCCTTCCACCGGGCCGCGCTTGCCCCAAAACGAGCCGCAAACAATCCGTACCTGCGTGCCATCGTCGTCCGTGATCACCGGGATATCCGGCCCTTTGATTTCCTGGTATCGCGGCTCGGTCATCTTCAGCGCCGCGGGGAGATTGGCCCACAACTGGAAGCCGTGCATGCGGCCGATCTCATCACCCTTGGGCATTTCCTGGTGGATGATGCCGCGTCCTGCCGTCATCCACTGCACGTCTCCCGGACCGATGGCGCCGTGATTTCCCATACTGTCCCCGTGCTCCACGGTTCCGGCGAGCACGTAGGTGATGGTCTCGATGCCGCGATGCGGATGCCAGGGAAATCCCGCCAGGTAGTCGGCCGGAACATCATTGCGAAAATCGTCCAGCAGCAGGAATGGGTCGAATTCGTGGGTGCT
>Ga0335083_10010062_pt1 | contig 11454 bp, 7 predicted proteins | sample Lox_Sample_42_FD_206716 | JGI IMG/M metagenome (GOLD analysis project Ga0335083, IMG submission 206716) | Soil microbial communities from Loxahatchee National Wildlife Refuge, Florida, United States - Lox_Sample_4.2 | ecosystem: Environmental > Terrestrial > Soil > Wetlands | place: USA: Florida... | reverse complement strand
CTGCGCTTTCAACGACGAGGCGGCGTTGGCGGTGCTCGCGGGCATGCGAGTACACGGCCTCACCGCCCCCGGCGACCTGGCCGTCATGGGCGTGGATGACCTTCCGGCCGCGCGGCTGACAGCTCCGCCGCTGACCACGATCGGCTTTGACCTGCGCCAGTCGGGACGCGTGCGGGCGGAGATGGTGGTGGCCAGCCTCGCTGGCCGAGAAGCCCGGCCAGCCGCCCGGACCGTCTGGCGGGTCGTGCCGCGATCGTCCGCCTGACCTGGGCCGAAGGCCGCTGCGCGCTCCGGGGCTTTCAGTGAGTTTGAACTGCGCGTTAAACCCTGTTACGCGAATTTTGCCTGGCTGGCTCTTGCGTACCCGGGTAGGCGGGCCCATAATGGCTAATACGTATTACCAATGCGTATTAGTTACCTTATAAGCCCATTACTACGCGGACCTCAGCAGGCCCGCACGCGGATTGGCGTCCCTGCCTTCCCGCGCGCTGACCGCTGCCTTCTCCGGCCCAGGCCATGTTGCCCAGCGCAGTCGCAGCACTTCGGAGGCTCAGACGGTGAGCATGCCAGCGGAACCCGACCACCTAGACCAGGCGGCTGGCTCGTCCGCTGATCCTGGCCCGCCCGCCTCCGCCGCGAGCCTGGCGGCCGGGCTGATCGAGGCAGAGGCGGCCCGCCGCTCGCGCCAGGCGGCGGCCAGCCGCCACGTCCTTTTCCCGGACGAGCTGCTGCCCGGGGTCGGCGGCGAGCCGGTCTCGCTGTCTACCGCGCTGGCGGCCGGCGGGGCGGCAACCCTGGTGCTGCTAACCGTCCTCGGGTCCTTCGACAACCTCCAGGGCGCCACGCTGAGCGTGCTCGCGCCCGACATCAGCAAGGCGTTTCACGTCAGCAACGGCGTGATCGTCTTCATCTCCGGCGCCGCCTCCGGGTTCCTCATCGTCGGCGCACTGCCGATGGGCTGGCTGGCCGACCGTTTCCGGCGGGTCAGGCTGGCCGGCCTCGCGGGCCTGGTCTTCGCCGTCATGGCCACCGCCTCCGGCTTCGCGGCCAATGTGTTCCTGCTGTTCCTGGCGCGGTTCGGCGCCGGGATCGCGCAGTCGAGCACGGTAACCGTGCACCCGGCGCTGCTGGCTGACGCCTACCCGATCGGGGTGCGCGGACGGCTGTCCGCGGTCAGCATGATGGCGACAAGCATCGTCGCCGCGCTGAGCCCGCTGGTGGTGGGCGGGCTCGCGACCCTGGCGGGCGGTGCGAACGGCTGGCGGGTGCCCTTCTTCGTCCTCGGGCTGCCGGCTGCGGTGGTCGCCCTCTTCGTGTTCCGCCTGCCGGAGCCCAGGCGCGGTCAGCAGGAGATGACAGCCGTCCTGGGCGAGGTGATCGAGGAAGCCGCGCCGCTGCCGGTCTCGGTCGAGTCCGCGTTCGCCCGGCTGCTGCGCATCCGCACGCTCAAGGCGGCCGTGGTGGCGTTCTCCGCGCTCGGCTTCTCCTTGTTCACCGGTTCCGTGCTGACCAACCTGTGGCTGGACCAGCGCTTCCAGGCGGGCGCCTTCGAGCGGGGAGTGCTCGGCACCGCCGGCGGCCTGGGGGTGCTGATGGTGCTGCCTTTCCTCGGGCCGTACTACGACCGGCTGTACCGCCGTGACCCGGCCCGGGCGCTGTCACTGATCGCCTGGCTGATCATCGCCTCGGCCGTGCTGCTCCCGGTCCAGTGGGTAATGCCGGACGCGCTGGCCTTCACCCTGGCCGGCGTCCCGGTCCAGGTCCTCCTGTTCGCGGCGTTCACGATGGTCGGCCCGGTGGTGCAGTCGGTCTCGCCCTACCGGCTGCGGGCGATGGGCGTCGCGATCGCCGCCCTCTACACGTTCTTCATCGGCGCGACCGGCGGCGCGGTGCTGTCCGCCCTGCTTGAGAACGCTTACGGCCCGCGCACGGCGATGCTGTCCCTCGGCGTGCCGGCCGCCCTGGCCGGCGGGTTCTTCCTGCTCCGCGGCGCCCGGTTCATCCGCCAGGACCTGTCGCTGGTGGTCGCCGAGCTGCGCGAGGAGCTTGACGAGCGGGACCGGCGGCGGCAGGCGGCGCGGGACATCCCGGTCATCCAGGTGCGGGACGTGGACTTCGAGTACGCCCACGTGCAGGTGCTCTTCGGGGTGACCTTCGAGGTCAAGCGGGGGGAAGTGCTCGCGCTGCTCGGCACTAACGGGGCGGGCAAGTCGACAATCCTCAGGGTAATCTGCGGACTCGGCACTCCTTCGCGCGGTGTGGTCCGGCTGAACGGCCAGACGGTCACGTTCGTGGCACCCGAGCGGCGCGGCCGGTACGGGATCCGCCTGCTGCCCGGTGGCGCGGGCATCTTTCCTGGCCTGTCGGTGCGCGACAACCTGGAAATGGCCGCGTTCGCGCTGCGCCACGACCGGGCCGCCCGCGAGCAGCGGTTCCGCTACGTGCTCGGCCTATTCCCCGTCCTGGCTGACCGGATGGACCGGCGGGCAGGCTCACTGTCGGGCGGCCAACAGCAGTTGCTGGCGCTGGCGATGGTGCTGCTGCACGAGCCCGAGGTGCTGCTGATCGACGAGCTGTCGCTCGGGCTGTCCCCGGCTGCGGTGGCCAGCCTGCTGACGGTGATCGAGCGGCTCAAGGCCGACGGCCTGACGATGATCATCGTTGAGCAGTCGCTGAACGTCGCCCTGGCGGTCGCCGACCGCGCGGTCTTCCTGGAAAAGGGCCAGGTGCGGTTCAGTGGCCCGGCCCGCGAGCTGGCCGGGCGGGACGACCTGGCCCGCGCGGTGTTCCTCGGCGCGGACGGAGGCTGAGCGGTGTCCTTCATTACCCCCCAGCTACTACTCAACGGCGCCATCGACGGCCTGCTCATCGGCGTGCTGGCGGTGGGCATCGTGCTGATCCAGCGGGCCACCAAGGTGATCAACTTCGCGGTGGCCAACATGGGCCTGGTCGGCTCGGGGCTGCAAGCCGACCTGGTGCTCGACTACCACCTGCCGTTCCTGGCCGCGCTTCCGGTCTCACTGGCGGCCGGCACCGCTTTCGGGCTGCTGGCCGACCGGATTGTGATCAGGCGGCTGTTCTACGCTCCCCGCGTCATCGTCCTGGTCGCCACCATCGGCATCGCGCAGCTGGCGGAGACGGTCGCCGCCCTGCTCCCCAAGGTTAGCGACCCGGCCGCGAGCTACCCGGTGATATCGTCCGGCGTCTGGCAACTGTCCGGCACCGTCCAGGTCAGCGGCAGCCAGATCGCGATCGCGGTGGCGGCCCCCCTTATCGCGCTTACCCTGTCGCTGCTGCTGAACCGCACAGTGCTGGGCAAGGCGGTGCTGGCCTCAGCCGACAACCCGCACCTGGCCCGGCTGAACGGCATCAGTCCCAAGACCGTATCGGCGGCGGTCTGGGCCGGAGCCGGGCTGGTGTCCTCGGTCTGCCTGATCCTCGTCTGCGGTGAGAACCAGCAGGTCGACCAGCTCTCAGCGGTCGGGCCTGAGACGCTGACGACCGCGCTGGCGGCCGCCGTCCTCGGCCGGATGGCCTCCTTCCGTGTCGCGCTGCTGGCCGGGATCGCCCTGGGCGTGCTGCGGGACGTCATCCAGTTCAACTGGCTCAGCCAGGGCGGGCTGACCGACGCGCTGTTCCTGGTGCTTGTCCTGGTCGCGGTGTTCTATACCCGCAACGCCGGGCAGGGCGAGGCAGGGTCGTTCTCCTTCGCGCCGAGCGTGCGCCCGATACCGCGGCGACTGCGCGAGATCTGGTGGGCCCGCAACATCGAGCGGATCACGCTCGCGGCGCTGGCCGTTGCCGCGGTCTTCGTCCCGCTGCTGGTCACCCTGCCGTCCCGTCAGCTCCTCTACACGATCATCCTCGCCTACGCGATCTGCGCCGTGTCGGTCACCATCCTGACCGGCTGGGCAGGGCAGCTCTCGCTGGGGCAGATGGCGTTCGCCGGCATCGGCGCACTGACCGCCGCGCTGCTCGCCCGCGGCACCAGCCTCGCGTTCGGCAGCACCGTCCTGGTGATCCACGCGCTGCCGTTCCCGGTCTCGGTCGCGATCGCGGCGCTGGTCACCGCAGCGCTGGCCGCTCTGCTCGGCCTGGGCGCGCTGCGCGTCCGCGGGCTGCTGCTGGCAGTCAGCACGTTCGCGTTCGGCGTGGCCTGCGAAAGCTACCTGTACGCGCGCCCGTTCTTTATGGACAGCCCCCAGGCGAGCACCGCCAGCTTCCCCGTCACCACCCTGTTCGGCCTGAACGTCAGCTCCCAGCGGTCCTACTACTACGTGGTCCTGGGCGTCCTGGTGGGCGTGCTAATCCTGGCCGGCCGGCTGCGCCGCAGCGGGATCGGCCGCGTCACCATCGGGGTACGGGAGAACCCGGACGCCGCCGCCGCGTACACGGTCGGGGCGGCACGGGCCAAGCTGCGGGCGTTTGCCCTGGCCGGCGGGATCGCCGGCCTGGGCGGTGCCCTGCTGGCGGGGGCCTTGCAGACGGTTCCCTACGGCAGCGCCTACTTCCTACCCGACGACTCGCTGTCGCTCGTCGCCCTGGCCGTCATCGGCGGCCTCAGCTCGGTGTCGGGGCCCATCATCGGCGCCCTGTGGGTGGTCGGGCTGCCGGCCTTCTTCCCCGGCAACGATGCCGTCCCGCTGCTCACCTCCAGCCTCGGCTTGCTCGTCATGCTCCTGTACTTCCCCGGTGGCTTCGTGCAGGTCGGCTACTCGGCCCGGGACGCCCTGCTCAGCTGGGCGGACAAGCGGCTCGGCCCCGCCGTCCCCGCCACGTCCGGCGCGGCGCCACCCGCCCTGCTGACCGCGACCGTCCGCGAGCCGCTGCCCGCCGGCCAGCCGGCCCTGACGGCCAGCCAGGCCCTGGTCAGGTTCGGCGGGGTGACCGCCGTGGACCGGGTGTCGCTCGAGGTGCGGCCAGGCGAGGTGGTCGGCCTGATCGGCGCCAACGGCGCGGGCAAGTCCACCCTGATGAACGCCATCGGCGGCTACCTGCGCGCCCAGGGTAAGGTCACGCTGCTCGGGCGGGACGTCAGCGGCCTGCCGGCCCACCACCGGTCCGCGGCCGGCCTGGGACGCACCTTCCAGGCGGCCACCTTGTTCCCCGACCTCACCGTCACCGAGGCCGTGCAGATCGCCTTGGAGGCCCGCGGCCGTACCGGGCTGCTGTCCACCGCCCTGTACCTGCCTCGCTCGGTCGGCGGCGAGCGGACCAAGCGGGCCGCCGCCGCCGACCTGATCGGCTTCCTCGGCCTCGGCCGCTACGCCGACAGCCTCATCAGCGACCTGTCCACCGGCACCCGGCGCATCGTCGAGCTCGCCGGGCTGCTTGCCCTCGATGCCCGGGTGCTGTGCCTGGACGAGCCCACCGCCGGGCTGGCCCAGCGGGAGACCGAGGCGTTCGGCCCGCTGATCACCGAGATCCGCCGCGAGCTCGGCGCCTCCATGCTCGTCATCGAGCACGACATGCCGCTGATCATGAGCATCAGCGACCGCGTCTACTGCCTGGAAGCCGGCCGGGTCATCGCCGAGGGCACCCCGGCCGCCGTCCGCGCCGACCCCGCCGTCATCGCCAGCTACCTCGGCACCGACGAGAGAGCCATCGCCAGGAGCGGCACCGCCGCGCCTGCCGCCCCCACCGACTCCCACTGAAACGGAGCCCCAGCCCATGAAGCAACGCAGAACCCTCGTCCTCGCGGCGGCCGCGGCCGCCGCGGCCGCGCTGGCCGGCTGCTCAGTCACCTCCAGCGGCACCGGGGAAGCGCCCTCCGCGCCAGCCCGGTCCTCCTCCCCGGCGCCCGCCGCGACGCAGTTCGGTGACGCCGCTCCCGGCGTCACCGCCAGCACCATCAGGATCGGCGTCGCCTACCCCGACTACGCGTCGCTCGCGCAGTACGGACTGAACATCAACCAAGGCAGCTACCCGGACGCCTACAGCACGCTGATCGCCAAGATCAACGCGGCCGGCGGCGTCAACGGCCGCAAGATCGTCCCCGTCTACGCGAAGTACAGCCTGCTCAACCCAGCCCTCACGACCCAGACGTGCGTGCAGCTGACCGACGACGCCAAGGTGTTCGCGGTCCTCGGCGTGTTCGAGAGCAACACCCAGGCGCTGTGCTACACCCAGGCACACAAGACGGCCGTGGTGGGCAGCGCGATCTCAAACTCGGACTACGCGCTGGCCAAGGCTCCCTGGTTCGCCATCGACCACGGCAGCGACGACGCGGCGTCGGCGGTCGACACCCTCTACGCCAGCGGCCAGCTGGCAGGCAAGAAGGTCGCGCTCATCGCGCTGCAGCAGGACGAGACCTCCATGCAGCAGTCCGCCATCCCCGAGCTAAAGGCCAAGGGGATCACCCCGGTCACCACCGCAGTCATCACGGCGCCGCCGTCCGACGCCACCGCCCTGGGCAGCCAGGTCGCGGTCGCAGTGCAGAAATTCCAGGCGGCCGGCGCCAACACAGTGCTCATCGTGGGCGGCGTGGCCGCGGAGTACCCGGCGGTCGAGGCACGGACCACCTACCGGCCCGAGCTCATGTTTACCTCCGCGCAGGAGGCCGACGGCGCCAACTCTAGCGGGCGGGTCAGCCCGTCCGTGTTCAAGGGCGCGCTCGCGGCCGACGTCGCCAGCGACTTCAACGACCCGGCCCAGCAGGCCTGCCTGCAGGCCATGGAGGCGGCCCACTCCAGCCTCCAGGGCAAGCTGACCGACCCGTCCCTGGTCAAGGCGGGCCAGCCGACGTACGCCAGCTCAGTCGAGAACGCCTGCACCGAGCTGGCCCTGTTCACCGACATCGCCGGCAAGGCGGGCAAGGACCTCAACTACAGCACCTTCCAGCAAGCCGGCCTCACGCTGGGCAAGGTGCACGTGCCCGGGCACAGCGCGGACGCCAACTACACTCCGCAGACCCCCTACGGCGACCTGCCCTTCGCCCTCTACGCCTACAGCCCGTCCTCCTCGCAGTTCGTCCAGCAGGCCTCCTGACCGCGAAGGAACAGCGCAGATGCACAATGATGGAAAGCGGCCGGTACTCGAGGTGCCAGCCCGGCAGATCCCCGTCCCGGCCTCGTTGAGCCAGGAGGCCCGGGCCTACCTGGCCCGCGGCCCGTTGATCGCCCCGCCGAGCCCGCCGCTCGACGACGTCGAGGGCTGGCGGAAGATGATCGCTGCCACCGACGCCATGGTCCTCAGCCGGCTGGCGGGGCCGGACAGCGCCTGGACCGAGGCATTCCGTGTCGAGCAGCTCACCGTCGGCGGGATCACCGTCTACGACGTCACCCCGCCCGGCCTCGACCCGGGTGACCGCCGGATCTACTGCGAGCCGCACGGCGGGGCGTTCATCGTCGGCGGGGGCGAGTTGTGCAAGTTCACCGGGATCAGGGCGGCGGCCAAAACCGGCCTGCGGGTCTGGTCGCCCGACTACCGGATGCCGCCGGATCACCCCTACCCGGCCGCGGTTGACGACTGCCTCGCCGTCTACCAGGCCCTGCTGGACAGCCGCCGCCCGGCCGAACTGGTCCTCGGCGGGGTGTCGGCCGGCGGCAACATCGCCGCCGCCGTCATCCTCCGGGCCAGGGACCAGGGGCTGCCGCTGCCGGCCGCCGCCGTGTTGCAGACCCCCGGCACCGACCTCAGCTTCGCCGGGGACACCTTCGAGACCAACCTCGGCGTCGACACCGTCATCACCGGCAACGACCGCTCCGCGATGGCGCTCTACGCTGGCGGCCACGACGTCACTGACCCGTACCTGTCACCAGTGTTCGGCGACTTCACCAGGGGATTCCCGCCCACCCTGCTCGCCAGCGGCACCCGCGACGTCCTGCTGTCCGACACCGTGCGCCTGCACCAGGCACTGCGTGCCGCCGGGATCGAGGCTGACCTGCACGTCCTGGAGGCAGCACCGCACGGGTTCTTCGGCGGCGGCACCCCCGAGGACAGGGCTCTGGACGCTCAGGTGCGCCACTTCATCGGCGTCCATTGCCCGTGATGCGGGGCGGCCCGGCCGGGGTGCCCCGCATCACGGGGCACCCCGGCCTGCTACCGGCGCACCCAGCCGTAGTCGTACCAGACCGTCTTCAGCTCGGTGACCGGCACGCCCCAGGTCTCGATGTAGACCACGCCCTCGGGGCCGGCCGTCATGGTGTAGGGGGTGCCCGCCCGGCTGACGAAGACGTTGCCCGGCTTCACGATCACGAACTTGCCCTCGGCCGGGTCGTCGTACTGGATCTTGTACTCGCCCTGGAAGACGACGATCGTCTCGTCGATGTTGTGCAGATGCCGCGGCACCGTCCAGTTGGGCACCGTCTTCAGCAGGTTCCGGTTGAAGACCGGGATGTCGAGCGGCTTAGCGCTGGTGAACATGTTGCCGCCGAAGGTGGCCTCGTAGTCGATGGGCGCGTCCTTGATGGTTCCGCCGCCCTCCCACAGGTAGGTGGGGTTGTCCTGCTGCCCCTTAACCCGCAGCGGTACCCACTCGGCGTCGCGCACCAGGCTGTCTACATTGAATGGCATAGCGTAATGCTAGAACGCGATCCCGGGGGTGTCACTAGTTTCTTTCCATTTTCTCGCTAAAGCGCGAATTTGCCCGGTGAACGTGCCGGAAGCATGGTCGTCATTTACATTTTTGGCGTGCATTAACGCAGGTAGAGGCCATAGAATAACAAGGAGAATGGCTGGTTGACGGGAGGCTTCTGCTGGGTGAGAATTACCCTATGCCTATTTCCTTTTTCGACCTCCTCGCCGACGAGGACTGGGAGCCGCTCGATTTCTTTCAGGGTGACCCGACGTTTTACTGGAATGACGGCGGCTTCATCGCGAACGCGCCAGTAGACATCGCCGCCACGCTGGGCGGCGCCATCGAGCGCTCGACGCAGGTCGAGCCCGCGTTCCGCTGGCAGGGCCGTCGTATCCGGGCGGACTTCACCGTGCCCAAGCGGCACGTCAACCACCCGCAGCTGATGATCGTGGTCGGCGGGCAGCTCACCGTCGAGTACGGTGCCAACGACGAAGAGAAGCGGACGCTGGGCCCGGGCGAGTTCTGGACCGGCGACGCCAAGGTGCCGTTCACCATCACCTCGGGACCCGAGGGCGTCACCTACCTCGAGTGCTGGGACCTGCAGCCGCTCGGTCTCATCGAGACCACCTGGTACGACGACGGCCACTGGAAGCGCCTTGAGCACGGGTCGAACAAGTTTCCCCAGCCCTGACAGGTCCGGTGCGGGTTACTCCCGGGGCGAGCTAGACGCCGCGGGAGTGACCCGCTAACGGGCGCCCCGCCGGTCGTGCCCGGCTGGTTCCCCGCCAGCTTATATGCCGTCATGCTCACGCGACGGTGACGCTGCTCTCCGCCGGCTCGCATTCCGGTGCGGTTGCGAGCAGGCGGATCTTTCCGGGCTTACCAGGGCGGACGATGGCCAGTGCTGCCCCTGGTAGGTGCGGCGCTCGCTGGCGTCGAAGCGCTCCAGTGACTGCGGGTCGGCGCTGCCGAAGCCGATCAGCTTCACGGCGCGGGAGACCGATAGCCACGGAGCGCTCGGCTCAGGCGGTAAAGCCGCGATGCTAGTTCACGTCAAGCACTGCCCGGGCGCTGTTTCCCCGCAGTGGTCGGGCGAGTTACGCTCCCGTGGTGAGGAACGCATCGTGCGCGCGGTAAACGTGACGCGAACGGATGGCCCCGGGGCCGTGCAGGTCGGCGAGGTCCCCGACCCCGTCCGCGGCGACGAAGAGGTCCTAGTGGAGGTGCGCGCGGCGGGTGTCAATTTCCCCGATTTGCTGCTCACCAAGGACATGTACCAGTACAAGCCAGAGTTGCCGTTCGTGCTCGGCGGGGAGTTCGCCGGCGTGGTGCGGGAAGCGCCGGCCGGCTCGGAGTTCTCGCCCGGCGACCGGGTCGCGGGCAGTTCGACCGTGGGCGCGTTCGCGGAACTCGTCTCGGTGCCGGCCGGGAACGTGTACCCGCTGCCAGGCAAGGTCGACTTCGTCGCGGGCGCCTGCCTGCCGATGAACTACCTGACCATGACCTTCGCGCTGCTGACCCGGGGCGCGCTCCGGGCCGGGGAGACCGTCCTGGTGCACGGCGCCGCCGGCGGGATCGGCACCGCCGCCATCCAGCTCGCCAAGGCGCTTGACGCGCGGGTGATCGCAGTGGTGTCCAGCGAGGCGAAGGCGGATTTCGTGCTGGCCGTGGGCGCCGACGACGCGGTGCTCGCCGACGGGTTCAAGCATTCCGTTGCGAAGCTGACCGGCGGCCGCGGTGTCGACATGGTGGTCGACCCGGTCGGCGGTGACCGTTTCACCGACTCGCTGCGGTGCCTGGCGCCGCTCGGCCGGCTGCTGGTCATCGGGTTCACCGCCGGGGACATCCCGACGGTGAAGGTGAACCGGCTGCTGCTCAACAACATCGACGTGCGCGGTGTCGGGCTCGGCGCGTACGCCGTCTCCCGGCCCGACTTTCTCCGCGGCGAGTGGGACAGGCTCGTGCCGTACCTGGAAAGCGGCGCGGTGGCGCCGCCGGTCAGCGGCGTTTTCCCGCTGGAACGCGCCGGGGAGGCAATCGCCCAGCTCGAGGATCGGCGCGTGCTCGGCAAGGTCGTGCTCGTCCCGTAGGCGGAGGCCTGCGGGGCGTGCGGTCGTTCCTGGAACGGAGGGAGCCGCGGTATGCCGGGCGCTGACCCTAGGCCGGACACTGAACAAGCAGGCATCGACCGCAAACCGGTAACCCGCTGGCTCGCCGGCCACGTCGGCGGCCTGGTTCCGCCCGACGCCAGCGTCACCGGCGCGGAGTTCTACGTGATGGGGTACGTCGACGGCCAGGTCCTGGCCGACCGTGACGCCGGGCTCGCCCTCGCGCGAGGCCCGGGCGACGGCGGGGGAGCAGATGGTCGACGTGCTCGTCGCCCTGCACGCGCTCGACCCGGCCGAGGCCGGCCTCGGGGACCTGGTGCGCCGCACCTGCTACGTCGAACGGCAACTGCGGCGCAGGCACGCGCAGGTGCACGCCAGCGAGACCGCCGAGCACACCAGCCCGCAAAGCCTCGCCCTCCTGGACGAGGTGCACAGCCTGCTCGCCCGGCGCGTTCCCGCCCAGGGCAACGGGGTCGTGCACGGCGACTTCCGGCCGGGAAACATGGCGTTCGGCCCCGACGTTCTCGATGACCGAGCCGGGTGCCGGGGCCGACCCCACGCTGCTCGCGACCCGCGCGGTCCGCGACGGCGACCACTACGTGATCAACGGGCACAAGTGGTTCACCTCGAACGGCTCCGTCGCGGACTTCCTCATCGTCATGGCGGTGACTGACCCCGAGGCCCCGGCCAGGAAGCGGGCCACCATGTTCGTCGTCCCCGCGAACACGCCGGGGGTCGACGTTCTCCGCGACATCGAGACCATGGGCGACATCGGCGGGCACTCCACCTCCAAACACCACAGCCGGCCCGGCGGGCACTCGGAGATCA